>Ga0209164_1000906_pt1 | contig 48072 bp, 44 predicted proteins | sample MTBNYHSulfiMetaG_FD_187458 | JGI IMG/M metagenome (GOLD analysis project Ga0209164, IMG submission 187458) | Enrichment culture microbial communities from rom New York Harbor, USA that are MTBE-degrading - MTBE-NYH (New York Harbor Sulfidogenic)... | ecosystem: Environmental > Aquatic > Marine >... | reverse complement strand
CCTCGCGGGCCGGCATCGTCGGCATCCGCAGCATGGGCGTGTACGGCGCCTCCAAGGCCGCGCTCATCTCGCTGACGCGATCGGCGGCGCTCGAGCTGGCGCCGGACGTCAGGGTCAACGCCGTCGCCCCGGGCATGACCGAAGGCCCGATGATGGACGCCTGGATCGCCGCCCAGCCCGATCCTGAGGCCTTCGCGCGCGAACGCGTGGCGAGCGTCCCGCAACAGCGCATGGCCAAGCCGGAGGAGGTGGCCACCGCTGTGCTCTTCCTGGCCTCCGACGAGGCGCTGCACATCACCGGCGCCGTGCTGCCGGTGGACGGCGGCTATACGGCGGGCTGAGAGCGGGCGGGGGCTTGGGCGAAGGCGCCCGCCTGCACGGCGGGCTGAACGGGACCCGCGGGCTGGTCCGCGCGCCAGACAGCTTCGCCGCGAGGCAGGACGGGGAGCCCCGCGTGTGCGTGGACGACGGGCGACGGCGGGCAAAGAGATGGCTGGCGAGGGAGGACTCGAACCTCCAATCCCCTGATCCAGAGTCAGGTGCCTTGCCAGTTAGGCCACTCGCCAGCGCTGCCCGAAGGCTTGGAGAGTGTACCGCGCCCCGGGCGCTCTCCTCAAGCGTCAGGCGCCGCGTGTGTGACGGCTCGACATCGGACGCCCTATCCGGTCTCCACACAGCGGGCCTTCACGCCCGCCGAGTGCTCCGATAAGATAGTCGTACGGGGCCGCTGGGGGAGCCGCGGGGGGCAGGACTACTGTGCAAGGTCGCATCTCGCTGCCGCATCCATGCGTCGCTCACCGCCGTCCTGTCGCTATGCGTCTCTCGGGAAGCGCGAGTGAAAGGAACGGAGTGATGGCACCAGCATCAGCCGGGCGGCGTCCGAGTCGCCGTCTCCTCCTCTCGGTGAGTGTTCTGCTGTCCGTGTCGGCACTCGCTGCCTTGGTGGCCGCAGGGGCCTGGCTCTCCGGTGCGGCCGAGGCGGCCGGAGATCCCTTCGTGGAGGGCACCCCTGCCGTGCCCGAGAGTCTCGAGGCATCACCTCCACTCGTCATCACGCCGACCTGGGCGCAGTCTGGCGCTTGGGGCGACAACATGGACGGCGTGGCCACGGGACTGCGCACGGTGTACACGACGGGGAGGCGGTCGGGCGACTCGTCGGCCGACCTCAGTCTCACGAAGTACGTCGACGGCGCCCTGCGGTGGGAGTGCCTCTACGACGGTCCAGCGCTGCGCGCGGATCAGGGCCTTGCGATCGCCGCTCGCGGCTCCGCGGTCTACACCGCCGGCGTGCGGCAGAGCTTGCGCGGCGACCTCGATCTCGTTCTCGTGCGCTGGGATTCGGCCGGCAACCGGCTCTGGGCACGGGCCTACGACTCGGGCGCGCGTCTCGACGAATGGGCCCACGACGTCGTCGTCGATGGTGACGGCAACGTCACAGTGGTGGGCAGCAGCCGGACACTGACCACTGACGACGACTGGGTCATCATCAGCTACAAGGCGGACGGCACTCGGCGCTACGTGCGCCGCTACGACGGCTTGGCGCACCTCGGTGACTCACCTTCGAAGATGCTCGTCGACGCGTCCGGCAACGTCTACGTGGTCGGCACCGGCGAGTCGTCGGTGAACGGCATGGATGCCCTCGTCGTCAAGTACTCGAAGGCTGGCGAGCGTCTCTGGACGAGGCGCTACAACGGCACGGCCAGCGGTGACGACATGGCGGCCTCACTGAGGGCGCGGCCGGGAGGCGGGGTCTACGTCGCCGGCCGCACCGAGAGCACGGACACCGGCGACGACGGTCTGCTCCTGGCCTACACGGGCGCCGGCACGCGGCTCTTCGTCCTGGCAGAGGCCGGAGGCGACGTGAGTGCCGATTCCGGCCAGATCTTCCTGGATCTCGAGGTGCTGCCGGGTGGCGACGTCATCTGCGGCGGTGCGACCAGCCTAGTCACCGTCGACCGCTTCTGGGCCGTCTACAGTCCGACGGGCGAGCTCCGGGAGCGCAACGTCGACGGCACCGGCGACGGCATCACCGATATGGCCAAGGACGGCCAGGGCGGCGTGCTGCTCACAGGCACGGCGAGTGACTCGAGCGGCGTGCAGGTCCTCACAGAGCGCATCTCTATCGGCGGGACGAGCTGGCGCTGCCTCTGGCCGGAGTCACCGGCGTCGGACTACGAGCCGATGGCGGTCTTCACCAACGGCGTCAACGCCTACATCGTGGGGAGCAGCGCACAACCGTTCGTGCTGGGACACGTGTACTAAGGGTTGCCGGCGGGGGGCGTCGGGCGTCGGTCCGGACCTACGCCTTGCCGGCCCGGCCTTGCGCCTGCATCTTCGCCCAGGTGTCGCGGAGGCCGAGCGTGCGGTTGAAGACGAGCGCACCGGGGGCCGAGTCGGGGTCGGGGCAGAAGTAGCCGAGGCGCTCGAACTGCACCGTCTCGCCGGCGGGCAGGTCGGCCAGTGACGGTTCGACGACGCACCCGCGCACGACCGTCTCGGACTCGGGGTTCAGATCGTCGAAGGGGTCGCGGCCGTCGGCCGCGGGGTGCGGGCTCGTGAAGAGGTGGTCGTAGAGCCGCACCTCGGCCGGCGCGCCGTGGGCGGCGGACACCCAGTGGAGCGTGGCCTTGGGGCGGCGGCCGTCGGGGGCGTCGCCGCCGCGGGTGGCCGGGTCGTGCGTGCAGCGGAGCTCGACGACCCGGCCGTCCGCGTCCTTGACCACCTCGCGACAGGTGATGAAGTAGGCCGAGCGCAGCCGCACCTCGCGGCCGGGCGCGAGGCGGAAGAACTTGCGCGGCGGCTCCTCCATGAAGTCGCCGCGCTCGATCCAGAGCTCGCGCCCGAACGGCACGCGACGGGTGCCGGCTGCGGGATCCTCGGGGTTGTTTGGCACGTCCATCTCCTCGGACTTGCCCTCGGGGTAGTCCTCGACGACGACCTTGAGCGGGTCGAGCACGCCGAAACGGCGCGGGGCCGTGCGGTTGAGCACGTCGCGCACGGCGTGCTCGAGCATCTCGACCTCGGCGACGTTGTCAGCTCTGGCAACGCCGACCAAGGTGGCGAACTCGCGGATGCCCTCGGCGGGGAAGCCGCGGCGCCGCAGGGCCGAGATCGTCGGCATGCGCGGGTCGTCCCAGCCGCGCACGCGGCCGTCGTTGACGAGGCGCAGCAGGAAGCGCTTGGAGAGCACGGTGTAGGTCAGGTTGAGGCGCGCGAACTCGTACTGGCGCGGCCGCGAGGGCACCGGCAGGTTGTCGATCAGCCAGTCGTAGAGCGGCCGGTGGTCCTTGAACTCGAGGGAGCAGAGCGAGTGCGTGATGCCCTCGATGGCGTCGGACTGCCCGTGGGCGAAGTCGTAGGTCGGGTAGATGCACCAGGCGTCGCCGGTGCGCGGATGCTCGGCGTGGAGGATGCGGTACAGCACCGGGTCGCGCATGTGGACGTTGCCGTGCGCCATGTCGATGCGCGCGCGCAGCACGCGGGCGCCGTCGGGGAACTCGCCGGCGCGCATGCGCGCGAAGAGGTCGAGGCTTTCCTCGGCCGGCCGCTCGCGCCACGGGCTCGGCCGGCCGGGCTCGGTGAGGGTGCCGCGGTGCGCACGGATCTCGTCGGCGCTCAGGTCGTCGACGTACGCCTTGCCCTCGCGGATCAGGTGGACGGCCCACTCGTAGAGCTGCTCGAAGTAGTCGGAGGCGTGGTAGAGGTGCTCGCCCCAGTCGAAGCCCAGCCAGCGGATGTCGGCCTCGATGGCGTCGATGTACCGCTGCTCCTCCTTCATCGGGTTGGTGTCGTCGAAGCGCAGGTGGCAGCGCCCCCCGAACTCCTCGGCGATGCCGAAGTTGAGGCAGATCGACTTGGCGTGGCCGATGTGGAGGTAGCCGTTGGGCTCGGGGGGGAAGCGCGTGACGACGGTCTCGTGACGACCCGCACGGAGGTCGGCGGCGACGATCTCGCGGATGAAGTCGGCGCGCTCGGGCGCGGGTGGTATCGGGGTGCTCACGGCGGCGAGGGCGGCGTCAGGCCGCGCGCGCGGCCGGGGATGAGAGCGGGCTGGTCACGCCGGCGAGGATAGCACAGGGCGGCGGCCCGCCGGGCCGGGGCGGACGCCCGCGGTGCGAGCACCCCCGTCGCTGCTTGGGCGGACCCTCGTGGCAGGCAGCGCCCAGCCGGTCGTCTAGCGGCGCTCCGCGACGACGGCCTCGATCGCCTGCCGCATCGTCTGCAGCCCTTCGGCCAGCTCGTCGGCCGTGATCGTGAGCGCCGGGAAGACGCGGATGCCGGTGCCCTGCGTCTGGCGCACGAACACCCGGCGCGTGAGGCACTCCTGCGCGACCCGGGTCGCGGTCGCCTCGTCGGCGAACTCGACGAGCAGCAGCAGCCCGCGGCCGCGCACGGCAGTCACGACGCCGGGCCAGCGGCCGGACCACTCCTGCAGCTCGGCGAGCGCGGACGAGCCGAGCTCCTCGACGTGCGCGGCGACGTCGTGGTCGAGCAGGTGACGGAGGACCGCGTGCGCGACGGCGCAGGCGAGCGGGTTGCCGCAGTAGGTGCCGCCGTGGTCGCCGGGCTCGAGCCTGGCCGAGACCTCCTCGGAGATCACGAAGGCGCCGAGCGGGAAGCCCCCGGCGATCCCCTTCGCGAGCGTCATGACGTCGGCCCGGGTACCGGTCGCGGCGTGGGCGAACATGGGCCCGGTGCGGCAGAACCCCGTCTGGACCTCGTCGACGACGAGCAGCGAGCCGTTCTCCCGGCACAGGCGAGCCACCGTGGGGAGGTAGCCGGCGGCGGGGACGCGCACCCCGCCCTCGCCCTGGACCGGCTCGAGGATGACGGCGGCCACCTCGGCGTCGAGGCTCGCTTCGAGGGCCGCCGCGTCGTCGTACGGGACGAAGCGGAAGCCGGGCACCAGCGGGTCGAACTTGTCGCGGTGCCTGGCCTGCCCCGTGGCCGAGACGGTCCCGATCGTGCGGCCGTGAAAGCCGCCGGTGGCCGCGACCACCTCACGCCGTCCCGTCACCTTGCGCCCCAGCTTGAGGGCCGCGTCGTTGGCCTCGGCTCCGCTGTTGCTGAAGAAGACGCGGGTCAGGTGCGGCGGCAGCACCTCGGCGAGAAGCGAGAGATAGGCGGCGCGGGCCGGCGAGTGTGTGAGGCCCGCGTCGGGCGTCTGCAGGATGCGGGCGCCCTGTTCCGCGAGGGCCGTCGTGATCGCGGGATGCGCGTGCCCGAGGGAGGTGACGCCCCATCCTGCGGTGAGGTCGAGGTAGCGGATCCCTTCCTCGTCCCACACGTACACCCCCTGCCCGCGGACGACGGAGATGGGGGTCTTGGCGAAGAAGGGCGGCGTGTGCGCGGCCTCGATGGCGATGGTCTCGCTGGTTCCCATGGACCTCCCTCACAGCGGACGGGGTCGAAGCCCTCCCATCTTCTCACGGCGCCGAGGCACGGCGCGCGCCGCGGGCCGCGGGGGTCGGGCTACCGCCGCGCCCAGCAGCGGTCGCGCTCTGCGGCGCGCTGGAAGAGGGCGTCGATGTCGCGCTCCACGTTGCAGAGGAAGGAGCGGACGGCGAACTCGGTCTCCATGCGGGCGAGCCCGGCGTCGAAGCCGGCGTGGGCGTGGCGCGGGATCGGTATCGGCTCGCTCTTCCACTCCCGGGGGAGTCCCGGATGATACGTCCCGTCGCTCGGGGCGCAGTCGACGGCGTGCAGGCGGTAGAAGCGGAAGACCGCCTCGGCCGCGATCTCGTGGCAGGGCGTCACCTCGACGGCGTCGGCCTGCAGACGCACCTCGCGGTACCGCAGGTCCGGGATCACCTCGAGACGCGCGAGCAGCTTGGCGATGTGCGTCGAGGTCACGGGCGCGTCGCCGTCCGCCCTCCAGTGCCCACGGCTGGGTCGCCACGGCATGGGTTCAGCCTCCTCCGCCGTGGATCCGCTCGAGCTCCGTGAGCCCGAGTCTGGTCGGGAACCACAGGGTCTCCGGCAGCGTCGTCGGGTCCGTGACCAGCGTCGTGTATCCGGTGCGGGTCTCGACCCGCAGCCCAGACTCGCCGTGCCAGAGGTAGCGGCTGCCGTCGGGCCCGACGCAGCGCGCCTCGAAGCCCAGCGTGATGACGTCCCTCAGACTGAAGGCGACCAGGTGGTCCACGCTGCCGTCTCCCTTCCGACTCGCACCCGGCTCTCTCCGCTTCGCGGTCTCTACTCACGGTCATCGGTCGCCGGAGGCGCGGAGTAGCTAGGACGTACGTCTAGCGGGGGGCGGCGTACACTAGCGGACGTCATGCGTCCGCGTCTACGCCGCACCCGACGAGCGCCCGGCCGCCCGGCCGGCTCGCGCACGCGGCGGTCGCGCTCGTGAGGGCGCGGGCGCCGCGGGCGCGAGCGACGCCGCTGCATCCCGCGATCGTGGCGGCTGTGGTCGTCGCGGCGGTCGGCGCGGCGGTCGGCGCGGCGGCGTGCGGCAGCAGCGGCGGGAGGACGCCGACGGTGGCGAGCCCTGCGAAGGCCGGGGGCGCCGGCGCCGACGTGGGCAGCGCCGGCGCCGGGCTCTCCGCGTCGCCGGCGACCCGGTCGCTTCCTCCGGCGCGGCCGCGGCCGCGCCGCGCTCCGCCGCCGCTTCTCTCGCTCACGACGCGGCAACTCGCCGGGCAGCGGGTGATCTACAGCTACTCCGGCCTCACGCCGCCGCGCCGGCTGCTCGAGGCGATCAGGCAGGGCGAGGCGGCCGGGGTCATCCTCTTCAAGGAGAACATCACGAGCAGGGCGCAGATCGGCCGTGTCATCGCGCGCCTGCAGAGGGCCGCCGCCCGCGGTCCGATCGGCGCGCCGCTGCTGGTCATGGTCGACCAGGAGGGCGGCTACGTGCGCCGGCTCCCGGGGGAGCCCCTCGCGTCGCACAAGACGATCGGGCAGGCGGGCGACCCGGAGGCCGCCGCGCGGTCGGCGGGCCGCGCGGCGGGCCTGAACCTCGGCGGCGTCGGCGTGAACGTGAACCTCGGTCCCGTGCTCGACGTCGCCCGGTCGGGCGGCGGGTTCATCGACGACGCCCGCCGCTCCTTCGGGACCGACCCCGGCGTCGTGGGGCGTCTCGGGACCGCGTTCGTCGTCGCCCAGCAGCGCACCGGCGTCGCCGCGACGGCCAAGCACTTCCCCGGTCTCGGCGCGGGGTCGTCATACGACAACACCGATCACGGGCCGGCGACGATGGACATACCGCTCTCCGTCCTGCGCGCCGTCGACGAGGCGCCGTACGAGCCGGCGATCGCCGCCGGCCTGCGTCTGGTGATGGTGTCGTGGGCGGTGTACCCGGCGCTCGACGACCGGCCGGCGGGGTTGTCGCCGGTCGTCGTCGGGCAGGAGTTGCGGGGGCGGCTGGGCTTCCACGGCGTCACGGTGACCGACTCGCTGGGCGTCGCCGGCCTCAGGGGCTACGGCGCGATCGAGGACCGCGCCCTCCTCGCGACCGAGGCCGGCATGGACCTGCTCCTCTGCGCCGGACGGAAGCTGAGCGAGGGCACCCGGGCCGTGGACGCGCTCGCGCGGGCCCTGGATCGCGAGGAGGTCGACCGACCGGCCTATCTCGCCGCCGTCCGGCGCGTGCAGGCGCTGCGCACGGCCGTCGACTGACTCTGTCCAGGTGCCGCCCTGAGGTGGAGCGCGGCGGCGCGGCGCCCGTGGTGACGATCGTCCCGGCACTCGGCGCGGCGCCCGTCGTGACGATCGCCGCGCCGCGCCTTACCCCTCCGCCGGCGCGTCGGCCTCGCCGCGCTTCTCGGCGCCGACGAGGTCGGCCAGCGAGTCGGCGAGATCGCGCGGCACCAGCACCGTGAGGCGGTCGCCGCGCAGCAGCACCGTGTCGGTCGCGGGCTCGAAGCTCTCGGCGTCGCGGCGCACCGCGACGACGAGCGTGCCGCGCGGCCAGGGCACCTCGACCAGCCGCGAACCCACGGGCGGCCAGTCGTGGTCGAAGCGCAGGTCGACGAGCCGGTACCCGCGCAGCGCGGGCACGGGAGACGATCGCCTGCCTGCCGGCACCGCGCCCTGCGGGACCCGGGCGCCCCGCCGGGCCGAGCGCGCGTCGCGGCCGAGCCGGTCGGCGTACGCCTGAAGGAGCGCCCGGTGGGTCACCCAGCCTTGCGGATGGTCGTCCTCGCCCAGGACCGGCATGCCGCCCAGCCCCTCGCGCGCCAGCGTGCGCAGCGCGGACTGCACCGAGGCATCCGGCCGGGCCGCCGGCGCGCCGTGGACGAGCTGTGCGGCGTCGGCGTCGAGGTCGCCCTCGCGCACGGTGGCGTCGACGTCGTCGACCGACAGGACTCCTCTGTAGCGTCCGGCATCGTCCAGCACGGGCAGCGTGTCGGCGTCGGTCCGCGCGAAGCGGGCGACGAGGTCGAGCACCGGCGTGTCCGGCGCGACCGGCGCGGGGAGCGGCTGCGCGGCGGAGCGCACCGGGATGGCCTCGAGCAGGTCGGCGGCGCGGCCGCGCATGATGTCGACGCCGCGCCGCCGCAGCTTGAGGGTGTAGATCGTGTCGCGGCTCAGCAGGCTGCTGATGCCCGTGGCGACGCCGACGGCGAGCATCAGTGGCAGGATGATGCGGTAGTCGCCGGTGAGCTCGAAGATGATCGTGATCGCCGTCAGGGGCGCGCGGGCCGTCGCGGCGAAGACGGCGGCCATCCCGACGATGCCGTAGGCGCCGGGCGTGGCGACGGTACCGGGGAGGGCGCTCTGCGCCGACTCGCCGAAGGCCGAGCCCAGCATCGCGCCCATGAAGAGCGACGGCGCGAACACGCCGCCGGAGCCCCCGATGCTCAGCGTGAGGCTGGTCGCGAGCACCTTGCACAGGGCGAGTCCGAGCAGCACCGCGACCGCGTACTCGCCGGCGACGGAGCGCTCGATCACGGGGTACCCGACGCCGTACATCTGCGGCACGGCGAAGAGCAGCAGGCCGAGGAGGATCCCGCCGGCCACGGGACGCAGCCACTCCGGACCGCGCCAGAGGCGGTCGGCGAGGTCCTCCATGCCGTAGAGCGTCCTGATGAAGAGCACGCCGAGGCCGCCGGCGATCACGCCCAGGGCGATGTACAGGCCGTACTCGCCGAGGTCGGACACGCCGAAGGCGGGCAGTGGGAGGAAGGCCGCCTCGCCGAAGGCGGCGCGGCCGATCACGACCGCGGTGACCGACGACAGCACGACGGCGCCGGCGGCCTCCGCCGTCACGCTCGAGAGGATGATCTCGAGCGCGAAGAAGACCCCGGCGATGGGCGCGTTGAAGGTCGCCGATACGCCGGCCGCCGCGCCGCAGGCGACGAGGAGGCGGAGACGCGGCGGCGGCGCGTGCACGAGCTGTCCCAGCGTCGACCCGAGGGCGGAGCCGATCTGGGCGATCGGTCCCTCCCGACCGACGGAGCCGCCGCTGCCGATGCAGAGCGCCGAGGCCACCGACTTGACGACGGCGACCCGGGGCCGGATCCGTCCGCCCTTCTCCATGACCGCGAGCATGACCTCGGGCACGCCGTGCCCCCGCGCTTCGCGCGCGAAGCGCGCGACCAGGGGGCCGTAGAGCAGGCCGCCGACGACCGGCACGAGGATCACGTACCAGCTGCCGAGGCCGGGGAGGTGCGGGTTGGGTACGCGTCCGAGGTCCGTGTAGTCGCGGTAGCCGGTGAAGACCCAGGTGAAGAGCTCGATGAGGTAGCGGAAGAGGATCGCGCCCAGGCCGCCGCCGGCGCCGATCGCGACGGCGAGCATCGCGAGCCCCGGCGAGCTGTCGTGGAACCAGTCGAGGAGCCGCTCGGTGCGGCCCAGGACGTTGGGCTGCTCTTCGCTGATCGACACCCTCCTTCCCACCGTCTCGGGGGCGAGGGCGGGCGCGCCGCGCGCCCGCCCGGCCGACGGCGCGCCGGTCGCGGGTGGCTCCCCGCCCGCCCGGCCTCAGCCCGGGCCGCCTCCGTCACCCGAGTCTAGCAACTCGGGACGCCCGGCGCGGCGGAGGCGGGCCCGCGGCGCGGAGGTGACGCGGCCACCGCCACCCGGCGCCCCGCGTGCCACGCGGCTCCGCCAGGCGGCGCGCGGTCCGCGCGCCGGGACACCTCTTCCCGGGCGGCGGAGGCGCCGGCCGGCCGTCGCCGACGGCCGTGGCCGACGGCCGGCGCCCGAGCCCATCGTGGGCCTCGGGGTACGATGTGGAGGTGCCCGCGTGCGCGGGCGCCGGCTGTACGGACACGCCCTGAGGAGGCGAGCGGCATGACACCAGCGCAGGGAGCGACGCCGTCGGGAGATGCCGGGCTCGAGCTGCGCGGGGTCGGCAAGACCTACGGCAGCGGCGCGGTCGCTGTGCAGGCGCTGAAGCACGTCGACCTGACCATCGAGCCCGGGCGGTTCGTCGTCATCCTGGGACCGAGCGGGTCGGGCAAGACGACCTTCCTCAACCTCGTCGGCGGCATCGAGGAGCCCTCCGAGGGCAGTCTCCATGTCGCCGGCAGGGACCTCACCAGACTGTCGCGGGTCGAGCTGACGCGCTACCGCCGTGAGCAGGTCGGCTTCGTCTTCCAGTTCTTCAATCTGGTCCCGACGCTGACGGCGCTGGAGAACGTCGAGCTCGTCGCCGAGCTCTCCGGCGAGGGCGAGCGCAGCGCCGAGGCGCTCGCCGACGTCGGCCTCGGCGACCACCTCGAGCGCTTCCCCTCCGAGCTCTCCGGCGGCGAGCAGCAGCGCGTGGCGATCGCCCGTGCCCTGGTCAAGCGGCCGAGGCTCCTGCTGTGCGACGAGCCGACCGGCTCGCTCGACCTCGACACGGGCCGCCAGGTGCTGGCGCTGCTGCACGCGGCGAGCCGCGGCGACGGCCGGACCGTCATCCTGGTCACGCACAACTCCGCGATCGCGCGGGCCGCCGACCGCGTCATCCACATGGGCAGCGGCGAGATCGTCGAGGACGAGGTCCAGGCCTCGCCGATCGCCCCCGAGGAGGTCGAGTGGTGAAGGGCCCGCCCGATCGCCCCTGCCGGCGGGCCGGCCGTTGAAGGTGCTCAGGCGCAAGCTGCGCCGCGACATGGGCGCCCGCCGCGCCCAGTTCCTCGCCGTCATCGTGACGATCGGGCTCGGCCTCACACTGTTCGCCCTCTCCTACGACGCCTATCGCAATCTGCTCGCCTCCTACCAGCGCATGTTCGACCTGACCGGGTTCGCCGACTACACGATCGCCGGTGGCGACACGGAGGCGATCCTGAAGGAGGGCGCCGACGTCCCGGGCGTGGCTGCGGCCGCCCCTCGCCGTGTCGCCGACGTGCCTCTGCGCCTCGACGGCGACAAGCTGCTGGGCCGTGTCGTGGGGTTGCCGGCGTCCCGGCAGCCGTCCATCGACGGAGTGCTCGTGCTGGAGGGTGAGTACCTCAGTCCCGGAGAGCCCGGCGGCGTGCTCGTCGAGAAGCACGCCGCCGAGCACTTCGGCCTCACGCCCGGGTCGTCGCTCGGGGTGCTGGCCGCCGACGGGTGGCGCACCCTGACGATGGTCGGCGAGGCCGCGTCGGCCGAGTACCTGTGGCCGGCGCGCAGCCGGCAGGAGGTGCTGCCCTCGGCCGACGACTTCGCCGTCGTCTTCGCCGCCGAGGACCTGCTCGACGAGCTCGATCCGGCGACGGTGAGGGCGGAGGCCCTGTTCGCCTACGAGAGTGGAGCGGACCGCGCCGCGACCGACGCCGCGCTCGCCCGTCTCGCGGAGCGGCACGGCGCCGTCGACGACTTCGCGCGTGCCGACCAACCGTCGAACGCCGCGCTCAGTGAGGACATCCAGGGGTTCGGCATGATGGCCGTCCTGTTCCCCGTGCTCTTCCTGGGGGCGGCGGGCCTGGGGACCTACGTCCTGCTCACCCGCCTCGTCCTCTCACAGCGCAGCCAGATCGGCCTGATGCTGGCCAACGGCTTCGCACGGCGCACCGTCTTCGGGCACTACCTGGGCTTCGGCCTCACCGCCGGCGTGCTTGGCACGGTGCCGGGACTCGTCGCCGGGATCCTCCTGGCGCGCTCGGTCACGCGCCTCTACACCGACGCGATCTCCGTGCCGGTGCGCGTGACGGAGCTCCACCCGGAGACCGTCGTCGTCGGTCTGCTCTTCGGGGCCGGCGCCGGCGCGCTGGCCACGCTCGCGCCGGCGCTGCGCGCGTCCCGGCTCTCCCCCGCCGCCGCGATGCGTGGGGTCCAGATGAGCGGGCGCGGCGGACGGAGTCTGCTCGAACGGCTCGTGCCCCCTCTCGGCCGGCTGCCCGCGCGCTGGAAGATGGTCGTGCGCGGCATCGCGCGCAGCCGCCGCCGGTCGGTGTCGACCGCCCTCGGGGTCGTCTTCGCGGCGACGCTGGTCATGACCTCGTGGGGCATGATCGACACGATCCAGGTGCTGCTCGACCGCCAGTTCGGGGAGGTCCAGCGACAGGACGCTCAGGTGTACCTGACGCAGGGCGACACGAAGGCCACGACGGAGAAGGTGCGCCGGGTGGAGGGCGTCGAACGGGTGGAGCCGGTCGCCGACCTGACGGTCTCCGTCAGGTCGGCGACCGGCTCCTATCAGACCGCCCTCCTGGCGTTCGAGAGGGGCACCGTCATGCACGGGTTCTCGCCCGTCGCGGGCGGGCCGGACGGGCTGCCCGCCGAGGGCGTCCTGCTCGGCGCGGCTCTCGAGGACGGCCTCGGTGTCTCCGTCGGCGACAAGGTCACGCTCGTCGAGCCCGAGCTGGGCGTCACGCTGGAGGAGCGCGTGGCCGGCTTCGTCGACGAGCCGCTGGGGACCTTCGCGTACATCGCGCTCCCCCGTCTCGCGCAGCTGCTCGGCCGCGACGAACAGGACATCGTCAACTCGCTGATGGTCACCACCACGCCGCAGGCCGACGCGGCCGCGGTGCGCGACCGTCTCGCCGAGGTGCCGGGGGTCGCGGCCGTCGTCGACTCGCGGGCGCTCGAGCGCGCCGCGGAGGACTACATGGCCCTCTTCTACGCCTTCGTCGGCCTGATGGTCGGCCTCGGCGCCGTGATGGCGCTGGCGCTGATCTTCACGACCATGTCGGCCAACGTGTCGGAGCGCGTCACCGAGCTGGCGTCCCTGCGTGCGGCGGGGATGGGGAGAAGGACGCTGGCCCGGCTCATCACCGGCGAGAACATGCTGCTCACAGTGCTCGGCATCGTGCCCGGGCTCATCGTCGGCTACTTCTCGGCACGCGCCTTCATGGCCACCTTCAGCAGCGACCTCTTCTCGTTCGACCTCGCCATGCGGTGGACGACGCCGCTCTTCGTGGCGCTGGCGCTCATCGTCGCCGCGCTGCTGTCGCAGTGGCCCGTGCTGCGCGCGGTCGGCCGCATCGACATGGCCAGGGTGGTGCGCGAGCGCTCGCAGTGAGCCGCCGCCGCGCCCGCGCTCGCCTGTCGCACGGCGCGGCGCACGGCTGGCCGTCGTCGCGTCGCTCGCGCCCGGCGCTCGCGCGAGGGACGCCGGCGGCGAGACGCCCGGTGCGTCCGGCTCAGGCTCCGCCCGCCCCGGCCTCCTCGAGCGCCGAGATCGCCGGCCCGGTCAGCACCTCCCCGGTCTCGTCGTACCGCGAACCGTGGCACGGACAGTCCCAGGACCGCTCGGCCTGGTTCCACTGCAGGGTGCAACCCATGTGCGTGCAGGTCGGATGGTCGGGGTGCTCGACGCGCTCGACGGCGAAGTTCTTCACGCTGGAGGCGGCTTGGCTGAGGAACCTGCCCGCGCCGGAGAGCAGCGACCGGCCCCAGGGATCGTAGAGCCCGGCCCACGGGTCGTCCTCCCCCAGGATGCCGTCGCTGATGATCCTCGCGGCCACCATGCTGTGGCTCATCCCCCAGCCCTTGAACCCCGTCGCCGCCCAGAGGCGCTCGTGGTCTTCGCGGTAGTGCCCGATGAGCGGGACGTCGTCGTTCGTGAAGATGTCCTGCGTCGACCAGCTGTGGTCGACGGGCGCGCCGGCGAAGTGCTGCGCGGCCCACTGGCCGAGCATCAGGTAGCGGTCGCGCTCGTCGCCGCCCTCGCCCGTCCTGTGCGGCGCGCCGCTCAGGATCGCGTACGTCGCGCCTCCGTCCGAGTGTCGGCGCAGCGAGTGGTAGTCCTCGGCGGCCGAGATCGTCATGCCTTCGGGTGCCGTCGCAGTCCGGGCCGCGAGGACGTACGCGCGTCGCGGCATGATGCGCATGGAGAGGAGGCTGCGGTCGAAGACGGGGAACTGCGTGGCGACGACCACGTGCCCGGCGCTGACGCGGCCGCCCGTCGTCTCGACGGTCCCCGTGTCTTCGTCGAGGTCGAGGGCCCGCGTCGTCTCGTGCACGCGGCACCTGTCGCCGTCGACGAGGGCGGCGAGCGCCTGGAGGTAGCGGACCGGATGGAAGCACGCCTGGCCGGGCAGCCTCACGGCGCCTCTCGTCCGGTACGGCACCGGTGGGTCCTCGACGAACTCCGCCTCGAGGCCCGCCCGTGAGGCCGCCTCCACCTCGCGTTCGACGCGCGCGCGCTCCCCGTCGTCCATGGCGTAGGTGTAGGAGTCGTCGCGCCGCAGGTCGCACTGGATCGCTTCGCGCTCGATCAGCTCGGTGATGGCGGCGACGGCGTCGCGGTTGGCGCTCGCGTAGACGTCGGCGTACTCCTGGCCGAGCGTGTGCGTCAGCTCGTCGTAGGTGAGGCCGTGCAGGGCGGTGATCTTCGCCGTCGTGTGGCCGCTGGCGCCGCCGCCGATGCGACGGGCCTCGATCAGCACGACCCGGGCCCCGCCCAGCTTCAGCAGGTAGGCCGTCTGCAGCCCGGTCATGCCGCCGCCAACGACCAGCACGTCGGCCCCGGTGTCCCCGTCGAGCGGGTCGTACCGCCGCTGCTCCGCCGTCGCCAGCCAGAGCGAACGGTGGTCGGTCGAGATGTCCACGGCTGCCTCCTCCGTCCGTCGCAACGGCCTCCCGACAAGGCCCGTGCTGGGCTGCTACCCGGGGTCCGCCTCTGCGACCCTGTTGGCGACGCGGGGAGCCGTCCCTCGGGCTCAGCCGGCGGGCATGTCGGCGGTCGCCTCCTCCGGGGTGTCGAAGGTGGCGACGACGCGGCGCACGCGCGGGGCGACGACCGCGTAGTTGACCGCCGCGGCGAGAGTGGCCGCCGCGACGACCACCGCCATGGACAGACCGCCGATGCTGCCGCCCAGGCCGACCAGCGCGCTCCCCAGGGCGCCGACGGCGAGGCGCACGGTGCCGAAGTACGCGGAGGCCGTCCCGGCGGCTTCGGGGTGGAGCGAGAGGGCCAGCGCCGTCGAGTTCGGTCCGATGGCGCCGACCGCGGCGACCAGCACGAAGAGCGGGACGGCCACGGCGGGCAGCCCGAGACCGCCGGCGAGGGTCGCGAGGAGCAGGGCGAGCCCGGCCAGCAGGGCGACGAGGAGACCGGCGCCGAGCAGGCGCTGGGGCGCGAAGCGCGAGAGCAGGCGGTGGTTCAGCTGGCTGGCGGCGAGCATGCCCACGGCGTTGGCGCTGAAGAGGGCGCCGAAGACGGCGGGCGACGCGCCGTAGACCTCCTGATAGACGAACGGCGAGGAGGCGAGATAGGCGAAGAAGGCCACGGAGGTCAGGGCGCTGGTCAGCGTGAGCCCGACGAAGGCGCCGTCGCGCGAGAGCGCCGTCATGAGGCGCCCGCTGCTCCTGAGGCTGAACGGGACCCTCCGCTCGGGGGGCAGGCTCTCCTTGAGCCCGAAAACGACCCCTGCCGTGAGCGCGAGGCCGATGGCTCCCTGGACCACGAAGACGCCCTGCCACGGCACGACCCGCAACAGTTGCGCGCCGGCGAGCGGTGCAAGGATCGGCATCAGGAGGGTGATGAGCGCGAGGCGGGAGAGGAGGCGCGCCGCGGCCGTGCCGTGGGCGTGGTCGGCGACGATCGCGTTGGCGATGGCGATGCCCGCGGCGCCGGAGAACCCCTGCACCAGGCGGAGCGCGATCAAGGCGCCGGCCGACGACGTGAACGGACACGCGAGCGAGGCGGCGGAGAAGACGAGCAGGCCAGCGACCAGGGGGCGGCGCCGGCCGAACGTGTCGCTCAGGTTGCCGCTGACGAGCTGGCCGCAGGCCAAGCCGGCGAGGAACGTCGAGACCGTCAGCGCGATCGACTGCTGGCTCGCGCCGAGATCGCGGGTCACGTCCGGCAGCGCCGGCAGGTAGAGGTCGGTCGCGAGGGGGCCGATGGCGGAGACGCCGCCGAGCACGGCGACGAACAGCAGCCGCGCGCGTCCCGTCGGCAGAGGGGTGCGTGACAAGGGGTTCACGGGCCGACCCTATCAGTCGCCGCCGGCGCCGCGCCCGGGCGCGGCGCCGGCGGCCCAAGGCGCATCTCGGCGGGAGCATCCGGCCGGTCGTGTCGAGGGCTCCGCGGTCCGCGCCGCCGGCCGCGGCGAAGCGGCGCGGGCCCAGGCGCTCGGGCTGCACGCCGCCCCGCTATCGCGAGGCGAAGTGCACCGCGACGCCGGCGGTCCAGACCGACGCGGCGAGACACACCATGGCGAACTCGACGAGGATGCCGAGCCCCATCGCCTTGAGCGACGCGAGGCTCGAGTCGAGCGCGGAGCGAAGGTCGCGGCGACGGGCATACTCGCTCGCCAGCAGCCCAGCGGCGAAGCCGATGAAGAGACCGAAGAACGGCAGGAGGAACAGGCCGACGACCCCGGCGAGCATCGCCACGGCGATCGAGCGGCCGGGCACCTGCTCGCGCTTCAGCGTGCGGCCGGCGAGCACCGCGCTCGCCGACCAGCCGGCCGCCGCGAGCAGCGCGCCGGCTGCGGCGGCCGCCCACGACGCCGTCGAGCCGAGGACCCACCCCCACGCGAGGAGCGTCCCGATGGCGAGCGGACTGCCGGGGAGGATCGGGTAGACGGTGCCCACGACGGCGACGGCGAGCACGAGACCCGCGACGACGGTCGCGATGATGTCGGTGTCCACGGCGTCATCCTGTCATCCTTCTCGCCGTCCGCACAGCGACGGGCTCGGTCCGCGGCCCGTCCGTCGCCGGCGGAAGGGAGGCACAACGGCCCGAGGGCGGCGCCGCGGCGGCGGGGCGACAAACACGCGCGCGACGAGACGACGGGGTAGGATGGCCGACAGCTCTCAGTGAGTCCAGGGCGGCCGGAAGGAGCGCGCGTTGAGCATCGTCGAGGTCCATGGCTTGCGCAAGCAGTACGACCCGCCCAAGGGCGTGCTCGCCGTCGACGACGTGAGCTTCTCGATCGAGCGCGGCGAGATCTTCAGCCTGCTGGGGCCCAACGGGGCCGGCAAGAGCACGACCATCTCGATGCTGTCGTGCCTGCTGCGGCCCAGCGACGGCGACGCCCAGGTCGACGGCCACTCCGTCGTCGGCGACGCGCAGGCGGTCAAGGCGGTCATCGGCGTCGTCCCTCAGGACATCGCCGTGTACCCCGACATGACGGCGCGCGAGAACCTCGTCTTCTGGGGCCGCATGTACGGGCTGAGCGGCGACGAGCTGAAGACGCGGGTCGACGAGGTCCTCGACCTCATCAGCCTCGTCGACCGCCAGAAGGACCGCATCGACAAGTTCTCCGGAGGCATGAAGCGCCGCGTCAACATCGGCGTCGCGCTGCTCCACAAGCCGAAGATCCTCTACCTGGACGAGCCCACCGTGGGCATCGACCCGCAGAGCCGGCGCTCGATCCTCGACGGCATCCTCGCCCTGCGCGAGCAGGGTATGACCGTGCTCTACACGACGCACTACATGGCCGAGGCGCAGGAGCTCAGCGACCGCATCGGCATCATCGACCACGGCAGGATGATCGCCCTGGGCACGCACGCCGAGCTCGTCCGGATCGTCGGCGAGGAGGCGCGCGTCGACGTCAGCGTGGACAAAGGCCTCGAGACCATGGTGGAGCGCTGGGCGGCGGTGCGCGGCGTGAGCCGCGCGGCCGTCGAGGAGGAGCACGCCGAGCTGCTCGTGGACGACGCCAACGAGGTGCTGCCGCACCTCTTCGAGGAGGCGGCCGCGGCGGGCTCGCGGATCACGGCCGTGAACGTGAGCGAGCCGAATCTCGAGCTCGTCTTCCTGCACCTGACGGGCCGCGCCCTGAGGGACTGAGGTCGCGTGGCCAAGGTCCTCGCCATCGCCTGGAAGGACCTGCGCAGCACGATGCGCAACCTGCCGGCGCTCGCCATGATGCTGCTCGCCCCGCTGGCGCTCGCCGGGCTGCTCGGCTTCGCGTTCGGCGGCTCCGGCTCGTTCGACATCGCCGCCACGAAGGTCGTCGTGGCGAACGCCGACGCCGGTGCCGCGCCGGTCGCGACCTCTCCCGCCGGCGCGGCGTTCGTCGAGATCCTCACCAGCCGCGATCTCGAGGACGTGCTCGATGTGGCCAAGGTGAAGCGGCCCGCCGGGGCGCGGCGGCGGGTCGACGCCGGCGACGCGGCGGTCGCCGTCATCGTGCCCGCCGACTTCAGCGCCGCCCTGTACGGGACCCAGAGCGTGCCGACCGCGGTCGAGCTCTACGTGGACCCCACCTACGAGTTCGGCACGGCGATCACCGAGTCGGTCGTCGCCCAGGCCCTGCTCGACTTCAACGGGGCGCGCGCGGCCGCGGCCGTCGCGACGGCGATGACCGGCGACGCCCCGTCGCGCGACGAGGTCGCGCAGACCGCGGCCGCCCGCTTCGTGCGGGAGGGCGGGGTCTCCTCGGCACTCGTGCTCACCGACCGCCCCCCCCGCCTACGCCGACGGCGAGGAGTCGGAGGAGGCCGGCGGCGTCGGCCTCGTGCTCGCCGGGATGATGGTCTTCTTCATGTTCTTCGGGGCGTCCAACGTGGCGCGGACGATCCTCACCGAGGACGACGACGGCACCCTGCCGAGGATGCTGACGACGCCCACGTCCGCGCAGACCATCCTCGCCGGCAAGTTCGCCTCGGTCTTCCTCACCGTCGCCGTCCAGACCGTGATCCTGCTCGTCGGCGGACGCCTGCTCTTCGGGATCGACTGGGGGAGCCTCGACGCCGTGGCCGCCCTGACCGTGGTCGGTGCCGTGGTCGCCAGCGGTCTCGCACTCCTGATCATCGCGCTGGTGCGGACGCCGGCGCAGGCGGGCGCCATCGGCGCCGGCGTCTATCTCGTCCTCGCCCTGCTCGGCGGCAACTTCACCGGAACGGCCACGACGACGGGCACGTACGCCACGATCCAGCAGTTCACCCCGAACGGCTGGCTCCTGCGCGGGTGGGACGCCGCCATGCACGGCGCCGGTCTCGGCGGAGTCGTGACGTACGTGCTCGTGCCGCTCGGCTTCGCCCTCGTGTTCTTCGTCGTCGCCGTGTGGCGTCTGCGAAGGCGGTACGCGTGAACCGGGTCTGGACACTCGCGAGCAAGGACCTGCTCGAGACGCGGCGCGACCGGCTGTCGGCCCTCTTCATCGTCGTCATGCCCCTCGCCTTCACGACCTTCTTCGGCATCATGTTCGGCGGCGGGAGCGACCGGCTCGCCCTCGCCCTCCACGACGCCGACGGCGGCGCCCAGGCGCAGCAGCTCGTGGCGTCGCTCGAGGCCTCCGATGCGGTACGCGTCGTGCCCAAGAGCGCCACCGAGCTCGACCCCTGGATCGCCGACGGGCGCGCGGCCGCCGGCCTGCTGATCCCGGCGGGGTTCTCGGAGGCGGTCGAGGCCGGAGAGCCCGCCGAGCTGGTCGTTGTGAGCGACGCCGCCTCCTCCGGCGCCCAGGCGGCCGCCGCCGAGATCAGGGCGGCCGCCGGCCGCCTCGTGGCCGCGGACCGCGCGGCGCGCGTCGGCGTCGAGACGGCCCGCGCGGCCGACCCCGACCGCGAGCAGGCCGGGATCATCGAGGTCCCAGCGATGGCGGAGGCCGTCGCCACCCGGGCCATGGAGGCTCCCGCGGTCTCCCTCGAGGTCGTCTCCGCCGGCGTGACCGCCGGCCAGATCCCCACCGGCTTCGTGCTCAGCTCCCCGGGGATGATGATCAACTTCATCATGTTCAGCCTGATGACGGCCGGCATCGCACTCGTGATGGAGCGGCGCAACGGCACGCTGCAGCGGCTGATGACCACGAGGCTGCGTCGCTCGGAGCTCGTCGCCGGCAAGGTCGCCGGGATGTTCGCCCTGACCTTTTTCCAGCAGGCGCTGCTCATCGGCGTCGGCCAGCTCCTCTTCGGCGTCGACTACCTCAGCGACCCGGCGGCGCTGCTGCTCATGATGATCGCCCTGTCGCTCGTGGCCTCGAGCCTCGGCCTGCTGCTCGCCTGCCTGCTCACCACCGAGCAGGCGCTCGTCGCCACGATCGTGATCGTCTCGATGAGCGTGTCGGCGCTCTCGGGCGCGTGGTTCCCGCTCGAGATCACCGGGTCCGGCTTCCAGGCCGTCGGTCACCTGCTGCCGACGGCCTGGATCCTCGACGGCCTGCGCGGCATCATCGCCCAGGGCTACGGCGTCGCCGACGTGCTGCCCGCCTTCGGCATGGCGCTCGCCTGGTCCGCGGGGCTCTTCGCCGCCGCCGTCGCGCGCTTCCGCCTCTCCTGACCGCGATGGCCGGGAGCGTGGGGAGACGCGTGAGCACGGGCGGCGCAGACGAGGTCATCGTCGTCGACGCACTGCGCAAGTCGTACGGAGAGGTCAAGGCTGTCGACGGCGTGAGCTTCAGCGTCCGCGCCGGCGAGGTCTTCGGGCTGCTCGGTTCCAACGGCGCCGGCAAGACTACGACCGTCGAATGTCTCGAAGGCTTGCGCAAGCCCGACGCGGGCGAGGTGCGCGTCCTCGGCGTCGACCCCCTGGCGCATCCCGAGCGCCTGCGCGGCCGCGTGGGCTGCCAGCTGCAGGAGTCGCACCTGCCCGACCGCATGCGGGTCTGGGAGGCGCTCGACCTCTTCGCGGCCGCGGCACCGCACCGCGTCGACTGGACGGCGGTGCTCGAGGCGTGGGGGCTCGCTGCGAAGCGCGATGCGGCGTTCGGCAGTCTCTCGGGCGGCCAGCGTCAGCGCCTTCTGGTGTCGCTGGCCCTCGTGACCGACCCCGAGGTCGTCTTCCTCGACGAGATGACGACGGGGCTGGACCCGGCCGCCAGGCACGTCACCTGGGGACTGATCGAGGCGATCCGCGAGCGCGGCACGACGGTGGTCCTCGTCACGCACTTCATGGACGAGGCTGAGCGGCTGTGCGACCGGGTCGCGGTGATGGACGCGGGGCGCATCGTCGCGATGGGCACGCCGGGCGCCCTGATCGAGGCCGTTGCCGGCGACGTGCGGGTCAGGTTCACGAGCGAGCCGTACCTCGGCGCCGGCGCGGCCGCGGAGGTCTGCGGAGGCGGACAGGGGGGCGGCGGCCGCGAGACCGACTTCGGCTGGCTCGCGGGCGTGCCCCACGTCCGCGCCGTCGAACGGCGCGGAGGTACGGTCGAGGTCACCGGCGACGGGCCCGTGCTGACGCACGTCGCCGCAGCGCTCCTGGAGCGAGGGCTGGAACCCGTCGACCTGCGGGTCGAGCGGACGACGCTCGAGGAGACCTTCCTCGAGCTCACGGGACACGGGCTGGAGTAGGCGGATGCGCCTCTGGCGAAAGCTGACCTGGGAGGAGCTCAAGCTCTTCGTGCGCGAGCCGCTCACGGTCGTGTTCGCTATCGGGTTCCCGCTCGTCATGCTGTTCGTGCTCGCGGAGGTGTTCGGGACCGCGCCCACCGTGCCGGACCCCGGCGACCCCGTCGCGTTTCGCGGCGTGTCGCCGCTCAGCTACTACGTCCCCGCCTACGTCGCCCTCGCCGCCGCCGCCGTGGGCCTCGTGATGGTTCCGGCGCATCTCGCCGGGTACCGCGAGCGCGGGGTCCTGCGTCGCTTCCGCGCCGCCTCGATCCCCGCGTCGACCGTCTTCGCAGCCCAGATGGCCGTGCAGTACGTCCTGGCCGCCGCTGGGGCCGTGCTGATCGTCATCGCCGCCTACCTCGCCTACGACTTCCCCGCTCCCGAGGCCCTCGCCGGCCCCGTGGTCGGCTTCCTCGTCACCGCCACGGCCTTTGCCGCGCTCGGCATCCTGCTCGGGGCCGTGGTGCCGTCGCCGCGCGCCGCGCAGGGGTTCGGCGTCATGCTCTTCTTCGTCATGATGATGCTCTCCGGCGCCGGGCCTCCGGTCGACGTGATGAGCCCGACGATGCGGGCCATCGGCAAGGCGATGCCCCTCTGGCACGGCGTCATGGCGATCCAGGACCCGTGGCTCGGCGAGGGTTGGAACTGGGGAGAGCTCGCCATCGTGGCGGCGGTCGCGGTCGTGGCCGGCGCGCTCGCCGTCGCCGCCTTCAGGCGGCAGAGCTAGGGCGCCGGGACGTCCCGCCCGAGCGTCCTCCCGTCGCGCGCGCTCAGTGAACGACGAACGTCGCCACGACGGTGCGCGCCGGTCGCGAGCCGTGTGTCGTCACCGTGACCACCACTCGATCGCCGGCGGCCCGCGACGGGATCACGCGCGTGCAGCGCGCGACACCGCGTGCATCGGTGAACGCCTGGTCGTGGGGCATCCAGTCGCCGAAGTGCCAGCCGAACGTGCAGCGCGCGCCGACGACGGGGGCGCCGCCGGCGTCGACCCAGCGGCAGAGGACGGTCACTCGCTCCCCGGGGGAGGCGCGCGCCGGTCGCGCCCACGCCGAGGGCATGGCCGGCAGCGGCCGGTCGACGAGATAGACGGTCGCGGCAGGCGTGTCGAGAACGGCGGTGACACGCGCGCCCTCGACCTCGAGGGCGCCGTCGCGCGCGCTCCAGGCGAGACGATGACTTGCCTCACGCAGACCCCCCGGGACGTACAGCGTCTCGGTCAGCAGGCCGTCGCTGAGCGCCTCCGGAGCGACGCGCCCCGCGAGGATGTGGTCGAGCACGAAGGCCCCGGCCAGGTCGGCGCTTAGGGAGAGGCGCGCGAGCTCCTCTGGCGCGAACGCCGCGAAGGCGCCGTCGTCGGGCGCGACCACCGTGAAGGGCCCGGGCCCCGTGAGCCGCTCCTCGAGGCCGGCCGCACGGACGAGGCCCGCCATGGTCGTCGCGCCGTGCGCCTCGAGGGCCTCGAGGAGCGGCAGGTCACAGGACTCGCGCCGCGGTCTCGACACGGGGGCTCCCGGAGAGGTGGGGGACGCGGCGGTGGGCACCGTCCCTCCGCCGGCCGGCGCGCCGGCGTTCGCGCAGCCGCTTGCGCCGGCGCACACGACGGCGACGGCGAGGGCGCACACCAGACGGTCCACGAGCACGGTCACGGCGCCTCCCGGGGCCTCCACGACGGCAGCGGCCGGCGCGGAGCGCCGGCAACATGATACGCGCCGGCCGCTTCGTGACGACCGCAGCAGGGCCGGCGCGCCGCGCGCGGGCTCGTGGCGCGCGTGGGCGTCCCCGCCAGCGGGTATGACGTGCGGAGCCGCCTTCGCCCGCTGCGCGACGTGTGGAGCGTACGTGCGGTCCTGCGCCGACGAGAAGGGAGACGCGCATGCTGAGGTTCCTCGCCGCCGTCGTTCTGCGGCTGCTCGCGAACGCCGCCGGGTTGCTGATCGCCGCCGCCGTCCTCGACGGCTTCACGGTCACCGCGTCCGCCTTCGTGTGGGTGGTGATCCTCTTCACGCTGGTCGAGGTCGTCCTCGACCCGCTCGTCATCAAGATCTCCATCCAGTACGCGCCGGTCCTCAGGGGCGGCGTGGCGCTGGTGACGACGCTGGTCGGCCTCATCGTCGTCACGATCGTCTCCGACGGGCTGCAGATCGACGGCGCGACGGCGTGGGTGGTCGGGACCCTGATCGTGTGGCTCGGCGGCGTGCTCGCCGCCCTGATCCTCCCCCTCTTCCTCTTCAAGAAGGTGCGGCAGGAGCGCAAGGCGTCGTAGCGCCGGCGCCTCGGGGCGGCTCGCCGGCGTACCGGAGGGCGCAGCGCGCGACGCACGCGGGGCGCGGGCGGCCGCAGGGCCGCCCGCGCCCCGCGCAGCGGAGGAGCAGGCGGGGGCGCGATCGTCGCCGCAGCGCTCGATGCCTCCGGCTCTACGTGACGGCCCCGGCCGGGAGCGCGACAACCTTCCGGCCGGGCCATTGCGACGCCGAGCGGCCATGAGCTAGTCTGCGGTGTACGCATCGCCCGGGGGGTCCGCGGCGTGACTCCCGGCTCGCGAGCCGATGCGACGAGGTCTGGGGGGCACGTTGGCCGAAGCGCTCGCTGCCGTGGTACCGATCGCCGTCGGCGTCATCCTGAGCCCGCTGCCCGTCGCCGCGGTGATCCTCATGCTCTTCTCCCCGCGGGCGCGATCGAACGGGCTCTCCTTCCTCGGCGGCTGGCTCGCCGGGCTGGCGACGGTGGGCGCGCTCACGCTGGCGCTCGCCTCGAGTCAGGACGTGGAGGCCGGCGGCGCCCCGGCGCGCTGGGCCCTGGCGCTGAAGCTCCTGCTCGGCGCCGGCCTGGTCTTTCTCGCCTACCGGTCCTTCGAGAAGCGGCCGCGGCAGGGCGAGGAGCCGCCGTTGCCGGAGTGGATGAAGGCGGTGGACTCGTTCACCCCGGCCCGCGCGCTCGGCCTGGGGGCGCTCCTCTCGGGCGTCAACCCGAAGAACCTCATCCTCACCGTCAGCGCCATGGCCGGCGTCGCGCTCGCCGGGCTGCCGGCGGGCCAGAGCGTCGCCGTGCTGATCGTGTTCGTCCTCGTCGGCAGCGTCGGTGTCGCCGCTCCGGTGATCTACGCCCTCGCCGGCGGCCAGAGCGCGCGGGACACCCTCGACGGCTGGAAGACCTGGCTCGTGCTCCACAACGCCGTCGTGATGGCCGTCGTGCTCCTCGTGCTCGGCGTCAAGGTGTTCTTCGAGGGTCTCGCCGGACTGGTCGGGTGACCACGCGCGAACGACGGGCCCGGGGCCTCGCCGGCGGGCCGGCGGCGTGAACGGTCGCCGGGCCGGCGGCGCGGAGGCGTCGCCTGCCGAGCCCCCGAGGCGCCGGCCGCGGCTGGTCGCCCCGTCGCTGCCCGTCCGCGACTGGCTGCCGCGGTACGAGCGGCGCTGGCTGCGGCCCGACCTCGTCGCAGCGGCCGCCGTCTGGGCGGTGCTCGTGCCGGAGGGCATGGCGTACGCCGCGCTCGCCGGCCTGCCGCCCGAGACCGGCCTGTTCGCCGCTCTCGCTCCCCTCATCCTGTACGCCCTGCTCGGCACTTCGCGGCAGCTGACCGTGGGCCCGAGCTCGGCGATCGCCGCGTTCTCGGCCGCCGCCGTGGCTCCCGTCGCCGCCGGCGATCCCGAGCGCTACATCGCCCTCTCGGCGTTGCTCGCGCTCGTCACCGGCGCGATCCTGCTGGTCGCGGGTCTCGCCAGGCTGGGGTTCGTCGCCGAGTTCTTCGCCCGGCCGGTCCTCACCGGGTTCGTGGCTGGGCTGGCCCTGGTGATCGGCGTCGGGCAGGCCGACAAGCTGCTCGGGGTGGAGGGCGGCGGCACGACGTTCTTCGGCAAGCTCGAGCACCTCGTCCGGGAGCTCGATTCGGCAGATCTCACCACTCTGCTCATCGGGCTGGCCGCGCTGGCGCTGCTCTTCGGCCTGCGCGTCGTGGCGCCGAAAGTGCCGGCCGCCCTCATCGCCGCCGTGCTGGGGACCGTCGTCGTCGCGGCGTTCGGCCTCGAGGCGAGCGGCGTCGACGTGGTCGGGGATCTGCCGGCGGGCTTGCCCAGCCTGAGCATCCCGAGTGTCGGGATCGCCGACGCGACGGACCTGCTGCCCGAGGCCGTCGCGCTCGCCCTGATCGCCTTCGCCGAGTCGGTCGCCGGCGCCCGGGCGTTCGCCGCCGAGCACGGTGACGAGGTGGACGCCGACCAGGAGCTCGTGGCGCTCGGCGCGTCGAACCTCGGCGCCGGCGTGCTGCAGGGGTTCGTCGTCGACGCGAGCCTCTCGCGCTCGGCGGTCGCCGACTCCTCCGGCGCGCGCAGCCAGGTCTACAACGTGGTCCTCTTCGTCTTCCTCGTCGTCACGATGCTCGTGCTGATGCCCCTCTTCCACGACCTGCCGCAGGCCGTGCTCGGGGCGATCGTCATCGCCGCCGTGGCCCACTTCGTCGACGTCCGGGCCCTGCGCCGTCTCTGGCGCGTCGACCGTGCCGACTTCCTGCTCGCCATCGTCTGCTTCGCCGGCGTGCTGCTGTTCGGCATCCTCATCGGCCTGCTGGTGGCGGTCGTGGTCTCGCTGCTGGCCATCGTCTACCGCGCCTACCGCCCGAGCTACGCCGTGCTCGGTCGCGCGCCGGGGGCGCTCGACGACGAGAGCCTGCGGTACCGCGGCATCGAAGACCACCCCGAGTACGAGACCTTCCCCGGTCTCGTGATCCTCCGTGTCGACGGTGAGCTCTTCTTCGCCAACGCGCGCTGGTTCGAGGACACCGTGCACGCGCTCGTGGACGGCGCGGCCCCGCCCGCGCGCGAAGTGCTCGTGCACGCCGGGTCGGTGCCGCACATCGACACCTCCGCCGCGGACGTGCTGCGAGAGCTCGTCGAAGAGCTTCGCGCGCGGGGCGTCGAGCTGGCCTTCGCCCGTGTGACCACGTCGCTCCATCAGCAGCTCCAGCGCACGGGCATCGTCGATCTGGTCGGTCCCGACCGCTTCCACGACACCGTGGCCGCCGGGGTCGCCGACTTCCTGCGGCGCGACGGCGGGTACGTCGACGACCCGGCCACCGCGTCCGGGAGGACCTCGTGAGCCGGCGGGGCGCGGACGGCGTCGCGCGGCGGGCCGAGCGCCGTGCCTCGACGCCCGTCGCGGGGGCGATCGCCGGGATCCTCTTCTCTGCGCTCTTCGGGGTCAGCGTGTCGATCCTCGCCGCCACGCTCAGCGACGTCGCCGGGGACACGGGCGCATGGCTCGAGGAGGACCTCGGGGCGCTCAAGCTCGCTCTGGCCCTGGTCCCCTTCGCCGGGCTCTTCTTCCTCTGGTTCATCGCCGTCGCCCGGGAGCGCCTCGGGCGCTTCGAGGACCAGTTCTTCTCCACCGTCTTCGTCGGCAGCGGGCTGCTCTTCCTCGCCATGTTCTTCGCCGCCGCGGCCGCTGCCGGCGCGATCGTCGCGAGCTACGCGAGGCAGCCGTCGAGCTTCGTGGAGAGCGGCACGTACACGTACGCGCGCCACATGATCGCCCAGATCTTCAGCGTGTACGGCCTGCGCATGGCCGCGGTCTTCATGCTCTCGCAGGCGACACTGTGGCTGCGCACCGGGGTGATGCCGAGATGGATGGCGCTGGCGAGCTATCCGCTGGCTCTCGCCCTGCTCTTCGTCTTCACCCAGTCGTCGTGGGTCATCCTCGTCTTCCCCGCCTGGGTGCTGCTCGTCAGCGTGTACATCCTCGTCGTCAGCCTGCGCCGCCGGGACGACACGTCCGACGGCGGGTCTGTGGAGGCCGGGCCCGGCGAGGCGGCGGCCCCGCCGGGCCCGGCCTCTGGAGCGCCGTGACGCGGTAGGGTATCGTTCGCCGGCAGCACCGACGTCGAGGGAGGTCGCCGTGGTCCGCCGTGCAGAGAAGAGCGCCTCGTACGCGAGCTTCGCCGCCATCTGGTTCTTCGTCGGCGGCGTGTTCAACGTCATGGCCGGCGTCGTCGCCCTGCTCAAGAAGAGCTACTTCGAGGAGGGGGAGCTCATCTACCGGAACCTGCAGGTGTGGGGGTGGGGATGGATCGCGCTGGGCGCCCTCGGTGTCCTCGTAGCCTGGCTCCTCGTGCGCGGCAGCGAGGCCGGGCGCGCGCTCGGCATCCTGCTCGCCGTGCTGGGGCTCAGCGTCTGGTTCCTGAACATCGCCGCGATCCCGCTGTGGGCGATCGTCAACATGGTCGTCTACGGCCTCATCATCTACGGGCTCACGGTCTACGGCGAGGTCTTCGACTGAGCGACGCGAGGCGGGAGGCCGCGCACCGCTCCGCCTGCCGGGCGAGAGGATGAGCCATGGCTGAGACGCTGGCCGGAGTGCTGCCCATCGCGATCGGCATCGTCGTCGTGCCCCTGCCGATCGCCGCCGTCATCGTCATGCTCTTCTCGCCGCACGCGACGCGGAACGGCTTCGCCTTCCTCGGGGGGTGGGTCGCCGGGCTCGCGGCGGTCGGCGGACTCACGCTGCTGCTCGCCGAGGGCGGGGACGTGGCCGAGGAGGCCGGTCCGGCGCGCTGGGCCTCCGCGGTCAAGCTCCTGCTCGGCGTGGCCCTCCTCTTCCTCGCCTACCGGAGCTTGGGGAAGCGGCCGCGCCAGGGAGAGCAGCCGGCCTCGCCGGCATGGATGAGCGCGATCGAGTCGTACTCGGCGGCGAAGGCGGCCCGCCTCGGCCTGCTGCTCTCGGCCGCGAACCCGAAGAACCTGCTGCTCGTCGTCGGCGCCATGACCGGCGTGGCCCTCGCCGGACTGTCGGCGGGGCAGAACGCGCTCGTGCTCGTCGTGTTCGTCGCCGTGTGCAGCGTCGGCGTCGCCGTACCTCTGGCCTTCGCGCTGGCCGGCGGCGCGGCGGCGCGCGACACGCTGGCCGGGTGGCGCACGTGGCTCGTGGCGAACAACGCCGTGGTCGTGGCCGTCGTCCTGCTGGTGCTCGGGGTCCTGATCCTGTTCGACTCGCTGGCGGCGCTGATCGGGTAGACGACGTGCCGCGCCAACGCGGAGGACCGCCGGGGAGCGGTCGCGGCGGCGGACGACCGGAAGGGAGAGGCATGCGTATCGTGGTGCACGGGCAGCAGGCGTTCGGCAAGGCCGTGCTCGAGGCGCTGCTCGGGCGCGGCGAGGACGTGGTCGCCGTCTACGCCGCGCCCGACCGACCGGGCGGGGCGCCCGACCCGCTGGCCCAGGCCGGGCGCGCCGCGGGCCTGCCCGTCCTCCAGCCCGCGTCGTTCCGCGACCCGGCCGTCCACGCCGCGTTCCGCGCGCTCACCCCCGACCTCCAGGTCATGGCCTTCGTCACGCTCGTCGTCCCGAAGGCCTTCCTGGACATCCCCGCGCACGGGACCATCCAATACCATTCCTCGTTGCTGCCCCGCCATCGAGGGCGCAGCTCGATCAACTGGCCGATCGTCATGGGCGAGCGCGAGACCGGGCTGTCGGTCTTCTGGCCGGACGACGGTCTCGACACCGGCGACGTGCTGCTGCAGAAGAGGACGCCGATCGGGCCCGACGACACACTGGGATCGGTCTACTTCGACCGACTCTTCCCCATGGGCGTGGAAGCGCTGCTCGAGGCTGTCGACCTGGTGAGCGCCGGGACAGCGCCGCGCATCCCCCAGGACGAGGCGCAGGCGACGTACGAGGGGCCGTGCGAGCGCGGCAACGCGCGCCTCGACTGGGGCAAGCCGTGGCGCCAGGTCCACGACCTCATCCGCGGCTGCGACCCCGCGCCGGGGGCCTGGACCGTCTTCGAGGGCCAGGCCCTGCAGGTCTACGGCGCGCAGCCGCTGCCGGCGCGCGACGTCGCGGGGCTGGGCGGCGGAGTCGGCGAGATCGTGGAGGTCACGCCCGACGACTTCACCGTGGCCTGCGCCGACGGCCGCATCCGCGTGCGCCGCGTGCGCCCCGCCGGCGGCGCCAAGGTCGCCGCCGGCGAGTGGGCCGCGGCGGCCGGCCTCGCGACCGGGGTCAGGCTCGGCTGAGCTCCCGGAGCGGCCGCTCCCTCTCGCTCAACGGCCCTCGGCCACCTCGCGGAACACCTCGAGTTGCCGCTCGAAATGGGCCTCCCAGGTCCACTGCTCCTCGACGAAGGCGCGCGCGGCGGCGCCGAGGCGCGCGCGCTCCGCGGGGTCTCTCAGCAGCGCGACCACGGCGTCGGCGAAGGCGCGCGGGTCTTCGCGCAGCCAGAGCTGGGCGCCGTCGGCGGCGCCGATGCCCTCGTTGGCGACCGGTGTCGCCACGACCGGCAGCCCGGCCGCCATCTCCTGGAGCAGCTTGTTCTGCATGCCGGCGCCGACGCGCAGGGGCACGACGCCGACCTCGGCCCTCAGCAGCCACTCGTACACGTCGTCGACCTCGCCGGTGACGACCACGCGCGGCGGTCGCGCCAGCGCGAGGAGCGCGCGCTGGGGCCGCCGCCCGACGACCCAGAAGCTCGCGCCGGGGACCTCGCGCTCGACGAGAGGGAAGACCTCGCGCGCGAACCAGGTCGCGGCGTCGACGTTCGTGTAGGTGGCCATGACGCCGCACATCACGATGGCGCCGCTCTCCCGCCGGGCCTGGGTGACGCGCCCGGCGTCGGGGAGGTCCTGACCGTGGGGCCGCACCACCGCGTTGTCGACCGGTGCCGTCCTGGCGATCTCGTCCACGTCTCTCTGCCCGGCGAGGAACACGCGGTCGAAGTCGCGGCAGACCGCGGCCTCGTACGGCCGCACCTTGGCCGCCTCCACGCGGTAGAAGAGGCGGCGCGTGGGGTCGCCGATGGTGTCGACCATGCGGTCGAGGTTGAGAGCCTGCGAGATCTGCAGGCTGAGCGTCTTGGGCAGGGGCAGGCGGCGGGCGTACTCGGCCATGCGCATGAGCTGGGCGTGGACGAGGTCGTACCGCTCCCGCGCGACGCGCTCTTCGACCAGCCGGGCCATCGCCGCGGAGCGGTAGTAGGCGACCTGCATCGGCGTCGCGCTCGGCAGAGAGCGCGCCGTGGCGAGGTACGAGCGCCAGTGCGGCAGCGTCACGGTGGCGATCGCCCGGCAGACGGGCCCGAGCTCGTCGCGCAGGGCGCGGGCCTCGTCCTCGTCGGCGACGAAACAGGCGAGGTCGGCCTCGACGCCACGGCTCGCGAGGAACCGCAGCATGCGGTCGACGGTCATCTGGTCGGCGCGCGTCGGGGGCCACGGCGGGCGCGAGGAGAGGACGAGGATCCTCACCCGGGCCCGGATCCCTCGAGGCGCAGGACGACCCTGCCCTGCGCGCGCCACTCCTCGTCGCGCCGGTACTCCGCGGCGCCGTGGCCGACGACGACGACCTCGGCGCCGGCGAGCGCCTCGTCGAGGTCCTCGTGTAGCAGGCGGTCCGCGCCGGGCAGCCGCTCCTCGAGGTAGGCGCGGTTGGCCCCGAGCAGGGTCGAGAGCTGGACCACGCGGTCGTGGATCCGGACCTCGAGGCCGGCGTCCACGAGACCTCGGGCGAGCGCGAGGAGCGGGCTCTCCCGGAGGTCGTCGGTGCCCGTCTTGAAGGCGAGGCCGAGCAGGGCCACGCGACGCCGGCCGGTGGCGAGCACCGCCTCGAGCGCGCGGCCCACCTGGGCCTGGTTGCTCGTGAGCACGGCGTCGAGCAGCGGCGTGGGGACCTGTGCCTCGCGGGCCGCCGACGTCAGCGCGCGCAGGTCCTTGGGCAGGCAGCTGCCGCCGAAGGCGAAGCCCGGCCGCAGGTAGGCGGCCGAGGCGTTGAGCTTGCGGTCGGCGGCGACGATCTCCATGACCCTGGCCGGGTCGGCGCCGCGCGCCGCCCATACGCGGGCGGCCTCGTTGGCGAAGGCGATCTTGAGGGCGTGGAACGCGTTGTCGGTGTACTTGACCGCCTCGGCCACCTCGAGCGGGACCACGACGCGGTCGCCCGCGACGCGCTCGTAGAGGTCGAGCACGCGGGCGCCCGCGCCGGGCGTGCGCTCGCCCACGAGGATGCGGCTCGGCGCGTCGTAGTCGGCGAGCGAGCTGCCCTCGCGCAGGAACTCGGGGTTCACGGCGACGTCCCACCCCTCACCCACGCGCCGGCCGGAGGCCTGCTCGACGGCGGGGATGACGTGCTCACGCGTGCTGCCCGGGAGCACGGTGCTGCGCACGACGACGAGGTGCCCCGGGGCCGTCGTCGCGAGGCGTTCGCCGATCTGCCGCGCCACCGTGCGCACCGCGTCGAGGTCGAGCGAGCCGTCCTCGCGAGACGGCGTGCCGACGCAGACGAGAGAGAGGTCGGCGCCGGCGAGAGCCTCGCCGGCGTCGCCGGTGGCGCGCAGACGGCCCTCGCCCACGACGCGCGCGGTGAGCTCGTCGAGGCCGGGCTCGACCACCGGCGGGCGGCCGGCGCGGAACGAGTCGACCTTCGGCGCCGACGGGTCGACGCCGACGACCTCGTGCCCGTCGCGGGCCAGCGCGACGGCGGTCACCGTGCCGACGTAGCCGAGACCGAAGACCGCGACTCTCACCGCGGTCCTCTCGTCGGCGCGGGTACGGCGGGCGTCGCGCGCGGCGGCGCCGGCGCGGGTGCCGCAGGGATGGTTCGCTTCATGTCTTCACTCCGTGTGCCCGTCGATGGGCTCCGCCCTCCCCGTCAGCCACGGGAGGATGCTTCGGGGCGGAGTCGTGCTCGGGGAGGAGCATAGTGCGGCAGACGCGGGCGTCACAAGCGACGCGGCGGCGCTGGGGCTCGAGCGAGTGCGCCGCCCGCGGCCGGACGGAGTTCAGGCGCGGCGCCCGGCCAGCGCCGCGACCTCCTCGTCGAGGCGCGCCGCGCGCGTCGTCCGCACGTCCACGCCGGCCTGCCGCAGCACGTAGCCGGGACCCTTCTTCACGTCCTCGCGCGCCACGAGCACGTCGACCCCCTGGCGCACGAGCCACTCGGCGACCAGGATCCCCTTCTGCTTCTCGGCTTCACGATGCGGATTGGGGAGCACGTCCCGGCGCAGGACGTGCCCGTCGGCCGTGCGCACCTCGGTGAGACCGAAGTACGGCGAGCCCCCGAACTCGGCGGAGAGCTCGCCGTCGCGTGTCGCGAGCGGCGCCGCGATCCTCAGCGTGTCGCGGACCGGGGGCGCGAGGTCGAAGTTGACGCGCTCGATCGTCGGGAGGGCGGACCGGACCTCGCCCTCGAGGCGGTGGCTCTCGGCGTGCGCCCGGGCGAGGTCGTCCGTGCGCAGGTGGAGCGTCGCTTCCAGGAAGAGGAAGCGCCCCGAACTGCGCACGGCGAGGCCGTCGACCTGCTGCACGAGGGCGCCCGAGCCCAGGATGTCCCGGATCCGCGAGAGCGTCTCGGCGTCGACGGAGGCGTCGAGCAGGGCTTTCATCCCATCGACCAGCAGACCCCAGCCGGCGTAGACGGCGAAGACGAGGATCGCCACGGCGGCGATGCGGTCGACGTCGAAGCCGAGGTAGGTCGAGACGACGGCCGCCAGGCCGACGCTGGTCGAGAGCACGTCCGTCTGGCGATGCCTGCCGTCGGCGACGAGCGCCGGTGACGACAGACGCCTGCCGCGGGTCAGGGCGAACCACCCGTAGGCCCACGTGCCCAGGATCGTGGCGACCACCCCGCCGATCACCCAGGCGTCGATCGCGGTGGACGCCTCGCGGGCCGTGAAGGCGCGCGCGGCGATCTCGTACGCGGCGATGAAGATCAGGACGGAGATGCCGACCTGGATGAGGTTCTCGATCTTGTACAGGCCGAACGGGAACCTCGGCGTCGCGCGGTCGGCGAGGCGGACGCCGAGCCAGAGGACGACGGCGGCCACGACGTCGACGGCGCAGTCGACGGCCATGGCCGTCAGCGTGTAGCTGTCGGAGACGGCCGCCATCGCGGCGGTGAGCGCCAGCAGGGCGACGCTGACGGCGACGCCGGCGAGCGCGACGCGTGCGACGGAGCGGCTGGAGGCGGCGCGCTCGGGGTTCAGCGAGGATCGCGTCACGCTGTCGGGGCGGGCCACGGTCGACTCCCAGTGGCGGGGACGGCTGAGCGGCTCCAGTCTACCCCCGACCGAGGCCGGCGGCGGCACGCGCCGGTGTCGCCGGCGAGGTAGGCTTGGGTCTGCGAACGGAGGGCGGCGTGCGAGAGGAGAGGGTGGGCCGTCGGGGCCGAGACGGAGGACGGGGGGGCGTGCGCGTCACCTTGCTGGTCGACAACGAGCGCGGCGCCGAGGGGCTGCGCTCGCAGTGGGGTCTCGCGACCTGGGTCGAGACGGGTCGTGCCCGCGTGCTGTTCGACAGCGGCGCGAACGACGCCTTCTTGCGGAACGCCCGCGCCCTCGGCGTGCGGCTCGAGGAGACCGACGCGTTCGTCCTCAGCCACGGGCACAGCGACCACGGCGGCGGCATCGCGAGCGTCGCCGGCGTGGCGCCGCGGGCCGAGCTGGTGATGCACCCCGCAGCCCTGACGCCGCACTACTGGCTCGCGAAGACGGGCAAGGTCGACCCCATCGGGTTGCCGGAGGGCGCGCTGCGAGTCCTGCGCGCGGCGCCCGGGCGCACGCGCTGGGCGGTCGGCCCGCTCGAGGTGGCGCCGGGCGTGTGGGCCTGCGGCCCCGTCCCTCGGCGCCACCCGCTGGAGGAGGCCGAACGCAACTTCTTCCTCGACGCCGCCTGCACGGTGCGCGACCACGTGGTCGACGACCAGGCCGTGTGGGCGCGGGCGAGCTCCGGTCTGGTCGTGCTGCTCGGCTGCGCCCACGCCGGGGTGGTCAACACCCTCGACCACGTCCGCCGCGCCGCGGCCGCGGTGCAGGGAGAGAAGACCGCGGGCGGAGAGGTCGTCCGGGCTCTGCCCCTCGCCGGCGACGGCCTGCCGCGGGTCGCGGCGGTGGTCGGCGGCATGCACCTGCTGCACGCGTCGCCGGCGCGGCTGCGGGCGACCGGCGACGCGCTCGAGGCCGCCGGCGTCGGTCTGGTCGCGCCGGTGCACTGCACCGGCAAGCGTGGCAAGAGGTACCTGCGCGAGCGGTTCGCAGGGGCCTACGCCGAGTGCGTCACCGGGAGCGTGCTCGAGATCCGCTGAGGCCGCCGCGGCCACCTCGCGCGTCCGTTTCGGTCGCTCCGATTCGCGGCAGGGTGACCGGCCTTCGCGCGCGAGGGGCGGCGGCCCGGCCGCGCCGGCGACCCTCCCTTCGGGCGGTCTCCGCGGCCGGTGGCGTCGCCGCGAACGCCGACGGCCCCGCGAGTCCTCGAGGACTCGCGGGGCCGTCGGGAACGGCGTCTGCCGGCGGCCGCGGGTCAGGCCGCGACCGCTCTGCCGGCCGCGAGGCCGGCGTCCCGGCGTGGTTCAGATGAACAGGTTGACGTTGGCCTCGTCGGCCTCGCCGAGATAGGCGGCCACGCCCTGGAACTCGATGTCGTCGATCAGCTCGTCCTTCGTGAAGCCGAGGATGTCCATCGAGAGCGTGCAGGCGACGAACTTCACGCCCTGCTCGCGCGCCGACTCGAAGAGCTCCTCCAGCGACATGCCGCCCGCGTCCTTCGTCGCCTTCCTCATCATCGGGGCGCCGGCGCCGGCGAAGTTCATCTTCGAGAGCCCGAGGCGCTTCGTGCCTTTGGGCATCATGCCGCCGAACATCTTCTGCAGGGTGCTCTTGGCGGCGTCCTTGCTGCCCTTCTCCGGCTTGCGCAGGATGTTGAGGCCCCAGAACGTGCAGAAGATGGTGACGTCGTCGCCCATCGCCGCGGCGCCGTTGGCGATGATGAGCGCCGCCATGACCTTGTCGAAGTCGCCGCTGAACAGGATGATCGTCTTCTTCGTCGTGTCCACTCAGCACCTCCCGTGCTGATCCGTCGTGATGGTCCCAGGTCTCGTCAGGACGAGTACGCCTCGCGCAGGTACTCGGAGATGTCCTTGAAGCGTACCGTGCCCGCCGCCGCGCCGCTGAGATTGACGAAGCACATCGGGCACATGGTCACGGCGTCCGTGCCGGCGGCGCGGAGCTGGGCGACGCGCTTCTCGGCGTTGGCCGCCGCCTTGGCCGGGTAGAGCGATTCGGCCGGGCCGCCGCAGCACCACGTCTGGCGACCCGCGTACTCGGGGTCGCGCGGCGTGAGGCCGGCGGCGGCGAGCAGCTCGCGCGGCTCGTCGACGACGCCCTCATGGCGGGCGAAGACGCACGAGTCGTGCAGCACGACCTCGCCGCTGAGCGCCCGCGCGGCGCGGCCGTTCGCACCGAGGCCCTTCGCGGCCAGCACCTCGAGGTAGCTCTTCACCTCGACGTCGTAGCCCGCGAGGATCTTCGGGTAGACGCTGCGCAGCATGTGCGTCGTGTGGGGGTCGATGGTGATCACGGTCTTCACGCCGTGCTTGCTGAAGACGGCCTGGACCTTCTTCGCGTGCGCGACGACGACCTCGTCCAGGCCCAGGTCGTAGGCCAGGGCGCCGGAGTAGAGGTCGTCCTCGTAGAGCGCGCCGAACTCGACCCCGGCCGCGCGCAACAGGTGGACGACGTTGATCGGCACCTGGTCGTAGCGGGCGCGCTCCGCCGCCGGCGGGCGCGCCATGAACGCCGAGACGTTCACGAAACGGTTCACCCTGCGGCCGAGGCCCGTGTACTTCGCCATCCACGAGTCGCCCATCTTGACCTCGGCCTTGACGAGGCCCTCGATGTAGGGGATGAGCTGGTACATCATGCCCGTGTACAGGACCGTGGCGCCGCCGCGGGGCAGGCCGAGGCCCTCGGTCCACTTCGTCGCCACCTTGGCCGGCAGCGGGAGGACCGACCCCCGAAGGCGGAGGTTGTCGCCCAGGATGCCGATGACTTCGCCGGTCGGGAGAGGCATCGTCATCCCTCCCCGAGGCCGAAGCGGGTGCGCACGATGTGGTGCCGCAGCGTGCGCACGTTCTCGGCGATGTGGACGCCGGCGGGGCAGTTCTCCTCGCACAGCCTGCAGAGCAGGCAGGAGAAGACCTTCTCGGTCTCGGCGTTCACCTGCTCCTCCATGCCGAGCAGCACGTAGCGGAAGAGCTTGCGCACCTCCACGTCGATGCCCATCGGGCAGATGGCGGAGCAGACCCCGCAGTTCATGCAGGCGTCGGCGTTGAACTCGTCGGAGCGATTGAGCTCGGCCGTCAGCCCGGGGTTCACGAGCGCGGTCATGAGCCCTCCCTCTCGACGACCTGGTAAGGGAAGTAGCCGTCGTCGTCGACTTCCTTGATCTCGGCGATCCATCCGTACTTGCGAAGCCCCATGACCCAGAAGGTCACCTCGTGGGTCGGGCGCTCGACCGCGGCGGCGATCTGCGGGATCGTGAGCGGCCCGTCGGCGAGCGCCTCGAGGATACGCCGCCGCATGACCTGCTCGTCGCGCACGACCTCGCGCACGTCGCGCTGCCCGTACACGGCGTCGCGCACGACGGGGCGCCCCTTCGTGTCGGCGGTCTCCGTCATGTGCAGCTCACCTCCATCATGCCGTCGATCATCGATCTGATCTGGGCGTCGGTGTAGCCCTGCAGGTCGATGGCGTCGACCGGGCAGACGGGCACGCAGGCGCCGCAGCCCTTGCAGGCCGTCGTGATGACCTGCGCGACCTCGCGGCCGTCGACCTCGATCTTCTCGAGGGCGTCGTAGGGACAGGTCTCGAGGCACTTGCCGCACCACGTGCAGGCGTCGGTGTCGACGATGGCCACCATGGGGTCGAGCTCGGCGTAGCCGCGCTTGAGCATGGCGCCGCTCTGGGTGACGGCGGCGAGACCGCTGGCCACGGACTCGGCCGAGTTCTTCGGCGACTGGCAGGCGCCGCAGATGGTGACGCCGTCGACGATCGTCTCGACCGGGCGCAGCTTCGGGTGGATCTCGTTGTAGAACCCGTCGTTGCCGACCGGCAGCTTGAGCACGCTCACGAGCTCGGCGTTCTCCCGCGGCACCATGCCGGTGACGAGCACGACCAGGTCGGCCGGGATCGCCAGCTCCTCGCCGTTGGTGAGCAGGTCCCTCGTCGTGACCTTGAGGCCGCCGGAGGCGAGCTTCTCGACCGCCGGCGGCTCGTCGTCGGGCACGCGCAGGTAGACCGAGCCCTTCTCGCGCGACTCGTTCCACAGCAGTTCGTACTTGCCGTACGTGCGCATGTCGCGGTAGAGGTGGTACTGGCGCAGACCGTCGCCGGACTTGCCCGCCGCTTCGAGCGCGGCGTGGACGGCGGCGGTGCAGCAGTAGCGCGAGCAGTACGTGTGCGCGCCCTCGAGGCTCGGGTCCTGCCGGCTGCCGACGCAGTAGATGTAGGCGATCGTCTGCACGGGTCGGCCGCCGTACTGGAGCGGACCGTCGGACTCGTCGACCATCTTCTTGAGCTCGGGTAGGGTGACGACGCCGTCGAGGCCGTAGCCGAGCTCGCCGGCGGAGGGCTCGTAGGTCTCGGCGCCGGTGGCGACGATGATCGAGCCCACCTCGACCTGCACCGTCTCGAGCCGCTCGCCGTGGATCGCGACCGTCGTCTGGTAGTTGCCGAAGCTCCCGCTCTTGGCCATGAGCTCGGCGTTCGTGAACACGGTGATCGCCGGGTGGGCGCGCACCTTCTCCTCGAGCGTGGCGACGAGCTCGGCGCCGTTCCTGCCGTTGGGGTACATGTCGGCGAAGCCGGCGACGCGGCCGCCGAGCTGCGCCTCCTTCTCGATGAGGAAGACCCCGAGGCCGATCTCGGCGAGGCCGAGCGCGGCGCGCAGGCCGGCGACGCCGCCGCCCACGACGAGGCTCTTCGGCGTCGTCTCGACGACGATCGGCTCGAGCGGCTCGGTCAGACGGGTGCGGTTGATGCCGGCGCGGACGAGGCGCACGGCCTTGTCGGTCGCGCCGGTCTTGTCGTCGGTGTGCGTCCAGGAGCACTGCTCGCGGACGTTCACCTGTGTGTACTGGAAGGGGTTCATCCCGGCGCGCTTCGCCACGTCCCGGAAGGTGACCGTGTGCAGCTTGGGCGAGCACGAGGCGACGACGAGCGCGTCGAGGCCCTGCTCCTTGGCGTCCTGGACGATCTCCTGCTGGGTCGCGTCGGAGCAGGTGAACATGGCCGAGCGGGCGACGACGACGTCGTCGTCGCCTTTGATCTCCTCGACCACCTTGTCGACGTCGACGTAGTCGCCGATGTTGCCGCCGCACTGGCAGACGTACACCCCGATCTTGCGGCCGCTCATGACTGCACCTTCGCCTTCGTCTCGTCCGCGACCTTGACGCGCTCCAGGTGGGCGGCGGCCTGCGCGACCGCGGCGCCCGCGTGGAGGATGGAGTCGGGGATGTCCTTGGCCCCGGCGGCCGCGCCGGCGACGAACACGCCGGGGAGGTTGGTGCGGCCGGGGTCCATGTCCTCGTCGGCCTCGCCGACGTAGTAGTAGTCGTCGAGGCCGAGCTCGCCGTCCTCGAAGAGCCCGGCGACGGCGCGGTTGGGCTGCACCCCGACGGCGAGCACGACGAGGTCGTGCTCGGCCTCGGCCAGGGCGCTGCCGTTCTCGATGTCCTCGTAGCGGAGCACGAGGTTGCCGTTCTCCTTCTCGCTGATGCCCGAGACGCGGCCCTTGACGAAGTTCGCGCCCATGTCCCTGGCCTGCTGGTAGAACTCGTCGTAGCCCTTGCCCACCGAGCGCACGTCGATGTAGTAGACGGTCACGTCGGCGAGCGGCAGGGCGCCCATGATGAGCTGGTTCTGCTTGATCGAGTACATGCAGCAGATCTTGGAGCAGAGCGGGTTGTCGACGGTCTCGTCGCGCGAGCCGGTGCAGAGGATGTAGGCGATGTTGTCGGGCACCTTGCCGTCGCTCGGGCGCAGCACCGCGTTGTAGGGGCGCGTCGGCGCGAGCAGGCGGTCCATCTGCATGCCGGTGATGACGTTCTTGTGGCGGCCGTAGCCGTACTGCGGCTTGGCGTCGGCCGGGAAGAGCGTGAACCCGGTGGCGAGCACGACGGCGCCCACGTCGGCCTCGATCTCCTCGCCGCGCTCGTCGAGCTTGATCGCGTCGGCGGGGCAGGCGTCGACGCAGGCGTGACACTCGGAGCACACGCCGCAGTCGAGGCAGCGCGCCGCGCCGAGGAAGGCCTCGTCCTCGCTCATCGGGCCCTCGGTCTCGCTGAAGTCGGTGGGGGAGGCGCTCATGACGGCGCTGGACTCGAACGGCTCGCGCCGGTCGTACACGTCCTGGCGCGCGAGCACCGTGTCCTTGTCGACCACGGGCAGGGCCTCGTCGAACAGGTCCGGGTCGAGCGTCTGACCCTGCAGGTAGCGGTCGATCATGAAGGCCGCGCGGCGGCCCTGACCGACGGCCGTGGTGATCATCGTCGGGCCGGTGACGACGTCGCCGGCGGCGAAGACGTGCGGCACGGCCGTCTGCAGCGTGCCGGGGTCGGCCTTGAGGGTGCGGTTGCCGTTGACGTCGAGGCCGAACGCCTCGGTGTCGGCCATCATGCCGGCGGCGACGATGACGACGTCGCAGTCGAGCGCCTTGCGCTGCGTCTCGTCGTACTCGGGGGCGAAGCGGCCCTCGGGGTCGAAGACGCAGGTGCAGACCTTGAGCTCGGCCCGCTGTACGGCGCCGTCGCCCTCGAAGTGGTCGATGCCCCAGCCGTCGTGCAGGGTGATGCCCTCGGCGCGCGCCTCGTCGACCTCGAAGTCGTGGGCCGGCATGTCCTCGCAGCACTCCAGGCTGGCCTGGTCCACCGACGCGGCGCCGAGACGGCGCGCCGAGCGGGCGGCGTCGATGGCGACGTTGCCGCCGCCCACGACGAGCACCTTCTTGCCCGCGAGGTCGACCTCCCTGCCGAGCTTGACGTCGGCGAGGAAGGTGAGGGCGCTGCGGACGCCGTCGAGCTCTTCGCCGGGCACGCGCAGCTGCACCGCCCTGTGCGTGCCGGTCGCCACGAGCACGGCCTCGAAGCCCTGCTCCTCGAGCGCGGCGACGTCGTCGACGCGCGCGCCGGTCTCGAGCTCGACGCCGATGCCCGTCACGTTGGCGACGTCGTCGTCGACGACGTCGTTCGGCAGGCGGTACGCCGGGATGCCGAGACGGAGCATGCCGCCGGGCTCCGGCGCGGCCTCGAAGATCTTGACCGCGTAGCCTTTGCGGGCGAGCTGCCAGGCGGCGGTGAGGCCGGCCGGGCCCGAGCCCACGACGGCCACCTTGTGGCCGTTCTGCTCGGGCCGCTCGGCAGCCTTCGTCTCGTCCTGCCCGTAGTGCCGGTCGGCGATGAAACGCTTGAGGCGCCGGATCGGCAGCGGCCCTTCGAGCGCGCCACGCGTGCACTCCCCCTCACAGGGTGCGTAGCACGCACGCCCGAGAGACCCGACGAGCGGCGTCGTCTCGAGCACCAGGTCGAACGCCTGCTCGTACTCGCCGCTGCGCACACGGGCGACGTAGCCGTGCGCCTTGATGCCGGCGGGGCACTCGTAGGTGCAGGGAGAGACGCCGGCGCGGTCGATGACCGCCTTCTTCGGCACCGCCTGAGGGAAGGCGATGTAGGCCGCCCGCCGCGACACCATGTCGGCGTTGAACTCGTCGGGGACGGCGACGTTGCAGGCCATCTCGCACTGGCGGCAGCCGGTGCAGGCGGCCTCGTCGATGAACTTGGGCTTCTGGCTGATGCGGGCGTGATAGCCGCCCTTGCCGTCGCCGCGGATCGTGTCGACCTCGGCATAGGTGAGGACGTCGATGTTGGGATGATGGATCGTGGCCGCCATCTTCGGCGTGGAGATGCAGCTCGCGCAGTCGAGCGTGGGGAAGACCTTGCTGAGCAGGATCATCTTGCCGCCGACGCTGGCCTCCTTCTCGACGACGAGGACCTTGTAGCCCATGTCGCCGAGCTTGAGGGCCGACTCCATGCCGCCGATGCCGCTGCCGACCACGAGCGCGTCGTAGGTGCGCGTCTCGGTCATGCCGCCGCCTTCCGTGAAGGACCCAGGTCGGCGAGCGCCCTGGAGTACTCGTGCATGTAGTTGGTGAAGGGCTCCGCGCAGACCGAGCAGATGGCGGCCATGCGGACGCGCTGCGGCTCGTAGCCGTGCTCCTCGAGGAGCTGCTGCGCGTCGGTCATGATGCCGGCCGTGCGCTCGGCGCAGTCTGAGAGGTAGGCGCACTCCTCGCCGTCGGCGGCGATGAAGACGCCGTCGAACCCCTGCTGGATAGCGTACAGCACCCAGCTCGGCTTGATGCCGCTCGTGCAGGGGAGGCTGATGACCATGACGGTGGGCGAGTAGTGCATGTGCGAGCTGCCCGCGAGGTCGATGCCCGGATCGGAGATGTTGTTGGTGCTGAAGACCAGGATGCGCGGGGCGAACGCCTGGTCCTCGTGAGCCGCAGCCTCGCCCATGGTCACTTCATCTTCTTCACGAAGAGGCGCATGAAGCCGGGCTCCTCGAGCACTCCGAGGTACTCGTGGCCCATCTTCTTGGCCCACGCGGGGAGGTCCTTGGTCGTGCCGCTGTCGGTCGCCTGGACCTCCATGACGCCGCCGACCGAGACGCTCGGGATTCCCTTCTTGGCCGCCAGGATGGGCCCGGGGCACGAGGTGCCGCGCGCGTCGACGACCTTCTCCACCTGGATGCTGCTCAGATCCTCGCTCATCGTGCTCTCCTTGTGTCGATGCTGCTCGTCTGGGTGTTGCCCCGGCGGCTCGCGGCAGCGGCCGTCCGTCGTGTCGTCGAGGGTGGGCTGGGTGCGGTGCGCAGGGGTGTCGTCACGTGGAATCTGACTCGGCGTGACGGATGTCGTCGAGGAGCTCGGCCGCGAGGAGCGACTCGCCGTGCGCCTGGTGCTGCTCGACCAGGGCCTGACGGATCAGCGTGCAGGCCTGGACGAGCTTGGCGTTGGTGATCGAGTAGTAGACCGTCTGCGCCTCCTTGCGGCTCTGCACGAGCCCGCGCTCCTTGAGGACGCGCAGGTGCTGCGACACGTTGTGCACCGAGATGCCCGCGTACGAGGCGAGGTCGCCGACGCTGCGCTCGCCGCCCCCGCTCAGCGCGTACATGATCGCCAGGCGATGCTCGTGCGCGAGCGCCTTGCACATCTCGGCGTGCGCCTGGAACAGCGGGCGCAGGTCGTCGGCGGCCGGGATCGTCTTCGCGTGTTCCTTTACTTGCATGGTTCCTTATATACGTCCTTGTGAAAGCCGTGTCAAGCGATCTTCTCCGTGGCGCGCGGGCGGCCACGGTGGGCGAGCGGCGGCCGGCGGCGCCGCCCGCGAGGCGCTCGGGCGCCGCGTCAGACCCGGCGTGCCGGCGGCGAGGATCGTCACGGCGCGCAGCGGCGCCGCAGACGCCGCACGACGTAGGCCACGGCGCCGGGAAGCACCGAGGCGACGACGACCAGGGCCAGCGCCAGCGCGAGGTAGTCCTGGACCCAGCCGTAGCTGCCGAACCAGTAGCCGGCGCCGAGGAAGATGACCACCCAGGAGCCCTCGGCGACGACGGCGTAGGCCATCAGTCTCTTCAACGGCATGCCGGCCATGCCGGCCACGAAGGGCGCCAGCGTGCGCACCACGGGGACGTAGCGGCCGAGGATGATCGCCGCCGCGCCGTGGCGGGCGTAGAAGTGCTCTGCCTGCGCCATGTGCTCGGGCCTGGGGAAGCGTCGCGGCTTGCGCAGCACGCGACGGCCGACGAAGCGCCCGATGAGGAAGTTGCACACATCGCCGAGGAAGGCGGCGACGAGGAGCAGGGGCACGAGGACCCTGATGTCGAGGATGCCCGCGCCGGCCAGCGTGCCGCTGGTGAGCAGCAGCGACTCCCCCGGCAGCCAGGGCGTCACGACGAGACCGGTCTCGGCGAAGATCGTGAACGCGATCGCGGCGTAGACCCAGGAGCCCAGCTGTCCCACGAGCTCGGTGAGGTGGGCGTCGAGGTCGGAGAGATAAGTGAGCAGTCCGTGGAGCGTGTCCGTCGCGCCGCTCCTTTCATCGGTCGCCGGTCGGAGGCCTTCGCGCGGCCGCCGCGGTCCGGGGTCTTCGCCGGCCTTCGCGCGGCCGCCGCCGTCCGTGGTCTTCCGCCGACCTTCGTTGGGCCGCCGGCTCGTGGTGCCTCCCGCAGCCCTCCCGCGGCCGCCTCGGGGTCTGCCTCAGCCTTCCCGCTGCGGCGCCGTTCCACAACGACGACGGCGCGGGCCGGTATCATTCGGGCGTCGAGGACCCAAGGAGCTGTCGATGGTCGAAGAGAACAGGCGAACGAGTGCCGGGGTGTCCCCGGACACCCTTTCCGTGTGGGCCGGCGAGGACGCGTCGCTCGTGCAGGGCGCGACCCAGGTGCCGGTGGTCTACAGCGCGGCGTACGGCTACCCCGACGTCGACGCGTGGCTCGACGTGGCCCTCGGGCGCGCGCCCGGTCACGTCTACAGCCGCAACACCAACCCCACCGTCCATGCCTTCGAGGAGAAGGTGCGCGCCCTCGAGGGCGCGGCCGCGGCGACGAGCTTCTCCACCGGCATGGCGGCGGTGAGCGGCACGCTCTTCGCCCTCCTCTTCCCGGGGGATCGCGTCGTGTCGCTCAAGGACACCTACGGGGGGACCAACGTCGTCTTCACCGAGTTCCTGCCGCGCTTCGGCGTCGAGGTGGAGCTCTGCGAGACGACCGACCACGAGGGGATCGAGGCGGCGCTCGCCGACGGCTGCAGCCTGCTCTACCTCGAGACGCCGACGAACCCGACGCTCAAGGTCGTCGACATCGTCCGCCTCGCCGCCGCCGGTCACGCGGCGGGCGCGATCGTGGTCGCCGACAACACCTTCGCCACGCCGCTCAACCAGAACCCCCTGGCGCTGGGCACCGATCTCGTGCTCCACAGCGCCACGAAGTTCCTCGGCGGTCACGCCGACGTGCTCGGCGGCGTCGTCTGCGGCTCGACGGAGCTGGTCGGGCGCATCTACCACTTCCGCGAGATCACCGGCGCGTCCCTCGACCCGATGGCCGCGTACCTGCTCATCCGCAGCATGAAGACGCTGCACCTGCGCGTCGCGCGGCAGAACGAGAGCGCGCTGCGCATCGCGGAGTGGCTCGAGGCGCAGCCGGCTGTCTCGGTCGTCAACTACCCGGGCCTCGAGTCGCATCCGCAGCACGACGTCGCCGTCCGTCAGATGCGCGGCTTCGGCGGGGTGCTGAGCTTCGGGCTCGAGGGCGGCTTCGAGGCCGTCAGGCGCGTGCTGCCGCGGTTGCGCCTCGCGCATCGCGCCGCCAACCTCGGCGCCGTCGAGACCGTCGCCGGGCCACCGGCGACCACGAGCCACGTCGAGTGCACCGCCGAGGAGCGCGCCGCGATGGGGATCCCCGAGGGCTTGATCCGCTACTCGGTGGGCATCGAGGACGCCGGCGACCTCATCGCCGACCTCGGCCGGGCGCTCGAGGACGCCTGAGGCGACGGCCGATGCGGGCGGAACGGGTCGTTCCTCAGCGAGCGTCGGCGGCCGGCGCGCGGCGGGAGCTCGCGGCGCTGACTGTGCCGCGGAGGGCCGGGCGGTGAGCGGCACACGCCGGAGAGGGCACGCGCGTCTCAGACGCTGGATCCTCTCGGCGCTGCTCGTCCTCGGTGCCGTCCTCGGCGTGACGTACGCGGCGCTGTGGTGGGGCGTCCTGCGGATGGTCGAGCCGGCGAGCTGGCCGCCGGCGGCCGACGCCGTCACCGCCGACGGCGCCCTCGCCGCGACCGCCGGGTTCGTGGCCCGGGACGACGTCACCGTGAACGACCTGGGCACGCACTTCGCCTGGACGACCGCCGCGTCGGCGGAGCCGCTGGTCGAGGGTACGACCTTCTACCCGCGCATGCTCGAGGACATCGCCGCGGCGCGCAGCTCGGTCCACCTCCTCCAGTACGGCTTCACGCCCGGGGAGGTCGGCGACCAGTTCGCCGCCGCGCTCGAGGACGCCGTCGCGCGCGGGGTCGAGGTGCGCCTCGTCGTCGACGAGTACGGCAGCCAGACCGGGGGCTCGTCGGCAGGCCTGTACGACCGCATGGCCGCCGCCGGCGTGCAGATCGTCGTCAGCGACCTGTTCCCACCGAGCTGGAGCGGGCTGTGGCCGGACCGCGATCTCGCGCCGAGTCTCAGCAACATGGGCCACTACGAGCACCGCAAGCTGCTCGTCGTGGACGGCCGCGTCGCCTACACCGGGGGCGCCGGCATCCAGGACCACTTCGCCGACGGCGGCTTCCACGACCTGATGGTCCGCCTCACGGGGGACGTGGTCCGCGAGCTCCAGATGGTGTTCCTCACGACGTTCCACGTCCACGGCGGCCCCCTCGATGCGGACGCGGCCGCGCTGGCGGAGTACTTCCCGCCGCCCGACGACGCCGGCGGCATCCCGGCGGTCGTCGTCGGCACGCGGCACACGCGCGACGTGTCGGCGCTGCAGGCGACGCGCGAGATGATCGACGCGGCCCGGGAGCGCATCGACATCACCAACCCGTATTTCACGGAGGACGAGATCGTCGACCGCGTCATCGTCGCCGCCGAGCGCGGCGTCAAGGTGCGCGTCCTCGTCGCGCAGGAGTCCAACAGCGCGGTCCACAGCGCCGCGCTGCGCCACGACTACGGCCGCCTGCTCGACGCCGGCGTCGAGGTGTGGGAGTACCCCGACGCCGTCGTCCACGGCAAGGTGCTCGTCGCCGACGACCGGGTGATGTTCGGCACGATCAACCTCGACGCCTGGGCACTGTGGCGCGCCTACGAGGTCGGCGTGATCGTGGAGGACGGTGCGGTGGTCGACGCCTTCGAGCGCGAGCTCTTCGAGCCCGACATCGCCGTGAGCCGGCCCGGCGAGGCGCCGACGAGCACGTGGACGCGGCTCGGGGACTGGCTGGCCGACGCCCTGAGCTACTTCCTCTGACCCGCGAGGCACGGCGTGCGCCTCGCGCCGGCCTCCGGCGGCGTCAGCCGTACCGCACCGTCAGCGGCTCCGCACCGTCAGCCGCTGGTCCGTGCCGCGCGCGCCGCCCGTCGTGCGCGCACGCGGTGCACGACATAGACGATGAAGCCCGGGATCGCCGAGGCGGCGACGATCACGGCCAGCGCCAGGGCGAGGTAGTCGCTCACCCACTGGTAGCTGCCGAACCAGTAGCCGGCGCCGAGGAAGATCGTCACCCAGAGCGCCGAAGCGATGGCCGCGAACAGCATCAGACGGTGGAGCTCCATGCCGGCGACCCCGGCGGTGAACGGCGCCAGCGTCCGCACCACCGGCAGGAAGCGCGCCAGCACGATCGCAAGGCCGCCGTGCCGCTCGTAGAACTCGCGCGCCTGCGCGACGTGCTCCGGCTTGAGGTATCGCCTCGGCTTGCTGAGGAGGTGGCGGCCGACGAAGCGACCGATGAGGTAGTTGCAGACGTCGCCGAGGAAGGCCGCCCCGAAGAGCAGCGGGGCGAGCACCAGGATGTTGAGGATGTCCGCACCCGCCAGCGTGCCGCTCGTCAGCAGGAGCGATTCGCCGGGCAGCCATGGCGTCACGACGAGGCCGGTCTCGGCGAAGATGACCCCACCGATGGCCGCGTACACCCAGACACCGAGCTTGTCGACGAGCTCGGTCAGGTAGACGTCCATGTTGAGGACGTACTGGACGAAGCGGTCGATCATGATGGCAGCCTATCCCGTCCGGACGCGCCGGACGAGGGCCGGCGGCTCCGGTCGCGCCGCCGGCTCAGGTCGCCTGCGTTTGCTCCGCCACCTCGTCGCCCGGCGCCGCCCCGCCCTCTTCCCGGCGTTTCGCCAGCACGCCGCGCGCCGTGAAGACCGTGCGGTAACGGTCGAAGAGCACGGTGATCACGGTGAAGAGGAAGACGAAGAACAGCCTCGTCCCCAGCGGTCCCTGCTGCTCGATCAAGCCGAACACGCGCTCGAGCAGCAGCAGGACGCCGACGATGGCGTAGTTGACGACGAACATGACGCCGAGCTCGGTGAGCACCGAGTGCCAGGCCCGGCCGCGGCGTGCGAGCCACTGGCTGACGAAGGCGTTGACTACGACGAAGGCGGCCACGAAACCCAGGACCCAGACGCTCTTCACGTCGTCGCTCAGCAGGTACTGGGCGAAGATCACGCTGATGAGGGCGGTGAGCGCGAACTTCTCGAGGAGCGCGCGGTCGAAGATGCCCTCCGCCGCCCGCGCCGTGCGATAGAGCGCGCTGCCCTGGCACTCGGGCGGCAGCGGGTCGGCCTTCAGGCGCAGGCTGTGATCGAACTTCGGCGCCTTGCGGGTGACGATCCAGTAGATCACGGCCAGGAGCACAACAACGGCGGCGATCATCGCCACGAGGACCCACGGCCGGTTGCCGATCGCCTCGCCCCACGACGACGTCGCGGCGACGCCGAAGAGGCTCTCCTTGACGGCGTCGGTGAAGTCGTTCTGGGCGATGTGGATCCACCACTCCTGAGGCAGCTTGATGAAGATCCAGATCAGCGCCGCCGAGACGATCGCCGTCCACTTGCCGATGCGCTTCCAGTCCCAGCCCAGGCGCACGGCCTCGATGAAGTCCCAGAAGTACTCGAAGGTGTTGGGGAA
>Ga0209164_1000904_pt1 | contig 48088 bp, 40 predicted proteins | sample MTBNYHSulfiMetaG_FD_187458 | JGI IMG/M metagenome (GOLD analysis project Ga0209164, IMG submission 187458) | Enrichment culture microbial communities from rom New York Harbor, USA that are MTBE-degrading - MTBE-NYH (New York Harbor Sulfidogenic)... | ecosystem: Environmental > Aquatic > Marine >... | reverse complement strand
TGGCGTGGGTGTGGGTGTGGGCGTGGGCGTCGGCGTGGGCGTGGGCGTGGGTGTAGACGTGGGTGTGGGCGTGGGTTTGGGCGACGGGGTTGGTGTCGCGACCATTGTCGCCGCCGCGGCCGAGACGACAAGGTCGCACTCGGCGTATGTGGTCCCACCTTTGCCGTCGCTCGCGGTCACGCCTATCGTATGTGTTCCTTCGCTGTCAGGTGCGACCCAGGTGACAGTCCTGGCGTTGCCAGAGATGACCCACCCGTCCACGGCCCACGAGTAGGCCAGGCGGTCGCCGTCCGGGTCGCTGGCGACGCAGGTAATGCCGGCCGTTCCTCCCGGGGCTGGGGTTGAGGGATGGGCCATCAGGCTAGTTATCACTGGTGCCCTATTGACGGCGCAGGCGGTAAAGGACACCAGCGCCAGTGCCAGTGCCAGTATGAGCAAAGCGAATCTTTTCACTGGAGACTCCTTATCTGTACTGCGAAAGCCAAAAAAAATCCCCTCTCTCTGCAAATCGAGGGGATTGCGTCGGATTATCCATCCATGCTTCCCACCCCCTTTTTCCGCGGAGGCCTCAGGAACAACAGGGGCGGGCGTTCTGACTTCCCCGAGGGTATCCCCGGGTTCACAGTAGGCGGTACTGTGCCGGAATCTCACCGGCTTGCCACCCAATTAAGCCGTCGCTCGCGCTCAGGCACCCCTGGTCCGCTATTCGATTGACTGGACTATAGCATACTCTTCACGACAGGTCAATTCTCATAGATATTGAATCAGGACGTTGCGGTCCCTGAGCCTGAGGTTTCCGCTCGACGGGACCTGGCTCAGCCTGGTCACCTGAATGGGTATGCCCCGCCAACCGCCCTAGTCGCCTGCCTGCACGTCTTGCAGGCTCGAAGACCGGGTTGACGGGCCGAACAGGTTGCCGGGCACAACCTTCGGCACAATGACCTTCAGCGCTGAAGGCACGGTACGAATGGTGACCGGGGTCCTGGTGAAGGGGTCGCCATCCACATGGACCGGCAGTGGGATCGCCGACTCGATGACTATTTCACTACACTGGTAGGACTCCGTCTGCGGATCCTGGAGATGTCGTTGCGAGAGCACCTTTATGGCGTGCTGCATAAAGGTGAACAAACCGGCTCCCTTGAAAACGCACACGTCCAGCTTAGCATCGTTCACACAAGCCCTGGCGGCGATGGACATCACACCTCCATAGAGTTGAATGTTGCTGACAACTATCAACGGTGTGGTGGTCCATACCGCCTTTCCATCAAGATTGAGGCAAACATCGGTGCTCGAGTACCGATAGCCTGACCCGATTGCAGTGAACACGTAAGCCCATGTCCCCAATGCCCTTTTCTCTTTCCACGTCATGCTTTCCAGGACGGCCGCATCCAGCCCGATGCCAGCCCACATCAAGAAATAGCGGCCAGAGATCTCACCCACATCGACGGCAACGGTGCGTCCTTCCACCAGCACTCGCGCCGCATCCAACAGCACCTTTCGATAGTAGTTGGCCGGTAGCGGGCGCGCGATTCGCTCCTCGAGGTCAGCAATGAGCTTGGCCACCGGCGTCCCGGGAAGCATTGGGTTTAGTGCCGGGATACCCATCTGCAGTGCCCACGAGTTGGTCGTTCCCACAGGAAGCACTCCCAGCGCCACGTCAGTGTTCACCAATCCGTTAGCTATCTCATTGACAGTGCCGTCGCCGCCAGCCGCAATGACTACCTCGGCGCCTTTACGGACAGCCTGACGGGCGAGCTCAGTCGCCTCCAATGGCTGGCCGGTTTCCCGCAGAGCGACATCCCACCCGCAGCGACTCAGCAGAGCAACCACGTTGTCAAGCTCGTGCCTGACGATCACCTGCCCACCATAGGGATTGTAAATCAACTCGGCCCGCATTGGACTTACTCTCGTCTTGCTCCCATTGAATCCTATCCCTTCGAATTACGGTCTGTCAATTTCGAGGCAACCCGGCCAGCGCGTCTGACGCTTCACTGCGCTGGCCATGAGAGATGAGGTCGTCCCCGATTCGCTCCGCACCCCTAGCAGTTCAGACTTTGGCGAAACGCCTGCTGAAGTGTTTCCAGTTGTCCTCTCCCATCTCGTTGACACCCGCGAATGGGCTCGGTTATCATTCAGTGTAACCGTTCTAATTGGAGAGCCGTGTCATGGCCCATGAAACGATTGCCTACGAGAGGAAGGGGCGGATTGCCTATCTCACACTCGACCGCCCCGAGGACAATAACGCTGTGGACGCTCAGATGGGCGTGGAATTGGCTGACCTGTGCCAGAGGATCAACCAGGACGAGGACATCAATGTGGTCATTCTTAAAGGTGCAGGGGATGTATTCTCCAGCGGTGGCGACCCGTCGCGGTACGGGGCGGCGGAGGCTGCCTCAGCCGCTGTGGCCGGCATCGAGCGGGTGGTCATCGCCGCTATCAATGGCGACGCCTTCGGGGCAGGACTGGAACTGGCGCTTGCCTGTGACATAAGGATTGCCTCGGAAAACGCCAGATTCTGTCTGCCGCATACCGCTTACGGTTCGATCCCGAGTGGTGGCGGTACTCAGAGGCTGCCCCGCTTGGTGGGGAAAGGGAAGGCCCTGGAGATGCTGCTTACCGCCGAAGCGATCGATGCACAGGAGGCCCTGCGCTGCGGTCTGGTGAACAAGGTGGTCTCGCCCGACGGGCTCTTCCAAGAGGTTGAAGAGCTTGCGGAGAGGGTAGCGCCTCAGGGACGCGTAGCTCTGATGTTCGCCAAGGAGGCGGTGACCAAAGGAGCCGACCTCACTTTGGAGCAGGGACTGCGGCTCGAGGCCGACCTCTACTTCCTTATCCACACGACTGAGGACAGGACGGAGGGTATCAGGTCTTTCTTGGAGAAGCGGCCGCCGCAGTTCAAAGGACGGTGAAGTACGGCTGCAGCCACAGAAGGCTGGAATGAGCGCATTCGAGACTATCATCTACGAGAAGAATGATGGCATCGCCTACGTCACCCTCAACCGCCCGGAGGTACTGAACCGTCATAACGTTCAGATGCGCGATGACCTCTTTCAGGTGCTGACCGCCATCAAGGACGATGGTGCCGTCCTAGTGGTCATCTTCAAGGGCGCGGGAGAACGCGCCTTCTGCGTCGGGGCTGACCTCACCGAATTCGGCACCGCCCCGCCGCCGGTCATCGCCCGACAGGTGAGGTTCGAGCGTGACCTCTGGGGCCTTTTCCCGCAATTGAAACAGCCCATGATCGCCGCTGTTCACGGCTATGCTCTGGGCTCTGGCGTGGAACTCGCCTGTTTCTGTGACATAAGAATCGCTTCCGAGGATGCTGTGTTCGGGCTTCCCGAGGTCTCGTTGGGCATGATTCCGGCGGGTGGTGGCACTCAGACTGTCCCTCGATTGATTGGGGTTGGAAGGACGCTGGAGATGTTCCTCACCGGCAGGCGCGTTGACGCTGCGGAAGCCCTTCGCATCGGGCTGGTGAATATGGTGGTGAGCCGACAGGACCTCTATCCTACAGCGGATGAACTGGCGCGGAAGATAGCATCTCGCAGCCCCGTAGCCGTGAGATATGCCAAAGAAGCGGTGAACCGGGGAATCGAGCTTACCCTTGATGAGGCGCTTGCATTGGAAAGGAAGCTGGCCCGGGTTGTGGCCGGCACCCGACGCGCGGCGTAGTGGCTCAAGACCCTGGTTGAAAACAGGGTTCACTCATTTCGGCAATACGTAAGTAGGCAGCGGACTATGTGGAAGGACCTGGCTGAGCTTATCGATGAAGCTGCCGAGTTGCTCACACATGCCAACAAGGTGGTGATTTTCACTGGGGCCGGCGTGAGCACGGAGTCGGGAATACCCGATTTCAGAGGGCGGGATGGCATCTGGACCAAATACGATCCCGACGATTTCACCTATCAGAAGTTCATCAGCGACCCCGAGGCAAGAAAGAGAATCTGGCGGGGATTGACCGCCTTCGGCGAAGCAGGTCAAGTGGAGCCGAACCCGTGCCACTACGCCCTCGCTGACCTGGACCAACTGGGCAAGCTCGACTGCGTTATCACCCAGAACGTGGATGGGCTTCATCAGAAGGCCGGACTTCATGAGGAGAAGGTCATTGAGTTGCACGGCACCACCAGGTATGTGAAGTGCCTCAGTTGTGGGAAGCGCTATCCCCGGGAGGAGATCGCCGAGAGAGTCAAGCAGGGTGTCGAGGACCCTGTGTGTGACGACTGCGGCGGCATGCTGAAGTCGGCGGCCATCTTCTTTGGTGAGTCTATGCCGATGAGAGAGGTGGCCGAGGCACAGCGTCGCTCCGAGGCGTGCGATCTCATGGTCGTTCTGGGCTCCTCACTCGTGGTCTACCCCGCAGCCTACATGCCGGCCTATGCGGTCCATTCCGGTGCCAGGCTGGTTATCGTCAACCTGGAGCCAACCCCGATGGACGAATACGCCGCAGTATGCATCAATGAGAAAGTGGGGGAGGTACTGCCCAGAGTCGTGGAGGTGATGAGACGCAAGACCGCATAGCGCGATTCCCTAGCATGGCTGCTGAAGCACAGGCCTGGCACTCTGCGCTGGTCAGCCACCGGATTTCAGATTCATTTCGGAGAAACTGAGGGGGTATCGAGGGTCCCTCAAGACCGGCGATACCCCCGGTTTGCATCGTTCTCGTGCTACGCCGAGATCTTCTGTTTCTCCGCTGCCTTGCCTCTCAGCTCATGTATTCTCTCGTAGAATACGTTCTTGTGGAACTGGTCGTAGTCATAGTAGCCGCGGGCCACGTCCATCCTGCCAAGCTGAGCTCCACCCTCCCATAGCTGGATGATCTTGACGTCTCGCAGGTACTTTTCGACGTGATTATCGGTCACATAGCCGTAGGAACCCATGAGCTCCATGGCTTTGTTGGTCACGTTTACCGCCATGTCGCAGCAGAAGACCTTGGCGATGGACGTTCGGGAGAGGTTGTGCACCGAGACCCTGGGCCCGTACACCTCGGGATGGTCATACATGTACGCGGCATTGACGTAGCAGTCCCTGCCGACCTGGATGCCGATGGCCATGTCGGCCAGCATGTTGGCGGCGATGGTGTGCTGGCGGATGGGCTTGCCGGCGGCAATCCTGTCCTGGGTGAACCTCAGCACCTCGTCGAAGGCGCCCTGAGCCGGGCCCACCGCCCACCCGGCGCTGAAGGCACGGGCGAAGATGAGGTTGTCGTGCAGCAACTCGGCATCCTTGCCCGGCCCGGCGGCGCGGTAACCTTTGGGTACGCGCACGTTGTCGAACCAGAACCCGCCCTCTCTACTGGAGCGGAACCCCATCTTGTCCTCGAACCCGCCGAAGGTAAAGCCCTCGATGGGCACCGGCACGTAGATAAGGGCGATTCCCTCGTCGCCGAGGGCAGGGTCCGTCTGGCAGGTAACGCAGTAGAGCTGAGAGATACCGGAGTTGGTGGGCCACTGCTTGGCACCGTTGATGACCCACTCATCGCCATCAAGCCGCGCGGTGGTGGAAATACCCCTGCCGTGCATGTCGATGTTTTCGATATTGCAGCCGCCCTCGGGCTCTGTCATGGCAAAGCAGCATACGAACATCTCCTCGCCGGTGAGTTTGTCATGGAAGTCGTCGAGTACTTGGCTGCTGTACCCCTCCTGAAACCCCGCGATCGCCGGTCTCATTGCCCAGCCAGCGCCACCCGACGCGCATGCGAGCCCGGCATCACCCCGGGCGAGCTCCTCAAGAAACACGCAAGCGGACAGCAGCGACTGAATGCCCATACCCCCGTACTTGGGGGGCATCATGGACCTGGCTCCTGCCCCAAGCGCCCTGAGCTTACCCTGAAGCTCCTCTATCAGTTTGAAGCCGGCTCGACTGTCAGCGTCGATAAGGTGGCGAACCGGCATGATCTCCCGGTCGACGAAGTCGCGCATTACCTGTATGAATAGTGAACTCTCCTCGCCGATCAGTTCTCTCATGAAGCGGTTTTCTTTCTTCTCGGCAACTGCTTTTTCCATTCCCCTAGCCTCCTTACTGATTACTGCCCGCTTAGCCTTGGCCTTTCTAACCGTAGAGCTGGTCTGCGACGTCCTTCAGCCCCAATTCCTCCAGCTTGGCCTCGGTGGGCCAGCCGGCTTCAACGTCCCAGCCGCACTCGGTGTAGTACTCATCAAGCATGGCATCAAAGTCCTGTACCCGGGCGCCGTCTGTCGGTCCTCCCTTCACTGGTTCGGTGAGGAACCGCTCCGGCATGGTATCATCCTTCCTGCCGATCCCCTCTCTGGCGTTGAACGCCCTGGCTAGATTGATAATCCTTTCACCAGTCTTGAGGCCTTCTTTGATACTGACGTCACGTCCGGTGAGATACTTGTATCCCTCCACCGAATCAGAAGAACTGAGTCCTCCCATCCACCAGAGAATTACGCAGCCTCCCATGGTGTTCATGATTCCTGGGACCGCCTCCTTGAAAGGCTTGAACCACTTCGCGATACCCTTCTCCTCGAGGGGATCGGGCTTCTCGGTCAATCCGGTAATATCCGATTGAAGAAAGTTGCCATAGGTAACGGCGTAGGTCCAATTCTTGTTCACACTCCCGCCTCTCTCCTGGGTAGCAGTGCCAAGCAGAAGCGCCTTGTCGGACCGGAACTCCTCGGCCTCCAGCGGTGAGCCCTTAGAATGCATGACGTATTTCTCCGAGCCTTTGCCCACTCGTTCCGCCGCTATCTTCGGCCCCTCGGCCAGCACATCTCCAAAGCCCTCACGGGCGAAGATGGCATCCAGCAGCCTCAGGCAGGACTCGCCATCGCCGAACTTGACCTCCAGTCCGCCGCAATCGGCGGGCGTCAGGATGCCCCGCTCCTGGCATTCCGCCAGCCAGCCGGCCCACTCAGCGCTGCCATTGATATCGACCCCATTTTGAGCACATCGGTAGAAAATCTCGCAGAGCACATCCAGGTCATCGATCATCAAGTTATAACCCCAGGACCAGACCGCCTCGACCTTTGCATCGACTTTGTGACCTTGATAGGGGCCTTTCTTCGGTGACAGAACCTTTCCTGCCTTTACCGGACAGCCCCAGCAGTAGTAGTTCTCACCCGTGTAGAGCTGTTCCTTCATCGGATCCCAGTACAGCCTGTCGCCCAGTTCCCAATCGGCCTGCTGGAAGTGGCGCACCGGAATTCCCATGGTCATCATATAGGGCGCGCTGAGAAAATGGATGTGACTGTCCTGAACCATAGCCCCCACGCCCTGTTTGCACGTATTGTAGACTTTCGTGCCGATCTCCTTCAGGCGCGCCGGGTCATGGGCGGGGATCATACCTCTGCCTCGCACGACGATGGCCTTGAGGTTCTTCGACCCTGCCACCGCTCCATTCCCCCCCTTTCCAAACGCCCGGTTGTACCCCGCGGTCATGCATGCCAGCCGGTTCAGGTTCTCCCCGGGCGGGCCGATGCGAATGATCTCGATGTTGGTGTCGCCTATCTCGTCCTGCAAGAGCGCATCTGTCTCACCTCCCAGCTTCCCCCAGAGGTGGCTAGCATCTCTAATCTGGACATCCTCATTGTCTATGAAGATATAGACCGGCTTATCCGCTTTCCCTTCAATGACAAGCACGTCGTAACCGGCAAACTTGAGATGTGGGGCAAAAGCTCCCCCCATACCATTCTGTCCGTAGCATCCAGTAAGCGGTGATTTGTAGTTCAAGATGGTTCGCGAGCCGGGAGGGAATACCGAGCCACTGAAGGCGGTGGTGGAAAGTATCAGTACATTCTCGGGGGAGAGGGGGTCTATCCCAGGCTTCACCCTTTCCCACAACAACCGGGTGCCAAAACCTTCCCCGCCAATGTAATCTCGGACCAGGTCTTCTCTCAACGGCTCCTTGGTGACTTTTCCATCACTCAAGTTCACTGTCAGTATTGTGCCCGCGTATCCATTCATGTTCGCCCCCTTCTACACTCGATCCGCATAGGTCAATGAACCTATGCGAGGCGGTCCAGCTCTATGCATACAGTGCCGGTGCCCGGTCACACGGTGGCCTACTTCGCCCGCCCGCGATGCGGAGACTCGACAGGCTTCTTGTCCTCCGCCTTCATCCCCATGCGCCTGGCGATGAACTTGTCGTTGATGAACTTGAATACATCCCCCAGGTTCTTCAAGCTGAAACGCAGCACGGGAATGGAGAACAGGACATGGTAGAAGCCGGGCACGTCCTGTCCGTGTATGGTGATCTCGAAGTTCCAGTTGACCGGTTCCTGCACAATGCCCCTGATGTAGAGCTTGCCCTCCTCCCGTACTATGTCGGCTTTGGCGAACTCAAGAACCAACTCCTGCTTTCCCAGCCCTTGTGACCACACTCTCATTGCCGTTGTTCCTCTCTCAGTATCGCAAATCCTCTTCTCATCCGCCGTCCTTCTTCTTCTGCTTCATTCCCATGCGTCTCAGGATGAACTTGTCCCGGAAGAAGGTAAAGAAACGGCCGATGTTGACCACCAGGTGGCACATCGTCGCCCACGATAAGATGAAGTGCAGCAACCCGGGGAGGTCACCTTGGGCGAAGGTTACCTTGGCGTTCCAGATGGTCCCCCCATTGCGCAGAATGCCTCTGACGGCGACTTCATTCCCCTCCCACGTTACGTCGCACTTCGAGAAGTCCAAGTTCAAAGCCTGCTTGCCCAGTCCTCTTGACCATACTCTCACTTTAGCTCATCCCCCATATCAACCATCTTGCTTCATGCCACCACCTCCTCCATCCCGGGCACCTACCGCGACTGCGCATCAAGGCGCTATTCCACGTACGTCTTGATGTAGCGCTCCATCTCCTTCGTCGGCTTCCACCACTTGGTGACGCCAAGGTCCTCGGCGATCTTGTTGGCGGCGAGATAGCCGGGGCCGCCGAGCACCAGCCCACCGGGATAGGTGGAGACGCCGCCCACGTAGAGTCCCTCGATGGGCGTATTGGTGCCGGAGCAGTCGGCGTTGGGCCGGAAGGAAGCGAGTTGCATCGGATTGTAGTCACCGTGCTTGATGGCGCCGCGGCGCATCTGCGGGAAACGGATCTCTATATCCACCGGTGTCTCGAAGGTGGTGGATATGATGTTCTCCTTCTTCATGTTGGGGGCAGCCTTCTGCCATTTGGCGAGTATCTCCTCCTCCAGTTCCTTGCCGCGCTTGTCCCAGCCGCCCTCGATGTTGTACGGGGCATGCATCTGGAAGAGCGACACATGGTGGCCGGGTATACGGGTGAGGAAAGGATCGAAGCAGGTCTGGCAGGTGGTGTGCCCGCCGAAGTTGCTGTCCACCTTGCCTCCGATGACGTTCTCCCAGTGCGCCAGAAGCTGGTCCATGCTCTCTATACCGACCAGCGTCATGAAGGCTTCGTTGACCCACGGGTCATCACACTTGTACTGCGGTGCCTCTTTGCTGACGACGTGCAGCGTGTAGTAGCTCCACTTGTCGTACTTCCAGCCCTTCACCGACTCCGCAAGCGTCCCCGGCAGGTTGTCTTCCCCAACGAGGTCAAGGAAGGTGGAGTGCGGGTCGAGGGTGGAGAGGATGGCCTTGGCCCGTACCGTGTGCCCCTCGGTGGTCTCAACGCCGATGGCGTGGCCGTTCTGCATGATGACCTTGCTTACCTCAGCAGCGTCCAGGATTATCCCGCCGTGCCCGACGATCTCCCGTATGAGTGCGCCGGCGAACTTGTGCGAGCCTCCATAGCAGTAGCACTTGTTCATGTTCCGATCGAGAAGCAGCGGAACGAAGAGGCCAATCCCGCTCTCCTTGGGGTCGAGACCCCACATGCAGCTGGCGTATAGTAGCAGAGCACGTATGCGGTCGTTCTCAAAGATGTCGGTGATTATCTCGTAGGGGCTTTGCTCGGTAATCTCCAGAATCTCCCGGCCGAGGTCGGTGCGGCTGAGCGTGACGCTGAGCTCGACCGGCGACTGTGCCGGAAGAAACGTGAGCGGACCGATGATATCCCTCACGATTTGCTGCCACGTCCGAACCACTTTCCCAAAGGCCACGGCGTCATTGAACGACAACTTGGCGAAGGAATCCCAGGTATCGGCAACCATGCGCGTCAGGAGAAGGGACTTCCCGTCCTCGAACACGATGCCTGTCTGCTTGTTGGGCTTGACCCACACGATGCCGTGGGTGTCGAGGTTGAAGTCCCTGATGACCGGCATGTAGTCGACCATCATGTGGTAGAGGACATGCGGGTGGGAATAGTAGCACGGGAAGAGGATCTCCTCGGTGGCAAGCCCGCCACCGGCTTCCGGCCTCCTTTCGAGGACCACAACCTTCAGTCCGGCCTTGGCCAGATAAGCCGCTGCCATGAGGCCGTTGGGGCCGCCTCCTACGACGGCGACGTCCCATTCGGTCTCGACAGGGAACTCATCGAACGGGCCCCTGCCCGGCTGCGTGATTGTCTGGCCGCATTGTGTCGTTGGCATATCACACTCCTTTCAGATTCGGTATCTCAATCGTCCCCCGTAGTCACCGGGGGATAGCCGATATCTTGCCCTCCTGCGGTATGTACCACGGTGACGGGTACCACCAGTCACCGGGCTCGACTATGCCATCCTCAATGAGGATGTGCATGAGATTGTAGGGAATGGCCATCAGGAAGAGCCCTCCAGGGTGTCCGGAGGACTGATGGCACAGATACAGTCCGTCGATGAAGGGGACGCGGTAGCGCGAGAGTTCAGGCAACGGGCGATTGGTGAACCACTGGTCGTCGCAGTGGCGGGTAGTGTACCAGCCGCCGCCAAGGAGCCCCCAGTTGCGGTGCTCGGACTCCCACGGCGAGTTGGCCCACTGGCCGACGAGGTCGTCGTCCAGGTTCTCCACCACGGTGCCCAGAGCCTTTCGCATATAGGCGTCCCACTTGGGTTTGTCCATCTGCATCGCCTCCGGCCCCTCGACGAAGTACTCCGGTGGCGGCACGATGACGTAGAAGGGAGAGAGCAGGTAGGAGTCGGGACGTCTCACCCTTGAGTCGTCCTCCTCGTGAGGGGGCACGATCCACGGCACCTTCTCTGGAGGCATGGAGGGGAACGACTTGCGCCCGTTGATGTCCATTATGTGCTCGAAGTAGTTCTCACGGGAATCGCCGGGGCCTATCCCCCCGATGAAGAGGCGCTGGTCTCCCTGTTCTGGGGCTCTGAACTTGGGGCGCACGCGAGGCGGCCTGTTGAGGAGGAAGTGAGAGACGTAGATGTTGGCGCCCTTGAGACTGATGTCATCAATCCGCTGCATGACGCCCCGGTCCACATGTCGCGGGCCAATGAGGTCGTGGAAGAGGTGCTTGATCTCGACATTGGCCAGCACTGCCTTGTCGGCCCAGATGGTCTTCTCCGGGTATGCGGCGTCGTCTCTCAGGCGCACGCCGGCAGCCCGTCCCTCGCGGATGATGATCTCCGCCACCGGGCAGGAGGTACGCATCACCGCTCCGTGGGCGAGGGCACAGCGTATAACGGCGTGGCCATACGTGTGCATGCCACCCCGCGACACGCTCAGTGTCGTGGCGGTGAGCAGGCTCATCGCCCCACCTAGGGAAGGGACACCTACACCCTGCCACTCCGGGCTGGCCCCGCAGTACCACGCTATTATGGCCATGTTCACCTTGTAGGCCTCGGTCTCGCAGTACTCGTCCATGAGGTCGAAGAGGCTCATGTTGAGGATCTCTTCGGTGTACATCTCCGGTGCGTGCTCTTTGTACACCTGCATATAGGGGACGTTGTCCGCCGTTACCTCGACTTCAGGGGGATGCGGCGGGCACCAGTAGACAGCGCGCAGCAGTTCCTTCCAGAACGGCTGCTCATAGGCTAGTTGTGAGCCGCAAAGCTTGGCCCATCCCTGAGAGTCCGATTCCGTTGCCTGGACTGCTCCGTCGCTGGTCCACAGCACCGCCGGTGGCGTACCGTCGGGTTCTTCCTGGTGCCAGGCCATACGGAACCCGTACTTCCACAGCTCGAGTTGCTCCCACCCGGGGGCGGCACCGGCGTACATGAAGGTCATGTGAGGGTCAATGCGCACTCCCGGTATGACCTCCACGTTCTCGCAGCCTCCCGCCAACTCTGGCCGCTCTTCGAGGACGCACACGCTGAGCCCGCTCTTGGCAAGATAAGCTGCTGCGGTGATGCCATTGGGGCCACCGCCTACGATGACCACATCGTACCTCTCTTCTCGGGCCATATGAGCCCCCTCCTCGATCACCTTCCCTTCGTGTTGAGTGTTCCGCTTCCCCTCACCACTACCGAGGCGCCGCGGATATCTTTCCCTCCTGGGGTATGTACCACGGTGACGGGTACCACCAATCACCGGGCTCGGCTATCCCGTCCTCGATGAGGATATGCATCAGGTTGTAGGGAATAGCCATCAGGAACAGCCCGCCAGGGTGGCCCGACGACTGGTGGCATAGGTAGAGGCCGTCAATCTGCGGCACGCGGTACCGGGAAAGCTCGGGAAGCGGGCGATTGCTCCACCACTGGTCGTCGCAGTGCCGGGTGGTATACCAGCCGCCGCCGAGGAGGCCCCAGTTCCGATGCTCCGACTCCCACGGCGGGTTGGACCACTGCATGATGAGGTCGTCCTCAAGGTTCTCTACCACCGTGCCCAAAGCCTGGCGCATGTAGGTGTCCCACTTGTCCTTCTCGCGGTGCATGGACTCCGGCCCCTCAACCAGGTACTCCGGGGGCGGGACGATGACGTAGAACGGAGAGAGCAGGTAGGAGTTGGGGCGCCTCACCCTTGAGTCGTCCTCCTCGTGCGGCACCATGATCCACGGGACCTTCTGTGGTGGCATGGAGGGGAACGACTTGCGCCCGTTGATATCCATTATGTGCTCGAAGTAGAGCTCCCGCGAGTCGCACGGACCGCACCCGCCGAAGAACAGCCTCCTGTCGCCCTGCTCGGGGTGCCTGAACTGGGGTCGGACGCGAGGCGGCTTGCTCGTCAGGAAGTGTGACACGTAGATGCTGGACCCCTTGAGGCTGATATCGTCTATTCGCTGCAGGAAGCTGACATCCAGATGCCGCTTCCCAATAAGGTCCTTGAAAAGGTGCTTGATCTCGACGTTGGCGATTACCGCCTTGTTGGCGTAGATTGTCTTCTCACCACAGGCGGCGTCGTCTCTCAGGCGCACGCCTACCGCGCGGCCCTCGCTGACAATGACTTCCTCCACCGGGCAAGAAGTGCGCATCACCGCTCCGTGGGCCAGCCCGACGCGTATCACAGCGTGGCCATAGGTATGCATGCCGCCACGGGACACGCTCAGGCCGGTGGGGATGGAGAACAGCGCCGCCGCCACTGCCGCCGGGATGCCGACTCCCTGGAACTCGGGGCTGGCCCCCGAATACCAGGCGATGATGCCCTGAGCGACCTTGTAGGACTCGGTCTCCATGTACTCATCCATGAGGTCAAACTGGCTCATGTCGAGCAGCTCTTCGGTGTACATCTCGGGGGCATGCTGCTTGATGACCTGCATGTAGGGGACGTTGTCGGCGGTGATTTCGACCTCAGGTGGGTGGGGGGGGCACCAGTATACCGCGCGCATCAGTTCTTTCCAGTACGGGTTGTCGGGGTGTGCCCCCTGCAGCTTCATCTGGCCGCCGAGGTCTTTGAGGGTGGTTTCCGACGGCCCATCGCTCTTCCATATGAGAGCTGCTGGTGTGCCATCCGGCTGCACCTGGTGCCACGCCATGCGGAAGCCGTACTTGTGCAGCTCGAGTTGCTCGAAGCCCGGCGATGCTCCGGCGTACATGAAGGTCATGTGGGGGTCGATACGCACCCCCGGGATGACCTCCACGTTCTCGCAACCTCCGAGCAGCTCTGGCCTTTCCTCCAGGACGCAGACGCTGAGCCCGCACTTGGCCAGATAGGCTGCTGCGGTGCAGCCGTTGGGGCCGCCGCCCACGATGACGATGTCATACCGTTCTTCCTGTGCCATTTAGGCCTCCTTTCATAGTCTAAGCCGCAAAAAAGCCGGCACAATATCTGTACACGACGATTGCAAAAATACACCATCGCTGAAAAAAAGTCAAGCGAAACAACACCACCGGTGGACTCTCGCCTCAGGTACCTGGAGGCGGAACCGCTGGCTAGCAAGGAGCGCCTGCCCGTGTGGCGCCTTCTGAAACAGGAGGGGGTGACCCTTCGTGATACAGCCTTATGATTCTCCTGTGCAATGTGCGATCGAGCCCAATAGCCCAGCCGTTGCTACCCCGCTCTCCCCTACTTGAGCTCGCCTTTCTCTTTCATTTTCTTGATCTCTTCCTCTCGCAGCTCCCTCTTGAAGAGCTTCTCGGTAACAGTCATGGGCAGGTCGTCCCTGAATTCAACGAACCTGGGACGGGCGTAGGGCTCTATCTTGTCCCGGCACCACTCGATTATCTCCTCTTCAGTGACCTTGCCCTCATACTCCTTGTTCAGCTTGATGAAGGCCTTGATCCTCTCACTACCGGGCCGTTCCGGGTCGGGAATGCCAATGGCGACCGCCATGGCGACTGCGGGATGCTTGAACAGCACCTCGTCGATCACCCTGGTATACACCTTGTAGCCTGACACATTCGCCATATCCTTGACGCGGTCCACGATGTAGAAGAAGCCGTCTTCGTCCATCCTGGCGATGTCGCCGGTAGGAAGCCAGCCGTCCACCAGGCCGCTGCCTGGTGTGGGCCAGTAACCCTTCATGACCTGCGGGCCGCGTATCCACAGCTCGCCAGTCTCCCCAACGGGTACGTCTTCGCCTGTTGCCGGGTCGACCACCTTGCACTCGGTGTCGGCGATGGGGACGCCGATTCCCTCCTTGGCCTCCCTCATGAAGCCGGTCCGCGATAGACCGATTGAGAGGTTCATGTGAGTGGCAGGCCCGGCCTCGGTCAGGCCGTACGCCTCTCCCACCGGCATCTTGGTGTCCGCCTTTATCCTCTCGGCTACCTCCTTGGGCAGCGGCGCTGCCCCCGAAGTAATGCCTATCGGCATCCTGCCAATCTTGGTCTCGGCGATGCGCATAAGCTGCGTGGGAACGAGGCACGTATGCGCCGGGCGGAACTCGCGTATCAACCTCACAATCCCGTCGGTGTCTCTCGGATCGGCAATGAGCAGAATAGTCTGGGCCCAGTTGACGGCTGCTTCCGCCACGTACTGGCCGTATTGATGGAATAGAGGAACGCCGATCAGCACCGAGGTCTTGCCGATGATGCCCGGGGCCATCTGTGAACTGGTCCAGGGCATCCCCTGCATGATGTTGGCCACCCTGTTGAAGTGGGTTATCATCACGCCCTTGGGTATCCCCGTCGCACCCCCGGTGAAGGCGAGGATGGCCAGGTCTTCCACTGGGTCTATCTCAACCTTGGGCGGATTCGGCTCGTATCTCTCGATGAGGTCCTTGAACTGAAGAGTGCCGGGGAACTCTTTCCGTTCCGCCTCCCCCGGGGCATAGTCCATCGCCGATGTCACGATGATGTTCTTGAGCCTGGTCTTGTCTTTGACCGAGGCGACCACATCCATGACGTCGTACGAGCAGATTATGGTCTCGGTTCCCGATTCGACCATCTCATGTTCAAGCGTCTCCGCCCGCAGCATGATGCTGCACGGGACATGCACCGCACCTGCCTTGAGTATGGCGAACTCGCTGATGATGTATTGGGGGCAGTTGGGCACCATCACCGCTACCTTGTCGTCCTTCTTCACTCCCAGGTCGGCGAGCGCAGTGGCCAGCTTGTCCGCGTGTAGCTTCAGTTCTTGGTAGGTGATGACGCGTCCGAGGAAGTTGACTGCGCTGGTCTTGGGGAACTTGGCTGCCGAATCATCGAGAAGCTGGTACAGGGGCATCCTGGGGTACGGTTCCAGCGACTCCTTGAGTTTGGTCGCTCCAAGCTTGTATATCTTGGTCCACGGCCTGTCGGCGTAGGTTACCTTATCCGGCATACTCTCCTCCGCATTATTGACGTAGGCTGCTTCCGCGTCGTGGCCCTAGGCCCACAGGTCAGCAACCACTTCCTCCAGGCCAAGCTCTCGAAGCTTCTCCGGCGTTGGCTTGGCCGTTGCCTTGTCCCAACCGCGAAACTCGTAGTACGCGTCCAAGAGCGGTTCGGGATGGCTCACGTGACCGGCCGCCGGACCCTCGGGCAACGGGTCCTCCAGCAGGCGCTTCGGCAGGCTATCGTCGGCGCGGGTCAGTCCTTCTCTGACACTGAACGCCCTCGCCAGATTGACGACCCTCTCGCCGGTCTCCCTGAATTCATTCACACCGAAATCCCAGCCGGTGGCCATGGCGATCAGGTCAACCCACTCGTCTGCCGCCAGAGCAAGCCCCATGAACTTGCACGCCCCGGCGCAATCGAAGATGGTCAGGGCGTCCTCCAGGTCTTTCACCACCTTGGCCTCAGCCGGGTTTTCCACGAACAGGTCTTCGATGGTACTGTCCTCGACCACGAGGAAGGGGGCGTTGAAGAATGTCGGGCCCTGTATGTAGCCGGTGATGTGGTCGCCACCTCGATTTGCCACCATGTAGCCCAGCCCGGTTATCTTGGCGGCTCGCGGGTCGTAGCATGGCATCTCCATGCCCTTCACATGCATGGCGAATCTCTCCGACCCCTGGCCAAGCTTCTCCGCCATTCTCTTCGTCCCCTCGGCCAGCAGGTCGCCAACGCCCTCTCGTTTCGCGATCTTGTGTATCAGTTCAATCATGACGTCCGCGTCACCGAACTTGATCTCCAGTCCGCCGGTGTCCTCCTTGGTCAGTATCCCTTTCTCGTAGCATTCCATGGCGAAGGCTATCGTGCTGCCGGCCGAGATCGTGTCCATGCCGTAGTCATCGCACAGGTAGTGCGCCATGGTGATCGCGCCCAGGTCGTCGATATCACACATCGCGCCGCAGGCGCCGACGGTCTCGTACTCCGGCCCCTCCCCCTTCATGCCCGCGTACTTGCCGGTCTTGATCTCCGTGACCCTTCCGCACTTGATGGGGCAGGCAAAGCAGTTCTTCCGGTCAACGAGGATAGTCTCGTTCGTCGCCGTCCCGTTCACCTTCTCCACGCCGGGGAAGACGCCTGTTTGCCAGTTCCTGGTGGGAAGCCCGCCACGGACGTTGACGATGTCGATAACCATGTTGGTGCCGAACGTTTCCATGCCTATCTTCAGCATCGATTCCTCGAGCAGGGCGTACTGTTTCTTCGACACATCGGTGAACTCGCGCTGTTTCGCAATCGTGACCGGCTTCGTCCCTTTGACGGCGATGGCCTTCAGCCGCTTCGATCCCATCACCGCACCCATGCCGCCCCTGCCGGCAGCGCGGTGCTCATCGTTCATGATGGCGGCGTACTTGACCAGGTTCTCGCCGGCAATGCCGATGCAGGCGATATTGAAGCCCTGACCGTGCCTCTCCTTCAGCAGATTCGTGGTTTCTGAGACGTTCTTGCCCCAAAGGTCGCCCGCGTCCTTGAGCTCAACCTTACCGTTCTCTATCAGCAGGTAGACCGGTTTCGGGGAGCTGCCTTCAAAGATAATGCCGTCGTGGCCGGTTCTCTTGAACTCCTGTCCCCAGTACCCCGCCGAGTTCGCCTGCCCCCAGAAGTTGGTGAGCGGGGACTTGGCCACAACACTGTACCTGCCAGAACTGGGGCTGGTGGTGCCGGTGAGGGGGCCGGTCATGAATATGAGTTTGTTCTCCGGCCCCAGCGGGTCAACACCCGGTTTGACCTCATCATACAGATACTTGGTGGCCAACCCGGCACCCCCCAGGAACTTCTTCGCCGCGGCCTCGGGGAGCTTCTCCTCAGCTACCCGGCCTTCCGTCAGATTGACCCTCAGGATATTGCCCATGAATCCGAACATCTCAATCCCCTCCGTAATCTAAGTGCCGTCTTGGCCTTCTAAGTGATAGCACAGGCCCTTTTGTTTGTCAAGGAAGGATGGTCTGATTTCTGATAATATAGGAATAAATCGGACAAATTCAGCTATGGCAAGTGTGCTCGTGTCACGTATCTTCCAGCATGAGCCGAGCCAGCAACTGGCCCTGTGAGGTAAGACGCTCATTGTTGACAAAGGGCACGGGCTGTAGTAGTTTTCGAGAGCAAGCTGGGGAGAAGGAGGTACGAGACCATGAGACGCCGCAGTCCCATAGTCGTGTTGGTTTTGTCGCTGATTACGTTGGGCATCTACGCCATTGTGTGGTACGTTGTCACCAAGCGGGAGATGAACCGCCTGGGCGCTCGAGTGCCAACGGCGTGGCTCATCATCATCCCTCTGATCAACATCTACTGGATGTGGAAGTTCGGCGAAGGTGTGGGGCACGTGACCAAGGAGCGGATGAGCGGCCCCGTGGCTTTCCTGCTGCTCTTCTTCCTCAGCGTCATCGGGATGGCGATAGTCCAGAGTTCGCTGAACCGTGTCCCTCGCCGGGTGAAGAAGAAGCGACCTCAAAGCTAACAACAGAGCCTCGAACCATCGGTTCGAGGCTTTGGTACTGGCACGTATGGGGTGGCGCCGGGAGGCTACTCCTGCAATGACGCATCCACCAACTCGGCGATATCCATCGCCTTGAAGTGCTCCGACGCCTCCTTCGCTTTTATGCCATCTTCGAACATCTGCAGACAGTAAGGGCAGGCGGTAGCCACGATCTCGGATTTGGTTTCAAGGGCGTGTCCAGTCCGCACCTCGTTGATGCGGGTACCAGTCTCCTCCATCCACATGTGCCCCCCGCCGGCACCGCAGCAGAAGCTCCTACTGCGGTGTCGCTCCATTTCCACCAGTTTGGCCTGGGGAATACCGGCGAGCACCTGCCGCGGGCTGTCGTAGATGTCATTGTGCCGCCCCAGATAGCAGGGGTCCTGATACGTAATCTTCTTGGCCATCGCATTCTTGAGCTTGAGCTTCCCCTGCTTAATCAACTCGGCGATGAACTGGCTGTGATGGAGCACCTCAAACTCGCCCTCAAACTGAGGATACTCGTTCTTCAGGGTATTGAAGCAGTGGGGACAGCTCGTAACGATCTTCTTGACGCCATAGCCCTTCAGAATCTCGATGTTCTTGAGGGCCTGCAGTTGGAAGAGGTATTCGTTCCCCATGCGCCGTGCTGGCTCGCCGCAGCAGCTCTCTTCATCGCCCAGTATGGCGAAATTGACACCCGCCGCCTTAAGCACCCGGGCGACCGAAGCGGACACCTTCACGTTCCTGTCCTCCAGGGCGGCGGCACAGCCGACCCAGTACAGCACATCCACGTCCTGGTCCTGTGATATGAGCTTGACGTCCAGTCCATCGCACCAGTCGGTCCTGGAGTACGTCGTTCCCTTGCAGGTGTGCCCTCTCTCCTCAATGCACCTCAGGGCCACCTCCGCCGTCTCTGGCATCTCGGCCTGCTCTAGCACCAGGTTGCGGCGCATATCGATGATCTTGTTGATGTGCTCAATGAAGACGGGACACGCCTCCTGACAAGCACCGCACGTCGTGCAAGCCCAGATTACGTCTGGGGTTATCACATCTGCGACCATGTCGCGTCGCGGTTCCCGGGGTTTGGTCACGAGGGGTACTGGAAACACGTCGTAGAGGTGTGCCTTGAGGTCCAGTATGACTTGCTTGGGAGAAAGGGGCTTGCTGGTCAGGAAGGCAGGGCAGTTGTCCTGGCAACGACCGCACCGGGTGCAGGCATCAAGGTCGAGCAACTGTTTCCAAGTGAAGTCCTCGATCTTCGCCACGCCGAATGTCTCGGCTTCCTCAAGGTCTACCGGGACCAGCGCCCCTTTGGGCTTGAGGGAACGGAAGAATATGTTGATGGGTGACAGCAGTGCGTGCTGTAGCCGGGAACGGCCGACCAGAATATAGGCAAGAAGTACGAACGCCGGCAGCGTATGAATGATTGCTCGATGCCAGACCAGGATCTCATTGAAGGCGCTGGTCATGAAGGTGGGGAAGGCGTAGGAAAGGAGATAGCCTACCGGCGACCACAAGGCCCAGTCTGTAGGACTGCCGACTTCGCTGCTGGCAATACGGTAGCCCTTCGTCATGAAACCCGTAAGCAGTATCAGGAACACCCAGCCGAAGATGAGGGTATCTTCGCTGGTGGTATCCAGACGAGACGGTTTGACAATATACCTTCGATATATTGCGATGCATCCCCCGACGATAATAAGAAGCGCGCCGATTTCGGAAGCGAGGGAGGCATAGAGAAACACCCCCTGCGGCGGATTGGTCAGACCGACCGGATATGAGAACAGCCGGATGATCTTGCCCAGGAAGAGGAGGGCTGTTCCCGAGAAGATGAGAAAGTGCATCACGCCTGGATAGGCTTCATAGATCCTCACGATGCGAAAGTGAGCCACGGCGACAGTCAAGGTAGTCTTGAGCCTGACCCACAGATGGTCAAAGCGGTTCTCCTTGCCCGCCAGACGCCATATCCTGTAACGCTTGAAAAGGGTGAAGGCCAAGAGTGCAATAAGCACGGAAGAGAAGAGCAAGACACCGATTATGATCGGTAGAAAGACATCTTGAATATAGACTTCTTGGCCTGCCCAGAAAAGCTCCCGCAAGTTAATCCCCCTCGTTCAACCTCTGCCGGAGACTCGGAAAAACCGGCACTCCGCAATAGCGATCCCCTCTGGTTCGAGGAGCTTCACGTCGAAGAAACCATACCTTGACCGACATCTATCTCTCCGGGTCATACCGTGGGGTAGAACGTAACCAGGTGCGAGACAAGAAAGGTGCCGAGCACTGTCCCAACTACGAGAAGCGCCAACGTGATGATCTTGGTATACTTCGGCGTCAACCCCACTTCGAGCAGCAGTATCCGCACTCCGGCCAGGATGTGGTAGAAGACCGCACCGATTATCAGTACCTCTATGATGATTGCTATCGTTCTAATAAAGACATCCATTGTCCAGCTATCACCTGTGAGATAGAGCTTCAGCTCTGCATTCGGGGCAGACTTCGAGCTGTTGGTCGAGGTTATCCCCTCTTCCTCGAAGCCTGGCTTTCAAGATGTCAATCATTGCCTTGGGCGCAAAGGGCCTACCACATATGCGACATTTCATGAAAGAGCCCTGTAGAACCATGGACGGTTCGCTGCCTATGCTCTCCAGTTCAAGGATATGCTCCAAGCGAATGCAGCCCTCGGGGCAAGCATCTACACATATGCCGCAGGCGACACAGGCGTCATGTTGAAAGAGCAATTCGTATTCACCGTCGTCATCTATCAGCATAGTCAGGGCGTCAGTAGGGCAATTGAGAGCACATAGACCGCATCCGGTGCACAGCGCCCCGTCCAGCTCTATCTTCCCGAAGGGCACAACACCCGTCGATACTGAGCCGTCTAACGGGTGCCTCAACTCACTGCCGATGTGCCTTATGAGTGCAGGGAGTGAGGAAACATCAGTGAGGGATACGGGGTGGTCGGCCTCTCTCAACGGTGTACGGTGGAAGCCTGCTATTCTGTCGGCAAACTGCTGCAAGTCCCGTCCAAGGTCACTCACGTTATTCTCTCTTGTTTCGAACAAGCCTATGCGTTCTGCTTCGATACTCCAGCGATCAAGCACTGCCTGCACAAACTGGATCTTGCCGCGCCACTCGGCCGTACGGAAGCCAGCGCGGCACGCGCCCTCGCCAGAGATGAGCGCCAGTCCCTGGGCTCCCATATCGAAGGCGCGCAGCATGAGCCAGGGAGAGGCCATCGCGAGACATGGCAGCTTCAAGGGCAACACGTTGGGCGGATATCTGAGCTGGTATTCTCCAGCGCCATCATTTCTCGACAGGCAAGTCTCGCAGGTGAAAGCGAGTATCCTGGGTTCAAGGAGTTCGCCCGGAGCGTCGAGAAGCCCTGCCATCTCCGTATCCAACTCCTCGCGCGAGAAGGCGGGGAAGGATACAGCTCCCCACGGGCAAACAGCGAGACAGGCACCACATCCACAGCAGAGGTTGGCATCGATAGTTGCGCCGTCTTCGTCGATCGTTATCGCCTGAAGAGGGCAGCTATCTCGGCAGAGCCGACACTTCTCGGTGCCCGTGCACTTCGATGGGTCGATACTGGGTATCACCGAATAATGGGGTATCAGGGTAGCGGCGAGCTCACGTCGGTCCACCTTGCCGTGTGGTGTGACGATGCCCAGTTTCAGATTGTTCGGCGAGACGCCTGTAAACTCACCTGTTCGCCGTAGCTGGGACCAAAGAAGGAGCTTTGCCCTGTCAGTTGCCTCGGTGTCATCGTGGGATATGGCCACCTCCGCCAGCAGGTCGACTATTCCTGTGGCATACGCGTCGACCGGGATGTTGTCTGCCTCCTGCCAGAAGTACAGCTTGGGCCTTAGTTTGGCGCAGGCCCCCACCACCAATGGGTGCCGTTCTTCCTCTTCGAAAAGATGATGAATCCCGTGACGCTGGCAGAGGTCATCTGCAACAACAACCTTCATATCTGGACACATTGCCTGCAAGAACTGGCCAATCTCATCGAAGGACAGCCTATCTCCTATGCGGCCGTGGCAGCCACACAGCACGACTTTCTTGTTAGGCAACTCGGCCACGCTAATTGAGCACTCTCCTTCTTTTCTTCTATCTCGCCCGCGCCAAGCCGTTCTCAGCGCCGCGTATCTACTCAGCCTCCGCAGACGCGCTTTCTGCCGGAAGTTCTGCTGGTTCTTCCGCTGGCCCTTCGGGTGGTTCTTCGGCCTCTTTCTGCTCCTCAATCGGCTTCGGCGGCTTCGGCGGTAAGGCATCCAGATACCTCAAGCCGACAATGAAGACTAACCCCAGTAAGGCAAAAATCCCGATTGACAGACCTATCTCAGGTAGCCCCAAGGGGAAGTAACCTATGGCTCCATATACTCCCTCAACCTTGCCGGGGTAGTAATGCTGCGGGTAAGCCGCTCCTGGGATTACCAAATAGTATCTCTCGAAGAAAATCCCTACTACCACCAGCACGGAAGCCACAATCACAGCACGCACGTTCCTTCCAAGCCGTGGATGGACCAGAATCGCCAGCGGTGCGACTACCACCAGGCCAATCTGCAAGACCCAGAAGATCCAACTGAACCGACCGCCGAGCATAAACAACGTCGCTTCCCGGTGCGGAACATACAGGTGGGTCAACTTGTCCACAAGGATCAAGAGGAAGAGAATGACAATGAAGACCACCAGCATGCGCCCCAGCGACCTTACGATTTCCTTCTTGATATCTCGGCCGGTGAGCTTCAGAGTGAGCACGCTTACTACTATGAGCAACGCTACGCCTGACGTGAGCGCAGCAGCCAGGAATTCGAAGGGCTTTATCGGTGAGACCCAGGCTTCCCTGGCAGCAACGAAGCCAAAAATCGCCCCCGTGCCCATATGCACCAGGACCGCCCAACAAACGGCCACTATGCCCATTACCTTGATCACGCTCTTCTTGCTCGCCATTATGAACGCGAAATAGACGATACTGATGACGAAGTAACCGCCGTAAAGGACGCCGTTTATGGCGAACATTGATGTCATGTTGTTCAGGTAGAAGAACATGAAGAGCCGCCAGAACTTCTCCGGTCGGCCCAAATCGACTGCTATTGAGATCATAGCGCCGAAGATCAACACTACGGCCAGGAAGACAGCCACCCGGGCGATTGGTTTGTATTCCTCCCTCCCGAAAACGTACGTCAGAGAAGAGAGAATGAGGGAGCCGGCGCTCAGCCCTATCAGGTATATGGCCAGGACTATGGGTAGACCCCACGGTATCACATTGCTGCTGCCGAAAACCTGATGGCCAGCGACATACGAGATGCCGAAACACGTACAGCCGGCAAGCGTCAGGACGGCAAGTGCTGCCACCGCCAGATAGTAGCCTCTGGACTTGCCTTCAAGCGCTACGAAAACGTTCTCCAACTGCTACTTACTCCGCCTCATTTGGAGAGATAGTGCACCTTGGGCTTCGTGCCCATCTCCTCTCGCAGTCTGAACGACCCTCTCGTCGCCAACAGGTGTGAGACCTCGCTGTAGGGGTCATCCAGGTCTCCGAAGGTCCTGGCCTTCGTTGGACAGGCCTCGACGCAGGCCGGCACCACGTCAACTCCGATCGTCAGACCCTTCTTCAGGCCGTCATCTATGCGATGGAAGCAGAAAGTGCACTTCTCAACAACTCCGTGTGTCCTGTGAGGGAACGGCCAGGGACCTCTCACCGTTCGGTCGGGAGGGGGATCGGGACGGTGGTAGTCTTTCTCTTCCTGGTCCTTGTAGTTGAAATTCCTCACTCCGTAGGGGCAGGCGGCAATGCAGTACTTGCAGCCAATACACCTGCGAAAGTTCTGCACCACGATTCCGTCCTCTCGAACATAGGTTGCCTTGGCCGGACATACCTGTACGCAGGGCGGACTCTCACAGTGCATACAGGGCATCGGTATCATCTCTATGTTCACCGCCGGGTATTCACCGTTGCTGACAGCGATGACCTTGTTCCAGTACGGTTCAGTTCTTCGTCTGTTCTCCTGAGGTGAACCATGCGGAACGTTGTTCTCTTCCTTGCAGGCGATAGTGCACGCCTGGCAACCGGTGCACTTGTCTAGGTCAATGACCATCCCCCATCTCGCCATCTATCGCCTCATGCCCTGTATACTTTCACCCTGGTATTGAAGAAGGCCGCCTGACCGCTTGTGTGGTCGTAGTCGACGCCGACAATCTCGTTGGGGTTCACTCCTAGACCCTTTGCCCACCTGCCACAGGCATAGTGGCCTTGACCGTTGGAGATGGCAACGACCTGAGGATGAATGCCCTCAAAGACCCTGGCCGTGGCCTTCAACTTCCCATATGCAGATTCAACCCACACCATGTCCCTGTCCCGTATCCTCAGGGCATGCGCCGTCTTGCTGTTCATCTCGACGAAATTGGCCCAGCCGTAGCCGTGCATCACCATGAAGACCTCTTGAGCCCAGGGGTAGTTCTGGTTGCCGTTCTCGATATCCATGAGCGGGTGGTAGGTCACCAGCACCAGCGGATAGGCTGATTCATTGCCGAGGAACTCGACGTCTTCGTAGTGCGGCAAGAGGGTCAGCCCGTCGCCTGCCTGCCCCGCTTCCTTGAGGAGCGCTTCCAGATTGCCCGAACGGAATTCGAATTTCCCGGAGGGAGTCTTGAAAACGCGGTCATACTTGCCGTATTCATACGCCGGTCCTACCCAAACGCCCTTGTCGCGAAAATCCTGCCACGAAATCAGATTCTCGGTGCGGTACCTGACGAACTCCTGAGCACTACCGCCGATATCGGCCAGAGACTGCGCCGTGGTCCCCCCTACGCGGCGTGCCAGCTCAAAGAGCATGTCTGCCATGCGTTTTGATTCGTGCAGCGGGCTGACCACCGCTTGTTTAATCTTGAGTTCGGTGAAGCCTGAGCCTGGCGGGCAGTGCTCGTAGGCCCAATCCTCCAGGAAGGTACAGGCCGGGAGGAGGATGTCGGCATACTCCGCCATTTCGGTTATGGAAGGCGCGACGTGGACGTAGTACGGCACCTTTGCCATAGCTGCGTCCCACCGGCCGGTTCCCGGGGCTTCCATATTGAAATTGCTGTTGAAACCCACCGCAACCTCGATGGGGTAGGGGGCACCGTCCAGCATGGAGTCTGCTGTCTGGTTGGTGACCACTCTGGCGGCAGGGAACCGGACATCTCCGCGAAGGTCTATGCTTGGCTGGGCTTTGCCTTGTGTGGCTATGCTGTCTTCGGTGAGCTCCGGCATATCCTTGTATGCTGGATTTGTCTGATACATCACCCCGCCTGGGGCATCTATGCTGCCTACGAGCGCGTTGAGGCAGAATATGGCGTAGCTGGTGTAGGAGCCATTGGGCCAGCACGTGGCTCCCCGGCCTCTCCAGGCAATTGCCGGTCTCGACTGGGCAAACTCCCTGGCTATCTGCCGGATGACATCAGCTTCGATGCCGGTGAGGTCTGCCACTTTGTCCGGGCTGTAGTCGCTCAGCACCAAGTTCCGGTATTCCTCAAAACCGGCTGTCCAGTTATCCACGAAGCTCGCATCGTATAGCCCTTCGCTTACTATCACGTTGGCTATGGCCATGGCCAGCGCGCCATCAGTTCCCGGTTTGATGGGGATCCACTGGTCGGCTTTGGCAGCGGTGACAGAGTAGCGAGGGTCAACCACGACGACTTTCGCCCGGTTGGGGCGCTCGCGACGTATCTTGCCCCACATCCGCAGATTCCGTGCCAGTGGCTTCTGCGATTCTACGATACTTGCGCCGAAGGACAGGATGTAGTTGGTGCGCGGGAGGTCATAAGCGCTGTGAGTGAAATGCCCATCCGCCATCCACTCGCCCGCCTTCTCAGCCTCGTTATCCAGCCCCTCTCTCGAGACAACGTTGGGTGTCCCGTAGGCGCTCGCGAAGCGATAGACCAAGTCCTCATTGCTGATGCTGTTCAATCCGAGGAGGAGCAATAGCCTGTGCGGCTGCCCCTGTTCCCTAAGCGCCTTGAGACGGCCACCGACCTCGCTGAAGGCCTGCTCCCACGATATCGGAGCCCACTGCGGGTCTATCCCCTTGCCCTTCTGTGGGTTTGATCTCTTCAACGGGCCTTCAATGCGATCCGGGTCGTATAGTACCTGCAGGCCGATGTGCGAGCGGGGACACGTCTCTCCCTCGGACACTTCTGATAATGGATTGATGGCTATCCTCACCGCCTTATCATTGACTACCCTCACCCTGGTGGCGCAGCGAGTAGGACAATTCAGACAAGAAGTGGCAATCCACTTTTCGGTGATGGTCTCGTCGGCGATGTCCTGCGGAGGCAGGACGAGGCGGACTTCGGGGCGTTTCGTGAGGGCGTAGCTGGCGGCAACTGCTGCGGCGGCACCTGCCGAGACACCAAGAAAAGCCCTTCTACTTATTCCAAGTCGATTGGGCTTCTCTCTGTTTAAGTTACGTATTTTATTTTCGATTGATGACAATTGGTCTTGTGATTCGTTGGGCTTGTTGCCTTGCACTCTCGCTGGCTTCCGCTTCATAGACCTGCGATGATGTCCACCGGACTTCGGTTGGCGAAACTACCTCTGTCCGTCACGCTCCCATCCGTTCGCCGAACCAGCCGACTACTAACTTACCACACAATTCTTGTTTTGGCAATCCCCTCCTGAAATCCAAATTCTGCGGGAAACCATGGGAGTTCGTTCAGAGGCTAGCCCTCTGTGGGCTCCGTATCGAAGTTCTCCGGCATGCAGAAGGAAAACGATTCGGGCTGCTCTTCCTTTCGCTCTTGCCACGTGATGGAACAAGGAGAGCGTCACAATGTACCTTGGCCCCGCCAAGCGGTCTGCACATCTATCCTGTGGCCGAAGGCGTGTTCGCGTTTCGATAGAAGGCGAGCAACGTTTCATCCCGGGTTGCACAGGTCGAGAGGGTGCGTGTGGAGACGGTGGAGTCATGCAATCGACCGGGCTTGACTTGTTGTCTTGACAGCCTGTGCAGTTTGTCCTAGACTCTGTCTGCGGTATTCCACCGACAGGAGGATGGAGATGTACAAAATGATTCTCGTTCCACTGGATGGGTCGGAGCTGGCGGAGATGGTACTTCCGCACGTGGAGATGCTGGTGAAGGCATGTGAAGGCGAGGCAGAGGTGGTCCTGGTCCAGGTATGCGAGCCACCGCGCCCCATGGTGGCCGGCTATGGCGAGGCAGTCGGTCAGGCGGCGATCCTAGCCGAGCAGGCAGCGGAAGCGTGCAGGCTGGAGGCTCAGCAGTATCTGGCTGCGATGGAGGATAAGTACAAGAAGAAAGGCATCAAGGTGCGGTCGGAGTTGTTGGTTGGCAGCCCGGGTGAGGAGATACTTGACTATGCAGCGAAATACCCGGTTGACCTGATTGCGATGGCCAGCCACGGGCGCTCCGGTATCAGCCGCTGGGCGTATGGCAGTGTCACCTCGAAGGTGTTGCGCGGGATTTCAACACCGATCCTGGTGGTCACGCCCGAGAAGGAGTGAGTTCCTCCCAGTCGTAGGCTGGTGCAATGTACAAAGTGGTCCTTGTTCCGCTTGACGGGTCGGAGTTGGCAGAGATAGTGCTGCCCCATGTGGAGTCGCTGGTGAGGTCAACCAGCGGTGAGGCGGAAGTCATCCTGCTTCACGTATGCGAACCAATCTGGCATGAGGCAATGGGACAGGAAGCGTCTATGGCGAAGGAAGTGGAGGAAGCGCGCAAGAAGCGAGCTGAAGAGTATCTTGCCGCAACGGAGAAGCGGCTCAAGGAGGCGGGCCTCAAGGTGCGTTCCGAGCTGATGGTGGGCTGCCCGGGTGAAGAGATACTTGACTATGCAGCCAATCACCCGGTTGACCTGATTGCCATGGCAAGCCATGGACGCTCCGGCATCAGCCGCTGGGCCTACGGCAGCGTTACCTCGAAGGTCCTGCGGGGGATCTCGACCCCGATCCTGGTGGTAACACCCAAGAAGAAATAGGTTAGTCGTAACGGCAGTGTCGCCTCGAAGGTGTTGCGCGGGATTTCAGCACCGATCGTGGTAGTGGCGGCTGAGAAGGAATAGGCCAATCGCAGCGTAGGAGTGTGCACGTGTACAACAAGATTCTGGTTCCTCTGGATGGCTCGGAGCTTTCCGAGATAGTGTTCCCCCATGTGGAGATGCTGGTAAAGGCATGCGGCAAGGAGGCGGAGATCGTCCTGCTTCACGTGTGCGAACCCGTTTACAGCAAGATATCGGGCATGGGTGCCGGGGCGATCTATGTGATGCCCAACCTTGCGGAGGAGGCGGAAGCGTCCTGTAAGAAAGAAGCCGAGGAGTACCTTGCTAAGGTGCAGAAGCTATTGAAGAAGAAGGGCCTCAAGGTACGAACGGTGTTGAAGATGGGCGACTCCGGTGGGGAGATACTTGACTATGCGGCCCACAACCCGGTTGACCTCATCGCCATGGCCAGCCACGGACGCTCCGGTATCGGCCGCTGGGCCTACGGCAGCGTTACCTCGAAGGTGCTGCGGGGGATCTCGACCCCGATCCTGGTGGTGACGCCGCCAAAGGGGAAGGGCTAGGTCTTCCCCTCGCTCGAGGCTGGGAGGAGCTTGAACGGGGAACCCCACATAACGATGCAAGGCCTCCGCCCGATGCTACAGACGGGATGGACTTCATTCGGACGGGAGGAGGCCTGTTCTGTGTGTTGGCTTCACTGCGCATTTTATGCGCGAGTAGAGCTGTGATGGTTGGGATGTGGCGGTGCGAGCGGGCCGCAGAGACAGTGAATTCAGGATATCGCTAATCCGCAACCAGGGGAGGGTTATCATGCCGACTGCGACGGTCAACGGAGTAAGGCTGTTCTACGAGGATTTGGGAGAAGGATCAGCCATCATCCTGCTTCATGGTTACACCGGCAGCCACAAAGACTGGGCCGCGCAGATTCCCTTGCTTGCCGAGAAGTACCGCGTGATTGCCATGGATCATCGGGGTCACGGGAAGTCTGCGGCACCATCTTCTGCCAGCGACTACTCTGTCAAGATCATGGCGGAGGACGCGCGTGGCCTGCTCAGCCATCTGGGCATAGACAGAAGCTGCATAATCGGGCACTCCATGGGAGGATTCATGGCCTTCGAGCTGGTCCTGGCGTATCCCGACATGGTGAGTGCCTTGGTGCTTGTTGATACCTCCAGTGGGGAGTTCGAGCGTGCTCCGGGCTATGCCGAGTTGAGGACCCAGCTCGATGAGCTGGCGCGAACGGAGGGAATGGAGGCTGCTTTCGAGCACAACGCAGCCCATAACTCCATGACCGGGGAACACTTTGAGAGACATCCCGAGCGGCGCGAGATCTCGAAACAGAAGATGCTGGAGACCTCAGTGGATGGGTATGTCCACGTGGCAAACTCCTTCTCACGATGGGAGTCTCTTACCCCTCGCCTGGCTGAGGTCAGGGCTCCGACGCTTATCGTGGTGGGCGATGAGGATGCCCCCTTCGTCAAAGCGTCAAGAATAATGAAGGAGTCCATAGCTGACTCGAAGTTGGTCTTCATAGCGGGTTCAGGACACTCTCCGCATGAGGAAGTCCCCGACGCGTTCAACGATGTGCTGTTGACTTTCCTTGACGAGATCAAACTGGGCAGCTAGCGTCCTTCGTCGTTCTCGCAGCTGGCCTTACTCGTCCAGCTTGACAAGTGCATCCAGCAACTCCTTGCTCATATCTTCAAAGCCATGCAGATCCATGTCGCCTGGGTAGGGGTAGTCGTCAAACCGAACCCCCAGTCCGTGCGGGATGCTGAACATGACTGTCCCCTTCGCATACCACCACTTGCCCAGTAAGGGTGCCCCCACTCTTGTACCCTCAGGCAGTGTCTGCGCTCTCAAGAGATCCATGGCAAACCTCCTTCCCAGGCCAGGGTCCGCAGGTCACGCTGTAACACGCTGTCGCGCGTGAGGCCATCTGCTTTCTACCTTCGCTATGGCCAGTGGTGCCTGTCCCTACACACTTGACCGGCTGTGCCGCGTACCATTGTAGCTCATCTTGGCCATTCCATCTAGCGCTCGTTTTCCCTTGGGTCGACGCTTTGGCACGAGTCTGCCATGGTGAGGACGGGGGGCATACGCACAGCGAGGCTACAACCTGGTCGGCCCAGATGCTCGGACTTCCCGAATGCCTCTTGACTCGAGACGGGGTGGTACATACGTTGCTCGGACAGGCTTGACTTTTTCCTTGAGAAAAGAGTATACAGGGACAGAAAAATGAACAAAGCTAAATGAAAAGAAGTAACAGGCTGCAATAGATAACGGTGGAGTCTGCCGCTCCGGTGGGCTGTCCTCGATAGGTTCCACGGTGGGGGGCTGAGAAAGCCGTTCCGGAAGTGGGGGAAAGGAGAGCGCATCTGGCTGAGGAAGCAGCAACCTATCCGAAGTACCGCTGGGTCCTGCTCTGCCTGGCGTGGGCGCTCTACAGCCTTATAGCGTTCAACAACACGATGACCGCCGTGTTGTATGACCTGCGCGACCCCGTTGCGCTGGGAGGCATCCTGTATGTGCTGGCGCCGGAGACGGGGAGGAAGGCCAGAGAGAGGTGGGAAAGGGAGACAGCAGAGGCACAACAGGCTGAGCCCTGAGACTACTCTGCCTTCACTGTGGTCTGGCATCCTGTCGCCAGGGTGGCCACGGTTGTGATAAGCACGTGACGGGTCTAAATGGGGGGAGAGTTCAAAGAGGCGCACTGACAGGCAACGAGTCCTACCGGGTGGCTCGTCGTCAGTTCGGGGAGGCGAATTGAGCGAGACTGGCCACGGTGGATAAGAAAACGCAAGAGGCGGCGTGTGTTGGCGTGAGTCAGACTGGTGGAAGAAGGTCACCCTAGGGCGTTCTTCCGCAGTTGCCGCAAAGGAGGAAGAATTTGGAGGAGCAAGCTAGATATCCATCACCATACCGCTGGGTCGTTTTTGCCGTCGCAGCGGTGGCCTTCTTCCTGGTGAACTATAACTGGAACATAATTGCCACACTGCTTGACCTGATCCCTGATCTGGCGCTCAGTGAAACCCAGTTCGGGCTTCTCTTCACCGCCCCGACACTGGCCGGTATCTTGGTGTCCATACCAGGCGGCATGCTGGCCGACCGCTTCGGCATAAGGCGTATCCTGGGGATTGCGGTTGTGTTGACCACCATCGGCTGTCTGTTGAGGGTGACTGCAACCGGATTTGCATCGATGTTCGCCTACAACTTCCTCATGGGCATAGGCCTGGGTATCCTGTTTGCCCTCCAGCCCAAGCTGGTGGGCTTGTGGTTCCCCCCGCGACAGGTGGGGCTGGCAACCGGGCTCTACATGATGGCAATGGGAGTGGGGATGGCTCTGGGGCTGGCCACCGGCCCCATGTATCCAACGTGGCAGAGCGCCTTTCTTTTCCCGGGCATAGTGATGGCAGTGGTCACTGTCCTCTGGATTGTCCTCGGCAGGGACAGGCCGGCTGGCGTGCCGGCGATCGAAACGGAGTTGGTGGGGTTCAAGGAGGGAATGGGGCGTGCCCTGCGCTCGAGGAACATGTGGTTCGTGAATACGGCACAGTTCCTGGTTGGGGTGATAATCCTTGCTTACATAGGGTCACTGCCATATCTGCTGACGGAGTCCAAGGGGATGACTGAGGGATCAGCCTCTATAATCTCAGCTCTAGCAGTGGTCGGTTTCACCGTGGGCACCATTTTCTGGCCTGTTCTGTCCGAAGTGGTGGGTATCAGGAACCCTATCTTCATGGTGACAATGGTCTTTACCGGGATAACCGCTATGCTCGTCTGGTTTCTGGCTCCTGGCGCTGGCATGTGGGCTCTTGCCTTCTTCCCCGGCTTTTTCATTGCAGCAGCGCTGACTTTCATGATGATGGCGCCGATAGAGCTTCCAGAGATCGGACCTCGGTATGCCGGCAACGCTACAGGGCTTCTGTCTACTACATACAACCTTGGCGCTTTCGTCGGGCTGCCGTACATGATGCTGCCTATTGCTGCGGTGAGTGCCAACTGGGCTTTCATATTCCTCCTTGTGCTTTGCGTAGTCACGGGTGCACTGGCGCTGGGGATAAGGGAAATCGGTAGGAAGGCCAGGGAAAGGGCGGTGGTGGGGACTTCCTGATCCTGGTGCCTGCCTCACTGCGAAACCAGGAGAAGGGGGGGGATTTGGCTGAGCGAATCACATATCCGCGATACCGTTGGTTGATGCTGCTTCTGGTATGGGCGCTTTTTGGCTTGTGCAACTTCAACAACATGATGGTGGCGGTGCGGGCCCATGACCTGATACCCGATCTGGGGCTGACTACCCAGCAGTTCTATCTCATCAACACGGCAACGGCCATTGCGCCCATCGCTCTGTGTCTCGTGGGGGGCTTGCTGGGCGACCGTTTTGGCGTGCGGTGGGTGGTGGGGATAGGGGCGGTGATGGCCACCGCTGCCTCGCTGTTAAGGCTGGTTTCAACCAGCTTCTGGCCTTTCCTGTTGTGCCAGATTCTGCTGGGTGCGGGTACCGGGTTCACCACTCCCAATGCTCCCAAGATAGCAGGCGTGTGGTTCCCGCCCAACCAGGTGTCAATCGCAATCGGGGTTTTCATGACGGGACAGGGCGTCGGATTATTCCTGGGAATGGCTCTCGGCGCGCTCTTCCCGACGTGGCAGAGCGCAACACTCATCATGGGCTTGCTGTTGGCTGCGTCGACTGCCGCCTGGCTTGTCCTCGCCCGTGAGCGGCCGAAGGGCTTTGCCGAGCGTGGCATCGAGTTCGCCGGCGTCTCTTTCAGAGAAGGGATGGTTCGGGTGGTGAAGGCCTGGAGGCGGGTGTGGGTGCTTGGCTCGGTTTTTCTGGTATCGGCAGTGACTATGTCCTACGTGTATGGTGTGCCCCTTCTGCTTCAGGATACGAAAGGTGTCTCTCCGGAATCGTCCGGGTTCGTGGTGGCGCTGGCGGTGCTCGGCTATGTTGTCGGCACCGTCTTCTGGCCTGTACTCTCGGAGAAGGTGGGTGTGGTGAAGCCGTTTCTCATTGCCTGTACGGCTATGGCAGGGGTGATGGGCTTCCTCACCTACCTCACTGCCCCTGGCATTGGCATGTGGCTGTGTGGCTTCTTCCCTGGCTTCTTCATGGGGGCGGGGTACCCCATGATATACCAACTCCCGGTCCATCTCCGTGAGTTCGGGACTCGCTACGCTGCTACACCGACGGGGGTCATGGATGCGGTGGGCAACGTCGGCGTGGTGGTGATGTTGCCGTTCATGTTCACGCCCATCTGGCTTGCGGCCGGCCCTGTGATGGCTACCGTGTTTCTCGCCATCGCCATCACGGTGGGGGGTCTGCTGTACCTGCCGATGCCGGAGACTGGCACAAGGGCTCGGAGGAGGTGGGAGAGGGAGGCCATGGAGGAAGGGACCGCTTCCAGCTAGTTTTCGGCCAGGTGTCATCTATGCGCCTCGGGACTCGAAGTGCGTCCCGGGGCGCATCATATGTAGGGCAGTGTGGCCATTTGCCCTGACGCCGGCAACTGCGGTCACAGGCGTCTGGGGCTCAATCTGAGCAGTCCACGCGCAGTGGGACTGACGCTCGAGAGGCCGGCGGACACCGGTTGTCAGGAGAGTTGGCTGCGTATCTTTGCCGCAAAACCGAACAAAGGAGGTGATTTCGTGCCGAAGTACGTTGACTTAGGCCATCGGTACGATTGACAATAGGGTAAAGGTGGATAGTGTGATGGAGTACATAGTCCTGTAAGGGCCTCGAAGGAGGTGATCCGACTTCTCAAAGACAAGTTTCTCGGTGCCTGAGGCGGCTGGCCGCTGGTGATTGGCCTCAGGCGCCGCGGTTCTTCGGTCGAGGATGATGATCTACTGCAGCGAAGGAGAGCACTTATGGCTGAGGAAGTAAAGTATACAAAATACCGCTGGTTGTTGCTCATCATGGGATGGGCGATCCTGTCTCTGACGTCTTATAACCACTCAATGCTGAATGTCCGGTATGACATTCTCCTGCCTGCTGTTCAGGGAGGGCTGGGACTTACCACAACCCAGTTCTATCTGTGCATCACCTCAACGGCGATTGCCTCCATACCTTTGGCCCTGGTCAGCGGCTTCTTGACCGACTGGGTAGGCGTGAAGCGGGTAATCCTGTATGGGGCTCTGGTAACCACTGTCGGTGCCCTGCTCAGGCTAGCCGCAACCGGGTTCGTCGATCTGTTTCTCTACAGCATAGTCATGGGCGTAGGCCTGGGGACTGTGGCCGGCAACGTGCCCAAGCTGGTGGGACAGTGGTTCCCGGTGACGCAGATATACCTTGGCATTGCGCTCTTCACCACGGCGCTGGGCATCGGCCCATTCCTGGCGCTGGCCACCGGCTCCATGTGGGCTACCTGGTTCCAGGGTTTCCTTTTCATGGGGGCGCTCCTGCTGGCGACGTGTGTGGTGTGGGCTATCTGGGCCAAGGACAGGCCCAAGGAATACACGGGGGAGGATGGCAGGACGATCATCAAGATTCCGTTCAAAGAAAACATCCGCGTCGTCTTCAAGAATAAGAATGTCTGGCTGATCAGCGCGTCATACTGCCTGGTGGCGGCGGTGGTTGCCGGCTGGGTAGGCGGGATGCCGCTGGTGCTGGTCCAAACAAAGGGAGTAGCGGGGGGGGTAGCCGGGTTGGTGATATCCCTTTCGGTAGTCGGCTACATCATCGGCATCGTGCTGTGGTCCTGGGTGGCAGAGAAATGGGGATACATGAAACCAGTCTACATACTGTCCATGGCCCTCTCCGGGACAACCGGCCTGCTGCTGTACATATTCGCTCCTGGCCCGGGCATGTGGGTGCTAGGCATCTTCCCCGGCCTTTTCATGGGAGCGGGATATCCTCTGATAATGCAGATGCCGCTGCGACTGCCGGGGATTGGTCTCAGGTACGCGGGTAATGCCATGGGATTTATCGGCATGTGGGGCTACTTGATCAGCTTCCTTATGCTGCCATACATGTTCACTCCTATCTGGGATTCAGTCGGTCCTGTCTATGCCGTGGGGTTTTTCTGCTTCTCTCTGTGGCTGGCGGCGGCACTCTTCTTCATGGCGCCAGAGGTTGGGCGCAAGTACATTGTCAGAGTGCTGACAGAGGCTCAAGAGAAAGGCGCTACCGCAAGCTGAGCCTGTGCTTCCTGGGAAACGTACGCCTCGGGATTGGCATCCAGTCCCGAGGCGTTTCATATCTGCGCCAACGACAGGCCTCGCTTTGTGGGCGTGGACTTCTGGAGTTGTCACCGCTGACTTGACCAAGGTGTGCGTCCTCTCCCCGAATCGTGCTTCTTGCCGCAAACCTCGTACTCGCCATTCCTCCTTGAGCAACTTGGCCCGCATGCCCCCTTGACGTCCAGACCAAAAAGTAATATATGTTGTGTGCATTTACGAAAATCGGATAGGATTGGCGAAGGGAGGTGACAGCATTCGAGAATGAGAAGCTTTGGATGTTCCGGACGATTGGTCGTTGCAGAATGTTTTCCATTGGGTTCTTCGGCTTACGGACATCAGTGATTGGAGCAAAGGAGGGCACCTGTGTCTGAGGCAGTAATGTATCCAAAATACCGCTGGGTCCTGCTCATCCTGGGCTGGGTGATTCTGACTCTTACGGCCTATAACCACACCATGCTGAATGTGCGCTATGACCTCCTGGAGCCGGTGGCGCAAGGAGGGCTGGGGCTAAACACCACGCAGTTCTATCTCTGCATCACCTCAACGGCGCTCGCGGCCATACCTCTGGCGCTGATCAGCGGGTTCCTGACCGACAAGATAGGGGTAAGGCGGGTAATCCTCTACGGGGCGATCCTCACCGCCATCGGCGCCCTGCTGCGGTTGGCCGCTACCGGCTTCATAGACCTGTTCATCTACAGTGCTGTCATGGGGGTGGGCCTGGGTACGGTGGGTGGCAACGTGCCGAAGCTGGTGGGACAGTGGTTCCCGGTGAGGCAGATATACCTCGGCATCGCGCTTTTCACCACAGCGCTGGGGATTGGCCCGTTCCTGGCTCTGGCTACCGCAGCGCTGTTCCCGAGCTTCTTCATGGGGTTCCTTGTCATGGGGCTGCTTCTGGTGCTGGGTTGTGTGGCGTGGGGCATCTGGGCCAAGGACAGACCCAGGGAGTACCTGGAAGGTGGCCTGATGATCGTCGACGTCCCGTACAGGGAGAGCTTCCTCGCTGTCTTCAAGAACAAGTACGTGTGGCTCATCAGCGCGTCATACTGTCTGGTGGCGGCGGTGGTTGCTGCCTGGGTGGGCGGTCTTCCGCTGCTTCTGGTGATGACCAAGGCGGTGCCGGGGACGGCAGCCGGGTTGGTGACCTCGCTCTCGGTAGTCGGCTACATCATCGGCATCGTGCTGTGGGCGTGGCTGGCGGAGAAGTGGGGCCGCATGAAGCCGGTCTACTCCATCTGCATGGCCCTTTCGGGGACGACCGGCTTGCTGGTGTACCTGCTGGCTCCGGGTGTTGGCATGTGGGTGCTGGGCATCCTCCCCGGGCTGTTCATGGGAGCGGGATACCCGCTGATAATGCAGATGCCGCTACGACTGCCGGGGATTGGCATCAGGTACGCCGGCACCGCCATGGGGCTGATCACCGCATGTGGTGCCGTCGTTAGCTTCGTTATGCTGCCCTACATGTTCACTCCTATCTGGCATGGCGTCGGCGCTATCTATGCAACAATCTTCCTGTGTGCTTCTCTGTGGATTGCGGGCGTGCTCTTCGTGGTGGCGCCGGAGGTTGGCCGCAAGTATCTGATGAGGGTGTTCAAAGAGGCTCAAGAGGCAGGCGCTACCGCAAGCTGAGCTTGTGTTTCTTCGCAATGGCGCGCCTCGGGACTGGCATCCAGCCCCGGGGCGCTGCATTTTCGGGCCGGCGAGAGGCCTGCCCCCGCGGTCTTGGCGCCGATGTGCCTCCCCTCCCGGGCTCGTGCTCTTTACACCGGGGCGATACCTGCCATCGACTGTCGGGCGACTTGGCCCACACCCCCTTGACGTCGAACAGAAAAAAAGATATATATGACCTACATCAGTGAAAGTCGGACAAGATTAGCGAAAGGAGGTGACACAGTTCGAGCGTGCTGGCCTTTGGATGCGCCGGATGATTGGCCGATGTGGATTGGTTTGCGTGGGTATCGCCCAGTTGAACTGATGCATTCTGGAAGAAAGGAGGGCAGATATGACACAGGAAGTTACGGCTCAGGAAGAAAGATATCCAAAATACCGCTGGCTCTTGCTGTTAATGGCATGGGGGCTTCTGTGTCTCACGTCCTACAACAACACCATGCAGAACGTCCGGTATGACCTCCGGGAAGCAGCGCCGATAGGGCTGGGACTCACCACCACAGAGTTCTATCTGTGCATCACCGCATCGGCGCTTGCCCCCATTATTGTGAACTTTCTGAGCGGCCTGCTGACCGACAAGATAGGTGCGAAGAAGGTGATCCTCTACGGAGCGATAGTTACCGTCATCGGCGCCATGTTGCGGGTGGCTGCAGTGGGTTTCGTCGATCTGTTCATCTACTGCATCATCATGGGCGTGGGCCTGGGGACACTGAGCGGCAACGTGCCCAAGATAGTAGGACAGTGGTTCCCCGTCAGGCAGGTGTACCTTGGCATCGCGCTCTTCTCGACGTCCCTGGGGATCGGTCCCTTCCTGGCGCTGTCCACCGGCGCCATGTTCCCCAGCTACTTCATCGGCTTCATCGTCATGGGAGGGTCGCTGGCTCTGATGTGTGCGGTGTGGGGTGTGTGGGCCAAGGACAGGCCCAAGGAATACCTCGAAGCGGGCAGGACCATCGTCAACGTCCCTTACAGGGAGAGCCTGCGCACGGTCATCAAGTCGAAGCCCCTGTGGCTTATCCTTCTCTCATACGGCCTGGTTGCGGGGGTGGTGGCGTCGTGGACGGGCGGCATACCGCTGTTCCTGGTGATGACCAAGGGGGTACCGGCGTCGCTGGCCGGCATTGTCATATCGCTCTCAGTCGCCGGCTACACCATCGGCATCGTGCTGTGGGCCTGGGTGGCGGAGAAGATAGGGTACATGAGGCCGGTGTACGGGGTGTGCATGGCCTTGTCGGGGACGACGGGCCTGCTCACCTACCTGCTCGCTCCCGGCATCGGCATGTGGGTGCTCGGCATCTTCCCCGGGCTGTTCATGGGCGCGGGGCCTCCCCTGGTGATGCAGATGCCGCTGCGACTGCCCGGGATCGGCACCAGGTACGCTGGTGCTGCGGTGGGGATGATCACCTCGTGGAGCGCTATGTTCGGCTTCGCCATGCTGCCGTACATGTTCACCCCCATCTGGGAGAATCTGGGAGCTTTCTGGCCGGCACTGTTCCTGTGTCTTTCGCTGTGGTTGGCTGGTGCGCTCTTCATACTGGCGCCGGAGGTTGGCCGCAAGTACCTCATGAGAGTGCTGCGGGAGGCCCAGCAAGCAGGCCCTACTTCAAGCCAAGGGCAGGCCTGATGGCAAGACCATGCTGATCGGTGGACTGCTCAGGTGATAGGTGGTGTGGGGCTGAGGCATCGCGGTAGTGAGAAGAGGCTGAGGTCGCCTATTCGAGGACGACGGTTCCGCTCTTGCCGCCGCTCTTGCTGACCAGGCGGATGCTGTCGATCTTCATGGTCTGGTCGATTGCCTTGCACATATCGTAGATGGTCAGGGCGCTCACCGCCACGGCGGTGAGCGCCTCCATTTCCACCCCTGTTCTCCCGCTGCACTTCACCGCCGCCGTGATCTCCACCGATTCCCCGCTGAAATCGAATTCCACCTTGACCTCATCCAGGATAAGCGGGTGGCACATGGGAATGAGGCTCGACGTCTGTTTCGCCGCCATGAATCCGGCTACCTGCGCTGTCGCCAGAACGTCCCCCTTCGGCGTTTTCCCCTCCTTCACCAGGGCCAGGGTTTCCCGCTTCATCCTCACCGCGCCCTTGGCCACCGCCGCACGAGCCGTCACCGGCTTATCGCTTACGTCGACCATGCGTGTCGGTTCCATTCAACCCCCTATCTGCCGCATCGCACGGCTCTCTGGGTGCACCCCTGCGGCCAGCTGGTGGCCCCGCGGCTTGGCGGCTGCCGCCTGTCGAATCAACTCCATGAGTTCATCGAGCGACGCTCCGTTGCGCAGGGGACTCTTCAGGTCCACCTCGTAGTCGCTCAGCAGGCATGGCCGGAGCTTCCCATCCGCGGTGAGGCGGAGACGATTGCAGTTGAAGCAGAAGTGCTCGGTGAGGGGGCTGATAAACCCTACCGTGCCCCTGGCCTGCGGGAAGCGGAAGTACTTCGCCGGGCCGTTGCCGTGGCTGTGAAGGCACGGCTCAAGCGGCCCCAGGGCGAGGAGGCGCTCCCTGATCTCGCTTGTGGGAACAGGAGAAAGGTGGGCATCTGAGTCGAAGGGCATCAGTTCGATGAAGCGGACATGCCATCCTTCATCCATCGTCAGGCGGGCGAACTCGAGCACCTCGTCATCGTTGATCCCCTTCATCACCACCACATTGAGCTTGACGGGTTCGAGGCCAGCATCTTTCGCCGCGTCTATTCCGTCGAGGACGTCATCCAGCCTGCCGCACCTGGTGATTCGCCCGTACCTGTCCCGGTCGAGGGTATCAAGGCTCACGTTGACCCGCTTCAGCCCTGCTTCCTTCAATGCCATGGCATGCTGCCGCAGCAGCACGCCGTTGGTGGTCAGCGCGATGTCGTCTATGCCATCGACGGCGGAAAGCATGCGCACCAGCTCGGTCAGATCCGACCTCACCAGGGGCTCGCCCCCGGTGACCCGCAGCTTGTTTATGCCCAGCGCCGCCGCTGCCCGGGCCACCCGCAGGACCTCCTCGTAGCGCAGGATTTCGCCGTGGGGCAGCAGCGCAATGCCGTGGTCAGGCATACAGTAGACGCAGCGCAGATTGCAGCGGTCGGTAACCGATATTCTCAGGTAGTTAATTGGCCGCTGAAAGGAATCGGACAGGCAGGTCATTGTTTCGAACCCTTCATCCCTTACCTATACTATACACGCCGCGCCCGCTGCTGACAAACCGTGCCCCTTCCGTCCCAATGCTGTCACCCCGTGGAAGCGCCCCACTTGGAGGAGGGTTTGTCCCACCCGCCCTCCCTGCGGCGCTGCGGCCCCGTTTCCTATCTAGTAGACCAGGGCAATTACTCCCACCCCGGCTGGAGCCGATGCTCCAGGCTAACCGTGGAGCCGGCTTCCGAACCCCCTTCCCCTATCCCGTGAGGTCGAAGGCCCGCTCCCCATTACCCTCCCTCTTGAGGGTCAATGCTCCATCTCCAACCCGATCCCCTCTCCCTTGAGGGAGAGGGATAGGGTGAGGGTGAGATCAGTCACCGCTGCGCGTCGGACGCTGTTCCAGGACCTGGCGCGCCGCTCTCGCCGCCCTGCCGCGATGGCTGATGTCGTTCTTCTCGTCAGTTGTCAGCTCGGCCATGGTCTGACCGCGCTCGGGAAGGAAGAATATGGGGTCATAGCCGAAGCCGCCTTCCCCCCTTGGCTCAAAGGCGATGATGCCCTGGCATTCCCCCTGGCACAGCTCCACGTCGCCTTGCGGCGTGGCAATGGCGATGACGCAGCGGAAACGGGCGGCCCTTCGCTCCCACGGGACGTGCTCAAGCTTCGCCAGGAGGAAATCGATTCGCTCACGGTCGGATACGCCCTCGCCGGCGTAGCGGGCTGACAGGGGGCCGGGCTCTCCGCCCAGTGCCTCCACCTCCAGCCCTGAGTCATCGGCGAAGGCGGTAAGACCGCTTGCCGCAGCGTAGGCCCTCGCCTTCATCGCGGCATTCTCCTCCAGGGTCCGTCCCGTCTCGGCCACCTCGAAGTCTATGCCGACGTCGGACAGGGTGACCATATCGTAGGGTATGCCCTGGAGCGGCAGCGCGTATTCCCGTGCCTTGGCCGGGTTCCTTGTCGCCAGGAGGAGCTTGGGCATCGCCGTCACTCGAGGCTGGTGAACCTCTTGTCCAGCTTCTTCACCACCTGGGGCATGGTGGTGTACTCCATCTCCTCAAGCGGCAGCCGGTGCGGTTCGAAGGGGCCGTGGCGGCGCATGTAGTCGGCTATCTCGCTGGCGAGCCGCCGCGCCTCATTGAAGCTGGGGTCGTCGAACATATCCCTTGGCCCGACGAGCTTGCCCCCCGATAGCTGGAAGCCGGCGGCGATGACCCGCGGCGGGCCATCGAAGCGCGTGGGATTTGACTCCCGAACGGCCACCGGCATCAGCGGGCCGTTGTGCGACCCCCGCATCCAGCCCTCCACCAGTATGGGGTTGGTGAACGGCTCGAGAACCTCGCCCACGGCGGGGAACTTCCCCTGGCAGCGGACAATGCATACCGGGTCGTCCTTGCCCACGTATCTCCCCGCCATCATCGACAGGCGCTGCGTCGAGGAAACGGCGGCGATGCTGTCGGAGTCGCGGTGGCGCACCGCCTTCACTGCGTAGCGGCTTGGCGCTCCCATGAACAGGAGCATGTCATATATCTCCTCAGGGGCATGGAGGATGATCTTCTTGTGCTCCTTGACGTCGTGAATCTCGAAGCTGAACCCACCGTGCATATTCTCGGCGATGACCAGCCCTATGGTGTTGAACGGGTCGGCGAACATCTTGTACAGGGGGAAATTCCATGCCCCGGATGACGTCTTATCGGCCATGAACACGATCACCGGCTCGGAGCCCCTCTCCTCGAACTCCATCTCGGCTACCCCCGGCCCCATGCCTTTGACATTGCCCGAGAAGGCGTCGGCAAGGAGGTCCTGGCCGGCTCCGTGGAGCTTCAGCTCTTTGGCTACGTTGGTGCAGTCGATGAAAGCGTCCCAGGCGAGCTTGTGAATCGCCTCGTCCTCCTCCCCCCGTTCATGGGTCATGATGAACTGAAGGTCGTCCCCGCAGTTGGTGACGTGAAAATCAACGAGCATACCATCGCACTTGGCCTTCTCCATGCACTCGTTGCCCTTCTCGATGAGCAGAGGATGAGAGCTGGAATGCCCGACGTAGCCCCCTACGTCAGCCTTGATGACGCTCAGGGTTATCATGTGCCTGTCTCCTTTCGCCTAGTAGTCAAAGCCCTTGCGTGCCTCTATCCCCCTGCGGAAGGGGTGCTTGATCTCCACCATCTCGGTAACCAGGTCGGCCTTCTCGACAAGCCTCTCATCGGCGCGCCGCCCGGTGAGGATGAGCTCCACGCTGTCCGGCTTCTCCTCGATCAGCCTGAGGACATCATCAACGTCGATGAGATTCCACGCGGCGGCGAGATTGACCTCATCGAGCACCACCAGGTCGAAGTCGCCGCTGCCAATCGCCTGCCCCGCGGCGCGCAGCGCCTGCCTCGCCTGCTCTCTCTCTTCCTCCTTCACGTCCTCGGGGTTGATGAAGTGCAGATGGCCGAAGCTCTGGAAGCTGACGTTGGGAAGGTGGGACAGGGCGTTGCGCTCGCCGTAGGGGTAGTCCCCTTTCATGAAGTAGATGATGTGAACCCTCAGCCCTTGCCCCGCTGCCCGGAGCACCACTCCCAGTGCGGCCGACGTCTTGCCCTTACCATTTCCGGTGAAGAGCTCTACCAGCCCTTTGCCATCGGGTTCGCTGTTCATGATATAAGCAAGACGGGGGACCTATCCGACAAACCAGGGTTCAATGGAGGAGCATTGGCAATACGCCCACAATCGCAGTCTATCAAGATGGCTGCGGCGATGTCAAGGCTGCACGCTTGAACGAGGCGCGGGCAACCGGTTCAGGCTGTTCGGCAGTGAGGAAGGGACTACGCCCCGGGGCGCGGTTATGCTATAATGCCAGGCAACGGAGGCGCGTATGAAGACCTTCAACAAGCGAGGTGACCAGGGCGAGACGGGCCTGCTCTACGGTGGCCGGGTGCCCAAGAGCGACCTCAGGTGTGAAGCTTACGGCACGATAGACGAGGCGGTCTCCGCTCTGGGGTTGGCGCGCGCTGCGTCGAACGACGAGCGCACGCGGGAGATCGTGCATTGCATCCAGCGGGAGATGTTCATCGTCGGGGCCGAGATGGCTACCGCCAGCGACGAGTACGACAAGCTGGCGGCGAGGGACGTGGTGATAACCGACGACTTGGTCGACCGACTCGAGCGGCTCATAGACGAGCTCGAGGCGCTGACACCCATGCCGAAGGAGTTCATCATCCCCGGCGCTTCACCCAGCTCGGCGGCTCTTGACCTGGCGCGCAGCATCGTCAGAAGGGCGGAACGAAGGGCCACCGAGCTGAGAGACAAAGGGCTGCTGGTCAACGAGAGGGTGCTGCACTATCTCAACAGGCTGGCGGACCTGTTGTTTGCCCTTGCTCGCTACGAGGAGGGCTATAAGGGGATTGGATAGGATTCTCTCTTCATCCTTCGACCTTTTCATCAAGGGGTCTGCCGGACGCTATCCTACCCGGTCTCTCTCCGCAGGGAGGAGCCACCTCCAGCGTCCGTTTCACGGAGGAGATACGTTGCTGTCCAGACGGGCTATGAACAGGTGCGAAGGGTAAGGCAATGGAGGTCATTCCGGCCATTGACCTGCGCCGGGGAAGGTGCGTTCGGCTGTACCAGGGTGACTACAGCCAGGAAACGGTATTCTCCGGTGAGCCCGTTGAGGTCGCGCGGCACTGGCAGTCGCTGGGAGCAGAGAGGCTCCACATCGTTGACCTTGATGGCGCGGCGAAGGGTGAGCTATGTCATGGTGCTCTGGTCGAGGAGATAGTCCATGCCATTGACATACCCGTTCAGCTTGGCGGCGGCCTGCGGAGCATGGAGCTGGTGGAACAGGTGCTGGCCTGTGGTGTGGGGCGGGCAATCCTGGGCACGGCAGCGCTGAGGGACACCGCCTTGATTGAGGAGGCGTGCCGCAGGTTTGGCGAGAGAATCATTGTGAGTGTTGATGCCAGGGGAGGGTTTGTCGCCACCCACGGCTGGCTCGAGCGCAGCGCCGTTACCACCCTTGAGCTGGCGGACCGGATGGCCGGGCTCGGCGTGCAGCGCTTCATCTACACCGATATCGCCCGCGATGGCACGCTGACCGGGCCCGGTTTTGCTGCCATCTCCGAGCTGGTTGAGAAGACCGCTGTGCCCGTCATCGTCGCCGGAGGCATATCCTCCGTCGAGCATATAAGGAGACTCAGCGAGATGGGTGTGGAGGGGGCGATAGTTGGCCGGGCGCTGTACACCGGTGACATAGACCTTGTCGCGGCGCTGGATTGCACCCGGCCCGGATAGGCAATATCACTTGCGGCATAGCGGGCCAGAGTTGAAGCGGGGCATCCGACTACGGGAGATTGGCATAAGCGTTGGACTCGGAAAGTAGCCTGGTGCGTAGACTGGTCAAGAGGATAAGTTCCCACAAGGTATTCTTTGGATGGTGGACCGTCCTGGCCGGTGGCATTCTCGCTTTGTGGGGCTACGGTTACCAGGCCTACGGCATATCCGCGCTGTTCAAACCCATATCTTCGGAACTGGGCTTCAGCCGCACCGCCACCTCCGTGGCCGCCAGCATCGGCCGGTTCGAAGGCGGGTTCGAGGCACCCATCGTCGGATGGATCACCGACAGGTTCGGCCCGCGGTGGATAGTCCTCGGTGGTGTCTTTTTCATCAGCGTTGCGTTGACGCTGATGTATGTCGTCAACTCGCTGTGGGCCTATTACCTTGTCTGGGGCGTTCTTCTGTCGTTCGCGGTGAACACCTCTCTCAGCATACCGATCGATGCCGCCATATCCAACTGGTTCGTGAGGAAGCGGGGCACGGCCCTGAGCATCAAGTGGGCATTCTCCGGCCTTTCTGGTGTGGTGGCCTTGCCCCTCATCTCCTGGCTCATCGGCGTTCAAGGGTGGCGCATGACCTGCGTCACCGGTGGGGTGGTGATGGCGGTCATTGGCCTGCCGCTCGCCTGGTTCTTCCTCAAGCAGCGCCGGCCGGAGTACTACGGGATGCTCCCCGACGGCGCCAAGACCCCGGACGATATCGCCGGTGTGGAACAGATGATTGCGAGGGGCGTACAGTACGCCGCCGAGGTGCACGAGGTCGAGTTCAGCCTCAAGCAGGTATTCAGGACGCGCGTCTACTGGGTTCTGATAGCGGTAAACGGTTTCAACGCCCTGATTTCGCCGGCCATAAGCATACATACCATACCCTTCCTCACCGACCTTGGCATCGACCCGCTTGTTGCTGCCGGTATGATGGTAATCATGATCGGGACGAGCGTCCCGACGCGGCTCGTCGGCGGGATGGTGGCTGACCGCCTCAATACGGGCCGCCTCCGATTCGTTCTCGCCGGGGCATACCTCCTCGAGTTCACCGGACTCGGCATCTTCCTGCTGACGAGGACTGTGGCCAGCATCTACGTCTGGTACGTGCTGTGGGGCCTGGGGATGGGGACAGCCTACGTGATGAATCCGGTGTTGCGGGCGCGCTACTTCGGGCGCAAGGCGTACGGTTCCATTCAGGGGTTCAACTCGTTGATTCTTATGCCCGTTGGCGTTATTGCTCCCATCTACGCCGGCTGGGTGTACGACACCACCGGCAGCTATATCTCCGCGTTCACGTTGTTCTTGGGGCTCCTTGCCGCTGCCCTGGTCCTGGTCATGTTCGCCAGGCCTCCCAAGCCGCCGCCGGTGATCACCGACGTCGGCAAGATCATGTGAGAACGGGCAGGGCGGCGACGGAGCAGGAGGCCCCGGTTGCCGCTGGGGGAGCCTGGCGTGGTGGAGGAAGGCTGGTTTTCGCCGCGCGGCGCAAGCCGCGGAGAATGATGCGGGGTGCGTGAGGAGCTATCCTGCCCGGTCAGGCAGGTGTTGAGAGGAACGGCAGCCGCTGGAGGGAAGTACCAGCGGCTGTCATGCAGTCGGAGAAGGAGGCTCTTTGGCCAGGAAAGTACGGTTTCCCAAGATATTCTTCGGTTGGTGGACCGTTTTCGCCGGTGGCATCCTCGCCCTGTGGGGCTACGGCTACCAGGCGTACGGCATTTCCGCACTGTTCAAACCCATATCTTCGGAGCTCGGCTTCAGCCGGGCGGCGACCTCCATTGCGGGGAGCATAGGTAGGTTCGAAGGGGGCGTCGAGGCGCCCCTGGTAGGCTGGATTACCGACAAGTTTGGCCCGAAGTGGGTCGTCCTTGCCGGTGTCTTCATCTTGAGCGTGAGCCTGTGCCTGATGTACTTCGTGAACTCGCTCTGGTCATTTCTTCTGGTGTGGGGGCTTCTGGTGGGGACCGGCGCCAACATCGCCCTGAGCATATCGCTCGACACGGCGATCTCAAACTGGTTCGTCAAGAAGAGGGGGGTGGCGCTCAGCGTCAAGTGGGTCTTCTCCGGGCTTTCCGGGGTCATTGGACTGCCGCTCGTTGCCTGGCTTCTCACCATTCAGGGCTGGCGGATGGACTGCGTTACCGGCGGGCTGGTGATGGCGGTTGTCGGCCTGCCTCTTGCATGGTTCTTCCTGAAGCAGCGGCGGCCGGAGTACTACGGGTTGCTCCCTGACGGCGCGAAGGTTGAGGGTGGCGCGGCCGGCGTGGACCAGGTCATAGACCGGGGGGTGCAGTATGCCGCCGAAATCGAGGAGGTGGAGTTTACCGTCAAGCAGGTGTTCAAGACGCGGGTCTTCTGGCTGCTGGTAGCGGTGAACGCGGTCAATGCCTTGATCGGACCGGCCATAAACCTGCACTGTATACCCTTTCTCACCGACCTGGGGATTGACCCGATGGTGGCCGCTGGCATGATGGTGGTCATGATAGGGGCAAGCATTCCGGCGAGGTTCCTGGGCGGGCTGGTGGCCGACCGCGTCACGGCGGGCCGCCTGCGATTCATCCTGGCGGGAGCGTACTTCCTGCAGTTTGCCGGCATCGGCGTCTTCCTGCTGCACCAGAGTGTGGCCATGATATACGTGTGGTTCATACTCTACGGCGTCGGCGTGGGAGCGACCTACCCGTTGACCCCGCTGATAAGAGCGCGGTACTTCGGGCGCAAGGCCTTCGGCACCATCCACGGCACTACGTCATTGCTGCTGACGCCGTTCGGAGTGGCAGCCCCGGTCTACGCCGGGTGGGTGTATGATACCACCGGCAGCTACATGACTGCGTTCACCCTGTTTGTCGGGCTTCTGGCCGTTGCCGTGGTCCTTGCAGCCCTTGCCAAGCCCCCCAAGCCGCCGGCCGTAATCGGCGACATCCGCAAGATCGTGTGAGGAGCTGTCCGGCCCGTTCAGACAGGTGATGAAAGGAACCGCAGCCGCTGCAGGGAAGCAACAGCGGCTGTCATTCAATAGGAGAACGACGCCATTTGGCCAGGAAAGTACGGTTTCGCAAGATATTCTTCGGATGGTGGACCGTCCTCGCTGGTGGCATTCTCGCCCTGTGGGGCTACGGCTACCAGGCGTACGGCATTTCCGCACTGTTCAAACCCATATCTTCGGAGCTCGGCTTCAGCCGGGCGGCGACCTCGATTGCGGCCAGCATAGGCCGGTTCGAAGGGGGATTTGAAGGGCCCCTCGTCGGCTGGATTACCGACCGCTTCGGCCCCAAATGGGTGGTCCTCGGCGGCACCTTCCTCATCGCCCTGGCCCTGTGCCTGATGTACTACGTCAATTCCCTGTGGGCTTTCTACCTCGTCTGGGGCGCACTGCTGGGTCTCGGGGCGGACGTCGCCCTGAGTATACCGGTCGAC
>Ga0209164_1000903_pt1 | contig 48158 bp, 37 predicted proteins | sample MTBNYHSulfiMetaG_FD_187458 | JGI IMG/M metagenome (GOLD analysis project Ga0209164, IMG submission 187458) | Enrichment culture microbial communities from rom New York Harbor, USA that are MTBE-degrading - MTBE-NYH (New York Harbor Sulfidogenic)... | ecosystem: Environmental > Aquatic > Marine >... | reverse complement strand
AGGTGCGATGATGGCAGCGGCATGCAGCCGTTCGGCCAGGGTGCAGGAGGCATGGGCCACCGCTTCCGGGATGTCGCCGCCTACCGGGCGCTCCAGGTACCTGGCATGGGGAAAGTGGATTTCGGTTTGTTGAAGGATCTGCGCCATGAACCGGACCGCTTCCACTGGATATCGTCCGCTGGCCGTTTCCTCCGAGAGCATGACCGCATCCGTCCCGTCCAGCACCGCATTGGCCACATCCGTCGCTTCGGCCCGTGTCGGACGGGGCGAGTCGACCATGGACCGCAGCATCTGGGTGGCGGTGATGACCGGTTTTCCCAGACGGTTGGCCTTTTCGATGATCTCTTTCTGGATCATGGGGACTTCATAGAGCGGGATTTCCACCCCCAAATCCCCGCGCGCTACCATGACCCCGTCGGCCGCCCGCAGGATTTCGTCGATGCGCTGAACGGCCTCGTGCTTTTCGATCTTGGCGATCACAGGCGTGTCCTTGCCGGCCTGGGCGATCATCTCCCTGACCTGGTCGATCTCCTGCCGGCTCCGGACGAAGGAAAGGGCGACACAGTCGACCTCCTGCTCCAGCCCGAAGCGGAGGTCGTGTTTGTCCTTTGCGGTGATGGACGGCGTGCTGATGGTTCGGGAGGGGAGATTGACGCCCTTGTGCGAGGTCAGGATGCCTCCGGTGATGACCTCGCAGATGATTCGTGGGGGAACGACCTCCAGAACCTTGAGTTCGAGAAAGCCGTCGGCCAGCAGAATCCGGTCCCCGGGCTTCGCTTCGTCGGGCAGGGTGGGGTAGGAGATGGACACCTGGACAGCCGTTCCGTCGATCTTTTCGGAGGTGAGGATGAAGCGCTGGCCGGCCTTCAGGGTGATGCCGGGGTCCGGGATCCTGCCGACGCGGATCTTCGGTCCACCGAGGTCCTGCAGGATTCCGACGGGCTTCTTCAGTTCAGCGGATAAAGCGCGGAGGGCCTTGATCTTGGCGGCATGGTCCCTGTGGGTCCCATGCGAGAAATTCAGCCTGGCGACGCTCATGCCATTCAGAAGAAGGGCTCTCAGGATCTCGGGCGATTCGCTGGCCGGACCGATGGTGCAGACGATCTTGGTCTTCGGAAAGGGCATCGGAGTTCCTTTCTTCGACGGATCACGCGGGCCGATGCTGCGGCTGAGGAAGCACGGATGGGAGACGAAAGAGGGGGAACGCATTCCCCCTCTGGGTGATCTGAGAATATGATGGGGTGAGTGAAGGGATTTGAACCCTCGACCGCTGGGGCCACAACCCAGTGCTCTGCCAGCTGAGCTACACTCACCATCGACATCGACCATCCTTCTACCACAGGTGCCGGGGCCGAGGCAAGCGCAAAGTTTGATCCGGGCCTCCAGGGGACGCCCTCCTCTCTTTCCGTTGGATATCCGCGTTCCGGACTCCGGCCCCGGCAGGGGTTTTGGCCGGAGGAATGGACATTGACGGATCGGAGGAGGTCTTTTATAGTCTTCATCGACACGATCCACGAAAGGAGCGTTTGAGTGGGCAACGAAGACAGACAGATTTTCTTGCGGAAGATCCCCGGCGTCGATCGGCTCCTCGGAAGCGAGGAGATTCAGGGCCTGGCGCGGACCCACCCCCGGGCGCTGATTTTGAAGGCGATTCATCAAGTTCTGGAAGATCTCCGTGCCCGGATACTCGAGGGCGGGATCGAGGACCCGAAGGATCTCGATATCGCGGCCGTTTTGACGAAGGTCCGGGAACGGGTCGAGGACCTTGCCCGGCCCAGCCTCCGGCCTGTCATCAATGCGACGGGGGTGGTGGCCCACACGAACCTCGGGCGGTCCATCCTGGCCGAACGGGTGATCGACCGCTTCCGTTCCCTCGCCGGAGGGTACAGCAATCTCGAATACGATTTGAAGGAAGGCCGGCGCGGCAGCCGCTATGTGCACGTAGAGGGGATCCTCAGGGAGTTGACCTCGGCCGAAGCGGCCATGGTCGTGAACAACAACGCCGCGGCGGTGCTCATCGCCCTCGAGACGCTGGCCAAGGGCCGTGAAGTGATCGTCTCCCGCGGGCAGCTCGTCGAGATCGGCGGGTCGTTCCGGATCCCCGACGTCATGCGCAAGAGCGGCGCCACGATGATCGAAGTGGGAACCACCAACAAGACCCATCTGAAGGATTATGAAGAGGCGATCCGCCCCGAGACCGCGTTGCTTTTGAAGGTGCACACGAGCAATTTCCAGGTGATCGGCTTCACCAAAGAGGTCCCCCTGGCTGAACTCGCGGAGCTGGGACGCCGTTACGGGCTGCCGGTGATGGAGGACCTCGGGAGCGGCTGTTTCGTCGACCTCGACGCATTCGGGCTCTCGCGGGAGCCCACCGTCCAGGAGGTGCTCGCCCAGGGTGCGGATCTGGTGACGTTCAGCGGGGACAAGCTGCTCGGGGGGCCTCAGGCCGGGATCATCCTGGGGCGGCGCGACCTGGTCGAGGCGATTCGGGGCAATCAGCTCAACCGGGCGCTGAGGATCGACAAGCTGACCCTTCTGGCCCTGGAGGAGACGCTCAGGCTTTACCGCGATCCCAAAGAGGCCATCCAGGAGATCCCGACGCTCCGGATGATCCTGCAGCCGCTGGAAGAGCTGCGCCGGAAGGCCCGAAGCCTGATGGACATGATCGGCCTCGGAGAGGGGGCTGCTCTCGGGGTGAGCCTGTGCGACGGGTCGTCCAAGGTGGGCGGGGGGGCGTTGCCCCTCCTCGAATTGCCGACTTGTCTGGTCTGCCTCGATCCAGGAAAGATGACGGCGCAGTCTCTGGAAAAGGCCCTTCGCGCCTCCGACCCTCCGGTGATCGCCAGGGTGGAGCACGAGCGGGTCATGCTGGATGTGCGGACGATTCAGACGGGGGAGATGACGATCGTCGCCCAAACCATCCACCGGATAGCACGCGGGATGCGGTGAGGGAGAAGAGGGCGCGGGTCTTCATCGAAAAGCGACCACAAAAAAAGCGGGTCTGAAAACCCGCTTTTTTTTTGGAGATATGTCGATATGTTTAAACGCTTTCTTTGAGGGCCTTTCCGGGTCGGAATTTAACCACATTCTTTGCCTTGATATTGATGGTTTTTCCTGTCTGGGGATTTCTGCCTTTCCGTGCTTTTCTCTTGGCGACCACAAAAGAACCAAACCCAGCGAGAGCCAGTTTCTTGTCTTTTTTGAGGGTCTTCTTGGCGACATCGATGAATGAGTTGAGTGCTTTTTCAGCGTCTGACTTCGATAGCTGGGAATTCTTGGCGATTTCTGCCACTAACTCGGCCTTTGTCATGGTGTCCCCCCTTCTGTGTCGCTGATCGGGTTTCGAAAGATCATTCTTCCTCAGTATAGCTTCTTCCTTTCTCTTTCCCCCCTTTCATCCCCAGAATGATAAACGGTCCATAAAATGACGGATACCGCTTAAACCCACCCCATCCTCATGTCTCTGCGAAAATCGTCAGTAACAATGCTAATTTTGGCCTTTCTAGCACATGAAATACACCTTTTCAATAAAAAATAATCAAAAAGTGCCGTGAAAACCCCTAAAAACAAGGAAAAAATTGCATTCACTCCGGGTGGGGGCTTCTGGGAGCGGGTCCGGGGATGCAACGGAGTGCGCGGCGCCCTGCCGGCGGACCCCCCGATCAGGTCATCGTCGACTATCCCTGTCTTTCGATTCCATGAGGAGGGGGGCCGGCCATCGGCTTCGCTCCGGTTGACATCGCGGGCGGCAGGTCATACATTATCGGTCGAATCAACCGCTTTACGGCCTTGGAAACGGATTCCCGCGGAAGTGCCGATGCGAAGACGGGCAAGGCTTTTTCCGGCTCCTGTGAACTGAATCGAATCGAGGAAAGGGGACATCCTTGGAGCGTATCATCAAGGACATCCTGGTGGAGAGCATCGAGGTCAAGGAGGCCTTCATCCGCGAACAGGGTGCGCAGATCGCGGCGCTCGCCGAGAAGATCGCCTCGGCCTTCACCGGGGACCGCAAGCTGCTGCTTTGCGGAAACGGCGGCAGCGCCGCAGATGCCCAGCATCTGGCCGCGGAGTTTGTCAACCGTTTTCAGTTGGAGCGCCCTCCCCTGCCCGCGCTTGCGCTGACGACGGACACATCGGTTCTGACCAGCATCGCCAACGACTACGACTTCGATCAGGTTTTTTCAAAGCAGGTCGCAGCGCTGGGCGCAGCGGGGGATGTCCTCCTGGTGCTGACGACGAGCGGCCGTTCGAAGAACATCGTGAAGGCGGTCGAGGCGGCGCGCAAGGCCGGGCTCTATACGGCCGCCCTCCTGGGCGGAGACGGGGGGGAGGTCCGCCGGATGGCGGACCTGGCCATGGTGGTCAAGAGCAAGACCACCGCCAGGGTGCAGGAAGCCCATATTTTGGCTGGACATATGCTGTGCCATCTGGTTGATTATATCCTTTTTCAGAGGCACTTGAACGAGAGTTGACCATTGCGATGACGCTTTTTGATCCTATCGAGCTGGCCGGCGTTCGCTCTTATCCCCTGTCGGAGCGCAAGAGCATCGTGTGCCGGGACGATTTCGCCCGGCCGTGGCGGGCCGGTGGTTCGGTCAAGGAATGGCTGGCCTCCCTGCCGCGCATCCTGGCGGCGAAGGATCTGCTGGAGATCGCCAGCGGCATCGTGGGTGCGATCGGACGGGACCGGCCTGTCATCCTCGCCATGGGGGCGCATGCCATCAAGGTGGGGCTCAACCCCGTCATCATCGATCTGATGCGCCGAGGGGCGATCAGCGCCCTTGCATTGAACGGGGCCGGGATCATCCACGACAGCGAACTGGCGATGGTGGGTTCCACCTCCGAAGATGTCGCGGCCGAGCTCGGTTCCGGCCGTTTCGGGATGGCGGAGGAGACCGGCGCCTATCTCAACAGGGCCATCCGGGAGGGGGCGGCCCATGATCTGGGGCTTGGGCGGGCCGTCGGGGCCATGCTCGAGCGGGAACGTTTCCCTCACTGCGACCAGAGTCTGCTGGCACAGGCCTGCCGCCTGGATATCCCGGTCACGGTCCACGTGGCCCTGGGCACCGACATCATCCACTTCCACCCGAGCGTGGACGGAGCGGCTATCGGCAAGACATCCCACCGGGATTTCCGGGTCTTTGCGCGCGCGGTTTCGATGCTGGAAGGCGGAGTCTATATCAACCTCGGCTCGGCTGTCATCCTTCCGGAGGTCTTTTTGAAGGCGCTCAGCCTCGTCAGGAATCTGGGGCACCGCGTGCAGCATTTTACAACGGTGAATATGGATTTCATCCGCCACTATCGACCCGTGACCAATGTCGTCAACCGTCCGACGCTGGACGGCGGAAAGGGCTACAACCTGGTCGGCCACCACGAAATCATGTTCCCGCTTCTGGCTGCAGCCGTGATCGAAGGGCTTGACGAGGCCGGGGGCGCAGGAAACGGACCGCCGCCGGACAGCCGGCGGGACATCTGACTACACATGTACCGGTGCTCATCGGGTGTTTGGCGATGGGCACGAGTGATTTTTGGAAGGGATCAATCATATGCCTATCTATGAATATCGATGCAAAGCATGCGACCGCGAGTTCGAAGCCCTGGTCTTTTCGGGCGACAGCCAGATCGCCTGCCCCCACTGCAAAGGGACCGATGTGACGCGCCTCATGTCCGCCTGCGGATTCAAGAGCGACAGCGGCTTTACACCGTCCTCCGGGTCTTCGGGATGCGCCTCCTGTTCCGGAGGCAGCTGCAGCAGTTGTCATTGAGGCCGGCCGGGGGAAAATGGGTCCCGTGAATCATGAAACACCGCTCGTGCGCGTAGGCTTCGGGTACGATGTGCATGCCCTTGCGCCGGACCGCGCCCTCATCCTGGGCGGGGTCCATGTCCCTTTCCCGGCGGGGCTGGCAGGGCATTCGGATGCGGATGTCCTGATCCACGCCGTGATGGACGCCATCGTCGGGGCCCTGGGCCTGGGGGACATCGGACGCCACTTCCCGGACAGCGATCCGGCACTCGAGGGGATCTCCAGCCTGATTCTGCTGGATGAGGTCCATGACATGCTGATGCAGCAGGGCTGGTGCATCAACAACCTGGATGCCACGGTCGTGGCCGAGCGGCCGAAGCTCGCACCCTTTGTCCCCGAGATGCGGGAACGGATCGCCCGCACCCTTCAGACGCCTGCCGAATGCATCAACATCAAGGCGACGACGACCGAAGGCCTCGGCTTCTGCGGCCGGGGGGAGGGGATCGCCGCCTATGCGATCGTGAGTCTGCGCCCGGTCGGGGCGGGAACGCCATAGAGCCGCCTGCCGGCGCAGGCCCTTCATAAAGGAGAAAATCGTTGACGTTACAGCTTTACAACACCGCGACGCGGAGAAAAGAACCCTTCACGCCCCGCGAACCCGGCAAGGTCGGCCTGTATGTGTGCGGGGTTACGGTCTACGATCTTTGCCACATCGGACATGCGCGCTCCGCGATCGTCTTCGATGTGCTCGTGCGCTATCTCCGGGCCAAAGGGCTCGAGGTGACCTACGTCCGGAACTTCACCGACGTGGATGACAAGATCATCGATCGGGCCGCCCAGCTCGGGGAGGACCCGGGCGTTCTGGCGCAGCGCTTCATCGACGCCTTTTACGAAGACATGGGGCGGCTCGGCGTGCTCGAGGCCGACATCGAACCGCGGGCCACCGAACATGTCGAAGGGATGATCGCGATGATCGAGGCCCTTCTGGAAAAGGGGCTGGCCTATGCAGTCGACGGTGATGTGTTCTACTCGGTCGAGGCGTTTCAGGGGTACGGTGCGCTTTCAGGCCGGAAGCTGGAGGACATGAAGGCGGGCAGCCGGATCGCCGTGGACGAGAAGAAGCGGCACCCCATGGATTTCGCCCTCTGGAAGAGCGCCAAACCGGGGGAGCCGCAGTGGTCCAGCCCGTGGGGGCCGGGCCGGCCGGGTTGGCACCTCGAGTGCTCGGTCATGAGCAACCGGTACCTGGGGCCGTCTTTCGACATCCACGGCGGGGGGCGCGATTTGCTGTTCCCCCACCACGAAAACGAGCGGGCCCAGTCCATCGGCGCCAACGGAGGCGAGTTCGCCCGCTACTGGGTGCACAACGGCTTCGTGACGGTCGAAGGGGAAAAGATGTCGAAGTCGCTGGGCAACTTCCTGACCATCCGCGATGCGGTCGAGCAGTACCACCCGCAGGTGTTGAGGTTGTTCCTGCTGTCCAAGCATTACCGGAGCCCCCTCGATTTCAGCAAAGGCGCCGTCCTCGGCCAGCAGTCCGGCCTGGTCCGCATCTACCGGACGCTGAAGCGCCTGGAGGAGGAGGCGGGTCCTCCGGAGGGCCTCCCCGATTTCGGGACCCTGGCGGAGGGGCAGCAGGACGATACGACCTTTCTGGGCGCGTTCGTGCACGCTATGGACGATGACTTGAACACCGCCGGAGCGATCGGAATCCTCTTCGAAAAGGTCCGGGACCTGAACCGCATCCTGGACGCCGGGCCGGCGGAAAACCGCGTGGAACAGCTGCAGACGGGCCGCGGCGAACTGCTTGCGGCCGCCTCCGTGCTCGGGCTGCTGGAGACGCCGCCGGATGTCTTTTTCGACGAGATGGCCGGCAGGGGGTTGTCTGCCGACCGGTCCGAAATCGACGCCCTGGTCGAGGAGCGCATGCAGGCCCGGGCAGGCAAGGATTGGGCGAAGGCCGACAGGATCCGCGACCGGCTCAAGGAGATGGGGGTCGTCCTCGAAGACGGGCCAGGCGGGACGACCTGGAGGCTGGATGTTTGAGATCGTTACGGATCTCTCCCCTTGCGGCGATCAGCCTCAGGCGATCGATGCGCTCGCGGGCGGGCTGGAAGAGGGGTTGACCCACCAGGTCCTCCTCGGGGTGACGGGCTCCGGGAAGACGTTCAGCATCGCGCAGGTGATCGACCGCGTGCAGAAGACGACGCTCGTCATCGCACCGAACAAGACGCTGGCGGGCCAGCTCTACGGGGAACTCAAACACCTCTTCCCCCGCAACGCCGTGGAGTATTTCGTCAGTTATTACGATTACTACCAGCCCGAGGCCTACATCCCCCAGTCCGACACCTATATCCAGAAAGATTCGCACATCAACGACCAGATCGACAAGATGCGCCACGCCGCCACCCGCTCGCTCCTCGATCGGGACGATGTCATCATCGTAGCCAGCGTCTCCTGCATCTACGGCCTCGGATCGCCCGAGGCCTACCAGGACATGCTGCTCTATGTGGAGCGGGGCGTGGAGCTCTCCCGGGAAGCGGCGGTCAGGAAGCTGGTGGAGATCCAGTACGAACGGGGCGATCTGGATTTTTACCGGGGGCGCTTCCGGGCGCGGGGCGATGTGCTGGACATCTACCCGGTGCACGAGGAGGAGCGGGCCGTTCGGATCTGCTTCTTCGGCGACGAAGTGGAGGCGATCCAGGAGATCGACCCGTTGACGGGAAAGACCCTCGGCCACATGAACCGGGTGACGATCTACCCCGCCAGCCATTACGTCACCAGCGTCGAGATCCGCGAGAAGGCGATCGAGGCGATCAAGGTGGAACTGGGGGAGCGGGTGGATGCGTTCCGGGAGCAGGGCAAGCTCCTCGAGGCCCAGCGGATCGAGGAGCGGACCCGGTTCGATCTCGAGATGATGATCGAGATGGGGTACTGCCACGGGATCGAAAACTACTCCCGCCATCTGACGGGCCGCGCGGCCGGCGAACCCCCTCCTACGCTGCTCGACTATTTTCCGAAAGATTTCCTGGTGGTCATCGATGAGAGCCACATTACCGTTCCTCAGCTGAGGGGCATGTACAACGGAGACCGCTCTCGGAAAGAGACCCTGGTGGAGTACGGGTTCAGGCTGCCGTCGGCGCTCGACAACCGGCCGCTCCGGTTCGAGGAGTTCGAGCGCAAGATCAACCAGGCCATCTATGTCTCGGCGACGCCCGGCCCTTATGAATTGGCGAAGGCGGAGCGGGTGGCGGAGCAGATCATCCGGCCGACCGGGCTGATGGACCCCGTGATCGAGGTGCGCCCGGCCGCCGAGCAGGTGGACGATCTGCTGGCGCGCATCCGGGAGCGGGTCGATCGGGGCGAGCGCGTGCTGGTGACGACCCTCACCAAGAAGATGGCCGAGGATCTGACGGACTACCTGGCGGACCTCGGTGTGCGGGTGCGCTACATGCATTCGGACATCAAGACCATCGAGCGGATGGATATCATCCGGGACCTCCGGCTGGGGGCCTTCGATGTACTGGTCGGGATCAACCTGCTCAGGGAGGGGCTCGATCTGCCGGAGGTGTCCCTGGTGGCGATCCTGGATGCCGACAAGGAGGGGTTTCTCCGCTCCGAGCGTTCCCTGATCCAGACCTGCGGGCGGGCCGCCCGCAATGTCAACGGCAAGGTCATCCTCTATGCGGACACCGTCACGGAGTCCATGGCCCGGGCCATAGAGGAGAGCACACGCCGGCGCGAGATCCAGGAGGCCTACAACCGGGAGCATCACATCACGCCGGCGACGATCCGGAAGAACATCGACCACGGCCTGTGGAGCGAGGTCGAAGCCGATTACTTCACGGTCCCCGCCGTTGCGGAGGCAGCCGGTACCTTCCGGTCACCGGACGAGATCGAACGGGAGATCGAGGACTTGACGGACAAAATGATGGCTGCGGCGCAGGACCTCGCGTTCGAAGAGGCGGCGGGGTTTCGCGACCGTATCCGTGCCCTGGAGCAGCAGGCCATGGCCCAGATGGAGCCGGTCTGAAGCGGGGTGTCTCCGGGCGCCCGGGCAGGAGTGAGGTCGTGGCTGTGCTCGGCCGGCCCCGGACACGAGAGGTGAAGATCCCATGAAGATGTTCAGCGAAAGCGGCAAACTCGATTACCACTCCCTGGTGATCAACCGCATCTTGACGACGGTGCTCGTATCGGTCATTCCAATGGTTCTCGCCGTCGGTGTCATCTTCTACCAGTTCAGGACGTCGTACCAGGAGAAGGTGCGGGCCCATCTGACCACCCTGATGAAGAAACACAAGGAGCGGATCGATACGTTCCTGAACGAGCGGCTGGGCAATATCCGGTTCCTCTCCCACCGGTGCATGCTCGAAGCGTCGAACCAACGGGGTTTCATGGAAGAGACCCTGGCGGCCCTGCAGAGGGATATCGGGCCGATCTACGTCGATCTGGGTCTGGTGGACGATCATGGGATGCAGGTGGCCTACGCCGGCCCTTATCGCCTGGGTGGGGCCCATTATGCGGACGCCGAGTGGTTCAGACAGGCCATGCAGAACGATTATGTCATCAGCGATGTCTTTCTCGGGCTGCGCGGCCTTCCGCATTTCATCGTGGCGGTCAAGAAAACCTGGGAAGAGAAGGACTGGGTCCTCCGGGCGACGATCGATTTCGGCGCCTTCAACACCCTGGTGGAAAACATCCGGATCGGCGAGACCGGTTTCGCATTCATCCTGAACCGGGAAGGGCAGTTTCAGACCAAGCCCCTTTTCGAGGTGGCGGCGGCGAGCGTCCCTTACAAGAAGATGCTCTCGGCCGAGGTGCGGGAGGACGAGGTTCAGATCCTGGAGATGAAGGACGACTATGGGCAGGAGAACCTTTACGCGAGCGCCTTTTTGAAGGGCGGCGATTGGCTCCTGGTCTATCAGCAGCGGACATCGGAGGCCTTCGCCGACATCCGGCGCACCCTCAATGTCACGGCGATCATCATCCTGCTCGGGGCCCTTGCCTCGATCACGCTGGCGGTCGTTCGGGTGAAGACCATGGCCCGGCGTCTGGAAGAGGCGGATCGCGAAAAGGAAATGATGAACGACCAGATCGTGGAGGCGGGTAAACTGGCCTCCGTGGGAGAACTCGCAGCCGGCATCGCCCACGAGATCAACAACCCGGTGGCCATCATGGCTGAAGAGGCGGGCTGGATCGAGGATCTGTTGGAGGATGTCCCCCCCGACCTCGAAAATCTGCCGGAAATCCAGCGCGCCCTGAAGCAGATCCGCACGCAGGGGAAGCGCTGCAAGGAGATCACCCACAAACTGCTCAGTTTTGCGCGCCGCACCGACTCGACGGTCCGCGAGGTCGATTTGAGAGAGATCGTCGAGGAGATCGTCGAGATCTCGGCCCAGCGCGCGCGGTACAGCAACGCCACGATCCACACCGAGATCGAAGAAACCCTGCCCCGCATCCAGGCCTCTTCGACGGAGATCCAGCAGGTCTTTCTGAACCTGATCAACAACGCCCTGGATGCGATGGAAAAGACCGGCGGACGGATCGACATCACCGGGCGAAGCGATGGGAAAGACATCGTCTTCGAGATCGCCGATACCGGCTCCGGAATACCGGCCGCGAATCTCAACAAGATCTTCGACCCTTTCTTCACTACCAAACAGGTCGGCAAAGGCACGGGCCTCGGTTTGTCCATCTGCTACGGGATCATCCGCAAGATGGGCGGGGAGATCACCGTCCAGAGCCGGGTCGACGAAGGGACCCGCTTCACGATCCGGATCCCTGTCATGACACCGATCGAGGACAGCAAACGGGGAAACGGCTTTCGCAGAGCGATGTAGACCGGCGGACGGACCCGGCCGCTGCAGCCGCCGCCGCGCAGGCAGACCGGCCGAGACTGCATGTGGACCCCATCAGGAGCGCTCGGGGTGCCGGCTTTTTATGCTGAACGGTCCTTTCGGTCGAAGGGCCGCTCCTCCGCACCGACGTCCGCTTCAGCCCGCCGCCTCGCAAAGGATCTGGCGGAGCCGTTCGCTCAGGAAGATGATGGACTCGATGTCGAGGTGTTCGGTGACGGTGACGTCGAAGAGGAGCTTCGCCTTCGCCCCGAACGGCTCCCCCGGCAGTTCATCCCAGAAGAGCAGCAGCACGGGGATGCGCGGCAAAGGGGTGAAGAGGATCGCCAGATCGGCATCCTGCGCCGAATCCCCGAGATCTTTTCCGCCCGCTTCGTGCGCCGCCCGCCGCAGGTCCTCCCTGCGGCCCCGGAAGTGTTCGACCAGCGGCGTCTCCACCTGCTCCCGCATCGATACGATCTTGGAGACCGTGTTGGGGATCTCTTCGAGGGCCTTCCATATCCCCTTGGGCGGGGTCCGCCCGCCCTGGGCCATGTGGTTGTAAAGGAAGACCTGCTCCCAGCGCCCCAGCGGCGCGCCGTCCATCCTGAAGATGCCCCGCTCCGAGACGCGGATGACATCGGTGAAATAGGGGATTTCCATGTACTGGCCCCCGTTTTCCTCCGTGATTTTTCCCCCGATCCGCTGCGACACGGCCTCGAGGGTCATGGAAGAGGCCCGTTCGCGCGCCCACTTCAGGGCGTCGGCGGCCAGATCCTTCTTGGTCCACTTGCCCTGGGCGTACTGTTCGTCCAGTTCGGCCTGGACTTTCTCGACCAGGTCGGGCGCGAGATGCGGGCAGTTGGCGATCGGGAGCTTCTCGGATACGACCATGCTCGCGAAGGCGAAGCAGGTCGGGAAGCCGCAGTCGCGGCAGTTGGTTCGAGGAAGCACCTTGCGATAGAGATCCACGATCGATAAAGGCAAAGGCATGACCTCCCAATGGATGCCGGACGCCCTTCAGGGGCTTGCGGCGGACGGGTTTTGTGCGTGACGGGGCGGACGGTCCTCAGTGCGCCGTCATAGCCCCTTTCAGTCTTTCGATGAAGCGTTCCCGGGCCCCTGCGTCATTTCTGATCTGTTCCTTGACGGCCTTCCAGGCCGGGGAGCAATCCTTGTAAGGGACGTCCACCAGGGAATGGACGATCCGGTCGACGCTCTGTTTGTTTTCGGCCGTGATGACGATACCGGCCTCTTCGAGGACATCCTTCATGTGCCGGAAATAGCAGGACATAGGGCATCTCCGTTCCGATGGGTGCAGGCCCTGGCGGCACATTTCGGGGCCGCCTCCGGCGAGGGGGTCTTCCCTCAAACGGGGGCCGGTCTTGAAAAGGATGTGTCGATCAGGCTGGCCAGAGCATCGGCGTCCGAGTGCGGAAAACAGGCGCGAAGCAAAACCCCGATGGGCGCTTTCAGTCCGGCCGGGAGGACGGTGGGCGGGGCGCTGCCGCCTGCCCGGCAGGATGCCTCGAAATGCAGAAAAAGGTACCGGGTCAGGTTTTCGAGGGCATCGGCTTCACGCACCCTGTCAGCGGCTGCGGCATCGATTTCGAAAGGCGCCAGGGCGGCGATCTGCAGCTGCTCCATGTGCTCCGCGTCCAGTTCGGCGGCGATCAGCGCCCGGCGCAGGGGCTCCGTGAACTCCACCGGGAAGTCGCCGAAGCGGGGTTTGAGTTTCCGGCGGGCGGTCCATACGGGGCGGACGATCTCGTTCTGCCAGCCGCTCGAGCCCTCCATGATCCGCAGCAGGTCCTCCCTGCGGGCGGGGCCGCCGCCTGCGGCGCCTCTCCAGCAGCAGTAAAAGAGGATGTTGACGTCGATGGCATGATCGACCTGCATGGCCAGGCAGGCCTCGTGAACGCCGGCATGGCCATGCACCTTAATCGAAAAATCCCAGAACGGGTGCTCGGGAAAATCCATCATGTCTCCTTTTACGGGTGGCGGCCGACGGTTTGAAACGCGTCGGATTTTGCGCGTGGGACGGGCCTTTCAATGCCTCCTGGGTGAAGGAGGCGCATCCATGGCCTCTTCCACGAGCGATTCGGGCGCCAGGATCTCATAGGCGACTCCTAGCCTGCGGGCAAGCTGCATGAAGGAGCCCGGCAAAGGAACCTCCCGTTCCCTCAGCAGGAGGTTCAAGGCATCGGCCCGGGCCAGGACCTTTCCGCTGTCGACGCCCTCGTGGCTGTCGCAAAAGAATTGGATCCGCAGGGCGTCGGTGAGCGGGATGCGCATCTCGGGCATGGTTGCGGCGAAGAGGTGCAGCTCGGCCGTAATGCGCGGCTCTTGCTCTTCTCTGAAGGCCGTGAACGATGGGTCGAGGTTGGGCGTTCCGAAAAGCTCGTTGACCATGGCACCGCACAGTTTGACCGTGAAATCCATGGACTGCAGCGGATGCCGCTCGATCTGCCGGTTTCTCAGGTTTGTGTAGACAATGGCTTTGATGATCTCGACGCCTTGCCGCAGCGTGGCGACGAGTCCCGGTTCGATGTCCATATCCGACTCCTTCCGCACAACAGTGTTTTCGATTCCGGGTCGCTTTGTCAATGCCTTTCCATCGATGGCAAACCCCCTCGCCGGATGCATGGCGACGCTCCGGCTCACCGTCACGAAGAGCTCCCGACCGAGAACCCGTTCCCGACGTCCAACGCTCCTCCGGAGCGCTGCAGGTGCTTGAAGCGATTGCAGGCCTCTGAAGGGCGCCTCTGCATGAGGGGGTATGGAGGGAAGTGGGACCGGCCGGAGGGCGCTGCTTGCCCGCGGCACCGATTTCTGTTATCAAACGGATAGAGGCGTAGAGCCCGACGGCCTGGAGATGTCGGTGGGCAGGACGAATGGTCGACAGACAACGGGCCTGAAACCACTCAGTCGGGCTGGCGGGGAGAAAGCCTCCCCAGACGAACCGGAATAACAGGACCGGTCTTCGGTCGGCCGGATGCTGTCCCCTGGTGACGTAGACTGAAAAAGGAGGAAGAATGGATCTCTGTGCTCAGATTTATGAATTTGCGTCCTCGGCCGGCGCGCTCGAAGGGTATGTCTACCGGAGGCAGGGCCTCGACGCGAAGTCTTTGGAGAACTGGGTCGGTCATCTGGTCAAGGCCTACGAACTGATGCCGGCCGAAGAGCGGCGCCTGCTCCAGCCATCCATCGACCAGACGATCGGCCGTGCCGTCCGTTCCCTGGAGGGCTTGTCCGGCCCCGAGGCGGAGCGGCTCGCCTCCGTCCTGCGGGCGGTGGTGAAAGGTCCGATGCCGGCATCCCCGGATGATTTCCAGAAGCAGAAGTGGTTCGAGTAGTCTGTTCCGTCATTCCATATCGAAGGGGCGATCATGGCAGCAATATGGACACTGACCGGCTCGATCGTGAGCGGAGTCGGCCAGGCGGCCTTTTTCACCCGGCTCGACTGGGTGCAGGAGCAGTGTGAGGCCAAGCTCGGCTTCCGGCCGTATCCTGGCACCCTGAATATCGAATCGGACCAGGAGAGCGAGGCGCTTCTGGGGGCGATCATGGATGCCGAGGCGATCGTTCTCGAGCCGCCGGATCCGCAGTTCTGTGTCGGGCGGGTGCTGCCGGCGCACATCGGGGGAATCGAGGCGGCCTTGATCATTCCGGAGGAGCGCGTGAACGTCCACGGCTCGCGGGTTTTCGAGATCATGGCGCCGGTGGGCATCAAGGACGCCCTGCGCCTGGACGACGGAGACCGGGTCGAGGTGGTTGTCCGGGCGCCGCGGGATGACGATGCACGGGGCGCAGCTGTTTGAACCGTGAAAGCGTGTCGAGGGAGGGGTGGCGGGTGCAGGGAGAACGCTTCAAAGGAAGGGTGGAGGCGGTGTCCTTCGATCTCGACGGGACCCTGATCGATTCCATCGGGACCTACATCACGATCGTCAATCAGGCCTTTCCTGCAGTCGGGCTGCCGCCTGTCCCGAGGGAGGCCCTGCTGGAGGCCATCCGCTACGGCGGGTTTGACTGGGAAAAGGTCCTCCCGCTGGACATCGGGGCTCAGAAGGAATCGACCATCGAAACGGCGCGGAAGGCGATTCTGGCGATTTACCGGGAGACCTTCCGGCGCGAGACGCGCATGTTCCCGGGGGCCGCCGAGATCCTGCACGAGGTGGCGCGCATGGGCTACCGGATCGGGCTGGTGACGGCCACCCAGCGGATCTTCCTCTCCGACAAACTCCACGCGCTGCGGATGGCCGGCGCCGAGAGGCTGCTGGAGGTGATGATCACGACCGATGACGTGGAGCGGCAGAAGCCCGCGCCCGACCCCTTGATTCTCTGTGCGGAGCGGCTCCAGGTCGAAGCGGGCAGGATGGTCTACATCGGGGATTCCCGGGTGGACATCCAGGCCGGCAAGGCCGCCGGCAGCCTGACGGTCGGCGTTTTGTCCGGCGTGGAGGACCGGGACACGCTCGTCGCCGAGGAGGCCGATCATATTCTCGAAACCGTCGGGGATCTCCTGCCGCTCCTGGAGCAGTGGCGGCGGTAGAAACGGGCCGGCTCGATTTTGTCCTGAAGTGGATCGGCCCGGCTTGAGAGAGGGGGCTGATTTTTTTCGAGCAGGCCTGTTTTTTTGGAGAGGCCTGGTTTTAAGGGTGGGATTGACCGGTGAAACGGATCGTTTCCCGTGCGCCGGGAACTTTTTCGCTCCAGGATGGTCCAAGAGATGGGGGGGGTGGAAGGGGTCGTGGACGGTCGGGACCAGGACGATGTGCAGGTGCGGGCGGCCCAGCGCGGAGACCGGAAGGCCTTCGAGGCCCTCGTGATCCGCTACCAGGACCGCATCTACAACGCCTGCTTCCGCGTCATGGGGGACGGCGAGGAGGCCCGGGACTGCGCCCAGGAGACGTTCATCAAGGCCTATCGATCTCTGAAGACCTTCCGATTCGAGGCCGCCTTCGGGACCTGGCTCTATGCCATCGCCGTCAATACCTGCCGGAACCGGCTGCAGTCGGCCGCATATCGCGCCAAGCGCAAAACCGTCCCCTTGCATGCCCCTGCCGACGAAGACCCGGGGGGATGCATGGCCGAGTTGCAGGACCCTTCGCTCTCCCCTTTGGAGCAGCTGAGCCGAAAGGAGGGGGAGCGCCGTCTGCAGCGCGCCATTGCCGCCCTGCCCGACGCGCCCCGCACCCTCATCGTGCTGCGGGACATCGAGGGTCTGAGCTATGAGGAGGTGGCGCAGGCCACCGGGCTGGAACTCGGGACGGTCAAATCGGGGCTCGCACGGGCACGGGCCCGGCTTCGAGAAAACCTCAAAGGGGAGGCAACGGGATGACCTGCCGGGAGATCCAGGAACAGCTGTCTCTCTATGTGGATCATGAACTGGATGCCGAGGACGAGGCGGCCGTCAGGGAGCATCTCGAGGGGTGCCCGGCCTGCCGCGAGGCCCTCCGGGATCTCGAGCTCTGCCTGCAGGCGATGCGCGATATGCCACGGCATTCGGCGCCTCCCGGCTTTCTCGAAGGGGTGAGCGATCGTCTGGAAGCAGGGGGCCGTTGGAAGCGCCGGCTCGAAGGCGTTTGGGAACTGCTGCGCTCGAAGAGGCCCTTGGAGGTCGTGGGTGTCCTCGCGACGGCGGTGGTTGTGGTCTTGGCCTATCAGGTTTTCGACGGCCGCCAGAAGACGCTCCTGTCGCCGCCCGACGATGCCGTGGCCCCGCCCAGGGCGGCCTACGAACGCTCCCTCGAGCTTGCCGAGGCCCCCGTGGCGGAGCAGGTCACCCGGGTCAGGGATGCCCCGCCTCTCCTGCGCCTGCGGGTGGTGAAGACCGTTGGACCTGAGGCGGCCGGCGGCTCCGCGGAGCCGGGGGGGCGGGCGGACTCGCAGGCGGCGGGCGATGGTTTCGAGAGGCACACACGCGAGAAGGCGGCACGCTCGGTCGGGGCGCCGGAGGCCGATGTTGCGGCGGATGGTCTCGAACCGCTCAGCCTCGCGAAGGTGCGTGAAAAACCGCCGGTTCTCTCGCAGGCCGCCTTGGAGGAGAAGCTCGAATCCGCGGAGAAAAAGCCTGCCCTCAGCCCGGATGCACTCCTTTCGGCGGTCGAGGCGGCGATCCTCGGGTGCGGCGGGACGCTGATCGGGGTCGAGCCCGGACCGGACCATCCCGATTCGCGCGTGCTTTCTTTCCGTGTTCCCGCCGAGCGATACGATGCGCTCCTTCAGGAACTCCGTCCGCTCGGGCGTCTGGAGATCCAGGAGCCGGCCGGCCTCGCGCGCGGGGCGGGTGAGCCGTGGCATTTGGAACTGATCTTACAGCCTTGACCCTGCGGGGTGTCTCCTGGCCCGCAGAGGCGTCTTTCCATCCTGTTCGAAACCTCCTTTTCTGATCGAACCGGCGGCTCATGCATAGTTCAGGCCCATGGCATGGACGAGCAAAGCCGGATCTTCCGCCGCGCCTCCAGCCTCGAAAAATCCGGGAACTTTTCCGTTGCTGTCCTGTCCAATCGGATAAAGGATGATAAAACCCGAAAAAGAGGAGGACAGCCATGAAGGAAAAAAAGGGTCTGATGTCGAAGAGCGGAATTTTCTCGGACGCGGGTGCGCAGGCGCGTCGTGTCGGTTTTTGGGCGGCGGTCTTGATGCTCCTGGCCTGGGCGGCATTCCCGGCATCCTGGACGCTGCCGCCGGTCTGGGGGGCGGCGGAGGGCGGGGATGAGGCGGGGCGCACCCTCTCGCCCTATTTCGTGGTGGTGAACGGGGAGCCGGGAGTGGATGCCCTGCCGCTGAAGGAGACCCGGGCGGAGGTCGACATCGCCGGGGTCATCGCCGATGTCCGTGTGACGCAGGTCTACCGGAACGAGGGACGCCGGGCGATCGAGGCCCTCTATGTCTTCCCGGGCTCGACACGCTCCGCGGTCTATGCGATGAAGATGACCATCGGAGAGCGGGTGATCGAGGCCCGGATCGAGAAGCGCGAGGCCGCGCGCAAGGCGTATGAACAGGCGCGCGACGAGGGCCGGACGGCCTCGCTCCTCGAGCAGCACCGCCCCAACGTCTTCCAGATGAATGTTGCGAACATCCTGCCCGGCGACGAGATCCGGGTCGAGATGTCCTATACGGAGATCCTGGTCCCGGAGGACCGGGTCTACACCTTCCTCTACCCGACCGTGGTGGGGCCGCGCTATCAGCGTCCGTCCGAGGCGGAGGGCGAAGGCGCGGAAGGGTGGGTCCAGAACCCCTATCTCCATGAGGGCGAGCCGGCTCCCTATGATTTCGACATCCGGGTCGCCCTGAACGCGGGGATGCCGATCCGCGAGGCGAAGTGCGGCACCCACCGGGTGGACATCCGCTACGAGGGCGATTCGCGCGCGCTCATCCGCCTCCATGACACCGAACGGCAGGGCGGCGACCGCGACTTCGTGCTCCGCTACCGGCTTGCCGGCGATGCCGTCCACTCCGGGCTCCTGCTCTACGAGGGCCCGGAGGAGAACTTCTTCCTCCTGATGGCGCAGCCCCCCGAGCGGACGGTCCTTGCAGAGGTCCCGCCGCGGGAGGTGATCTTCGTCGTGGACGTCTCGGGCTCGATGCACGGCTTCCCGCTGGATGTCTCCAAACGGATGCTCCGTGAGCTGATCTCCGGGCTGCGGCCGAGCGACTGCTTCAACGTCCTGCTCTTCGCGGGCGGCTCCATGGTCCTGGCGGAGCAATCCCTCCCCGCCACCGCTGAAAACATCCAGAAGGCCATCGCCCGGATCGAGGAAGAGCGGGGAGGAGGGGGGACCGAACTCCTGCCGGCCCTCGAGCGCGCCATGGCCCTGCCGCGCTCCGAAGGCTTTTCGAGGTCGATCCTCCTGGTGACGGACGGCTATGTCAGCGCGGAGCCCGAGGCCTTCGATCTCGTGCGGCGGGGCCTCGGGGAGGCCAACCTGTTCGTGTTCGGCATCGGTTCGAGCGTCAACCGGCACCTCGTGGAGGGGCTCGCCCGGGTCGGCATGGGTGAACCGTTCGTCGTCCTGCGGGAAGGCGAGGCCGCGGAGACGGCCGCGCGCTTCCGCCGGCTCGTGCAGTGGCCCGTGATGACCCGCCTGCACATGGCTTTCCCTGGGTTCGACGCCTATGATGTGGAGCCTCCGGCGATCCCGGACCTGATGGCGGATCGCCCTATCGTGTTGGTCGGCAAGTGGCGCGGGAAGGCCGAGGGTGCGGTGACCCTCGAGGGGTTGACTGGCGCGGGGAAGCCGTATCGGATGAGAATCCCGGTAGAAAAGGCCCGGACGGCGGCCTCGTGCAGGGCCCTGCGCTACCTGTGGGCCCGGCAGCGGGTGGCCCTCCTCTCCGACTACAACCGGCTGCAGCCGTCGGACGAGCGGATCGAGGAGGTCACCGAACTCGGCCTCCGGTACCATCTGCTGACGGCCTACACCTCCTTCGTGGCTGTGGATTCCGTGGTGCGTGAGGAAAGCGGGGAGCGGACGACCGTCAAACAGCCTCTGCCCCTCCCGGCGGGCGTATCGGACCTGGCCGTCGGCGGCATGGCCCCGATGGGCTCGGCCAAGATGTTGAGCCTGGCGCGTACGACGGCCGCCCCGCAGGCGGCGCACGAAGAAGCCGCCCCCGGGGTGGCGGGCGGACCCGACCGGAACGGCGCGGCTGAGGGGCGGAACGATGAGGCGGTCGAACCGTCGATCGTCGGCGAAAAAAGGCCCGCAGAGCAGGCCCGATGGGCCATCGGAGCGATCACGGCCCCGGATGGGCTCGATGAGGCCGAGGTGCGGCGCGTGGTGGCCGGGCAGATCGAGGTCTGGGCCGCCTGCCTGGATGGAAAAGGGATTGCGGCCCGCAAAGGGGACCGCGTCACGGTCCGGTTCCGCATCGATCCGTCCGGGCGGGTGAAGGACGTGTCCTGGAGCGGGCTGTCGGGGGAGACGGAGGCGTTCCGCCGCTGCCTCGAGCAGGCGGTGGAGGCCTGCCGCTTTGCGGCGCGGCTGGGAGGGGAGACGCTGAAGGTTGAAGTCATCCTCGAGCGGATGAACGGATAAGCGACAGACAGGCCCAGGGATGGGAAGCGGCCGCCTGCGGCGGGGATGTCACCCCTCGCAGGCGGCCGGTCTCATTTCTGGATGGCGTACTGGATGGTCACGACGGCCTTGACGCTCTTTTCAATGGAACTGGTGTCGTACATCCCGTAGCTGGAGATCTCGGTCGAGTGGACGGGGGTGACCTGAAAGACGCCCTGGGAGGCGGACTTCAAGTCGCCGACGTGGATCCCGCTGCTCCCGGCGAACTGCTCGGCCCTGAGGCGGGCGTTGCTCGTGGCTTCCCAGAGGAGATCGATCTTGATCCGATCGAACTCCGAGGTGTAGTACTCGGGCGGGAAGGAAGTGAACGCGATCCCCTCGCTGATGAGGGAGGTGGCGTCCTTCGAGAGCTGCGCGATTTTCCGGACATCCGGGGAGTTGACGGTCAGGGACTGCTCGAGGACGTAGCCGGCGATCTCGTGGGTCTGGTATCCCTTTTCGTTCTGACGGTACTGCGTCATGGTGTTGACGGAGGACAGCTCGATCTGTCCGGGCTCGAGCCCGTTCTGGACGAGATAGGCCCGCGCCCGCTCCATGTCCCTCGAAAGGGTCTCGTAGCATGCCCTCAGGTCCTCGCCCCGGGCGGTCACCTGCCCTCTCCAGACGGCGATGTCCGAGGTGACCCGCCGTTCGGCGAACCCCTTGACGGTGATCGTTTCATTCGAGCGCTTCAGCCGCTCCAGGGTCGTCGTCACCAGGAAGGCCGTGGCGATCATGCCGAAGGCGAGCGACAGACCGAGCAGCAGCAGGCCTAGACGGTCGTAAGGGCGGTGGATATCGTTCATCCGGGGCCTCCGTGCGAAAGGGTTCGACCATTGCGTGGGGCCAGGCGTCGTGCGGTGAAAGGCGGAAGAGGCCGATCGTCGAAAAGCCCCCGGCGATGCCGTCGGAAATCCGGCATCCCCGGGGGTTCGATCTCGATCCGGCGGGGTTTAAACCTGAGGCCTCGGAAGCATGCCGGCCCTTTCGGCGATTTCGGGCACGCGGTGCTCCCACTCGATCGCCATCAGGTGCACGCCCGCGACGCCTTCCATCTGCTTGAACTCCTCGATCTGCTCGAGGGCGAAGAGGATGCCCTCCTCGGCGACCTTCCCTTTGCCGGCGCCGCGCAGGCGCTTCAGCAGCGAGTCCGGGACATCCATGCCGGGGACCTGTTTCGCCATGTACGTCGCCATACCGACGCTTTTCATCGGGGTGACGCCGGCGAGGATGTAGCACTTTTCGTGCAGGCCCATGTCGACCACCTGCTTCATGAAGGCGCGGAATTTATCCATATTGTAGATGCACTGGGTCTGGATGAAATCCGCTCCGGCGGCGATCTTCTTGGCGAGCCGGTAGACCCGGAACTCGAAGGGGTCGGCGAAAGGGTTGGAGGCCGCTCCGATAAAGAGCTTCGGGGGTACGTCGACGTCCTGCCCGTTCAGGAACTTGCCGTCGTCCCGCATGGTCTTGACCAGGTTGATCAGCTGCATGGAATCGATGTCGAAGACATTCTTCGATTCAGGATGGTTGCCGAACTTCTGGTGGTCCCCGGACAGGCAGAGCATGTTGCGGATTCCGTGGCTGTAAACGCCCAGGATGTCGCTCTGCATGGCGAGGCGGTTGCGGTCGCGGCAGACCATCTGGAAGTTCGGTTCGATCCCTTCCTGAAGCAGGATCAGCGACGCGGCCCAGCTGGACATCCGCACGACAGCGGTCTGGTTGTCCGTGACGTTGACGGCGTCGACGACGCCTTTCAGATGATGGGCTTTTTCCTTCAGGTGCTCGACATTGGCCCCCATGGGAGGTCCACACTCACCGGTAAAGGCGAAATGTCCCGCTTTCAGTACCTTTTCAAGATTGCTGCCTGATTTGTATTCGCTCATTTTACCAGCTCCTCCCTGAACAGTTTGCGCGGGCCTCCGTCCCGGGCCGTGGTCCAACTCTTGGGCGGTCTGAATTGGAGGAGGTCTTCAAGACGCCCCTGAGCCATCAGCTTCCGGACGATCAGATCCCACACGCAGTCGACGTCCTTGGCAATCTCGCACTTGCCTCTGGCGGATCCGCCGCAGGGGCCGTTCATCAGACTCTTGGAACAGCGTGCGATCGGACACATCCCGCCGAAAAAGTGGATGACGCAGGTGCCGCAGCCGGCGCAGCGCTCTTCCCAGATGCCGTGCTGGACAGCTCCCCCCATAAACCGCGTGTTGACTCCGGGGAAGATCCGCTTTTCCGGGTAGCGCTCCGAGAGAAACTGGGGGCCGACGCCGCACGCGATGGAGACCACTCCGTCATAGCCCTCGATCCTGTCCTTGACTTCTTCGATGTATTCCGGATCGCACTGCCGCTCGAGCGTGTGCTCGCCGACCTCGATCCGACGTCCGGCTTTGGCGGCGGCGATTCTGAGCGCGGAGGCCAGGATGCCCACCTCTTTCGAGCCTCCGACGTTGCAGACCGTGACACAGCCTTTGCACCCGATGACCAGGACCCTGCTGCAGTCCTTGACCATCTCGACCACTTCTTTGATGGGCTTTGGTTCAGCGACTATCATTACTTGTACCTCGCAGAGTATCTAGGGTTTCACGCGTACTGGGTTGGGACCGAGCTCCTTGATCCGGTTCAGCATCTCATGGGCGACGTCCACGAAACGCCGTCCCCTTCCGGCGGAGAGATTGTAGATCTCGATACGTTCCGGCTCCATGTCCAGTTCCTCCAGCACCTTTTTGACCTGGGCGACCCGCTTGGCCGCCTGCGAGATGCCGGAGATGTATTGACAGCTGTCCGTCTGGCAGCCGGCGACATAGACACCGTCCGCGCCGTTCTCGAAGGCCTTGAGAAGGTGGAGGGTCTCGAGCCTTCCAGTGCATGGAACCTGAACGACCTTGACGTTGTCCGGCATGGTCAGCGACATGCTTTCCGCGACGGTGGCCGCCGATGAGGCGCAGTTCGAACAACAAAAAGCGATGATTTGGGGTTCAAAATCAGTCATTGCAGCATCTCCTTTAAACACCTGGTGTCATTGACCTCTCTAATGCGGGGACACCGGTTAGTTCGTTTCCATGAGGATGGAAGGCGCCTGGTTCAGCATCTGATCGGAGACGCCGGGCATTACAATGGCTTTGCCGGGGCATTCCGCGACGCACATACCGCAGCCTTGGCACAACGCGGGGTCGATATAGGCGGCTCCGCGATCGTGATCGATATAGGGCACGTGGAACGGACAGGTCCGCACACAGGTGCAGCAGACCGCGCATTTTTCGGGCCGCACCTCGGCCACGAGGACCGCCGCCTGGACGGTGTCCTGCTTCAGGGTCTCCAGGGCCCGGCCTGCAGCGGCCTTGGCCTGGGCGATGCTGGCGAGGGTGTCCTTCGGGTAGTGCGCCAGGCCCGCCTGGAAGATGCCTTTGATCGTCGTATCGGAGGGCTTCATCTTTTCGGGCGATTCGGCGAGGAAGCCGTCCTCATCCAGGCCGACCCGGAAAAGCGTCGGCAGGGCGGCGTTGTTGGGGGCCGTGATGGCGGTCTGGAGCGAGATGAACTCCGCCGGGAGGGCCAGGTCTTTGCCGAGGATCGGATCGAAGACCGTCACCGTGAGCCTGCCGTCGGCAGCCGTGACCGCCGGTTTGTGCTCGAGGTCGTAGCGGATGAAGACCACGCCCTTCTGGCGGGCGGTCCGGTAGAGTTCCTCGCGTTCGCCGAAGGTCCGCATCTCCCGGTACAGGATGTAGATATCCATGTTCGGGTTCTTTTCCTTGAGGTCGATGGCGGTCCGTACGGCGAACCCGCAGCAGAGGTTGCTGCAGTGGGGCCGTTCGGGCTCCCTCGATCCCACGCACTGGATGAAGACACCCGATGAGGCCGACTCGAGCGCCTTCGGGTCCTTCAAGAGCTTCGTGCTGAGCTCGTTCCACAGGTAGACCTGGTCATTCCGACCGTAGAGATACTCGACGGCCGGGACCGGATCGCCGCCCGTCGCGAGCACGGTCACACCGTGGGCGAGCGGCAGGGTCTTGCCTCCCTGCTCCAGGGTGCTCAGGAACTGCCCTTCGAAGCCGTGGCTTTCCTTGACCGTGGCGCCGGTCAGGACGGTGATGAGGCTGTTCTTCTGAACGGATGCGAGCAGGTCCTTCAGGTAGGCCTGAACATCGTAGCCCTGCCAGGTGGACCGGACGTGAAGCGCGTGTCCCCCCAGGGCGGCGTCTTTTTCGACCAGCGTCACCGGGAACCCTTCCCGTGCGATCGCCAGAGCGCTTTCCATCCCGGCCAGACCCCCGCCGACGACGAGCGCCTGCTTGGTCACGGGGACTTCCCGGACCGGGGTGGGGGTGCTCAGGGCGGCGCGGGCGACGCCCATGCGCAGCCGATCATTCAACTGGGTGTCGGCAGCGATGTCGAGCACCCGCAGGTCGACCAACTCGAACAGGGCCGGATTCAGGCCGCTGCGCTTGAGCGCCTCTTCGAGCAGGGCCTTGTGGATGAGCGGCGTGCAGCTGGCGAAGACCAGGCGGTTGGCGCCGGCGGACTGGATCGACTGGACGAGCTGATCCAGGAATGTGCCCTCCATGCCGGCGACGGAGGCCACCTTCGGGAGCTTGGACGTGAAGGCCTCGATGCGCTTGCCGATGCCGGGATCCATGCCAGGGCAGAGATGGTAGGCGACGAGGATCTTGGGCTCCGCGTCAGGGTCGGCAACGATCTGCGGATACATGACGGGAGGGGCGAGGGCCGCCGGGTCCAGGACCGCTGCGATCTCGGCCGCCACGGCGTTGGCCTGGGTGATGGACTGGCCGATATCCAGAGGGCCGGACATTCCGCCGCAGGTAAAGACGCCCGGGAGACTGGTGCCGACCGGCTGGAAGGGGGGCGTGGCCAGGAAGCGGTCGGGGCTCAGCTGCAGCCCCATCTTCTCCGCCAGGGCGATCGCGTCCGCCGCCGGTTTGAGGCCCACTGAGAGGACGATCATGTTGAAGGTCTCTTCTTGCAGCGTGCCGGCTTCGTCGGCGTAGGTCAGTTTCAGGTCGTCGCTTCCGGGCTCGGGGTCCACCGTGTGGATCCGGCTGCGGACGAGGCGGATGCCGCGGGCCTTGGCATCGTTCAGGTAGGCCTCGAAGCCCTTGCCGTGGGTGCGCATGTCCATGTAGAAGATGACGGGTTCGACGTTTTCGTCGACGTCGACGCTGTTGACGGCCTCCTTGAGGGCGTACATGCAGCAGACCGACGAACAGTAGGGGGCGTCGCAGCGGTTGATGTCACGCGATCCGACGCACTGGAGCCAGGCGATCTTCTGCGGGGACTGCCCGTCCGACGGCCTCTTGACGATGCCTTTCCCCTGGCCGGTCGGCTTCTGGAGCTGTTCGTATTCAACGCTGGTGACGACGTTCGGGTAGCGGTGATAGGCGTAGGTGTCGTGCTGGGAAGGATCGAAGGCCTCGATGCCCGCTGCAAAGACTACGGCGCCGGCCTCGAGCTGTTTGGCGACGCCGCCTTGTTCCACGTTCAGGGTGAATCGGCCCAGTTCGCCCGATATTCCGGTGACCTGAGTGTCGGTCAGGACGTTGACATTGGGGTTTTGCTGGCACGCGGCGATCTTGGGGTTCACCTTGCAGCAGGCGCAGAGGGGGTAGAACCGGTGGAGATTGGGGATCATCCCGCCCAGGGTTGCCATACGTTCGACCACGTGGACACCATATCCTGCGTCAGCAAGGGAAAGGGCGGCCTGTATTCCCGCGATGCCGCCCCCGATAACCGCTACAGAGCCCTTGGGTTTATTTTGACTCATGACATTCTTTCTCCTGCTTCTCAGCGTTGAAGTGTTGTTTCGAGAGATTCGTCTCGAAGTCGGTAAAATCGGATACCTCGATGCGAAGGAGCGGTTCCCGCCTTCGCGCAAACCCGGCGCCCCTCAGGAGCCGCGGAGAAATCGGCCGACCTGTGCTCTCTTCCGCGTCCGCCCGAAAGGGCATGAAATACCCATTTGGGGCATTATGTCACTTGTGAAAATCGTTACATGCCACAAGGGCTGGGAGGTGTCAAGGGAAATGTGTCTCGACGACAGGGGCCCGGATGCCGCGGCGGCGTTGGGTAATCGCTTGATAAATGACCGGGAATTTGATAAAAAGTCTGCATGCGCAAACGGTCTTTTCAGGATCGCGCTCAGTCCCGTCCCTTCGGGGCGGACCCCGGTTTCTTCGCGCCCTTCGGGCACTCAGCCCCACCGCCTCGCGGCGGGGCCCGGTGGCCGCTCGGCCTTTGGCGCTCGGTCTCGGGGGTGGCGGCGGATTTCACGGTGGCTGAGCGCAGCCCCGTCGAGCGTGTGGTTTATGGCGGACTGCCGCCCGCGCGAAGGCTGCAGGGCCAGGCGGGGGCGGACGGCGAATGTGCAAGGGGGATGATGGAACGTGCCCATATATGAATATGAATGTCGGCAATGCGCCAGGACTTTCCAGGCGTTGATCATGAAGAAAGAGGACGAAGAGGGCCTTTCGTGCCCCGGCTGCGGGGGGAAACAGTGGAAGCGGCTCATTTCACGCGTCAGTTTCCACGTCTCGGAGCAAGACCGGCTCTCCTCTTTCGATCCGTCCGCCCGCAAGGATGACGGATTTTTCAAGGATTCGCGCAATATCGGCCTCCATGCCAAGAAGAGGGCACAGGAGATGGGCGTCGACCTCGGGCGCGGCTTCGAAGAGAAGCTCGAAAAACTACGGACCGATCCGGGAAGCGTCATCCGGGATTCGGAATAAGAGCGGCGGATGCGGCCCCCCGCCTGAAACCCGCTCGGGCGTCTTGTCCGCCCCGGCCGGCCGGGGGTGAGGAGTGAGGTCATGATGAAGCGGAAACCGGGGGATGTCATCCTCGTCTATTACCAGGATGCCCCCGCCATTTACGCCCGCATCGAGGCGATCGAACCCGATGTGAAGCCGGGGTGGTGCCAGGTGACGCTCCTTTTCCTGAGTGTGCCGAGCCAGGTCGTCCGGTGGATCCTGCGCGAGTCTTACGTGGACGGCGAGTCTTTCACCATGGGAGGCCAGGCTGTCCGCCTCGAAGAGGTCAGGGCAACGCCGCCGGCGACGGCGCCGGAGGGCCCGCCGGCCGAAAACGGGGAAGGGCGGAAGGGTGCCGCCCGCGTCATTCCTTTCAAGAAACCCTCCTGATTGAAAGGAGGCGCTATGCCCGGGGGCCGAGTCCGCAGGGGAGGCTGCCCCGGCGTGTTCACGGGTGGAGAACGGAGCTGCGAAACATGGGAAAATGGGAGATGTTCATCATTCGGCTCGTGCTGGCCGTGGGGATCGCGATCCTCATCGGCCGATTCTTCTTGCAGGGCCGTTCGTTCTGGTGGACGCTGCTGCTGGCGGTTGTCCTGCTGGGGTTGGCCTATTTACAGGAGTATTTCAGGTTGCGCGACAGAAGGGGGAACCCATGACCACGAAAAAGTTCGTCTATGCATTTGAGGCGGGGGACAGCAAGAACAAGAAACTCCTGGGGGGCAAAGGGGCCAATCTCTGCGACATGACGCAGATCGGGCTTCCGGTTCCGCCGGGGTTCGTCATCACCACCGAGGCGTGCCTGGCTTACCTGGCCCAGAAGAAGAAGGGGCTCGACGCGGAGCTGATGGGGCAGATCAAAGGGGCGATGGCGGACCTCGAACAGAAGACCGGCAAACGCTTCGGGGATCCGAAGAACCCGCTGCTGGTCTCCGTTCGCTCCGGTGCGGCCATCTCCATGCCCGGGATGATGGACACCATCCTGAACCTCGGATTGAACGAGGAGACGCTGCCCGGGCTCATCGAGCAGACGCAGAACGAACGGTTCGTCTACGACGCCTACCGGCGCGTGATCCAGTTGTTCAGCTCGGTCGGGCTGGGGCTCGGCGACGAGCTCTTCGACGAGATCTTCGAGGCGGTCAAGAAGAAGTACAAGGCGGCCCAGGACATCGATCTGGATGCCGAGGGCCTGCGGGAGATCTGCGGCCGTTTTCTGCACGCCGTGCAGGAAAAGACGGGCGCACCGTTTCCGCAGGACCCCTATGTGCAGCTCGAGATGGCCGTCGAGGCCGTCTTCCGCTCCTGGATGGGGAAGCGCGCCGTCGACTACCGCAGGGAGTTCGGGATCACCAATGAGATGGCCAACGGGACGGCGGTGAACATCTGCACCATGGTCTTCGGAAACATGGGCAACGACTGCGCGACCGGTGTGGCCTTCACGCGGAACCCCGCCACCGGTGAGAACCGCCTCTACGGCGAGTACATGCTGAACGCGCAGGGGGAGGACGTCGTCGCGGGCATCCGCACCCCGAAGCCGATCCGGGAGCTGCGCCGCGAGATGCCCGAGGTCTACCAGGAGCTGGAGAAGCTCCGGCACACCCTGGAGAAGCGCTACCGCGAGGTGCAGGACTTCGAGTTCACGATCGAGAAGAACAAGCTCTACTGCCTCCAGACCCGGAACGGAAAGATGAACGCGGCGGCCTTCATCAAGACCTCCATCGACATGGTGAACGAGGGGCTCATCACCGAAGACCAGGCGATTCTGCGCATCAAACCGGACATGCTGGCCCAGCTTCTCTATCCGCGGCTGGACCCCGAAGCGAAGGTGGACGTGCTGGCGACCGGCCTGCCCGCCTCTCCCGGCGCCGCTTGGGGCAAGATCGTCTTCGACGCCGACCGGGCCGAGAGCAAGGCCAAGCTGGGCGAGAAGGTCATCCTGGTCCGCGAGGAGACCAAACCCGACGACATCCACGGCTTCTTCGCCGCCCAGGGGATCCTGACGAGCCGCGGCGGCAAGACCAGCCACGCGGCCGTGGTCGCCCGCGCCATGGGCAAACCGTGCGTCTCGGGCTGCGAGACCATGGTGATCAACTACGCCGCGCGCGAGGCCGTGCTCGCCGGAGTCCCGCTGCGGGAAGGCGATGTGCTCACGATCGACGGGACGACCGGAAACGTCTTCCAGGGAAGGGTCCCCACGATCGAACCGGAGTTCGTCGAGGATCTGCTCGTACTGCTCGAATGGGCGGACGAGATCAGCGAGCTGGAGGTGATGGCGAACGCCGACACGCCCGAGGCGGTCAAGAAGGCCAAGAAGTACGGCGCGATGGGCATCGGCCTGTGCCGGACGGAGCGGATGTTCAACCAGCCGGACCGTCTGCCGATCGTCCAGGAGATGATCCTGGCTGAGACCACCGACGAGCGGCAGGCTTCGATCAACCGTCTGCTGCCTATCCAGCGCGAGGATTTCAAGGAGATCTTCCGCATCATGAACGGCTATCCGGTGACGATCCGTCTGCTGGACCCGCCGATCCACGAGTTCCTGCCCTCCGCCGACGAGCTGATCCAGGAGATCACCCACCTCCGCGAGCTGCGCAAGACCATCGAGGGGATGGCGACCCTCCCGGACACCCTCAAGATGCTGGATCCGCAGCTGCACGAACGGTATTCGGCCAACCTCGAGGCGATCACGCTCGGCCTGGAGGAGCTCAAGAACAAACACCTGGCGGAGACCCTGATCGACAACAAGGAGGTGATCCTGAGGAAAGTGCGCGCCCTGGCCGAGACGAACCCGATGCTCGGTCACCGCGGCGTCCGCCTGGGGATCACCTACCCGGAGATCTACGCCATGCAGATCCGGGCGATCCTCGAGGCCGCCGCCGAGCACATCAAGACCGGCGGGCGGATCAGCCCCGAGATCATGGTCCCGCAGGTCTGCACGCTCGAGGAGCTCAAGTGGGTGCACCGCTACGTGAGCCAGATCCACAAGGAGGTGGAGAAGAAGTTCAAGATCAATGTGCCGTTCCACTTCGGCACCATGATCGAGGTGGTGCGGGCCTGCATGCGCGCCGGGCGGATCGCGGAGCTGGCGGAGTTCATGTCCTTCGGAACCAACGATTTGACCCAGGCGACCTTTTCCTTCTCGCGGGAGGACGCCGAGAACAAGTTCCTGCCGCTTTACAAGCAGCACGAGATCCTGCAGCACAACCCGTTCGAGGTCCTGGACATCAAGGGCGTCGGCCGGCTGATGATGATCACGATCGAGTGGGCCCGCAAGACCCGCCCCGACATGAAGGTCGGCATCTGCGGAGAGCAGGGCGGGCATCCGGACGCCATCCGCTTCTGCCACTACATCAAGATGACCTACGTGTCGTGCTCCCCGCCCCGGGTCCCCATCGCCCGGCTGGCCGCGGCGCATGCCAAACTGACGGAGGCGGAGTTCAGCGTGGTGTAGCCCCGCCGGAATCCGCTCGAAGGCGACAGGAAAAGGCCGGAGGTTCTTCCCCTGCTCGATCAGGGGAAGGGCCTCCGGCCTCTTGCTTCCGATCCGGCTCCTTTGGCGCAGACCGCCTCTTTACCGTCGTTCCGGGCGGAACGGGAATCCCGCTTCGGGCGGTGGGATCCCGGGGGGGCCTGTTCACCCCGGCGGGTCAGTAAGCATAGTGGAAAAGGTCGTAGATCCGCTGGGCAAGCCGGTGGAGATCCCGCTCGTCTTCCGGGAAGGAAGGCGCCGAATCGTCCAGGGACTTGAGGATGTGCTGGTCGATCAGCTGCGCCGCGTTCTTGAAGGTGACCTGCGAGAGGGCCTCCAGGTTGCGGATGATGCCGAGCTTGTGGTAGCGCAGTCCGAGGTTTTTCATCCGCTTGAGGGCGTCCCCCTTCTGACGGCGTTCGCCTTCGTCCCGGAGCGCTGCGCGCACGGCGACCCAGTAGGCCTCGAGGAACGTGCGGGCGAACCCCGCCCAGATGCGGAGCATCTCGATCCCCTCCGCCCTGACGCGGTATCCCTCCGATTCCCGCTCATAGAAGATCAGCCGCTTTTCCTGGAAATAATCCAGCCCCGAGGCCACGGCCGCGACATCGTCGTGCGTCTCCTCGAAGATGAATTCATATTGGAAGAGCCTTCTCAGAAAGCGGTAATCCTCCAGGACCCCTTGGTGGGTCTTGATCTCTTCGGGCCGGCTGATGAGGGAGACGCCCACGAAGGCGTGCGAGATGAACCAGTGGATGATGCTGTTCTTGTAGTATTCGAGTTCGAGCTCCCGCTCCTTTTCGATGAAGTAGAAGGTCTCCTCCCCGGAGACGTCCTCCAGCTGGTTCACCACCTTCCAGCCGATCAGCAGGTTCAGGGTCTCCTCCACCGCCTCGTCGAAGGATGACAGGCTGCCGGCGACGGGGACCTTCTGCCCGCCGAGGAACTCCAGGAACTCCCCGGCGGTGGCCTTCAGTTGGCTCAGGAGGAAACCGTGCCGGTGCCCGGTGAGCAGCGCGGCGGCTATGAGCGCCAGCGGGGTGGCCAGCGTCACGTGGTTGATGGCCTGGATCAGATGGGAGGCCAGCCGCCGGTGGTCGCCCGGTTCGAGCTCCCGCCCGGAGGCGCGGATGTAGTCGCTGAGAGAGATGGGCTGTCCGAAGCGGATGTAGATCTTGCCGTACTTGCGTTTGAGGAAGCGCCGGGCCTTCAGGATCTGGAAAAAGCTCTCCCGCTCCTTTTCCCCCCCGCTCAATTCCTTCAGATAGGCCTTCTCTTCGAGGATCCGGTCGTAGCTGATCGAGGCCGGGACGAACAGCAGGTCTTCACAGAAGCCCTCCTGGTAGGCCTCGAGCAGGATCGACAGGAAGCCGATCTTGGGGATGATCAGCTTGCCGCTGCGGCTTCGTCCCCCTTCGATGAAGAACTCCAGCGGGTAGCCTTCCTTCAGCAGGGCCTTGATGTACCGGGCGAAGATGGTCGCGTAGAGGCGCGCCCCCTTGAAGGTCCTGCGTATGAAAAAGGCCCCGGACTTCCGGAACATGTGCCCCATGGGCCAGAAGGCCAGGTTCTGCCCCGCGGCGACCCGGGGGATGTGCATGTTGTAATCGTAGAGGATGTAGTTGAGCACGAGGTAATCGACGTGGCTCTTGTGGGAGGGGATGTAGATGAGCGGGCCCTGGCCGGCGGCCTTTCTCACCCTGGCGAGCTCGTTCGGCTCGACTTCGATCCCCTCGTAGATCTTCTTCCACAGCCAGCTCAGCGTCAGGTGGAAAAACTGGATGTAGGCGCTGTTGTAGTCGGCCGCGATCTCCTCGTAGTGGGCGGCCGCCTTTTTCTTGACCTGTTTCACGGCCCTGGGGTTCCCCTTCGCGCTGTGCTCGATCAGCTGCATGACCTTCGGGTCCCGCAGGACGATCTCCTTCAGCTGCTGGTGCGATTTCATGATGGGGCCGAGGATGACCCGCTTCTGCTGGTCGATGCGGTTGATCATCTCCTGCCGGATCTCCGCGGCCGCTGCCTCGGGGGAGAGGTCGGCCGCGCTCGCGGCGAGGTATTCCTGCAGATTCAGCGGCTGCCCGAAGTCGATGAAGGCCCGGCGGTGGTAGCGGAAGAAGAGGACGATCTTGCGGATGATCCCGGGGTTTTCCTTGAAACCGAAGAAGATGTCCAGGATGCCGGGGTGCTCCTTTTCCGGGGCCTTCTTGTAAAGGATGAGCTGCGGGATCATGAAGATGGGGCGGTCCATGGTCTTCTGGGTCTCGATCAGCAGCTGCATCGGGTCCTTTTCGGCGTGGATGAACTGCCGCCGGAACCGCTTGGGGCTCAGCAGCGGGAGGAGGGCCGTGTCCCCCGAGAGGATCGCGTCCCGGAAAAAGGCGCTTTCGTAAGGGTCGGCAAACTTGCCGTTCTTGAAGAAGTGCCCGACTTGAAAGCGGAGCCAGCGGAAAAGCTGCCGAAGCGGAAGCAGCAGGACCATGTTGAGATCGAAGGCGATCTTGGGGTAGGGCAGGCGGCTTCTCAGGAAGCGGTAATGATAGAGGAGATATTCGAGTCTGCCGCGGTACTTGATGGCGTAGACCACGGTCCCGTCGCGGTTCATCTGCCTGAGCTCTTCGGTCATGTTCTCGTCGAAGCGCACGTGGCGGAAGAGCCGATAGAGCAGCCAGCTCAGGAAGAAACCGGGCTTGTAATCCAGGACGAAGGGGAAAAAAGGCCCTTTCTGCTTCTGATTCATGAGATGCTCACCTTTCCGTGTCAATTCACGAGGCTTTGCGTGGGCGCCGGGATCCTGCCGCCCAGGCGGATGAAGGTGGGGTCTCCATTGGCGCCGTTGACCGGCATGATGGTGGCCTCCCCCAGCAGCCCCCCGAAGAACGCCTTTTCCCCGGCCCGCTTCCCGGGCACCGGGATGAGGCGGGCGGCGGTGGTCTTCTTGTTGACGACGCCGATCGCCATCTCGTCGGCGATGATCGCGGCAAGCGTTTCGGCCGATACATCCCCCGGCACGGCGACCATGTCGAGCCCCACCGAACAGACGCTCGTCATGGCCTCGAGTTTTTCGAGGCTCAGGAGGCCGCTGCGCGCGGCCTCGGCGATGTTGCTGTCCTCGCTGACCGGGATGAAGGCGCCGCTCAGCCCCCCCACATAGGAGCTCGCGAAGGCCCCGCCCTTTTTCACGGCGTCGTTCAGAAGCGCCAGCAGGGCCGTCGAGCCAGGCACCCCGATGGCCTGCAGCCCGAGGCTCTGGAAGATCTCCCCGACGCTGTCGCCCACGTCGGGGGTCGGGGCGAGGGAGAGGTCCACCACGCCGAACGGGACCCCCAGCCGCTCGGCCACCTCACGCCCGATCAGTTCGCCGGCCCGCGTGACCTTGAAGGCGGTCCGCTTGATCAGCTCCGAAAGCCTTCCGAGGTCGAGGCTGGGCTCCACCGCGCGGGCGCGGTCGATGGCGCGTTTGACGACGCCCGGTCCGCTCACGCCGATGTTGATGACGGCGTCCGGCTCCCCGACACCGAGATAGGCGCCGGCCATGAAGGGGATGTCCTGCGGGATGTTGGCGAAGACGCACAGCTTGGCGCAGGCGATGCCGTCCGCCCCGGCCGAGGCCGCTGCCGCGGCCTTGATCGTGCGCCCCATGAGGTAGACCGCGTCCATGTTGATGCCCGCCCGCGTCGAGGCCACGTTCACGGAGGCGCAGAGGCGCTCCGTGCGGGAAAGGGCCTCCGGGAGGCTCTCGATCAGGGCCCGGTCGCCCCTCGAAAACCCCTTTTCGACGAGGGCGCTGAACCCGCCGATGAAGTCCACGCCGACCTCCCGGGCGGTCCGGTCGAGGGCCTCCGCGATCCGCACGAAGCCGGGCGCGGAAAAAGGGGCGCCCGCCACGGCGAGGGGGCTGACCGCGATCCGCTTGTTCACGACCGGGATCCCGTATTTCTCGCCGACCTCGGCGCAGACCTGCACCAGGGGGGCCGCCAGGCCTAAAATCTTCTCCCGAATCCGCGCCATGAACCGGTCCGGATCGTCGCTGGCGCAGTCGAACAGGCTGATGCCGAGGGTCACCGTGCGCACGTCCAGGTGCTCCACCTTGAGCATCTCCAGCGTGGCCAATATATCCTGGTCATTGATCATGATCGGGTCTCTCCATCTTTAATCTTATAGGAGGCGGAGCGGCGCTCGCTCAGATGCGGTGCAGGGCGTCGAAGATGTTCCTGTGCTGCAGGCTGAGGGCGAGCCCCAGCTCCTCGGCCCGGGCGTGAAGCGCCTTGCGGAAGGCGGCCGGATCGGTGTACACGGGCACATCCACTTCGTAGATCATCGTGTTGCGCCGGGGATCCTCTCCGCCGCGGAAGATGGCCTTGAGGTTCACGATGTTGGCCCCGAAGGCCGCCATGACCTCGCTGATCCCGGCGATCAGACCGATGCGGTCCGCCCCCATGGTGGTGACGATGAAGGGCTGGCTGGCCGCCGGAGGGGCAGGGGGGACGCTCTTGTCGAGCGGCCTCGCGAAGGTGCTCAGCCCCATCGGTCGAAGGGCCCGGTCGAGGGCCGCCTCGATCCCGTCGAGGGCCGCCGCCTCGGGCAGGGAGACGATGACCACTCCTGCGAACTCCGTCTGGAGGATGGTCTGGCTGACATCTTCGATGTTGCAGCCGTTGTCGGAGAGGGTCCTCGATATGGCCGCCATGATGCCGGGCCTGTCGGTGCCGAGCACCGAGATGATCGCCTTTTCCATGGGGGGTCTGTTCCTCCGGCCGGGAAGAAGGTGTAGTGTTTCCAAAGACCGGTACACGCTATGCCGACCGTCCGAAAATGTCAATCCTGACGGTTCCGCAACGCGTTCGCGGGCCCTTCCCGGAAGGCGCTCATTGGACTGCCTTGTTGACAAACGAAGGCGTATGTTTAAGAATAAACTTAAACATACCGATGCGCACGCATCCCTTGGAGGGAGCCATGTACAAACCCATGGTGATATCCGGACTGACGGTCGACCCGGTGACCAACAGCCCGATTGTCATATTGAAAGAGATCGACGGCGAGGAGACCCTTCCGATCTGGATCGGGCTTCTGGAGGCTACGGCTATCGCCAGCGAGCTCGAAGGGATCAAGTTTTCCAGGCCCATGACCCATGACCTGTTCCGGAATCTCCTGGAGATGGTCGGGGTCAAGATCCAGAAGGTGGAGGTCTGCGACCTGAAAGACAATACGTACTTTGCCATGATCCATTTCTTGCATGAGGGCAAGGAGATGACCATCGACGCGCGGCCGAGCGATGCGCTGGCGGTTTCCCTGCGGGCCAAGGCGCCCATCTTCGTATCCGACGAGGTGATTCGGAAGTCGGGACAGATCGATCTCAAGGCGGAGGCGGAGGACAAGTCCGAAAAGGGCAAGAAGTGGCAGGAGATCCTCGAAGGATTGAACCCGGAGGACTTCGGCAAATACAAGATGTAGCGGCGGCCTTCGCCGGTTCGGGACCCCGCGGGTTCCCGCGAAATGAGCCCCTCCTGCGTCCCGGGGCCGAGGCATTCAATCGCTGCGAGGTCCGGCCCCATGTTCGAAGTCGTCGGAAACCTTCACATCCACTCCCGCCATTCGGACGGCACCGCCGAGGTGCCGGAGATCGCCCGGGACGCGGCCCGCGCCGGATGCGATTTCATCCTGATGAACGACCACGCCCACATGGCCGGCGGGTTGCACCTCGATGAGGCCGGCTATTACGGACGTGTCCTCGTCCTCATCGGCCAGGAGATCGGCCACCGCTTCCACCACTACCTGGCCTACAACCTCAACGAGTGGATTCCGGGGCATGCCGACGGCCCCCAGACCACCATCGACCGCGTCAAGGCGCAGGGCGGGATCGGCTTTCTCGCCCATCCCTTCGAGAAAGGCATGCCCTTCAGAGACGGCGGGATCGCCTACACCTGGAACGACCTGACCGTCAGGGACTTTACAGGCATCTGCATCTGGAATTTTTCCTCCCGCTGGAAGGAGCGCGTCAAAGACATCCCGACCGCCCTCTACTGCCTCCTCTTCAAGGCCTTGAGCCTGAAAGGACCCAGCGAAGAAACACTCGCCTATTATGACCGCTGCTGCCTCGAGCGCCGTGTGACGGCGATTGGCGGCTCCGACGCCCACGGCTCCTTTTTCCGATTGGGCCTCCTCCGTTTCAGGCCCTTCTCTTACCGCCGGCTTCTCCGCTCCATCGATGTGCACCTCCTTCTCGATGCGCCCCTTTCCCGAGACGTAGACACCGCAGCCCTCCAGATCTACCGGGCCCTCCAGAAGGGAAGCCTTTACGTGGCCCACGACGGCCTGAAACCCGCCAAAGGCTTCCGGTTCGCCTTCGTCCCCGATGAAGGCGACCCCCTCCCGATGGGTGCGGAGGCCCCCTTCCGCCCCGGCCGCCTCCAGATCAACCTGCCGCGCCCCTCCCTCGTCCGAATCATCCGCAACGGCCGCCTCTTGCAGGAGCGGACCCTCCTCGATGCTCACCTTCCCGTACCAGGCCCCGGCGTCTACCGCCTCGAGGCCTGCCTCCGCCGCCCCCTTTTCGGCCTCCGCCCATGGATCTTCTCGAACCCCATCTACCTCCGCACCCCCTCTCCGGATCGTTGACACACCCCGCCCCCCTGTGCTAATGAAAAGCCTATCCCCCCGATCCAGGGACACTCGGACGGCGCCCCTCACCGCCCCGGCTTCCCCGAAATCGTCGGAGGCTTCCCGCTTTCTCTCTCCATAAGGTGAAACACCCCCTGCCTGGGTGGCGGAACTGGTAGACGCAAGGGACTTAAAATCCCTCGGTCCTTAGGGCTGTACGGGTTCGATTCCCGTCCCAGGCACCAATAAGATCAATAACTTACGATACAACAAGCAGTGAATTTTTGTTTTTCGAGCAGCTGTGGCGAATATTTTGCGATATCGCGGGCAGGGGCAGCCCATTGTGAACACTTCCTCGCCGGCTGCTTCGCCAAGGCATTCGGCATAAATTTCGCGCTCAGTGTTGTGATGGCTACAGATAGCCAAGGGGTCTAGCAGGAACGTCGACTCTAACCTGCTCTGATGCCGCGCAGAGTGTTCTGCGGGTATGATATTCTTATAAGTTCCAAAGGTTTTCCGCCAGTTTTCAGAACCTCATATCCTCTTGAGATCAGCTGCCTGCCGCTACAACAAACCTATCTTTTCAACCCCAACGGAAATAATATCCTCGCCTTTGACCGGATCCGTCAAAACTGGCCGATATGATCACCTTGGCAGAGATCGATCTGTCCTCTCCTCTGCTCGCTGATTAAATGCTCTTGATGATTTTCTCCGGCTCGGCTCGAAGAAAAAATGCTTGCTTTGCGTGTGAGGCGCCTTTCTTGATTGACTATCCCGACGAATCGGTATAGGTGAGAAAGCGGATGTCCATAGACAGAACAAAATCAAGATTCTACACCCTACATTGCCTCTTTAGGAAATTTAAACATTTCAAACGCTCTTTTCGGGGCTGCCGTATGTTGTCCTCCCTGGCGATGAACAAGATTGCGTGAGGTGGTGGACCAATGAGCAAACTCGAAGATCTCCAGCCAAACGCTGCCTTAAGGGGCATTCTCCCCGATGGCCTGGTCACTGTCGTCAGTGTCACCTGGCACGGCTCGGAGGCCATAGAGCTCACCTACAAAACACCCACCGGCAAAGTCGCAAACGAACTCCTTTACCGCTTTGACGAGGACCGCCTCGAAGTAGTCGAAAAAGGCCGCCCCTGGAGCTTCGACGGGGACGGTGCTCTCTTCCGGCTTGTCTCCGAGGCCCAACGGATCCGTCTGGCCCATCTCTTCGATCCCCTGCTGGCTGTCCATACTTCGGTCATCGACCCTCTCCCGCACCAGATAACAGCCGTCTATGAAGCCATGCTCCCCCGGCAGCCCCTTCGCTTCCTGCTGGCCGACGATCCGGGCGCAGGCAAGACCATCATGGCCGGCCTCTTAATGAAAGAGATGATCGCAAGGGGCGACCTCCAACGCTGCCTGGTGGTTTGCCCGGGTAGCTTGGCCGAGCAATGGCAGGACGAGCTTTACCACCGCTTTCATCTCCCTTTCGAGATCCTCACCAACGATAAGCTCGAAGCCGCCCGCACGGGAAACTGGTTCCTCGAGACGAACCTCGTCATCGCACGGCTGGATAAACTTTCTCGGAACGAGGATGTCCAGCAGAAACTCCGAGCCCCTGATTGCCGCTGGGACCTGGTGGTTTGCGACGAAGCGCACAAGATGTCGGCGACCTTCTTCGGCGGCGAGGTCAAGTACATCAAGCGCTACAAGCTCGGGCAGCTCTTGTCTACCCTGACCCGGCACTTCCTCCTGATGACCGCCACTCCGCACAACGGGAAAGAAGAGGACTTCCAGCTCTTCATGGCGCTTCTTGACGGGGACCGATTCGAAGGCCGATTCCGGGACGGGGTCCACACGGCAGATGTATCCGACCTCATGCGCCGCATGGTCAAAGAAGGGCTTTTAAAGTTCGACGGCACCCCGCTTTTCCCTGAGCGGATCGCCTACACGGCCCCCTACAGACTCTCCGACCCCGAGGCGATCCTTTATAAAGAGGTCACCGAATACGTCCGAGAAGAATTCAACCGCGCCGAGGCTCTTGAAAACGACAAACGGGCCGGGACCGTCGGGTTTGCGCTCACCATTCTGCAGCGGCGCCTGGCTTCTTCCCCGGAGGCCATCTACCAGTCCCTCCGTCGGCGCCGAGAACGGCTCGAAAGCCGCCTGAGGGAGCTCGAAGTCATTCAACGGGGCGCCGTGGTCGCTTCTATGCTCACATCGACCGCGCCCACCCTGGACGAGGATGACGTCCAAGACCTGGATGAGGCCCCTGACAGCGAGGTGGCAGCCGTCGAAGAGGAGGTCCTGGACCAGGCCACAGCAGCCCGGTCGATCGTGGAACTCAAGGCTGAGATCGAGACCCTGAAGCGCCTGGAGGACCTTGCGCAATCCGTCCGGAGGAGCGGTGAGGACCGGAAATGGCGTGAACTGGCAAGCCTCCTTGGCGAGGTCTTCAGCCCGGCCGCCATCGCAAACCGTGCTGCCGATAAGGCCGAAGCATACGGGCGCGCCGCCCGAATAAAACCTCTTTCCTCTCCCTATCAGAAACTTGTCATTTTTACGGAGTTCCGAGACACCCTCAGTTACCTCGGAAACCGAGTCGCCACCCTCCTTGGCCGGAGCGAGGCCATTGTGATGATTCACGGCGGGATGGGCCGGGAGGACCGTCTCAAGACGCAGGAAGCCTTCCGGCATGACCCCAAGGTGCAGGTGCTCCTCGCCACCGATGCAGCGGGGGAAGGCATCAACCTCCAACGCGCCCACCTGATGGTCAACTACGACCTCCCCTGGAACCCGAACCGGATCGAGCAGCGCTTCGGCCGGATTCACCGCATCGGCCAGACGGAGGTCTGCCACCTCTGGAACCTGGTGGCGGAAGAGACCCGGGAAGGCGACGTCTACCGGAGGCTCCTCGAAAAGCTCGACCAGGCCCGTCAGGCCCTGGGGGGTCAAGTCTTCGACGTGCTCGGAAAGCTTCAATTCGAGGGCCGCCCGCTCCGCGACCTGCTGATCGAGGCGATCCGCTATGGGGAGCAGCCCGAAGTCAAGGCCCGGCTGACCCAGGTCGTCGAAAAGGCCTTCGACCGGGGCTACCTTCAAAACCTCCTCGAAGAAAAGGCCCTTGCCCACGACACCATGGACGTAAGCCGCGTCCACCGCGTCAGGGAGGAGATGGAGCGGGCCGAGGCGCGGCGCCTCCAACCCCATTACATCGAATCCTTTTTTCTCGAGGCCTTCCGGCGCCTCGGGGGCAGTGCCAAACAGCGCGAACCCCGCCGCTACGAGATCACCCACGTGCCGGCCCCTGTCAGAAACCGCGACCGTTTGATCGGCATCGGAGAGCCGGTGCTACCCCGCTATGAGCGGATCGCCTTCGAGAAATCCCTGGTTGCCCCGCAAGGCCAACCCCTGGCGGCTTTCATTTGCCCCGGGCATCCGCTCCTAGACTCGGTCATCGATCTGACCCTCGAGCGCCAGCGCGATCTCCTCAAACGCGGAGCGGTGCTGGTGGATGAGCGCGATCCCGGCACCGACCCCAGGGTTTTGTTCTACCTCGAGCATGCCATCCAGGACGCAGGGCAAACCCGCACCGGTGACAGGAGGGTGGTTTCAAAGCGCGTGCTTTATGTCGAGATCGATTCCGGCGGAAACCCGCGACACCTCCACTATGCCCCCTACCTGGACTACCGGCCGCTCAAGGACAATGAGCCTGGGGTCGATGCGTTTCTGGCCCTCCCGGAATGCGCCTGGATCGACCGAGACCTCGAAAAAGCCGCGGTCAGCCACGCTGTCTCAAAGGTTATTCCGGAGCATCTCCAAGAGGTCCGAGATCGCAGAATCGCCCTGGTCGACAAGACCCAGGCTGCCGTCAAAGACCGCTTGGCCAAGGAGATCACCTACTGGGATCACCGTGCGGAACAGTTAAAGCTCCAGGAGCAGGCGGGGAAGCCCAACGCCCGGCTGAATTCGGCCGAGGCCCGCAAGCGGGCGGACGTCCTCCAGTCCCGGCTTCAAAAACGCCTTGAAGATCTGCGCCTCGAACGGCAGATCTCGCCCTTGCCGCCCGTGGTCCTCGGAGGGCTTCTCGTGGTGCCTTCAGGACTGCTTGAAAAAATGGCGGGAACAACTGCAACCTCACCTCCAGTCTCTCCGGACACTCAGGCTGCTGCGGCCCGGGCCCGTGAAATCGTTATGGAGGTGGAAAGGAGCCTTGGATTCGATCCGGTGGATCGTGAGTTCGACAAGCTGGGATACGATATCGAAAGCCGCATTCCAGGAACCGGTCGCCTCCGTTTTATCGAGGTGAAGGGCCGCATATCAGGGGCCCAGACCGTTACCGTCACCAAGAACGAGATCCTCTACTCGCTCAATAAGCCTGAGGACTATATCCTGGCCATCGTGAAGTTTCTGGATGGGGATAGCCACCAGGTCCACTATGTCCGTAACCCCTTCCAGCGGGAGCCGGATTTTGGCGTGACCAGCGTGAACTATGTTCTCTCTGAGCTTATTGGGAGAGGCTCGCGACCGTCCTGATGTTCGCTACTTGTGGATAGATAAGGGAAGAAAAAGATTCCTTAGAATTATAAACATCCTAGCAAATCTGAGACTGGCGTGCTATCCAGACTGGAGTCCTGTTTCTCAGTACGAGGCAATGGAAAACCCAGCGTAGCGTGGGCTCTTAAGGTGTCTCTCGAGATAATTTAGGAGAATAAACACATGGGATTTTGGCACACAGGCTATATGGAGTTTCACGAGCCAGAAGATTTTGATTTCACGGTCGACCCCTCGCCTCCATCTTATCCTTGTGAGCATTGCGGAAAAACCTATTTATCAAAAGAGGCCCTGTGGAAGCATAGATTTGAGGCGCACCCCTTACGCAGGCCGGTAATGTTTTTGCGTGGGCGTGAATTAGGGACGCACCCTGTACGAATAACGCGTCGGCTAGCTCAGGAAGACGTGCGGGTAGAGGGATGTGATTGTGCCACGATTAACGGGAGGGATATCTCGGTATCAAGTCTTCCAAGTTTCATTGCAGATGTTTCCTTCGATGTCTGCAAGGTAGTCTTGAGCAAATCTGATGTACGCGTCAATTTTGAGCTGGATATCCGCATAGCCTCAGAGAGCGACTTAGAGGGTATCGAAAAACAATTCAGAAAAATGGCTATTGGAGGTCGTCTGGACACGCGTGCGATAGAAGAGTTTATCCTCACAGTCGATGTATTTAAATCCGCCATAGGATATTGCGATGGGCTCTGCGCTTATTTATATGGGATATTAGCAAAAGAGAAGGCTTCTGACTCTTCTTTAAAATATGAAGCCTACATCAGCAGGTTCAATAAGGCCGCTGAAAATTTGTCTGTTTATGAGCGGCCACTCGCACGCACTATAACAAGCATGGTTGATTTTCATTTTAACCATTTTCGAGAAGCTGCCAATAAATCAGGGGCTTCGCGCATAGGCCGTGTGGCAAATCGCTACGCGTTCTGGATAGAGTCCCCCAATCATAAATCGGCGATGCAGAATGCTGGAAATGAGTTTTTCAGCCCACTTGAGACTTTGGTCACTGACTGGGAGACAGAACAAATCTTACGTTGGGGCAATCGTCCACTGAAGGATCTCAAAGAAGAAACAGATGAAATCGAATCATTCTTGATCCGGGATTTAGCTGAGTTCGACAAAGTAAAGCTACATATCCTGCTGGGAGAATTATATGTATTATCGGGGGATTTAGAGCGGGCATTGAGCCACGCACGGGCAGTGAGAAACTTGCCCTCTCTCGAGAGATGGGCAGAAGCTCTGATTAGTAAAATATCGGAGGATATTGAGGACAATGCTTAAGAGGGACAGCTTGACACCTCCGGAAGGTCGGAAACCTGACGAAGTCAGAGAGACCGGGAAGGATTCTCTGGTCAATACGCAGGAGCCACAACACGGACAAAAGGAAAAAGAGAAAGAATCGCCTGACGCTGACAAAGAGGTACGTCTGAGAGCTAGCAAGGACGGCAGCAAAGGCTCAAAGCAGGGGAAACCTCAGAGCCTTGCCGACTTGATCCGCGCCATCTATACCAGGAAAAGGTTAAGCCTTAATTTGAGCCAGTCCGATAAACGATTAATACGGTCTAGGCCTAAACTGGAACCTGAGGAGTGCGATAGACTGCTTCAGCTTGCGATATCTGATAAAACTTTAGAAAGGACACGTGACCTGATGCTGCTTATCATGGAATTCTCTGATACACCGTCTGTAGCTAAGCAACTTCATGAATTTTCACGTAACGTGCTCCGGAGGCATCCCGCATTCTCGTCTCGCTCGCTCGCAGAGATTTTAGGAAATCACCCAGATGGAGGAAATGAGGACTATGCAGTTCGAGCATTAACTTCGCAAAATTTTACATCCCTACCTTGGCCAGAAGAGACAGCGGCGCTGAAGAAAAAAAAATCTCAACAGTGTCAGGTAAACGCACTGTACTGTTTTCTACTCTGGTTAAAAGAAAATAAAGGAGTCTCTCTTGAATGGATTTTATCCCAATTACAGAGCCGGGTCTGGGGGCCCTTAGCACGACATCATCGGACGGATTCGGCTATACTGAAAGCGCTTATGAACACCCTTGACACTACTGGTGTTGCGGTAATGTTTTCTGTACTGGAAAAAAAGGTTGCAGATTGCAATCAGCAAATGGAAGATGCACGTATAGCTCAAGAACAGGCTGCTAATCGCGCAAAAGATTTGGAGGTTCATCTTAACCGCCTAATGAAGCAGCTTGATACTGCGAAGGACCAATTAGAGGTCCTGTCTGAAAATATTGTCAATACAAAGCGATCTCACGAGAACGAAATGGCTCACATGAGAAATGATCATGAGACATTAAAAGGTCGTGTCTTGCGCTGTCTTAGAGAGGAACTGTTACTTTTGGATGAGGGGCTTCAGGCATTAAGGCGTGACCCGCCAAAGGTTCATGTTATGTTAGATCATGCTGAACGAGTAATAGACGGATTGAAAAGAGAGGTGAATCGCATAAAGGGGGACAATTGAAATGACCGTCGTTGGCTTCGATTTTGGTACGACGAACAGCCTGATATCTGTCGTCCGAGGGAAGGGGACGATCAATTATCTTGACGATGAGCAGCGGCCTATTCCATCTGTAGTCTGTTACGAAGGCAAGCAAACAATAGTCGGGCGTGAAGCAAGGGAACGCCTCTCACATTCCGGATTAGGCGTCCAAGGGAACATAGTACGTTCTCCAAAGCTGTTTTTGGGGCGAGACGGTGTTTTCATCGAGGGGGTGGAACGCAGCCCCGTAGACATTGTGGCCGATGTTGTACGGCACGTTTTACATGAGGCAAGAGCTAGTAGACGAGGGCAAGATCTTGGCCAAATTTCCGGGGCAGTGGTAACGATCCCTGTGGACATGGAGGGCTACAAGCGACGTGCTCTGCGGGATGCTTTTCGACTTGCAGGCCTGAATATTAAACAGTTTGTGCACGAACCACTCTCAGCGCTATACGGGTATTTTAGAACCGCTGACTTGCAGGCGATGCTTCGTCGATATGATAGAAAACTTATTCTAGTGTTCGACTGGGGTGGGGGGACCCTCGATCTGACACTTTGTCGTACTTTAGGCAGAAGAATTGTGCAGATCATGAACGACGGAACGGAGGAGGTTGGTGGAGATGTTTTTGATGAGAGCATCATGAACAGCCTCATAAAGAAGGTCTGTACTTTGCGCGGAATCGAGAGCACCGTAACCATGTATTCAAGAGCTAAAGCTCGCCTATTAAACCGTTGCGAGCGTGCCAAAATGGACCTTTCTGCAAGGGCTCGTTCACAAGTCTACGTCGGGAGTTTTTTCAAAGGTATCGACGATGAGGACTTCGACTACTCGTTAAACCAAGAAGAACTTGAAAAAATCGTTGCGCCGCTTATCGATAAAGGGTTCAAGCGGATCGAGAGTGTTCTTAAAAACGCTGGATTCGATCCAGAGCAGGTAGCGCTGTGCTTGGCTACCGGGGGTATGTCCAATATGCCGGCGATAAGACGACGTTTACACGAATGGTTCGGCCCAGAGCGTGTCCAAGTCCCTGAAAGTACAGCTACGATCATTGCTGAAGGCGCAGCATGGATTGCTTCAGATGAGGCTGGCCTGCAGATGGCTAAAAATATTGAACTTACTTTGGCGCGAAATTCCTATCTTCCACTTGTTAAGGTAGGGACTGAAATGCCAAGGGAAGGGGAGGTACAATCGGCTACGTTCCACCTTTATTGCACGGATCCTCGCGACGGTGTAGCCAAATTCCAGATTTGTGAACCACGGAGCACTAGCGAGAAAGTGCTACCCAATGAACCACGGATCCACCTCTCCAACCTTACTGTGAAGGTAGATCGAATGGCACGCCCATTCCATGAGCGACTCGAATTAGACATTAGAATAGACGACGACTTGATCTTAGAAGCTCATGCACGTTCATTGAACGCAAGGGATCAAGATCGGCAAGAGATCCACAACCTTGAGTTTGGTCTCGCATTCCCATGTAAAGAGGATGTCGATGAACATCAGAAAGATTCTTTTGGTATCGATACCTTGGTCAAAGAGCAGTCTAGCACCGGTACACTGAGCATACGAGCGAATTTGGCAGATCGAGAAAATCTTCGGTTGATTCCGGGTGAATGCCTATACGAATATGATCCAAGATACTTTGATACAAGACACCGCCCACCAGATTATCAGGTGCACGAAATGCTATATTACCAACCCTGTGCAAAGTGTGGAAGGGCATCTAATGATCCTCTTTGTATTTGTGTGAGTCAGATTCCTGGAGCGCGCCCGGTGGTTGGTACTCCCTCCGAACTGGAGGAAATGTAATGAGTTCCAGTGCGAGGAAGAAACTCATAGAAGTAGCCCTCCCCCTGGATGCTATTAACAAAGCCAGTGCTCGTGAGAAATCGATTCGCCATGGACACCCGAGCACGCTGCATCTGTGGTGGGCCCGTCGGCCTCTTGCAGCAGCCCGGGCCGTGATTTTTGCCCAGATGGTGGATGATCCTTCAGGCCTTCCCGACCTCTTCCCGACTGAGAAAGCCCAGGAGAAAGAGCGTCTGAGGCTGTTCAAAATCATCGAAGACCTTGTCCTATGGGAGAACACCAATAACGAAGCAGTGCTGCAGAAAGCCCGTGATGAAATCTGGCAGAGTTGGCGCCGCGCCTGCGCGGAAAACGCCGATCACCCACGCGCAAAGGAACTTTTCGACCGGCAAAAACTCCCCGCCTTCCACGATCCCTTTGCGGGAGGTGGCTCATTGCCTCTCGAGGCGCAGCGGTTGGGCCTCGAGGCCTATGCGAGTGACCTCAATCCTGTGGCCGTTTTGATCAACAAGGCGATGATCGAGATCCCCCCGAAGTTTGCCGGGCGGCCGCCTGTTAACCCTGAAGCGCAGAGAGATCAGTCCCTTTTCAAGAGGGAGTGGCGCGGTGCTCAGGGCCTTGCTGAAGACGTCCGCTACTACGGAAAGTGGATGCGGGATGAGGCCGAAAAGCGCATCGGGCATCTCTACCCAAAGATCGAGATCACGGCAGAGATGGCCAAGGAGCGACCGGATCTGAAGCCTTTGGTGGGGAAAAAGCTCACGGTGATCGCCTGGCTCTGGGCCCGCACCGTCAAGAGCCCGAACCCGGCTTTTTCTCACGTGGATGTGCCGCTTGCCTCCACCTTCATGCTTTCCACCAAGAAGGGCAAAGAGGCGTACGTGGAACCGGTGATTGAGGGAAATGGATATCGTTTTATAGTGAAAGTGGGAAAACCGAAGAATCCCGAAAGCTCAAAGGCTGGGACCACAGCTGGAAAAAGAAGCGCATTTTTATGTTTGATGTCAGGGGCACCGCTAACCTATGACCATATCAGGCAAGAAGGTCAATCTGGGCGAATGGGTGCCAGACTAATGGCAATTGTAGCTGAGGGAGAGCGGGGTCGAGTATACCTCTCCCCGCTAACTGCTCATGAGGCACTCGCGAAGCAGGCAAAGCCCAACTGGGTTCCGGATAACAATTTGCCCGTGAACCCTCGTGATTTTAAAACCCCAAATTATGGACTCAACACCTTTGGTGATCTTTTCGCCCCCCGTCAGCTTGTCGCCCTGACGACTTTTTCGGATTTGGTGCAGGAGGCACGGGAGAAGGTCAAGGCTGATGCCATCGCAGTTGGGATGAAGGATGATGAGAAAGGAATTGATGCTGGCGGCACCGGTGCTGAGGCTTATGCGGATGCGGTTTCAGTGTATTTAGCTTTTGCCGTAGATAAGGGAGCTAATTACTGGTCAACGATCTGTTCGTGGCATTCCGGACGCGATACGGTGACGAGCACATTTGGGCGCCAAGCAATTCCCATGGTATGGGATTTTACTGAGGCGAATCCCTTCAGTGATTCATCCGGTAACTATTTGGCTGGGATTGACCAGGCGAGACGCCAACTCCTTACTGTTCCGTCATCGCTTATAGGGAAATCAGTACAGATTGACGCGGCTTCACAAGTTATGAGTGAAGGGAAAGTTGTGTCAACTGATCCACCTTATTATGATAACATCAATGTCATTGACTTAAGCTATGGGCTTGTAGGCCATAGCGGCAATTTTCAGTTTCGGCCCTCTCTTCCTGGGATTCTTCCGGCCTGGTCGTATAATCGATAAAGACTTACCGAGGAGCGAGAGGA
>Ga0209164_1000902_pt1 | contig 48226 bp, 47 predicted proteins | sample MTBNYHSulfiMetaG_FD_187458 | JGI IMG/M metagenome (GOLD analysis project Ga0209164, IMG submission 187458) | Enrichment culture microbial communities from rom New York Harbor, USA that are MTBE-degrading - MTBE-NYH (New York Harbor Sulfidogenic)... | ecosystem: Environmental > Aquatic > Marine >... | reverse complement strand
AACTTTGAGGTGGACCCTAAAAGCGTTCGATTGTTTTAAGCAATTAAAATTACACGATTTTATTATTTTTGGTTCTCTGAAAATGGGCTCAATATTTATAAACATGTTCGGCGCGAAAATCGGTGTTTATATTATAACAGCGGTTAAAAGAGCTTTATTGGCTAACATGAGCAAAAATAGAAGTCAAACCGTTTGCAGACGACTATTATAAATCAGGCGTTAAAAACCGTTTCCCAAAAACAGGTCCTCAAAAATCAGAGCTGAGACTCCGGCGATAAAAGGGAGGATAACCGATGACAGCAGCCGCACCATGGCAAAATGAAATCCCATCAGGGGAATTTCAAAGGCAAACAGCCGGTGCAGCGCGAATACGGACCAGGACGTCAAAAAAGCAATCAAAGGGCCGACGCCTGCCCCCGCCTTGAAAATAATGGCGACAATTGGAAAACAGATAATCGGTCCTCCCGGGGTCAGCCCACCCACAATGAAACCAATGAGAATTCCCTTCATTCCGGAATCCTTGCCCAGCCAGGTTGCCACCAGCTCGGTGGGAACGATAACGGAAAAAAATCCGGAAACCAGAATCGCCATTATAATCCGGGGAACCATCGCAGCAATGTTTTCTCCTGCGATTCTGGCCCCTTGAATATGAAGTTTTCCCGGACGAAAATAAGCAATTGCTCCGATGGTGAGAGCCAGAATCCACATGCTGATGGATACAGCATCCATAAAAACTATTCCTTCTTTTTCTTTGAGGCGTTTACCAACCACTGCGAAATTTTGTGAGCGCTCCAGCCCGCCAGTAAAGGGAGCAACAGGGATACAAAAAATCTTAAGCCGGTGAATTTGATTCCCATAAAAGGAATGTCCCAGATGACGGCACGATAAAAGTTCAGTAATTCCCAGGAAGTAAGGTAGGCTACCAACGGACCGTAGCCCGCCCCGATCTTATAAAGGGCGGCCACCAGGGGAAAAGAGAGCATCGGTCCCCCGGGGGTGATCACTCCGACCGAGGAAGCAATTAAAATGCCGCGCAGGCCCGATTTGGCGCCTACCCATTTGATGATCAGTTCCTTGGGTAAGAGCACCTGAACAAATCCTGCCAGAACAAAGGCGGCCAGCAGTCTCGAGCCCACCAGTACCAGCATATCCCAGGCAGCGCTCAGCCCTTTCAGGACGGCTTCCATTCCTCCTTTGGCATAACAGCCCCAACCGGCAAGAAGCGCGATCCCGGCAAAAACCAAAAAGGATTTGTCGTTAAAAATTTTTTTCATCGTTCAGGCAAGGCGCCATGATAAAATGGTTGTATAAAATGACAGGAGGTATTGCAGGCGAAACCGGAGCGAATTCCCCGGCCGCCTCGTCACTGAGTTGAAAACATATGCCCGTCGTTCCGTTTCAGGCGGCTTTGTCAAAGCCTTCCGGGAGGTGCCAGGCGTCCGGCGTCAGCGGTTTCAGGCTCCAGGCGGCCCTGGCCTTGTCACAACGCTCATTGGGAAGGCCGTTTTCCCAGGAAGGTGTAAAATTACGGCAAACCGAAGCCCGGCGCTCATAGATGCCGCAGCACACCGCTATACCGATTTGGCCCTGCAGGGCGATACAGCGCGGCCGGGAACCCTGGGTGCCTTTCATTACTACGTAAAAATCGTTTAACTTCTCGGTTAAATCCGGCGGCACACCGCTGGGATCATAGCTTTCAGCCCAGTAAAGGGATGCCCGATAATAGGCGCAGCAGGCCCCGCACTGCAGGCAGGGATTCACAGGATGCATCATCGCTGTATAAAGCCTTTATTTAAATCGTTACATCCTAATATTTCAAGGAATATCCATACGAAAACGGAGCGGGAATATGCACCAAAAAAAATTTTTTGGCAAGAAGAAAATGAATCCTGAAAATCAGGACCTGCCCGTGGCGGCAGGCAACCTTAAAATCCGGGCGGACTAATTGGAATATCCTCTGGGACCGAATAAAGGCGGCTCATCATTTTCCAGCAGCAACTGTTCTTCGGATTGTGGGGGTTTTTTTTCAATTGCCGGAATGGGCTCACTGGCAGGATCAACATTTTCAGAAGATACCGGCTTTTTCACCTGATCAACAGGGAGCGGTTTTACGGCCGGCTCGGTCCGGGGAACAAGTGTCGGTCGGATCTCCTCAACCGGTATTTCAGGCGGCCGGGGCGTTTTGGGCGACGCCTCCTTTTTTACCGGTTCCGTCCGGGGCGGTTTCATGACCGGCGCCGGTGCATCTGTGGGCTCCGGTCGGATGTGCGTCTCGGGCGGTGGAGGCTTGATTTTTTTTTCAGGGCTGAACCCTGCCAGAAAACTTTTCGGCAGCGGATTGCGGGTTATTATCAGACTATCGGGTATCCTTACGTCGATACCAATAACAATCCGGTTGGGATCCAGGGCCGGGTTTGCCTTGGCAATAGTCTTCCAGTTGTTAACGCTGCCGGTGTACCATTTTGCAATAATAGAAAGGGTTTCGCCCTCCCATTTAACCTGATGCACGTGAAAATTTTTATCGCTTTGGATCAACTTGTTTATAAATGTGCAGTTGCTGCAAACCGAAACCAGCAGGAACCCGATCATCCCCATACTAAAAATATGAGCAACGGATTTTTTCAAATGACGCCTCGTCTATTCATTTTTGGTCCGGTCAAGCCGCTCCAGGTATTCTTTGGCAAGTTCATTGTCCGGGTTCGCTTCATTGGCCAGTTTAAGGTTGTGGATGAAGTGTTCCCGTTTGTTGAGTCGCTGCTGAACAACAGCAAGATTAAACAGGGCTTCATCCAGAAAGGGAGGGGAAAGTTGAACCGTGCGTTCGAACATTTCCTCGGCTTTCACATAATCCTTTATCCTGGCATAAATATAACCGAGGTTGTAAAAAGTGTTGGGATGCTTCGGATTCAATTCAATCGCCCTGCTGTATGCTGCAATGGCCTTATCATATTTCTCCAGGCGGGTATAAAAAAGTCCCAGTTGAAAAAAGGCCTCCGTATTTTCCGGGTCCGACTCAACCGCCCGGATAAATAACTGTTCGGCCCTTTCCGGTTCTGTTGAAGCCAGTTCGGAAGCCATCCCCAGCAACGCCTTGGCATAATACGGCAGCAATTCCTTTTTTTGCGGAGAACTTTGCGAAACCGCTTTTTTTAGCAATTCGGCCGCTTTTGCATACTGCCTTCCTTCAAGAGTCGTTACGGCTGCGGCTCTTAATTTTTCCGTAACGGCCGGATTAAGAACGCCATCGCCGTCCCCCGGCAGGAAAACCTTTTGATAAACGAATAAAGACCATAACACGAAAATCCCCACTAAGAAAGCAACGCCGGCATACTTTATACCGCGCCTTTGTCCCCATCCTGATTTTTCGGCCGTTGCGGATACGGCATTCATTTCACCGGCCTGGACAGGATCCGGGTCGATCACCTCGGTTAAAATCGAAGCGGTGTACTGGCTGTCTGTTAGCGGATCCGAAACGTTGGGATCCGGCACCAGGGGCATCGCCGTCGCCTGAACCTGCATGGCGGCGCGTATCGCCAGATCCTCTTCCAAAATCTCTTTTCCAAAAAGACGATGCATATATTGAGAAAGACTTTGGGTGGACGGCCGGTTCGGCAGATTGTTTAAGAGTCTTTCAATGTCCGCCAGCATGTCCGCGCTGGAGGTGTAGCGCGCATCGGGATTTTTGGCCAGCGCCCGGTACAGGATTTCAAAAAGCTCGGGGTATCGATGGCCAATCACATTTTCAGGTGGCTCAAACCGGGCTTCCCGCACTTGGGAAAGGACCTGAAGGGTGTCTTCGCCGCTGAACATCCGCCGCTGCGCCAGCATTTCATAAAGGAGTATTCCCGTTGCAAAAATATCTGAACGGTGATCAATCGCTTTGCCCTCGGCCTGCTCCGGCGACATGTAGGCCACTTTTCCCTTGATAATTCCCACCTGGGTGTCTTTGCTCTGGTTTCTGGCCTTGGCGATACCAAAATCGATGATTTTAACCTGTCCGCTGTAGGTTATCAGAATATTCGGGGGGCTGATGTCCCGGTGGATAAGCCCCAATGGTTTTCCCTGAAAGTCCCGCAGTGAATGAGCATATTCCAGTCCTTCACAGATCCGTGCGGTGATGTACAGCGCCGTTTCCAGGTCCATCGGCATATTTAACTGTTTGGACTTGTTGGTCGTCAGACGCAGGTCTTTGCCGGCCAGTAATTCCATGGAAATAAAATAACTGTTCGCCATGGTGCCGAAATCATATATCTGGACAATATTCTGATGTTGCAGCAGAGCCGCAAGTTTGGCCTCGTCGATAAAAGAAGATACCAGAATATCATCGAATGCAAGGTACGGGAGGATTTTTTTTACGGCGACAATTTTCTCAAAACCTCGATCACCGATGATTTTAGCCCGGTACAATTCCGCCATTCCGCCGGAAGCGATTTTATCCATCAGCAGATATTTTCCATATTGTCCGGGATGAATAGGCATCATGGTTAATCTTTATACATCAAATGAATATATCCATACTTATTATTCAAGGGAAGTGATAAAACCAGTTCCTGGTCCTGGACGCTCCAGAATTTTTGGGTTTTGGAAGCATCGCTGGGATGGTTTATTGATTCAGCGATTCTTTTTTCAAGTTCTTCAAAAATGGTAACGGCGACAAATGCCGCATTTTGTACGATCTGAAAACCAAATTTGGTGAGCCTGTCGTTTTTGTACCATAAATAGGCAATGGTGCCGAACAGGGTTTTCTTTTTATCCTTTTGATCCACAACCGGCATGATTATTCGGTCGTTGCCGGAAAGATAGGTCAATGTGGAATTTTTTGACAAATACAGCAATTCTCCTTTCTCGGGTCGCAAAAGGAGCCGGGTAAAAAAACCGACTTTTTCTATGCCGTGGGAATTCAGTTCCGGAACATTCAGCGATTTTCCCAGAACGACCGGATATTTGTTGACCTTGAAGTTTAACTGTTTACTCAATGAATCCGTCATGCGGTACCACCATCCTGATATTCCTTATAGTTAATAACCAGATAAGTTAATAGATATCTCGATTGTTTTCGATCCTTGCTGTAATACAAACCCATATCCCCGAATCACCGTTTTTGGTGCTTTATCACAACCTTCCGGGTTAAACAACCCGGGATACTGTTTTAACTATTCCGTTTTTGATATGAGGCGCTTGAAGAATCCGTTCGGGTACTGTAAAACGAGGCCTGCTGGCGCAGTCGGGCGGAAAAGGCCCTGTCGGGGAGCGAGTAGCGGTTTAACCCGTCGGGTTCATCTGTCTGTGGAAGGCGGCCGGGGCGGCTGCATGAATAAACAGATGCTTCCCGAAATGAAAAATAATACCGTGAACAAATAAAAGGGGATCGAATAGCTGCCGTACATATCAAAACAGACCGCTGCAAAAACGGGTCCGCACGCATTTGCGGTAAATCGAAAGAGGTTTGCAGCGCTGAAAATGCTGCCGAGGGATTTCCGTCCGAAAAAATGCCCCCAAACAGAGTCCATAATCGGATGGCGACCCCCATGAATCATGCCATGAAATGCCGCCAGCAAAAATATCAGACCCGTACCGGAAACCGGTGCAACCTTGAACTGCACCACCCAAAACAATAATAGAAACACCAATCCGTTGCAGAAGATATTGACGGCCAGAAACCGTTGGATGTCATGCCGTTCCGAAAAATACCCCCATACGATGGATCCCAGCGCACCGGACGCAGCGATGGTGCTTAAGACAAAAACAGCGGTTATTTCATCCAGGCCACTGTCGGTTAAAAATGGAAATATATGAAAATTAATGCCGGCCTGGATAAACGGCAGGAGGCTGTGCACGAAGGTCAGATTCCAGAACCCTCTGGTCCGCAGCGCCTGGGCGCGGGTCCAAACCGGGTCTGAAATTTTTTGGGTAGCGGTCGACGGCACGGTCCTTGAGGCGTTATCATGGTATTTGACTTCAGGATTTCGGGCGCCGTCCGGCAGCAGGCCAAAATCTTCCGGCCTTCGGCGCAGAAAAAACCAGGCCGGAAGACCGGATATCAGGAAAACCAGCAGGCCCAGAACGCTCCAGGCCATTCGCCAGCCCATGGTTAAAATAATAAACTGGAGAAGCGCCGGGAAAATGACCGAACCCACCCGGGGTCCCAGCCAGGTAACGCCCATGGCCCGACCCCGCTTCCGGACAAACCAGTTGGAGACGGTAACCGTTATGACCATGCTGAGCACTCCCACGGCAATCATGCGCCCCAGCCCGAAAAACAGATAGAGCTGCCAGATTCTGGTGATCAGGGCCATGCAGATCAGCCCGGCGCTCATAACCAGGATGCTCACGAACGCCACTATTTTGGGCCCATGCCGGTCTAAAAGGGGGCCGACAAAAGGAGACAATATCCCGGCACAGATGGAGCCGAATGCGATGGACCCTGTTATAGCGGTTCGGCTCCAGCCGAATTCCGCTATCATCGGCTTCATAAAAACGGAAAGAATGTTCTGGACCGCCCCGGATTCGGTCATACCGATCAGAAATGTTACTCCGACAATAATCCAGCCATAAAAGGGTTTTTTCAGCTTCATCACCAGAAGCATCTAAAACAATTTAAAAATTTGTAATACAATCATCCGAACCGCAATTATAATCATCACGAATTTGAAAATGGAAACAAAGGCTTTTTCCGACAACCGTTTGACCAGACGTTTGCCGACAAGGGTGCCCAGGATAACCGCCAGGCTTAAGTAAATAATGACATCCCAATATGTCAGGATATTAACGCCGATGAATCCAAACAAGGGAATTTTAACCAAGTGGTCCAATATCTGGCAGGCAGCCTTGGTGGCGATAAAGTTTTCCTTGATGATTCCTCTCCGGATATAAAAAGGCGCCGTAATCGGACCGCTGGCGCCGAAAAAAATTCCGAAAAATCCGGCCAGCAGCCCCACTAAACTAAAAACCTTGTCGCCGATGACGGTTTTGGAAGGTTTTAAAGGGGTGATGACGGCAACAATAATAAAAACGCCGATCATCAGTTTAATGAGGTCTTTGGGAAGGAGGCTGAAAATATAGATACCCGCCAGGGAGCCCGGCAGAAGACCCAGCGCATAAAAACCGACGATCCGCCGGTTGATATGTTTGAAAAAAAGAATAATGCGGGAAGCATTGCTGATAACCATCAGGGCCGCATGCAAGGGAATCACATAAGCAATATCGATAAAGGATGCCAGAATGCCGACAAAAATTACACCGCCCCCCATGCCGATGGTTCCGGCCAGAATTGATGTTAAAAACGCAGAGATGGACAAAATGATCAGAGTCGCAAAAGAAATCAGCATAGCGCCCCCTAACATTTATTGATGGGGTAGTCAACGCGGCGTCCGACGACAATAAAAACAGGATCGATACCCGGCCTCCCGTTGCTATCGGTACAAAGCATTTTTTAAGTCCCGGATCATGACCCCTATCTCCTGCGCGGCGCCCCCTTCTTTTCACTTGCATGCCGCAGGCTAAACCCGGCGACTTAACGGGGCGTTGAAGCCGAAATCCCTACAATTTACATTCCGTGTATGGCGTTGCAAGCTGGATCAACAGGGCGGATAGGAACATCAGGCCGCCCAGATAAAGAAACACCAGGGTAAAATTCCCGCCGGAGCTATCCAGCAGATAACCGCTCAGCCAGGGCCCCAGGGCTCCTGAAAAAAAACCAAATGCGGTAAAAACCAGCCCGAAGATTGATCCGAAATGGGCCATTCCGAAACAGTCGCTCACAAACGGAGCTGATACGGCAAACAGGGTTCCAAAGGCAAATCCTACGACAGCGGCCAGCGCCGCCCAGACAGCCGGACTTTCCAGGTGTGGAAGAAGAAAGTATGCGCAGCCCACAAGAAAAAAAGCGCCGCTCATAATCTTTTTCCGGCCGAACTTGTCTGAAAGAAAGCCGCTCACCAGGCGGCTTGCACCGTTGGTGAAATTAAAAGCCATCAAGAGAAACACCGCCTCGGCGCCAGCCAGTCCCCGGGCCGTACCGAAAGGAATTGCCAAGGTCACCATGGCAATGCCGGCGGCGCCCGCAAAGGCGTTGGTAAACCACAAGAGCCCGAACGATCGGGTTCGCACGCTTTGCCAGGCGGAAACGGAAAGGATCCCGGACCCATGCGCAGGAACGCCGGCCGCAGGAGGGAGACGAATGCCGGTCGCGGCCGCCAACCCCGCCAGCAGCACGATGGCCCCGGCCAGTCGTGTCATTGTCATGTAGCCAAACGATTGAAACAGATGGCTGTAGACCGGCGCCATGACCGCGCCGGACAGACCGAACGTCATGCTGACGAGACCGGAGACCAGACCCTTGCGCCCGGGAAACCAGCGCTGTACGACCATCAACGGCGGAAGATAACAAAAGGCGGATGAAGCGCCTGTTAAAAAAGCCCAGAGATAAACGGCGTCCATGTGCGATGCCCGGCCGAGCAGCATGAGACTGAGCCCGTAAATGGCAGCACCCATCCCTGCAATCCAGGACGGCCGCATCCGTTCCTGCAGACGCCCGATCAGAAACATATGCAGGCCGGCCGCCGCCAAAACATAGAACAGGATTTGGCCGATTTCAGCCCTCCCGACGTTGAAAGTCTTTTGCCAGTATGGTCCCATAACCCCTGGAAAACCGAAAACCAGAGAACCGGGAATAAATGCCGTCAGGCCGGCTGCCGCCTGCACCAGGTATGCCCGGTACGGCCGGTCCGGTTTGAATATCTGTTGATTCATGCCTCACCTTCGGTTCTGATCCGACCGATCCGTTTCTTGTCGGATAAGGGACTGAATCGAAAAGCCTGCGCACTAAGGCGTCTCAAAAAGGTCAGCAACCATTTCTTCCAGTTCGACCAGGGGAACCGGTTCGATTACAGCCCGGCCGACATCCTGCAGCAAAACAAAATGGATACTTCCCCCTTCCCTTTTTTTGTCTCGCCGGAGGGCGTCCAGGATCGCTTTCCGGTCCAACCGAATACGGACAGGCAGATTGAATTTGCCGATCAGCCGGATCACCCTTTCGCCAGCCTGCCTGGAAAGCATTCTTTTTTTCAGGGAAAGCCTACAGGCGGCCGCCATCCCCAAGCCGACGGCTTCTCCATGGGTTAAGCCGGTTATAATTTCAACGGCATGGCCGAAAGTGTGGCCGAAATTTAGTATCCGCCGCTCGCCCTGTTCGGTTGCATCACGATTCACAATGGCTGCCTTAAGAACGACGGAGGAATATACCAGATGCTCGATCACCTCAGGATCCAGCTGCAATGCCTTTTCATAACCGTTTTCGAGAAATTCAAAACTGGTCCGATCGCCGATAGCGGCGTGTTTGACGATTTCACCAAAGCCGCTTAAGCGTTCTTTTTCCGGAAGCGTGGTTAAAAGCGCCGGATCACAGAGGACAAATTCAGGTTGCCGGAACACCCCGACCATGTTCTTGTAGCCGCCGAAATTAACTCCGTTTTTTCCCCCCACACTGGCATCCACCTGCGATAGAAGGGTGGTCGCCGCAAAACCGAAGCGGACCCCGCGCAAATAGGTGGAAGCAACGAACCCGGCAATATCACAAACTACTCCCCCGCCGATGCCGACAATAAAAGCGGTCCGGCCGGCTTCAAGGGCCACCAGCCGTTCATATATTTGCTGAACGGTGGTCAGGTTCTTAACGGCTTCGCCGGTCCCGATGCGAATCGTTTCACCCCTGGGAAACAGCCGGTAGTAAAGCTCACCGACATGGGTGTCGGTTATCACCACGACTTTATCGGACGGGGGAATATACCGGGAAAGATTGGCTAGTTTTTCTCCCACCATGATGACGGATTGTCCGGTTTTTCCGCTGATCTCCAATCGTTTCATAATATCCTCTCGGCTTGAATGAAAGGGCCTCCCGGGTCTTATAAAGGGGCCTGCAACAGATTGAAAATCTGCTGCGTCCGGCGGCATAAATGCTCAAATTGTTCCGGGTAAAGGGACTGCGCCCCGTCGCTCAGGGCTTTGTCCGGTTCATGGTGAACCTCAACCATTAGTCCCTGCGCTTCAACCGAAACGGCCGCCTGGCTGAGGGGGATGACCTGATCTCTGCGGCCGGCGGCATGGCTGGGATCGACGATAATGGGAAGGTGGCTTTCCTTCCTCACGAACGTTACCGCCGAAAGATCCAGCGTGTTGCGGCTGTGGTGAACAAAGGTGCGTACGCCTCTTTCACATAATATCACCTGCCGGTTGCCTTTTTCCAGGATATATTCGGCTGCCATCAACCATTCATCAATCGTCGCCGCCAGCCCCCTTTTCAGCATGACCGGTTTTCGAGCCTGTCCGGCCCGGCGCAGCAGGCTGAAATTCTGCATATTGCGGGCGCCGATTTGAATGACATCCGCATACGCTTCGACCATATCAAAGGTTTCATAATCCATCACCTCGGTAACAATCGGCAGGCCTGTTAAATCCCTCGCACGCGCCAGGATTTTAAGCCCCTCTTCGCCCAGTCCCTGGAAGGAATAGGGCGATGTCCGCGGTTTGAAGGCTCCGCCCCGGAACATGTGCGCACCGCTTTTTTTCACCAGCCTGGCGATGGTCAGGGCCTGAGACTCGCTTTCCACGGCGCACGGCCCGGCAATGATGCATAAATGGCCTTTTCCAATGGTCGCATCGCCGATGCGGATGATGGTATCTTCCGGCTGAAACTCACGGCTGACCAGCTTGTACGGCCGAGTAACGGGGATCACGTCTTTGACCCCTTTAAGGCCCGTAAACAGCGATGCATCCACTGCGCCTTTGTTGTACAGAATGCCGATGGCCACCCGTTCTCCCCCGGGAATCGATCGCGCCTGGTAACCCCGCATTTCCGCTGCCGCTACTACGGCGTCAACGTCCCCGGCAGTTGCTGTTTTATCCATTACAACCAACATGTTTCCACCTCCCTGGCGTTTAATTTTACTGTCCGAATAAAAAAAGGCTATGGCACCCTCCACAGCCTTTAAAAGCAAAAGAACCGTGGGATTTGGGGGTCCCACGGTTCTTTTTAAATTTTGTTTTTTTACTTGCTTATGTCAAAAAAAAACCGGCGGCGCACCCCTCGCTTTCAGATATCCACCAGCGCCAAAAAAATCGTGCATTTTCCGACCGTTTCATTTTCAGAAATTTCCCCTCTGCAATAAAGATCTATATTTACATATTAGAGTCGATGATAATTTGTCAAGGTATTTATATCGTGCCCGGTTGCGGGGTAGAATCCGTTCGCACCTGCCTATTGAAATTCATTGATATGTCCCTTTCTGAGTTCAGGAATTACTACCCTCGAAAGGCAACGCAAAGAAATCTCGCAGTTTCAGAATGCGACCTGTCCGCCGGAGCGACGAAATGGCCGGGAACCGTTATTTAACGCCTGCAACCGCCTGGGCCACATTAAAACAATACCCGCCGATTTTTTCAAAATTCGCCAGCATATCGATATAAAGCAAGCCGGGATCAATGGAGCAGTTCCCGCATCGCAGCCGGCCGATATGGTCCTGTCTCAGTGCTTCTCGCAAATCATTGATGGAATTTTCAATAACCATCGCCTGTTCCATAATATCTTCGTTACCCTCTCTGATGCCGAAGGTGATCAGGTCCATGAATTTCAATACCTGGCCGGTTATTTTTCTTAAATCTTCCTGGGCCACGGGCGTAAACTGCATGTTGTTTTCTATTAACCGCTCGATCAGTTGGGCGACCGCTTCCGAGGAGTCGCCGATTCTTTCGATATTATTGGCCATTCGCATCAGGCTTGAAATTTCTTTGGCCTCGGATTCGTTCACACCGCCTTGAAACAGTTTGGTCAGATATGTTGTGATTTCTTTTCGCATGGAGTCCAGAAAGCCTTCAAGTCTTCTCCAGCGGCTCAATTTTTTAGAATCCCTTTCTTCGATACAGGCTATGATGTTTTTAAACATATCCCCGGCAGATTGCGACATGCGTGCGATTTCACTGCGCACCGCCGTCAGGGCTGCGATGGGGCTGTCGATAAACCGGTTGCCGAAGTCCGGCAGGCGGTAGGTATCTTCTTCAATTTTCGGCTTTGGCGACAGCAGAATGCTCAGTTTCACCAGCACCGGCATGAAAACTAAGAATATGAGGGCGTTGATGACGTTAAAGAAAGTATGGCCGTTGGCGATATAGCGGGCGACATTAACGGATTCTCCGTTGACTATCGTGCCGGCGGGTCCGATTCCCATGTGCCGGGTGATAAAATCAATCAGATCAATAAAGTGAGGAAAAATAAATATCATAATGACCACACCGATGACATTGAAAATGGTATGCGCATTGGCTGTCCGGTGGGCGTTTATGTTGGTCGAACCCAGCCGGGCCAGCTGGGCCGTAATGGTGGTGCCGATATTTTCCCCCAGCACCAGTGCCATGGCCGCCGGAAAGGTTAACAGTCCCTGAGTTGCCAGCGTCATAGTCAACCCGATGGTGGCGGATGAGGATTGCACCAGAACCGTCAGAACCGTACCGACCAGCACACACAGCAGAATGCCGCCGAAGGTATCCACGTTAAAGCGGGTAAAAAATTCGATAAAAACGGGATCTTTTTTAATCGGCCCTAAGCCGTCGCCCATGACCGTCATCCCGAAAAACAACAGCCCGAATCCCAGGACGAATTCACCCACGTACCGGTATTTCTTTTTCTGGGTGAAAAATTTCAAAAAAACCCCGGCGGCGATAGCCGGCAGGGCCGCGTCGCTCAGCTTGAACGCTATCAGCTGGGCGGTCACGGTTGTTCCGATGTTGGCCCCCAGGATCACCCCGACGGCCTGCTCAAGGGTCATCAGCCCGGCGCTGACAAACCCGATCAGCATAACCGTGGTGGCCGAAGACGACTGAATGATGGCGGTGACGCCGGTTCCGGTTAGACAGCCGATCACCCGGTTCGAGGAAACCGCTCCGAGAATTCGCCGGATCCGGTCGCCGGCAGACATCTGCAGGCCGTCCGTCATCATCTTCATTCCCAAAATAAAAATGCCCAGCCCGCCGATCGTTTCAAGCAACACTTTAGTTAAATACATGAAATATCCCTGAGACTGAAAACCTGAACATCTATTCCACGACTGCCGCCGGCCCACAGATCCGGACAGGAGCTGATGCCCACCAGGCAGTCCATTTCAATGCAAAAGTCGACATGGGTTCCGGGTTTCGGGCGGGTCAGCCGGTTGACCATCAGCCCGGTTGCGGAATTAATATCGACATTCTGATATAGATTAAATGGACTGGGTATGTCGCAGGGCGGAATTTTCCATGGCTTGAGAGCTTCAATCAGGTTTTCAAAGCAGCCATGACCCGGAATTTCATCGGCCGGTATGTCCCGAAAATAATACTCCGCCAGACGGCCCTCTTTAGCGGCCAGCTCGAAACGGGAGCGGCTGCACATTCCGTGCTGCAGGTCATGGGTGCCTTCTTTGAACGTATCGTCCAGGATCGTCATGAGGGCATGGTTTGTTTTTGTCATGAGCACATCACCGGTACTGATAAATATTTTTCGATTATAGACCTTTGTGCGGGCCTGATCAAAGCGTTCCGTCAGGTCCGCAAGGTTGAAGGCCACCAGATCGGCGATTGAGGTGCCCAGGACACGCAGGACCTCCCCTTTTTTTAACTCGCGCGCCCAGCCGCTGTTTCGCTTGATCGCCTCTTCGTAAACCAGGACTTGTTGAGTCGCCATACGATCCTCCTGAAGCCGGATTTAATACTCTCCGATGCCTGCTGCCGCAGATTCAAAACGGACCGCCGGCGGTGCTGTTAAGCTGTTTTTGGATACCCTTTTTCTGCTGAAAAGGCAACAGTACAAATTTCAAATTTTGACAACATGTTTTTTGCTTGACAGCCGCGACGGAAGAATGTATATAGTCGACCGTCGACAAATAGGGGGTTGGCCCGCAGCGCCAAAAAATCACCGGGATGCTGACCAAAAAAATTAAACAGTATGCTTTTCGGCCCGATGTTCTGGCTGGACAGGTTTCAAAAATTCTCACCGAAGCCATCCTGGAAGACGTGCTAAAGGGCGGCGACAAGCTGGTGGAATCGGACCTGCAAAAACAGTTCGGCATCAGCCGTTCCCCGCTGCGCGAAGCGTTCCGGGATCTGGAAAAAAAGGGGCTGGTGACAATCACCCCCCGCAAAGGGACATTTGTTAAACGCATCTCACGCAAAGATATTCAGGAAAATTTTCCGGTTCGTGCAACCCTGGAAGGTCTGGCCGCTAAGGAAGCCTTTAAAAAAATAGATGCAAAGGGCCGTTCCCACATGCAGCAGGCCCTGCTGAAAATGGAACAGGCCGTAAAAGAAAACGATCCAAAAGCCTACTGGAAGCAGCATATTGTTTTTCACGAAATCTTTATCGGGGCCTGCGCCAACGAGGTTCTGATCGCTATTCTGAATACCTTGCGGATGCACAGCCTGTGGTACCGGTTTTCCTATAAATACTATCGCGAAGATCTGCCCGGATCATTGGCGGTACACCGGAAGATTCTGGAACTTTTTAATAATCCACAGACAGACCCGGCCGTACTGGCTGAACGGGTGCAACACCACATCGAAACGGCCTCGGAAAAATTTCTGGCCTACCTGGAAGAACCCTGAAACCACCGTAAGCGACCCCGGCTGCCGCAGGAACCTTTTGGAGGATTTTTGAATGGAAACGATCTTATTTGCCTATAACCGGATGGAACAGCGTCTTTTAAAAAAACTGGAAAACTTTCCCCTGATAGGATTCACCGCCAAAAACCGGGGATGGCACTTTGTCCTTGCCTGGATCCACCGCGGCGCCGGATTATTGCTGGTTCTGTATGTATGGTTTCATATTAATACCCTTGCCGCGCTGGCAACGCCTGAAGTTTTTGCCCTGAAAATGAAGTTTTTTCAAGGAGTGTTTTTCGTGTTTCTGGAATGGACGCTGGCTGTGCCGGTGATCTTTCATGCCCTCAACGGGGGCCGGTTGATTTTGTACGAAGTCTTTTGCAGTCGGGCGGACGCCGCCATCACCCGGGGGGTCCTTATTTTTTCGTTGCTGTATACGGGGCTGCTGGGAGTAATGATGATCAGAAGCGATCAGGTGATATCCCCGTTTATTTTCTGGCTTTGTCTGCTGATCATGAGCATCAGCCTGTCCTTCCTGGTAGTCTTAAAAATATGGCCCGGCGAAAATTCCGCCGGCTGGAAACTTCAACGCATTACCGGCAGTTTTTTGCTGCCGATGATTCCGGCGCACCTCCTGTTCATGCATCTGCAGCCGGCAATCGGGCATGATGCCGGGATGATTATTGCCAGAATGCAGTTCTTCTTTATTAAAATCGTAGATCTTGCCCTGCTCGCGGCAGGTCTCTACCACGGCGGTTACGGCCTGCTGTCCATTATCAAGGACTATCTCCCGGCCAGATTTTTACATTATTGCGGCGCCATTCTTATTATCGTCATCATGGGCTACTTCTTTCTGGCCGGGGTTAAATTAACACTTTTCATATAGAGGAGTAATTGAATGAACAGGGTTCTGCAACTATCGGCAACCCTACATAGCGACCTGCTGATCATCGGAGCCGGCGGAGCCGGCATGCGCTGCGCGGCCGAGGTGCTTGAAAAAAGACCCGACAGCCGGGTGATCGCTTTAACCAAGGTCCCGCATCCCCAGAAATCGCACACCTCCACCGCCCAGGGGGGATTGGCATCAGTGGATCCGGCCGACCCGGCCGACAAAATCATTTATCATATGTTTGACACCTGGAAGGGTTCCGACTGCATGGCCGACCAGAATGTCGTAAAAAAAATATGCGAGGCCGCCTGGGAGCAGATCGTCTGGCTGGAAAACCGCGGGATGCATTTCAGCCGGAACCAGGATGGAAAACTCAGCAAGCGGACATTCGGCGGCCATACCTTAAACTTCGGAGAACGTTCCGCGTTTCGGGCTGTTTTTGAGGCGGATCGAACCGGAAAAGGAATCATGGATACCACCTGGGGAGAATCTATGAAGCGGGGGGTTACCTTTTTAAACCAAGCGATTGCCACCGAGCTGCTGTTTAATAAGGGCCGGTGTGTCGGCGCCATGGTTTTCCTCCAGAAAAAAGGGGAATTCGTTCGGATTTTATCCCGGGCAACCGTCCTATCCTCAGGCGGCAGCGGTCAGGTTTTCAAAGTCACCACCAACTGCCGCCAAAACACGGGCGACGGCCTGGCCATTGCACTCATGGCCGGCCTTCCGGTCCTCGATCCGGAAGCGGTGCAGTTTCATCCCACCGGCATCGTGGGCCCCGGTATTCTGGCCAGCGAAACCCTGCGCTCGGTGGGCGGCATCCTGCGCAACAAGTCATTGGAACCGTTTATGGAGCGCTATGCCCCCAAAATGAAAGAACTGGCCCCGCGGGACATGGTGGCCCGGGCGATTGAATCGGAAATACGCGAAGGTCGGGGCGTCTTAAACCCCGACCACAATATCGAGCATGTCTGGATCGATCTGCGTCATCTGCCCCGTACGGTTCATGAGGAACAGATTCCGGAGGTCACCGGTTTTTTTAAAAAATACGTGAACCTGGATCCCCGCATCGAACTCTGCCCGGTGCGCCCCAGCAACCACTACCACATGGGCGGCATCCCGACAAACATCGCCGGCCAGGTCCTCAACGTCAGTCAGACCCCCGTTCCGGGGCTTTATGCCGTGGGCGAATGCGCCGCAGCCAGTTTTCACGGCTTTAACCGCCTGGGCACCAATTCCATCCTGGAACTCATCACCATGGGAAAATTTATCGGTGAAAGTGTCCTGGAAACCCTGGCGGATCCTCCCGGAAAACCGGCTGAAGCAACCCCTGAAAAAAGCTTCCGTCTGTTTTCCGGTTATCTGGCAGGACAGGGTGCGGACAACATTGGAAAAATTCGTGATGCCCTGAGAACTCTGATGACCGCCAAGGTCGGCGTTTTTCGCACGGAGTCCGGCATCGTGGAGGCCATTGAGTCCCTGAGCGAACTGAACGAGCGGGCGCAACGGGTCTCTCTGGCCAATAAGAGTCTTGCCATGAACCAGGAGCTTATTCAGCGCTGGGAGCTGGACAATCTTCTGGCGGTATCCCTGGTAATCGCCCGGGCGGCTTTAGCGCGCAAAGAATCCCGCGGAGCCCATTTCCGCGAAGATTTTCCCGAGCGAAAGGATGCATTCAACCACCACACCCTGGCATCCATGCCCGTTTTCGGCCATGTGACGCTTGACCGGCGCGCCGTTGACATGAGCGTTTTCAGTGCCGGCGGCGATAATTATGAAAAATTCAACCTGATCGAGAGAAAATATTAAGGAACCGTATGGAAACAAGTTATCAGATCACCTTGAAGATCCACCGCTATGATCCCGATGACGGACGGACCTGGGTCCAGGAATACCGCTTAAGTGCCGGCCGCATCCTGCGCTTTGTCGATCTCTTTCGCAAAATAAACGATGAACAGGACCCGTCTCTGGTCTGGAATTCATCCTGTGAACACGGCCAGTGCGGTTCCTGCGCGGTGCGGATCAACGGCAAACCGATGCTGTCGTGCGAACTCCTGGTTGAAAACGCCGTGGCTTACTTTAACACCACTGTTTTTGAGATAGAACCGCTGGCAATCGCCCCGGTGGTTCGCGACCTCGTCGTGGATATTGAAAAAGCTTATGAAAAGGTCGACCGGGCCAAGCCCTATATCATTGCCGCCAGACCAAATGCCGAAACCAAAACGGAATACAGCATTTCGCCCCAGGAACTCGAAAAATACGTTGCCGCCACCCGCTGCATCAACTGCTTTTGCTGTGCCGAAGCCTGTATCAGCAGCTCCAAAGCCTTTCTGGGGCCCAATGCCATGCTGGCCAGCATCGTCCGGATCATGGACCCCCGCGAGCAGGAAAAATCCGAACGCCTGGCGCTGCTTTACAGCGACCGGGGCGTCCGCCGCTGTCATTCATCCCGGGCCTGCTCCTTTGTCTGTCCCAAGGAGATTGATGTCGCCTATTTTATCGCCCTGGCCAAAACCGGCCGGTTTAACCTGAACCCCTGAATAACAGGCGCAAGCATGCGGAAATTCTCTGTAAGAACCATCACCCGGGCTATACGCGATCTGTCCATCAAGGCCAATACGGCTCTGGGGCCGGATGCCTTGAACGCTTTCCAGCGTGCCCTGCAGACGGAAACCTCTTGTTTTGTCGCCATCGGCGGCGGCGGCGGCGCCCTGATTTCAAAATGAATGTAAACAAAATGAAAAGGTAGGTCGTCATGAATGAAACGGATGAACTGATTAGGGAATGTCTGGCCATCGATTATAGAAATCTGCCGGCGGAGGTCGTCGATCGCGCCAAATATTTATTGCTGGACTACCTGGGAGTGGCCGCCCGCGGCGCCTTGAGCGATTCCGCCGCCGCCGCCCGGAAAATGGTCGCCAAGCTGGATACGGCGACAGAAGGCGCGGTGGTCATCGGAGCGCGGCAAAAAGCCAGGCCGCCTTACGCCGCCCTTTTAAACGGCATCGCCGCTCACTCCATCGAACTCGACGATGTGGTCAACGAAGCCTCGCTCCACCCGGGGGTAACGGTCATGTCGGCGGCGCTGGCCGCCGGGCACATGGCCAACTGCAGCGGCAGAGAACTGATCGCCGGAATTGTCGCCGGCTACGAAGTCGCCATCCGGCTCGGGATCGGTCTCGATCCGGCCGCCCATTATGCCCGGGGGTTTCATCCCACCGCCACCTGCGGCACGCTCGGGTCGGCCGTAACAGCTGCAAAGATTTTGGCTTTAAATGCGGTTGAAATGAAAAATGCCCTGGGAATTTCCGGCAGCCAGGCCGGCGGTTTAATGGAGTTTTTAAGCGACGGGGCTTATACTAAGCGTTTACACGCCGGCTGGGCCGCCCATAGCGGCCTGCTGGCAGCCCTCCTGGCCCGGGAAGGGTTTACCGGACCGGGCTCGGTTATCGAGGGAAAATTCGGCTTCTTAAAATCGTATTCCGACAAGCCCCATCCGGATCGAATCCTGGCCGACTGGGGAAACCCCTACCAGGTCCTGAAAACCAGCATCAAACCCCATTCCTGCTGCCGCTACAAACAGGGACCAATCGACGGAGTTCTCGCGATCATGCGCGAAAACCGGCTCGCGGCCGCGGATATCAGGTCGGTCGAACTCACCGTCCTAAAGGCGGGCTTTGCGCTGGTGGCGGAACCGCCGGTGCGGAAACAAAATCCCCAATCCATCGTGGATGCCCAGTTCAGCATGCCCTTCGGTGCGGCGGTTGCCATCCTGTTCGGCAAGGCCACGCTGGATGAATATTCACAGAAAAATCTGGATTCACCCGAGGTCCGGAAAATGATGCAGCGGGTCCGCTGCGTCGCCGATCCGGAGCTGGAGAAGGAATTTCCCAGAAAATGGCCGGCGCGGGTGAAGTTAACAACCAACCGGGGACAGGCGTTTTCCGCTTACATTGAATATCCCAAGGGTGATCCGGAGAACCCCCTGACGTGGCAAGAATTGATCGCAAAGTTCAGGGAGCTTGTCCGGCCGGTTTATGCCGCCGATCACAGTTCAAAAATAATCGGGATGATCCGGTCCATTGAAGATGCCGATACATTACAACCGCTGTCGGAACTATTGCCGGCCGGATAAATAAATTCAGCTCTATTCAATTGAAAAGGAGTCGTTAATGACAAAATCTAAAGAAGCACTGACCCGTTTCATCCGGGAACAGCGGGATGAAAAAAATTACAGCGGCCTTCCCCTGAAAGGGGTGCGGGTGCTGGACATGTCCACCATCGTGGCCGCCCCTTCGGCAGCAATGCTGCTGGGAGATGCCGGCGCAGAAGTGATCAAAATAGAAAATCCTTCGGTTCACGACGGCCTGCGGGCATGGAGCGTTGTTGAAGAAAATGGAATTCAACCGTATTATGCCGTTATCGGGCGTAATAAATTTCCGGTTACCATCAATCTGAAATCCGAAGACGGCAAGCGGATATTTTTCAAACTGATCAGTCAGACGGATGTTTTTATTGAAAATTTGCGGCCCGGTTCCATGGAAAAGATGGGCCTGGGCGCCGACCGGATGTTGGCGTTAAACCCGGGGCTGATCATAGGAAAAGTATCCGGCTACGGACAAACCGGGCCCTATGCCATGAAGCCCGGTTTTGGAACGCTGGCTGAAGCCTTCAGCGGATTCACTTTTCTGAATGCCCATCCCGGCGGTCCCCCCACCAGTCCGCCGTTGGCCCTGGCGGACTTTATCGCAGGGCTCCATCTCGCTTTTGCCGTGGTTGTTTCACTGCGATCGCAAAGACGGATGGAATCGGGCGGCCAGGTGATTGATATCTCCCTCTATGAACCGCTTTTCAGCCTGCTGGGCGCTGAATTTTTATCCTATCATCTGACCGGCGAGGTTCCGCAGCCCATCGGCAATGAACTCCGCGGGGCGGCCCCCAGAAACAATTACCGCACCAAAAACGGCGACTGGGTGGCGCTATCCTGCTCCTCCCAGGGAACCTGGGAAAGGCTGGCCGAAGCCATGGGACGGCCGGACATGATCAAAGATCCCCGTTTTCTGACCAATGAACAGCGCATCACCACGGAAAGCCGGCGCATTCTGAATGAAACCATTCAGGGCTGGATCGGAAGCATGGCTACCGAGGAATTTCTCGATATCTGCACCCGCCTGGGCCTTACCTCCGGACCGATACCCAATATGAAGGATATCGGCGAAAATAAACATTACCACGAAAGAAAAACATTAATTGAAATTGAAGATCCCGCCACCGGCATCATGCTGAAAATGCCGGATATTGCCTACCGGATGCTGGGCGCACCCGCGAAAATCCGGTTTGCCGGCCTGCCCGTCGGTTCGGCCAATGAAGTGATCTATCAGGACCTTCTGGGTTATTCGGCCGAAGATATCGAGCGGTTTAAAAAGGAAGGCGCCATATAGACTTTCTAACGTTGTGCCGCAGCGAGCCAGCTCCAGGCCCGCTGCTTGAAACCTTATTTAAATTTCAGCGACGATTTACCGATTTGCAAAACAAAATCCGGCGATGTTTTGGAAAATCGGCAGATGTATTTTTCTATTTGATCCGGGCAAGTTTGCGCAGCGACGGATAGTCGGGACGCTGGATTCCCAGTCGTTCCAGGCCATGTTGACCGTTTTCGACGATATACCAGTTGCCTTTGGAGTCGAGGCATTCCCCGTGAGCACTGACAAAACTGTCCATCTCTCCGTAATGGGTTTCGCCCCACCCGGCAAGGAGATTGCCATCGAGATCGTAGATAGAGATATGGGAGGGAACCGATTCGGTCATCACTTTCCCTGCCAACGTCCGCTTACCGGCTGTCCAGAGCAGGACCGATATGAAAACGTTGTGGTCCTGGTCGATAATCAGCCCTTGCGGGCGCCCTTTTATGTTCCAGACATCCAGCGGCTCGCCTGTTGGCGAAAAAATCTGCACCCGGGAATTTTCCCGATCGCAAACGAACACCCGACCATCCGTATGAACCCAGGCGGAATGGGGTAAATTGAATTGCCCCGGTCCCTCCCCGGGTTCTCCCCATGACTGGATCAGTTCACCTTGCGGGTTAAAGCGATGGACGCGAGCATTGCCATAGCCGTCCGTGATATAGAGATCGCCGCCCGGAGCTACCGCCACTTTGGTCGGACGGTTAAAAGGCCCGGCGCTTCTTTTTATGCTCTCCAGCGATGATGCCGGGTTCAGCACATAGCCGGTATCGGAAGGCTGGTTGGATCTTCCCAGGGTCTGCAACAACCTGCCGTCCAGGGTGAACTTTCGAACCGTATGGTCGCGGTCGTCGGTACACCAAACGATATCGTCCGGTGTAATCGTGATGCCGTGGGGACGCCCCAAAAATAAATTTTCACCCCATGTTCCCAGAAACTGCCCGTCGCTTTCGAAAACAGCCACCGGATGCTCCGACCGGTTGAAAACATAAACCCGGTCTTGAGAATCCGTGGCCACTCCGGGTATGTCGCCGCCAAGCCGCAAATTTTCCGGAACTTTTCCCCAGCCTTCGACAACTTCATATTTGAAACTCACTGACTCCAATATCATTTTTCGGTTCCCTATCTTTTTTTGCGTTATTGTTTTTTTCTTTCCGGGCCGGGCATGCTGTCGCCGTGCGGATGCTTGAAGCCTTACATCCCCTGCTTGTAAAAATCTTCCGGTTCGGTTACCGCATCGGGCTTTTTGGTGTATTCGGTCGGTGCGGTTCCTTCTTTAAAGCACTCAAAAATCAATTTTTTCGATTCCGGGATCGGCAGCAAACCGGTTTCCGCATCGATTTTTGAAAAAACGACGCCTTCCGGGACCTGAAATACCCGGATCGGCTTATCTGCCAGAATTCTTTTCATAAAACCGAGCCAGATCGGGCTGGCAGCTCTGGAGCCGGTTTCATCCTTGCCGAGAGGGCCCTCTTCATCAAACCCGACCCACGTTCCGGTGACATACCGGGGCGTATAGCCTACAAACCAGGCATCATACAGGTTGTTGGTGGTGCCGGTTTTGCCGGCCACCGGCCGGTTCAGCTCCCGTACCCGCCGCCCGGTGCCCTCTTTTATCACCCCTTCCAGCAGGCTGGTGATGATATAAGCGGTGCTCTTTTCCATGACTTTCTGCCGGGTGGGCACCGCCTCTTCCAGGATATTTCCTTCCCGGTCGAGAACGCGGGTCACAAAAACCGGTTCGACAAGGTATCCGGCATTGTCAAAAACCGAATATGCCTTGACGAGTTCCAGCAAGGAAACGCCGGAGGAGCCCAGCGCAATGGAAAGGTCCCGGCTTAGCTGCGATGTGATGCCAAGGTTTTGGGCATACTCGATGGCATAATCAATACCGATATCTTTTAAAATCTTGATGGTAATGACGTTGCGGGATTTTGCCAGGGCATCGCGCAGGAGGGTCGGCCCGTGAAATTTTTCTTCATAGTTTTGCGGTTTCCACTTAAAATCGCGTTCCATATCCTGAAAAACAATCGGTGAATCGATCAGGACGGTCGCAGGGGTATAGCCCTTATCGATGGCTGCGGCATAAATCAGCGGCTTGAAGGCAGACCCCGGCTGCCGCCGGGATTGGATGGCGCGATTGAACTGGCTTTGCTTAAAATCACTCCCTCCCACCATCACTTTGGCATGGCCGGTTTCAGCCTCCAGTGACAGCAGTGCGGCTTGGGCATTGGGGATTTGTTCCAGGGCCAGCTCCCAGGGTTCCGGCTCCGGCTTTTTCTTTTTGATCCGGACCAGGACGACATCTCCGACCGTTAGGACTTCCGAGGGGCGCCTCACCCGGGTTTCATAAAAGGCAATTTCCAGATTCGGTTTTCGCGCCCAGCGCATATCGTCAATGGGGATCATGCCCGTCGATTTGCCCATTCGAACGGTTACTGAATCACGATCATCGTCACAGGCAATAACGACCCCCTCAATCGTTTGTCCCTCCTGTGGAACCGATTCTTCCATTCTCAACTGGACTTCTTTTGAATACCCGTCGATTTCTGCGGTGGGCAGGTTCCGCAGCGGTCCGCGATACCCCTGGCGTTTATCGAGCGCCAACAGACCTTTTGTGATTTCCTCCCGCGCGATCTTTTGCATTTCAATATTAACGGCCGTGTAAACCTGCAAGCCGCCGGTATACAACATGTCCGCGCCATATTTACTCTCGATATACTGCCGCACATGCTCGGTGTAAAACGGCACCTCTTCAATATACCAGTTGCGCCGCTCTTTAATTTCCAGCGGGGTGTTGATGGCTTCGGTGGCCTCTATAACGGAAATATATCCTTCAGCAACCATCCGGTTTAGCACATAGATTTGTCTTTCCTGAGCCCGTTGCGGATACCGGAAGGGTGAGTATCGACTGGGGGCTTGGGGTAATCCGGCCAAAATGGCGCATTCAGCCAGATTGAGTTTTAAAACCGGTTTGCCGAAATAATTTTCGGCCGCCGCCTGAACGCCGTAAGCGCCGTGGCCCAAATATATCTGGTTCAAATATAAATACAGAATTTCCTCTTTTTTAAACGCCCGGTCGATTCGATAAGCCAGGATGGCTTCTTTAATTTTGCGGGTATAGCTTTTTTCCGGAGTCAAAAAAAATGATTTTGTAACCTGCTGGGTAATCGTGCTGCCCCCCTGCACAATGGTTCCCGCTTCAATATTTTTAAAAAACGCTCTGACAATGCTGAGAAAATCAATTCCCTGGTGTTTATAAAAGCGCGAATCCTCCGCCGCAACAAACGCCTGTTTCAGCATCAGGGGCATTTCGTCCAGGGAAATAACGATGCGACGTTCTTTAAAAAATTCGGCAATTTTAAGGTTGTCGTCCGAATATACGGTGGTGATAATGGGGGGGCGATAATCGGCCAGGGTTGCAATCCTTGGAAGATCTTTACTGAGGTAATAGTACAGACCATAAATTGCCGTCGCCGTGCAGACCGCCATAAAGGTTATGAAGCCGAGGGTCCATCGCAAGATTACGCTTGAACGCTTTCTCGGCCGGCGGCGCATTTCCTGTTCCGGGTTATGGACTGATTTGTTTTGTGGTTCTTTCATGATCCGGCTGTGGGTCCGATAATCGTTATATCCTGTGGACCCGGGGCTGCAAGCCCGACTATTTGTCGGTCCGCATGGTTCTCAATTTCGCCAAGTCCCAAATATAATCGTACAAATGGAGCCCTTTGCTGGCTGCGATTATTTCACCATCCCCCACCCCTATCTCGTGGGCCATGTATTCTTTTAAAAGCTGAATGGCTGCAAGGTTGGCCGGAAATCCGTTCCATAAATCCCAGGACCTGAAGTAGACCATAAAATGAAGTTTGCCGTATCGAATGCGGGTATCGATTCCCCGCAGGCAGGGCGGATCGTTTAAATACAAAGCCTCCGGATCTCCGACGGTCATATATGCTTGGTTGGTGCCATAGCCGTCTTCTTTATACATCCGAACAACCTCGGCAATCTGCGACTCCAGATACTGGCCGTAGGTATAGTCCTCATTGGGTTGCTTGGTGGCGGTCATCAGATAGGGAAGGTATTCCTCCACATATCCATCCGCCACGGGATTGGGAATGCCCAGCGCGGGGGGAATATCCGGAATAAGGGGTTGAACGCCGGGGTATTGAATGTGTACGGTTACATAGTCAAACTCCAGCCGCTCCTGACCCTGACAACTTCCCCTTTCGATCACATAGGTATGGCCGGATTCTAAGATCTTATAGACACATTGAAACCAGGCATCCGGAATATCTCTGGCTTGAACGGATATGATATTCAGCATTTTTTTAAATCAGATGTCCAGCACGCTGACTTCCAGGGCGTTGTTCTGGATAAACTCCCGGCGCGGTTCCACTTCATCACCCATTAAAACGGTAAAAATTTCATCCGTTTCAACAATGTCGTCCACCTTAACCTGGAGCAGAATTCTTTTTTGAGGGTTCATGGTGGTACTCCAAAGCTGTTCGGGGTTCATTTCGCCCAGGCCTTTATAGCGCTGAACCACCAGTCCTTTTTTGCCCTCTTCCATCAGCAGGTCCAGCAGCTTTCGTTTGTCGTCGACAACGACGAACTCATTTTCATTTTCCTTGTTCAGAATCTTGAACGGCGTCAGGTCGTATTGAAATATTTTATTTCCCAGCACCAGGCATTGCTGATAGTCCGAGGAATAAATGAGTCCCCGTCCGATTTTAACCGGTCTGACTTCCTTGAAAATAGTAAGAGAGTCTTTCTGAAGCTGCGCCGGCATTGTCACCATTATCTCATAAATGCCGCGCGCCTCGTTCCAGATCAATTCATTGACATTACACCCTTTTTGAGATAAAAATGTCCTTAAATCCAGCATGTTTTGCCGGTCCTGCAGGAAATTTTTATCGGCAACTCCTTTTTTAATCAGATCTTCTATCAACTCCGGATGAAATCCTCTCCGTCCCAGCCGGGCAAGTGCATAAAAGTATTCCGATAGATCTCCCATAAACAGGTAAAGTTTGTGATCAGACAAGATTTTTTCTTCTTTCCCTAATTTTATTTTTTTCTGCTCACAAATTTTCTTTAAAATATAATCGTTTAAATCTTTTTCGTTTTTAAGATACATTTCATTCTTGCCCTTGCCCACTTTCAACAAGGGGGGCTGGGCGATATATAAATATCCTTTATCGACTATTTCAGGCATCTGCCGGTAGAAAAATGTCAGCAGCAGGGTCCGGATGTGGGAACCGTCAACATCGGCATCCGTCATGATAATAATCTTGTGATAACGGATTCTGTCGATACTGTACTCCTCGCTGCCGACACCGGTTCCCATGGCGGTAATGATATTTTTAATTTCTTCACTCTTTAAAATTTTATCAAACCGTGCTTTTTCAACATTTAAAATTTTACCCCTTAACGGCAAGATAGCTTGATATTTCCGATCGCGCGCCTGTTTGGCGCTGCCGCCGGCGGAATCCCCCTCCACCAGAAACAGTTCGCGTTCGGACGGTTCTGAAGACTGGCACTCGGCCAGTTTTCCGGGCAGGGTTGCATCGACCAGAGATCCTTTGTTTCTGGCAATATCCCGGGCTCTTTTAGCGGCGTCCCGGGCTCGTGAGGCATCCACCGCCTTGCCGATTATTTTTTTGGCTATGGCCGGATTTTCTTCAAAATATACACTCAACTTTTCGTTGATCAGCGATTCAACCAAACCCTTGACTTCGCTGTTACCCAATTTCGTCTTGGTCTGGCCTTCAAATTGCGGCGATTTAATTCTCACGCTGATAATCGCCGTCAATCCCTCACGGACATCATCTCCGCTTATTTTGGCCTTCATGTTTTTGGGCATATTGTTGCCATTGCTGGCATACTGGTTAATGGTCCGGGTCAAAGCCGCCTTAAAGCCGACCAGGTGAAAGCCGCCTTCAATTGTATTGATGTTGTTGGCGAAAGAAAATATTTTTTCATTATAGGTGTCGTTATACTGGATGGCCACTTCGATCTGAATATCATTTTTTTCACCCTGTATCAGTATCGGTTTGTGGATGGCCGTGTTGCGCCGGTTCAAATATTTGACGAAGGATTCAATGCCGCCCCTATAAAGGAATTCATTACGCTCGTCCGAACGTTCATCTTCAATGGTTATTTTTAATCCTTTGTTTAAAAAAGCCAGTTCCCTTAATCGACGCGACAGAATTTCAAAAACAAAATTGTCCGTCGTTAAAATTTCCGTATCCGGTTTAAAATGCACTTTGGTACCGCGTTTTCGAGTTTTTCCGATAACGGTTAATTCGGTGGCTTTTTTCCCTTTTTCATATCGCTGATGATAAATGTTTCCATCCGTATAAACTTCAACTTCCAATACGCTTGAGAGCGCATTCACGACGGAAACGCCGACGCCGTGAAGACCCCCTGAAACCTTATAGGAATCATTGTCAAACTTGCCGCCGGCATGCAGTTTGGTCATGACGACTTCAAGTGCCGGAACCTTTTCGGTCTTGTGAATTCCCACCGGTATTCCGCGCCCGTTATCCACGACCGTAACGCTGTTGTCCTTATGTATAAAAACATTAATCGTATCGCAGGCGTCCGCCATCGCTTCATCGATACTGTTATCGACAATTTCATAAACCAGATGATGAAGTCCTTCGACATCTATATTTCCGATGTACATGGCCGGTCTTTTTCGAACCGCTTCAAGACCTTCCAATATTTTTATATTATCTTCGTTATATTTTATTACGTCCCTGTTCATATTTTTTTAGACCATCCGCCTTATATTTTTTTTATTTGTCTCAATTAAATCCGCATCGGCATAATGACGCTTAGAAAATTTTTATCTTCCTCCCCTTCGATCAGACAGGGTTTTTCCTCATTATCAATATTTAAAATAATCGTTTTATCATCGATCACATTTAAAGCGTCTATAAAATAACGGGGATTAAAGGCTATTTCCATGGGTTTGCCTTCGTATGAAATTTCCATCTCTTCTTTGGATTCGCCGATGTCAGGATTGGTTGAACTGATCAGCAGCCGGTTTTCCAAAAAATTAAATATTACCCCTTTATAATTATCCGAAGATAAAATAGACATCCGCTTTAACATCATTAAAAAAAACTGCCGGTTAAATTTAATCACATTTATTTTTCCTTTGACGATGATATCCTTATAAGCGGGAAACTCTCCTTCCAGCAGCCGTATAATAATGATTTCCGTATTTTTTTTAACAATAAAATTATTATCTTTAATCCCTATCTGAACAGGACCGGAAACATCTAAAAATTTATTGACTTCATTTAAACCCTTTTTGGGAATTATGATGCCGGGTCCGACCGGCAATACAAATTCCTTATCAAAAACGACATCAACCGTAGAAAGTCTGCTGCCGTCGGTAGAAACCATCCGGATAATCTTTTCGTTGTTTGTTTTAATTCTTTCTAAAAATACGCCGACGATATGAGCACGTTTATCATCCGAGGCGCCGATCACCAGGGTTTTTTCAATCATATTTTTAAGATCCCCGGATTCCATTTCAAAAAAGTCAGCTTCCTCAATTTTTGGAATGGAAGGAAAATCATCGGGATTCATCCCCACCAGATGATATTCAATATTCTTGTTGCCTATTTCAATCCAACGGTTTTCCACTTCCGTCACAAATATTTCATCACTGGGAAAATCTCTCACAATCTCATATAATTTTCTGGCGTTAATGGCGATACTTCCTTCCGATTCCATTTTTGCGGGGTAATACCCTTCAAATCCGGTTTCAAGATCCGTTGCCGTTAACAATAAACCCCTGTCTGATGTTCTTATCAAAACATTCGCCGTAATAGCCAGATTGCTTTTACGCCCGGTCAAACCTTGAATCTTTGATAAAACCTCTACCAGATCTTCTTTTCTGATTATGAATTTCATTTGTATTCCTTAATTATAATATATTTATAGTAATATTAATAAGGGGTGTTTATAACTCTAATAAAATTATAATTTTCTTGTTTTATTATAAATAAGTATTTTTTAAAATTTGCATAAAGTTAAAAATAATCCAAAAATTTTAAGTTTTGTAAACTCTTGCGGGCTACAGTGTTCATAATGAAAAGGTTATGAACAATTTAATATGGTAGTTATGATAAACAAGTCAGGGTTAATAATGGGGCTAAACCCGCAAATATCCATATATTGTATTTAATAAAAAAATTAATAAATATATAGCGTATATGAATTGATTTTACAAGAAAATTATAATTTTAAAGGGTGTTATGAAATTTATTGCGGATTTTCATGTTCATTCACATTTTTCAAGGGCAACAGCCCGAAACCTTGACCTTGAAAATATGTATATTGCAGCTCAGCAGAAGGGAATTACCGTTGTCGGAACCGGAGACTTTACCCATCCCCAATGGTTTTTTGAAATAATTGAAAAACTCGTTCCGGCCGAGGCCGGTCTCTATCGCCTGAGGCGTAAAACAGCAGCAGTCTGCGATAAAAAAGTACCCCTGTCCTGCCGGAGAGAAGTGCGTTTTGTCTTAACGGCTGAAATCAGTAATATTTATAAAAAAAACGGAAAGATACGTAAAAATCACAATTTAATTATTGTACCTGATATCAAAACCGCGGCTCGGTTCGGTAAAAAACTGGGCGCTATTGGAAATATTCATTCGGACGGACGGCCCATCCTGAGTCTGGACAGTAAAAATCTGCTGGAAAATCTGCTGGAAACGTCTGAAGAATCTCTTTTGATTCCTGCGCATATCTGGACGCCGTGGTTTTCCGTGTTGGGTTCAAAAAACGGTTTTAACTCCATCGAAGAGTGTTTCGAAGATTTAAGTGATCATATTTTTGCCGTTGAAACCGGTCTTTCCTCGGATCCGGCAATGAACCGGCGGGTATCATGCCTGGATAAGTATGCATTAATATCTAATTCGGATGCGCATTCGCCGATGAACCTGGGCCGGGAATCCAATATTTTCAAAACCGAACTGTCCTATCGCCATATATTTTCGGCCATTCAAAACCGGAATTTAAATAAGTTTTTAGGAACGTATGAGTTTTATCCGGAAGAAGGTAAATATCATCTGGACGGGCACCGAAACTGTAAAATACGGTTATCCCCAAAGGAAACCATCCGGAACGGCGGAATCTGTCCAAAGTGTAAAAAAACGTTGACCCTGGGGGTTTTATACCGGGTTGAAGAACTGGCGGACAGGCCCATAAATGAAAGACCTGAACAACAACCGCTCTTTTACAGTTCCATCCCCTTAACCGACATCCTGGCGGAAATTTTAAAAAAAGGCATCAAAAGCAAGGTTGTTCAAGACCAATATCACTTTCTTTTAAACCGGTTCGGTTGCGAGTATACCATTCTCCACGACCTGTCGACGGAAACACTGCGCCGCTCCGATATGCCCCTGCTGGCGGAAGCCATCACCCGGATGCGGCGCGGGAATGTTTTTATACAACCGGGGTATGACGGTGCATACGGTAAAATTCAGATTTTTGATCCTCTGAAAAAGCGGGGAGAAACACTTTTTCGTCCGGCCGTCCACTGATACGTTTCGTCGGGATATCCAAGAGCAATCACGGCATAGATTTTTTCGCTTTCAGGGATGTTCATAAAGCGGGCGATGGATGGGTCGTTTTTAAAAGCCTCAACGGCGAAACCGATCAAACAGGTACCCAAGCCCATGCTGTGGGCGCCCAGCAGGATATTCTGGGTTGCCAGAAGGGCGTCTTCCATGGGACAGGATGCGCCCGGCTCGGAACCGACAAGTATGGCAGCCGGTGCTCCATGAAAGAGAGGATCGCGACCTGTTTTTTCCCACGCATCCAGCGCTTCCTGCACCGAAACATAATATTCGCGGTAATAATAATCCAGACGGCCCTTTCCCACGAGCTTCAGCAGGCGGCGCAGCCAGGTTTTCCTGGCTATATGGTTCAGACGCCGGTAAAATGCGGCAATCCGTTCACTGACTTCCAGAACGGCCGACCGATCAGGTAAAATCATAAAAGTCCATTTCTGGCTGTTGGTTCCGGAAGGGGCGGTGATGCCGATTTTGACAAGATCCTCAATAACGGCATAGTCTATCGGCCGGGAAAGATAGTTCCGGCAGGAACGGCGGGATCGCATCAGCCGCACCAGAGCGGCGGTGTCAAACTCGCCGTGGGGCAGCCAGCGGTTTTCGGTTAAGAATGTTTTAAACCGGGATACGTCCTCATCCAGAGCGGTCAGGTTGACGGCATCTGCAGGGCAAACCGCCACACAGTGGCCGCAGGAGAGCGACCGGTCGCCGCTGACAACCGCATTCTCCGCAGCCATGGTAATCGTCCGGGACGGGCACACCCGCACGCACGCGCCGCAGCCGATGCACTGTTCCGGATTGATTTGGGTATATACGGTTCGGTCCATCCGGGTCCTTTATGTTTCGGGGTTCAGATCAACGACAGGATTGCTTTAATGCAGGAAATATTGTCTAAATTTGAAAATTATTACAAGCATGATTTTAAAAGAAGGAAACGGTACCGGGGGCCGGAGGGGCGGCGGGTCTGGATACCGGTCAAATTGTCTGCCTGCTGATTGCCTGCGGAACCTTGTTGGTCTGCATTTGAGCGGGCGCCGGTTGAAAGGACGCCGGCCTGAAACCCGGGCCCGAGTTGACAGGCTATATCGCCGGGAATTATATTGTTGCGGTTGCGGTCGGCTTTTTTCGGTCATACCCGGGGGCCGATGGCGTGTGTCCATGGAAGGGGTTGCGCGAATGCGGACAGTGTGCAAGGCGGGCAAAATGAATATAAAAAAAATCAGCGGCTGGATGATCGGCGCCGGCATCCTTTTGTACCTGTCCGGATGTACAATTTTTCCGGTGAAGAACGGACCGGCATCGCCGGATCTGATTCAGCTGGTTCAAAAAATACAACCCGCGGTCGTTACGGTCATCACTTACGATATGAACGACGCAGCCGCCGACCTAGGCAGCGGTTTTTTTCTCGAAGCAAACGGTCTCATGGTTACCAACTATCATGTGCTCAAGGGCGCATACCGTGCCGAAGTGAGGACCCATGACGGCCGAAAATATCCGATCGAACAGGTGGTTGCCGAAAACGAACAGGCGGATATTATAAAAGTCCGAGTCTCCAGTTCTAAACAGGAATTTAACTGGGTCCGTCTCACCGAACAGGAACCGTCCATCGGTGAGCGCGTCCTGGTCGTCGGCAGTCCGCTGGGTCTTGAGCAGACCGTCAGCGAAGGGATCGTGTCGGCGGTCAGGAACCTGCCGTTGGTTGGAAAGGTCTTTCAATTCTCGGCGCCGATTTCACCAGGTTCGAGCGGCAGCCCGGTTGTGAATATGGACGGCAAGGTCGTCGGTGTGGTTTCGTTTCAGGCGGCAACGGGGCAGAATTTAAATTTTGCGGTGGCCAGCCAGGGGGTCCTCAATTTAAAAAATGTGGAAACGGCCCCGTCCCTTTCTGAATGGACCTACGGCAACAGCCGCAAAACCCCTCGCCTGGCCGAAGAGCTGTGTAAAAAGGGTTTTAACTTTTCGATCCGGGGCAAATTTAAAGAAGCCCTCAGTTATTATAAGGAAGCCGTTGAAAAAAGCCCGGGGGACGTTTTGGCCTGGTATGGACTCGGGAGCTGCTACGTGGGACTGGACAATCCCGAAGCCGCCATCGCGGCTTTCCGGCAGGCCGCCCAGGCAGATCCACAGAATCCGATACCTTTCTACAACCTGGGGCGTTACTACGGCACGCTGGAGCGTTACGAAGACGCCGTGTCGTCTTATCTAAAAGCCGTTGCCGTTGAACCGGACCATGCCATGTCGTACTTTGATCTGGGGGTTATATACATCAAGATGGAAGCCTTTGATTCGGGCGAACAGGCTTTTAAAGAGGTTTTGCGGATCGAACCCGGCCATGCGCCCTCATACTATTTTATCGGGCTGATCCATAGCGAACGCCGCCGCTATAATGCCGCGGTTGAGGCTTATCAACAGGCCATTCGGATCGATCCGGAATTGCTGCCGGCACTGTATCAGCTTGGCATTGCATATGGAAAGCTCGGTCTTGCCGAAGATGAGATTGCTTCCTTTACGTCAGCCATTCGGATCGATCCGGATTATGCGCCGCCTCATTTCAATATGGGGATCATCTATTTAAAAAGCGGCGATAAAGCCGCTGCGCTGGAGGAATATAAGATTCTGAAAAGGCTGGATGCGGAGATGGCGGATAGGCTGTTTGATCGGATTTACCAAACGCCGTGACAGGCGCAAGGCCGAACAGGACCCGGAGGGCACATCCTGAAAAGGGGTATAAAATATGACAGAGCAACCTGATGACCGACAAGCGACGATGACCCTCCGGGAAGCGGTCATGGCGTTTTCACAGAGCGAAAAAATAAAAGCCGGTCTGATCTGGTCCAGCCAGACCGTTGACCAAAGCGTTAACCTGCCGGAACTTGAAAAAAAGGGGGCCTCCGGCGTGATCCGGACGACCTTGGCGATGATATATTACGAGATCCATCTTGCCGGAAAATTAACCGGAGGAGATTTGTGGCGCGAAATTGAAAAACATCTGGATATGGCTCTGGTGATGATAGATTCGCAGATTCTGCCGGAAGTGAATTTTCATCTGACCCAGGCGCTCAGCCGGGTGACAACCATCGGCCAGCGCGCCATGACGGTATTAAAAAACCAGGGACTGATCTGAAAAGGAATAAATGGAATGCTGCCCTGGCGCCGAAATCTTTATATCATGTTTGCGGTCCAACTGGTCACCATGTCGGGGTTCAGCCTGGTGTTTCCTTTTCTGCCGCTTTATATAACCCAGCTGGGCGTATCAACTCGCGGCTCGACAGAATTCTGGTCGGGTCTGGTCTTTTCCGCCCAGGCCCTGACCATGATGGTTTCGGCACCTGTCTGGGGTGCGGTGGCGGACCGTTTCGGGCGCAAGCTGATGCTGGCACGGGCCACGTTGGGCGGCGCGGTGTTGCTGGCGGCGATGGGGTTTGCCCAAAGCGCGGAACAACTGGTCCTGCTCCGGGCTCTGCAAGGCATGGTAACCGGAACCATTCCGGCCGCCAACGCGCTGGTGGCGGCTTCGGCCCCCAGGGAGCATTCCGGTGAAGCGCTCGGTCTGCTGCAAACCGGCGCCTGGGTCGGTGTCGCCGTCGGCCCCGTGATAGGGGGCATTATTGGGGACGCCATTGGCTTTCGGGAGAGTTTCTGGATAACCGGCGGACTGCTGGCCCTGTCCGGCTTTGCGGTCTTGATGTGGGTGGAGGAAGACTTTCATCCGGCGTACAGGGCCGGGCGGCTGAAGTTAATTGCCGGGTACCGCTGGCTGATGCAATCTCCCGTTATGATCCGGCTTTACATCATTTCATTCCTGCAGGCCGTCGGGCGCATGCTCATCATGCCGATTGCGGCGCTTTTTATCATGCAGTTAATGGAGACAAGCGCCGGCGTTGCCACCGTTACCGGAATCATGATGGGCGCCATGGCGGTTACCAGTTCCGTCAGCGGGGCGATAATGGGACGGATGGGGGATCGTATCGGCCATGGCCGGATACTGCTGGCGTCGGTGCTGGCGGCCATGGTTTTTTATCTGCCCCAGCCCTTTGTTTCGGCTCCGTGGCAGTTGGTGATGCTGCAGGCCCTGACGGGACTGGCCAACGGCGGCATGATACCGGCCGTGGCCGCCCTGATGAATTTACAGAACAAAACCGGCAGCCAGGGCGCCATCTTCGGCCTGAATGCCAGTGTAACGGCGGCCGGTCGCAGCCTGGCGCCGATGCTGGGGGCTTCGATGGCCATCTGGTTCGGCATGCGCAGTGTTTTTCTGGTCGCCGCCGGCATATATGCTTTTGCGGCGATCGTGGCGGTATATATTTATCGCGCCGGCTTGAAGCCGCGATAGCCGGGTTTGCGGCGCCGTGTTGATTGACAAGCGCTGATCCCCTGACAGGGAATCCGGTTAGACACCTCAGCCGCCCCCCGCGGGCTTGCAGGCCGACTGATTAAAACCGCCGGAGCCGGCGGGGATTCGATTGGGACGGACGCACCCTGCCGACATGAGTTTTCGAACCTTATTGCTTCGGCATTCGGGGCAGACCGGCACCGGGTCGCTGCTGGAAAACATAAGGTGTTCAAAGCAGTGATCGCATTTTTTGCATACATATTCAAAAATAGGCATGGCAGACTCCTGTTTTATAAAATCGGCAGAGACCCGGCGCTGCAGGAAAAGCGCCGGGTCTCTGCCGCCTCCATATATATCAGATGCTCACGCTTTCGCCGGCAGCCGGCGCCATCACTTTCACGTTGGGTGCTTTTTGACCGCACAGCTCGATGAACGCTTCGGCGGTTTTGGCAACGATGGGAAATGAAGCGTAATGAATCGGGATCGCTTTTTTGGGGCTGAGCATTTTAACAGCTTCGGCGGCCTGATAGGCGTCCATGGTAAAAACCCCGCCGATGGGAACAATGGCGACATCCATGGGGTAGAGACGACCGTAAAGGGCCATTTCACTGAACAGACTGGTATCGCCGGCATGATATACGGTGGTGCCGTCGGCCGCCTGGACGATGTTGCCCAGGGCGCAGGCCGTATCCGATGAATGAAATGCCGGTGTGGCGGTGACCTTGACCCAGTCGAGCTGAACACCGCCGCCGACCATGTATCCGAAGCCGAAGTTGACGACCTGGCTTTCATTAAAGCCTTCTCCCACCAAGCGTTTGACCGTTTGAACCGGCCCCCCCAGAAGCGCGCCGGTCTTATTGCAGATGGCCACGGCCGAACCCATATGGTCGAAATGATCGTGGCTCAAAAGCACCAGGTCGGCCCGCTTGATTTTGTCAAGGCCGACGGGACAGCCCGGGTTGCCGTCGTCGCCGGTCCAGGGATCGAAGAGCACCACCTTGTCGTCGGCCGTGGTGAATTCAACAAATGAATGTCCCAACCATCGAATTTTTCCTGTCATATGGCCTCCTTCCATGAAGTGAAACGGTTGATAAACAGGTTCGCCTAAACGGGAACCGCCCGCCTCCGGTTTTCCGGGGACGCCGGCATTGGCAAACCTTTATGAATCTGTCAAGTCGCAGGTTTAAAATAATCAACCTATCCGAAAGTTGTCAAGCCGTTTTCGAGCGCCCGTTCCGGTATGAAACTTGTCATCAACCCGGTTCAGGGCGGATTCGGTTGTGTTCGAAAGATCGATCTGATAAGGTGCAGGCGGCCGACAGGCTGAAACCGTCCGTCTATCTCACAGGAGGCAATATTACATGGCAGATGAACAGAACGAACCTTTTAATTTAACCGTAAACCGGGCCAACCTGTTCAAGGAAGAAACCTTTACCGACCTGAGGGCCTGTACCGTCAGACAACTGTCCCCGGTCAACCCGGACGGATCGCCGGACAAGGGTCGTAAAATTGTTTATGTGGGCCAGACCCATGTAATGACCCAGGCAGGACCGATTCCGATTCAGAGCGTCATTCAGGCCCAGGACCTGCAGCAGGCATTCAAGAAATTTCCCGAAGCCATGAAAGCGTCCATGGACCGCCTGATTGAAGAGGCCAAGAAAGCGCAGCAGCAGGAACAGTCCCGTATCGTCATCCCCGGACGATAGGGCAGGATTTTATTCTAACACGAAAAAATGGGTCCCCAGAGCCAAGACATGCGCGTCCTGCTCATTCAACCGCCTCTTGAGGATTTTTATACCACCTCCATCCGCCTGTACCCCCTCGGGCTGGTATATGCCGCCGCCGCGCTCCGTAAGCTGGGGGTTTCGGTTCAGATTCTGGATTGCCTTAATCCCTTAAAAAAGCACCCGCTGCCGCTGCCGCCGGACTTTCATTATCTGGAGCCGTTTTTGCAGCGGAACCCGTTGTTATTCAAACGCTATTACCGCTTCGGCATTTCAGATGCAAACATCGTCCGGACCATCGCGGAATCCGATGCGGACATGGTCGGCATCGCATCCCAGTTCAGCGCCTATTTCAGCAGCGTGGAGAAACTGGCCGCCTTAGTCAAAACCCATGCGGACGTACCGGTTTTTATCGGGGGAAACCACGCCAGTGTATTTGCCGATGAAATCCGCCGGCGCACATCCATGATCGATGCGGTTTTAACCGGTCCGGCCGAGGCAAGCCTTCCCGCTTTTATAAATTCCCGCCGGTTCGACCGGGCGGTTCCTCCGGAGACCCTGGACTGGAAAACGCTTGAGCCGGCCCATGATCTGCTGCCGGAAGGCGCCTATCGGATGGGCCGTAAAAACTATGCCTCTCTGACGGCCGGGCGAGGATGTCCCTACCGGTGCGATTTTTGCAGTGTCCGGGCCATGTTCGGCCGCGGAATTGAATACCGGACGCCGGCGGCGGTTCTCAGGGAAATTGAATGGAACTACTTAAACCGGAATGTACGGATTTTTAACTTCGAAGACGACAACCTGTCTTTTGACAACACATGGTTCCGGCAACTGCTGGAAGCCATAATCGCTCATCCGCTACTGAAAGAAATCGAACTGACCGCCATGAACGGGATGTGTTTCCCGACCCTGGACCGATCCCTCCTCGGGCTGATGCGCCGGGCCGGATTCAGCCGGTTGAACCTTTCTTTCGTAACCCGTGATGCCGGTCTGCGGAAACGCTACCATCGCCCCGGGCCCCACGGCGATTTCAGCCGGATCGTTGCGGCCGCCCGGGAATTCGATTTCATGATCACGGTCTATGTAATCATCGGCCTGCCGGGTCAGACCTACGCTGAAATCAGGGAAAGCATCGATTACCTGCTGGGGCTGGGGGTTCTGGTGGGCCCCTCCCCTTTTTATATACCGCCGGGAAGCGCCCTGTTCGATACTCTGGATGTTCCGGACAGCATCCGTCAGAACTGGAATCTTTACCGCGCCACTGCTTTTGCCGTTGAAACCCGTGATCTTGACCGGGAACAGCTCATCGAACTTTTTTCCTACGCTCGCCGGAAAAACCTTGAAAACAGATCCTCAGGTAATTCGGCCACGCCGGATTAGGGAAAAAACAGGTTGCGGTATCTGAAAATAGTCATATAATAATTATGAAAAAGGGTTCTAAGAAACATTTAAGGAGAGCAACCGTGTCGCAAAACGAAATTTATGATCTGATTATTGTCGGCGGGGGGCCCGGCGGGCTTACCGCAGGGATTTACGCCATGCGGGCGGCCCTTAAAACGGTCCTGATTGAACGGGGACTGACCGGCGGCCAGATAACGCTGTCCGATGAGGTCGAAAACTGGCCCGGGAACGAACGCATCAAGGGGGCCGATCTGGCCATGAACCTGACGAACCACGCCCGGTCTTACGGTCTTGAAGTTATAAACCGTGAGGTGACGGCCGTTGAACCCGGAAGGGAGTATCATTCGGTCGTGCTGGACAATAACGAGCGACTGGATGCCCATGCCGTTATCCTGTCCACCGGCGGACATTCGCGCACCCTTAATATTCCGGGTGAGGCCATCAATTACGGCCGGGGCGTTTCCTACTGCGCCGTGTGCGATGGGTTTTTCTTCCGCAACAAAACCGTCGTCGTTATCGGTGGCGGTGACAGCGCCGCCGAGGAATCCCTCTACCTGGCCAAGCTGGCGAAACAGGTGTATATCGTTCACCGGCGCGACGCCCTGCGGGCCGGCATGCTCCTGCAGCAGCGCATCAAGGAGGAGTGCAAGATCGAAGTCCTCTGGAACTCGATTCCCACCGCCATCAACAGCGATGACGGCGGTGTCACTGCGGTCGCCCTGCAGGACACCAAAACCGGTGAAAAACGAGAAGTCGCTACCGACGGCGTGTTTATTTTTATCGGTTTTATTCCCAACAACCAGCTGGTTCCGCCGGATATTCGCCTGAATGCAAACGGTTACGTTATTACCGACCATAAATGCGAAACTGCAGTCCCCGGTATATTTGCCATCGGCGACCTGCGCGAAAAGTATGCCCGCCAGATCATCACTGCCGCCGCCGACGGCGCCACCGCCGCCCTGGCGGCGGCACACTATGTGGAGAATAAAAAGGCGGCCGCAGCCTGCGAAGCGCCTGCCGGCCTGTTTTCGGAAACCGCCGGTTAACCGGACTGCAAAGGAGCTTTTTATGAAACCTGTGGATTATATGCATGCGGCGGACGACGCCATTGAAAAAATCAAAAAGGGAGCGTTTTTAACCGTACAATCCGGAAACGGGCTGAACATCATGACCGTCGGGTGGGCCACCTTCGGCTTTGTCTGGCGCAAGCCCATCATGATGGTGGCCGTGCGACTTACCCGCCATACCTTTGGGATCATTGAAACAGCCGGGGATTTTACCGTTACGATTCCCTTGGGAGATATGCACCGGGAGATCGCCTTCTGCGGTTCAAAATCCGGGCGCGATTATGACAAATTAAAGGAATGCGGCCTGAAAACGACTCGGAGCCGCTTTGTGGCTTCACCCATTATTGCTGTCAAGGGGCGCCATTACGAGTGCAAAATCATTTACAAATCCGCCATGGACCCGGCCGGCCTGGATTCGGATTATGATCAGGCTCTTTATCCGGAAAAAGATTACCACACCCTATATTTCGGCGAAATCCTGGGCTGCTACGAAACCGACTGATCCGTCGGGGCTTTAACGCCGCGGGCAATGGCAAGCGCCGTGCAATCCCGCTTTCAGGGGGACGAGACGACCGTCGGCGGCGTTGTTTATTTAGGGTAAAAAATCTTGCCGAAGGTGTGCCAGAAAGGCGGGCCGGAACGCTGGACCAGCCAGACCCCGCCGATGACCAGGATCATCCCCGCAAAAAAGGGGATTCGCAGGTCCTGGTCGCTTGCCAGGAGTCCGGCCCAGGCCAGAAGGGCCGAAAGCGCAACAGTGGCCGGCGGCTGGGCGTTGGCGCAGATGGCGACGGCTTCGGGCTCCAGGTGCCGCAGCAGGATGTTCCAGATCAGCATCATGGTAACGCTGGTAATTAACGCCAGCCATGCCAAACCCAGCCAGGCGCCGAGGCTGAGGGCGGCATAATTAAGGCTCAAAAGATCGTGCCCGGCCAGGGGCATCATCGCCAGAGCGCCGGCAATCAGGCTCCAGGCGGTTACCACGCGCGGATCATGATCCCGGCACATCCCCTTGACGGCAACGGTGTACACGATCCAGAAAAGCACGGCCGCTAGGACCCAGAAATCGCCGCTGCGCAGTTCGCTGGCGAACCCGCCGGCCTCCCAGGGCCGTAGGACCATGACCACCCCGCCCAGCGCCAGCAGAACCCCGAGAGTCTTTTCAAGGGACGGCAGCCGGCGCCGCAGGGTGGTGACCATCAGCAGCACCCCCAGCGGGGTCAGGGCATAAAAAAGGGCCGGATGGCTGGGCACGGTATTCTGAAGTCCCCGCAGAAAACAATACTGATTGGCCGGGACCAGCAGGATGCCTAAACCGATGATTTTAATCCAGTCTTTGACGCCGAAGGCCGGCCTGGGAATGGCCCAGCCGGAAAGGAGTAAAAATATGACGGCCGCTCCCAGGGCGCGAGCCAGGGTGAGGGCCTCGGGATCGGAAAACCCGATGGCCGCCGTTTTACTGAAGACGTAGGTGCCGGCCGAAAGTCCTACATGCAGGGCCATCAGCCCATATAACGTGAGCCGTTTCATAATGTTTTCCGTTTATCTCTTTGAGAAATAGGCACAATAGAGGAGCCCCGCCGGGCTGTCAATCTCAAAATGGAAGCTCACGTCAGCCCTGCAAATGGGAGCATCCTCCGTTCCCGCAGGCTGCGGGGTAAGCCCGCGCAGTTGCGGTCGGGACGGCGTTGCCGGAGCTGATTTTCCTTGCCCAAACAAGTGAATGCATGTACGGATAGGATCAAGCCTACGGCGGCTAAAACCATAAAGTAAAATGATCCGAACCCCCAGCCTTTGGCTGACCGAAATTGCCGGAGCAAAGCGATGCAGAACCGAAAGCAGATTAGCGCGGACCAGCGCAAGATACTGGACGATATTATCCACAAGCACGGCTATTGCGATTACAAGTGGGCGGACCCCGGCCATATTGTGGTGTCGCAATGGGTGCGGATGAAGTGCATGTTCGGCTGCCGGGAATACGGCCACTGCGCCGCCTGCCCGCCCAACACCCCGTCGGTGGCTGAATGCGAAAGATTTTTTTCCGAATACAGCGATGCCCTCATTTTCCGGTTTCCCCGGAAAGTCGATAAGCCCGAGGACCGCTTTGCCTGGACCCGCAAGGTGAACCTGAAGCTGTTGAAGCTGGAGCGGGAGGTGTTTCTGGCCGGATTTGAGCGGACCTTTCTGCTTTTTATGGATAGCTGCTGCTTCTGCAAGGAGTGCAGCGGAAGCCGCAAAACGTGCCGGGAGCCGCGCATGTCGCGCCCGGCCCCCGAAGCCATGGCCGTGGATGTATATTCGACGGTCCGCAAGGCCGGGTTTCCCATTTCGGTGTGCAGCGATTACGATCAGGAAATGAATCGCTATGCTTTTTTAATGGTATCTTAGCCGTGATATATGAAAACCAAACGTTCTGAAGAAAAAGACGCCGGTTTCAAGATATGCCCTGCGTGCGGATTCAAATGGTCGACCCGCGACCAGTTTCTGGAAGATCCGGACCTTGAACTCATCGGGTACCAGGTTAATTTCGTGGAGCTACTGGCGGGATTTTTTCTGTTCAACCATTCCTGCAAAACAACCCTTGCGGTACTTTCCGAAGCGTTTGAAGATTTATATGACGGTCCTGTTTTTAGAGAGCGGGCCACCGGAAGTGAACAATGCCAGGAACACTGTTTGCACGAAAGCGACTTAAGTCCCTGTCCGGTCCAGTGCGAGTGCGCATTTGTTCGTGAAATCATTCAATATATCAAGAACTGGCCCAAGCGCAGGGCCGCCTGAAAAAAACGGTCGAATACACCGGACCCCCTTTACAGAGGATGAGGAGCATGGGCACATTTACGGAATACGACCATTACGACGCATGGGGACTGGCCGAGCTGGTTCAGACCGGTCAGGTAAGCGCCAAGGAGCTCTGCGAAGAAGCCATCGGCAGGGCCGAACGGATCAACCCGAAGATAAACGCCGTGGTCACCCCGATGTACGCAGAGGGGCGCCGGGCGGCGGCGGCCCCACTTCCGGCGGGACCCTTTGCCGGGGTCCCCATCCTGATCAAGGACCTGGCCCATGCCTATGCCGGCGTCCCCATGACGCAGGGCTGCCGGGCGCTAAAGGATCATATTCCCGATCATGACGATGAGATCGTCGTGCGCCTCAAAAAGACCGGCGTGATCATCATCGGCAAGGCCAACACCCCGGAATTCGGTCTTCTGGGAATCACCGAGCCGGAACTGTTCGGACCCTGCCGCAATCCCTGGAACACTGACCATACTCCCGGTGGTTCCAGCGGCGGATCGGCGGCCGCGGTAGCCGCCGGCATCGTACCGCTGGCTGCCGGCAGCGACGGCGGCGGGTCCATCCGCATCCCGTCGGCCTGCTGTGGCCTGTTTGGTTTCAAGCCCAGCCGGGGGCGCAACCCCACCGGTCCGGATTACGGACAGCTTTGGCAGGGAGCGGTTCAGAATCATGTCATCACCCGCTCGGTCAGGGACAGCGCTGCCATGCTGGATGCGCTGCAGGGCCCGGAGAGGGGCGCACCCTATGAAATCCGGCCGCCGAACGGGCCTTATCTGGCGGAGGCGGGCAAAAATCCCGGCCGGCTCAAAATCGCATTCAACACCCGGTCGCCCGTCGGCCGGTCGGTTCACCCGGAATGCATCCGGGCCGTGGAAAACACCGTCGCCCTGCTGCAGGACCTGGGACACGCGGTGGTCGAAGACCGGCCGGATATTGACGACCGGGGCCTGTCCCAAAGTTTCCTGGCCCTGTATTTCGGCGAAGTGGCTGCCGATATCGAGGCGCTGGAACCGGTTTTAAAGCGCAAGGCCAAACCGGGAGATGTCGAGCTGTTAACATGGACGCTGGGCCTGCTGGGGCGCAGCCTGTCCGCCGGGTATATGGTTACGGCGCTGCGCCGCTGGGACCGGGCTGCCCGAGCCATGGGGTGGTTTTTTACACAATACGATCTCTATTTGACGCCCACTACGGCCTTTCCGCCGGCCCGGATAGGCGAGCTGCAGCCCAAGCCTTTGGAGATTTTACTGATGAAAACGATAAGTACGCTGAAACTGGGCCGGCTATTAAAACTGGGGAACCTTGTGGACCGGATGGCCCAGGAGAGTCTGGAACGGACTCCCTTTACACAACTGGCCAACCTGTGCGGGCTGCCGGCCATGACCGTGCCGCTGCACCGGACGCCGGAGGGTCTCCCCTGCGGCTCGCAGTTCATCGGACCCTTTGGCGCCGAAGACCTCCTGTTCCGGCTCGCCGGGCAACTGGAGAAAGCCCGGCCCTGGTTCGATAAGCGCCCGCCTGTTTCGTCAGGCGATTGAAAAATGTTGCCCGGACCCGCCCCGGCTGATCGCACGGCCCGTCGACCGGGAGATTATGGAATAAAAAAATGGAATAAAAAAAACGATTTCAGGTTACAGGAGGGCTGATATACCCTGCCGTTATAGAAAAGCGCAACCCTCCCCATCACTGAACAGTGCTAAAGAAGGCGTACCGGTAGAAATGGGATTTGAATGCCAAAACATTACGTTTAAATATCCAAACAGCCCCGGTTACATTTTTAAAGACCTTTCGTTTCAAATCACCGCGCCCGGGTTCAACGCTTTATTCGGTCCTTCCGGCATCGGGAAAACGTCGCTTGCAAAAATCATCATCGGTGAAATCCGCGATTTCTCCGGAAGGGTTGCAATTGACGGCGCCAGCCCGGTCTTTTATACGTATAACCTGGAACGGCTGCCCGGGTGGTCTTCCATCGGAAAACATTTTGATAAGGTAACGCCGGCCGGCCGGATGGATCTTAAAGAGGAACTGATCGATGCTTTCGGGATCCGCAAATGTCTGGAGTCGCGCTTCAGCCAGCTCTCCCTCGGACAGAAGAACCGCACCAACCTGATCCGGTATCTGGTTCAGGATTTTAATCTGCTGATCATGGATGAAAGCCTGGCAAACGTGGACGAACGCACCCGTGAAACCATTATTCTCAAAATAAAAACCAGGTTCCCGGAGGCTTACTTTCTGTATATCTCCCATAATGTGGTGGAAGTTTCCAAATTCTGCAAAGAGATCATTGTCTTTCGCAACGCTTATAAAAATCCCCAGACCGTTGCCGTGAATGGGCATGACCTTGTCAAGGGACAGCCCCTCCACAAAAACCGGCTGGAGCTGATTATGCTGGAGATCATGAATGCTTCTTAGGCGCATCTACCAGTTCCTGATCATATACGCGTTGGGAACAGCGCTCCTTTTTTTGCTGAAGTACGCCCTGGGCCTGTCGGATTACGTCATTCCCGGTCCCTGGGATCTTCTGCTCAGCTTTAAGCAGTTTTCCCGCCATTACCTTTCCCAGGTCATGAACACGCTTGCTGTGGCGGTTATCGGTCAGATCGCCTCCATCCTGATGGCTTTTTTTGTGGGCATTGTCGGCCGCCAGGCGACCTGGTTCGGTTCGTTCATAAAGGTGGCCGCCTATAACGTCCAGGCCTATCCCATCGTTGCCATCGCCCCGATTATCTTCATCCTGATCGGAGACGGAATTCTTACCCGGCTGCTGATCGCCGCCATGATCTGCTACTTCCCCCTCCTGCTTTCGGTGCTGGGGGCGATGTCCGAACCGGTTGCCGATATCGAGCATTTTTACCGGGTGACCGGCCGGATGCGCTGGCAGCTGGAGGTTAAGATCCGGGCGTTTGAAAACCTGCACAAATTAACCACCGTCATTTCCGGCAGCGCCACCCTGGCAATGGCCGGCACCATCGTTGCGGAATTTATTGCAGCCGACGCCGGTATCGGCTACAGTATCCGCATCGCGTTGTACCAGGGGGATCTGGCCAAAATTCTGATCGCACTTTTTTTGATCGGCATAATCCTTTCAGTCTATCAGGGGGCGCTTGAAGCGGCCGGTTCCGCCGTCAAGTCCGGATGGTCAAAAGGCGAGGAGGTGTACAGTGAATAGGATTGCAAAAACGGTTCTATCGGTCCTGCCGGTCATGGTTCTCCTTTGCGGAAGTCCGGACGTCCGGGGCGAGGAACAACTGAACTACCGGCTGAAATGGCTGTATAACGCCAGTGTTGTCGGCGACATTTATGCTTTGGACCACGGTTTTTTTGCGAAAGCGGGTCTGACGGTCAATGTCAAGGAGGGAGGACCCGAGCGGGATGCCATCCGGGAGCTGGAACTGGGTCACGCTCAGTTCGGGGTTGCCTCGGCCGACCAGGTCATTCGCGCCATTGAAAAAGGTTCTCCCGTGGTGGTGATAGCGCAGCTCTTTCAAATCAATCCGCTCATGTGGATCTATCGATCCGGGAGTTTGAACATCAAAAGCCTGAAGGATCTGCGGGGAAAAATCATCGGCATTACCTACGGCGGCAACGATGAAAACATCATGCTCACCCTGCTGTCCCAGGCGAATATTTCCGATGGCGACTATACGCCCTTCAGCGTCCGCTACGATCTGACCCCTTTTTATCAGAAAAAGACCGACTTGTGGCCGTGTTATCTGAACAGCCAGGGGGTGATTCTGAAACAGAAACTCGCAAAGGAAGGGGAAAGCGTCGCTTTTTTCAACCCGGCGGACTATGGCGTCCGGTTTGTGGCCAACTCGGTCGTTACCTCCCGGCAGATGTTGAAGGAACGGCCTGCCGTCGTTGAAAGCTTTATCGGGGCTCTCATGGCGGCATGGGAAGCGTCGCTCCTCCCGGCCAATGAGCCGAAGGCCATGGAAACCCTTTTGAAATATGACAAAAATACCGCTGCCGATATCCAATTGCTGCAGCTCGAAGCGACCCGGGTGCTGATAAAACCGTCTCCCGAAATCCGGGTCGGCGCCATTGATATGGACGCCTGGAAACAGACCGAAGCGATCATGCTGAAACAAAAACAGATCCGCAAAGCGGTTTCCGTCGAAAAAGCACTTTATCCCCTCCAATAACCCCGGCTGATACGGGACGCCATCTTTGTAAAGGGGGTCGAACCCATGGCGTCCCGGACTTCGGCCTAACCGTTCAAGGGCTTGTCCGCCAAGCGGGCGGCCTCCAATTTTTCGCTCTCATTGCTACGGGGTTCCCGCCACTTAAAGTTACGTTAAACCACACACCCGTTTAAAAAATCATACGGATTCAGCAGTTGAAACGGAAAATCCGGCAGAAAAAAAACGGTTTAACCGTCTGCTTTTAAGGCCTATTTTTCGACATGGCCCGGACGGGCACGGTAGTTGCAGTTTTATCTGGCAGAAGGCAAAAGTTAAAGCTGCCGGAAGCTGGCGGGCATGCAGCAGGGAAAAAAACATTCCCGGGGCAAGTTATGGCGCTAAAGCCAAAAAAAATAATGATACGGATTGTCTTTACTGCGGGTATATCCGTCATGATATTCGGGGTGACGGGCCAGGCTGCGGCCGGGGAACCGGTCCTTTCCCGGTTGCTTTTTACCGACCCTTCGTCCTTTTTGATGCCGGACCGCAATGCGGGACTGAAAAGGAGCGATCTCCATCCTCAGCTCGAACCGGGGCCGCCATACCACCGCACCGGCCCGCATCGGCCATACCTGGGCTTCGGCTGGGACCGCGATGCGGGCAACCGCTGCCGGTGGAACATTGTTTTCGGCCTGGGCCTTTACATATCAAATTCCCGCGACTGGTATCATCCCGGGGATGAGCTCAGCCCCGAGGCGCCGAAAGCGGACGGGGAACAGGCAGATTTATTCGAAAAAATACAAAACGCGCTTCAGGTGGTGGGTTTTCAGGTCCGGTATGCCTTTTAAAGCGGATCCGTCCGCTTTTCGGCGGGGGAGACCCATGATGTTTTGGGCAACCGTAAAGACCATATTCAAGTCATGCTCGCAAAAAAGAATGGCCGGTCCCCGGTCCAGCGCCAGTTGGCGGATGAGGGCGATGGTGGCGCCGGTCTCTTCGGGGGACATGCCGGAGGTCGGCTCATCGAGCACGATCAGCTCCGGCCGGTTTCCCAGGGCCAGATCGAGGGTTTTGCGATCGCCGTGCGAAAGTGCGCCGGCAATGTCTGCGGTGCGGTTCCATAAGGGTAAGGGGAAGCCGCATTCGGAGCAGGTTATGTCAGCCTCGGCTTCAGTGATCTCCATGTTTATTTAGCGGTAAATTTATGGTCCGGATTCCGCCTGAAGTTCATCGCAAACTTGCCATCCAGGCGGCTGAAGCAGGGGTAAGCCTCAACCGTATTACCAGTTCCAAGTTTCATCCGGAAACCGGGAACAAAAAACACCAAACAAATCCTGAAAATCCTGTTAATCATGTCAAAGAAATTTCCTTGACAAATCCCCCTCAATTCCCTAAACCCTCCCCATCACCATCGCAGTTCCACCCAATACAATAATCAGCATCTGCCGCAGGCAGTTTGAGACCATAGAAATCAATCAGAATTTTCCTGATGCACGTTTTTTTCCGTGCGTCCCCGACCTCTGAACTGCATATCCTGCCTTGCCCGGCAGCCTCTGAAATCAGATTTCCCCCAATAATAAAAAATTGTTAGCTATAAATTTCCCGGAACCTATTTGTAATGAACATTCCGGCATTTATTTTAAAGGGGAAAGGGGTGATTACGAACTTAGAGTATCCCAAACGTCTTACAGCCTTCTTTTTACCCCTGAAAAGTACGGGCTAAGCGCCGAAAACAGCTATTTTTGGAATGTTTTATCATAGAATTCAAACACATAATTTGGTCCGACAAAAATTGAGAGCTTAAGTGGAGCGAGAGAAGGCCACGGCTTTAGCAGCGATTGAGCGCCGCCCACTCAGCTTTTCGGTTAGGTAGTGACCGAATCTATTCACACAACAAAGGAGATTTTCTGCATTGGATATTCCACGGATCTTCAACATCATCGAAAGTGCTCACCGCATCCATAACCCGTTCACACCCGAAAAGCTCGCCACTCTCGGCGCGGCGCTGCGTCTGGAAACGGGAACCCGAGTGCTCGACCTCGGCAGCGGTTCGGGAGAGATGCTGTGCACCTGGGCACGCGATTACGGAGTCATCGGCACCGGCATCGACATGAGCCGGTTGTTCACCGAGCAAGCGAAACTCCGCGCTGAAGAATTCGGTGTCGCCGATCAAGTCAAGTTCATTCATGGCGATGCCGCCGGCTTCGTCTCTGAAGAAAAGACCGGT
>Ga0209164_1000900_pt1 | contig 48366 bp, 43 predicted proteins | sample MTBNYHSulfiMetaG_FD_187458 | JGI IMG/M metagenome (GOLD analysis project Ga0209164, IMG submission 187458) | Enrichment culture microbial communities from rom New York Harbor, USA that are MTBE-degrading - MTBE-NYH (New York Harbor Sulfidogenic)... | ecosystem: Environmental > Aquatic > Marine >... | reverse complement strand
TGGCCTTCTGCTCGAAGACGGCGATGAACTCCCGGCCGATGATCTTGCGCTTCCGCTCGGGGTCGGTGACCCCCTCCAGACAGGCAAGGAAGTGGTCCGAGGCATCCACTAGATGGATGTCCATCCCGTAGTGCTCGCCGAAAAGCTCCATCACCTCCCGGGCCTCGTTGAGGCGCAGAAGACCGTTGTCCACGAAGATGCAGCTCAGCTGCGGCCCGATGGCCTTGTGGAGCAGGACGGCCGTCACCGAGGAGTCGACCCCCCCGGACAGTCCGCAGATGACCCGGTCGTCTTGGATCCGTTCACGCAGGCTGCGGATGGTCCGGCGCGCAAAGGACGCCATGGTCCAGGTGGGTTCGCACCCGCAGATCGTGTAGAGGAAATTCTTGAGGAGCCGGGTGCCGTCCGGGGTGTGGACCACCTCCGGGTGGAACTGCACCCCGAAGATGCGCCGGGAGGGGTCCGCCATCGCCGCCACCGGGCTGTTGCGGCTCCCGGCCAGTGCGGTGAACCCGGCGGGCATGGCCTCGATCCGGTCCCCGTGGCTCATCCAGACCATCATCCGGCCTTCCTGTTCACCGAGCCCGTGAAACAAGTCCGTGTCGTCCTGGATATCGATCGTCGCATGGCCGTATTCCCGATCCTCGGCCCGCGTCACCTGGCCCCCGAGCAGGAAGGTGATGGACTGCATCCCATAGCAGATGCCCAGGATCGGTACGCGCATCTCCAGGATCTCACGCCGCAGCATCGGCGCATCGGCGTCATAGATGCTCGCAGGCCCCCCCGAAAGGATGATCCCCTTCGGGGCATACGCCTCGATCTTTTCAAGCGCCAGGTTGAAAGGGTGAATTTCGCAGTAGACCTGCGCCTCCCGTACGCGGCGCGCGATGAGCTGGGTGTACTGCGACCCGAAGTCCAGGATCAGGATCTTTTGCTTGTAAAGTTGACTGCTCATGAATCCATCCGTCTCCGTCTGTTCCGCAAGGGTCTTGACCCGTTCGGGCCCCGGCGGGTTTCAGGGCCCTCCATCGCCTACTCGATCCGGTAATTGGGCGCCTCTTTGATGATGATGACATCATGGACATGGCTCTCTCTCAAGCCCGCCGGGGTGATCTGGACAAACTCCGCACGCTCCTGGAGGGTCCGGATGTCGGGGCACCCGAGGTAGCCCATCCCGGCCCTCAGTCCACCGACCAGCTGATAGATCGTGTCGGCCAATGGCCCACGATACGGGACCCGGCCGACGATCCCTTCCGGGACCAGCTTCTTGTCGGATTCGGCCTTTTCCTGGAAATAGCGGTCTTTGCTCCCCTCCTTCATGGCCTCGAGGGATCCCATGCCGCGATAGACCTTGTAGCTCCGGCCCTGATAAAGGATCGTCTCGCCGGGGCTCTCCTCCGTCCCGGCGAAGAGGCTCCCGATCATGACCGAATCGGCGCCGCCTGCCAGGGCCTTGGTCAAATCCCCGGAAAACTTGATGCCGCCGTCCCCGATGAGCGGCACACCGGCCTTGCGGCAGGCCTCGGAGCAATCCATGATGGCCGTCATCTGTGGAACGCCGACCCCGGCAACGACCCGGGTCGTGCAGATCGAACCCGGCCCGACTCCGACCTTGACCGCGTCCGCGCCCGCATCGATCAGGGCCCGCGCGCCGTCGGCCGTCGCGATATTGCCGGCCAGCAACTCCAGATCTCCGTAGCGCTTCTTGATCATCGCGACCGCCTCGATCACCATGGCCGAGTGCCCGTGCGCGGTGTCCACCACCAGCACGTCCACATTGGCCCCGATGAGTGCAGCCACCCGCTCCATCATGTCGCCCCCGATGCCGACGGCCGCCCCGACCCGTAGCCGCCCGAGCGTATCCTTGCAGGAATTGGGGTACTTCTTGATCTTCTCGATGTCTTTGATCGTGATCAGGCCTCTGAGCTTCCCCTCCTCGTCCACGACCAGCAGTTTCTCGATGCGGCGGGCATGCAGGATGGCCTTCGATTCCTCCAGCGTGATCCCCATCCGGGCCGTGGCGAGATTGTCTTTCGTCATGACGGCCTGGACTTCCTGGTCGAGGTTGGTCTCGAAGCGCAGGTCACGGTTGGTGATGATGCCGACCAGGTTGCCGTCCTTGACGACCGGTACCCCGGAAATCCGGTACTTTTCCATGATGGCGACGACATCGTGAAGCCGGCTCTCCGGCTCGATGGTGATTGGATCGATGATCATCCCGCTTTCGGACTTCTTGACCTGTTCGACCTCCAGGACCTGCCGCTCGATCGGCATATTCTTGTGGATGAACCCGAGGCCCCCCTGCCTGGCCATCGTGATGGCGGTGTCCGCCTCGGTCACCGTATCCATCGCCGCGCTCACGATCGGGATATTCAGGGCGATATTCCGCGAAAGCCGGGTCGTGACATCCACCTCCGCAGGCAGAACCTTGGACTGGGCCGGCACGAGAATGAGGTCATCGAATGTGTAACCGAATGCAATGTCCTTATGATGCATGTTTTTCCCCCTTCAACTGATCCATCAGAATCCCTTCGAGCAAATCGGACAGACTGACCGTCATAACCGAGGCGTCGAGGTGCTCCATCACCTGCATGATGCAAAGCGTCCCCGCCAGGATGACCGGGGCGCGTCCGGCGTCCAGGCCGGTCATGCGCGCCCTCTCGGAGACCTTCAGACGCCTCATCTCTTCGAACAACGCCGTGAGCGCGGGCTTTTCGACACGCAGTCCGTTGACCGTCGAAACATCGATCCGCTCGACCGGCAGGCCGTGCAGCATCGCAGCCAGGGTCACGGCGGTCCCCCCCGTTCCGGCAAGCCGCGGGGAGGCGCCGCGGGCGGGCTTGAGAATCGGTTCGGTAGCCCGGTCAACCGCGCGCCGCAGCATCTCGATCTCGTGCTCGAGAGGCGGGTCGGCAGCGAAATGCGCCTCGGTCAGCACCGCTGCACCGATTGGAACCGAAAAAACCTCCGTACCCGCCTCCCCGCCGATCATGAACTCGGTGCTGCCGCCGCCGAGGTCAAAAACAACAAAGGGCCCCTTTCCCATGCCAAGGGCCCATAACACCCCGCTCGCCGTGAAGCGGGCCTCTTCTTCCCCCGAAAGCAGCCGGAGGCGGAAACCCGTCGCGCCGGCCAGCCGCCGCAGGAAATCCTGCCCGTTGGACGCCTCTCTCAGAACGCCGGTGCCGATCACGACAAACCGCTCGACGCCTGAGGCGCCGGCCCGGTCCCGAAAACCCCTGAGCGCGGCCACGGCCCTGTCGAGGGCTTCGCCGCTCAGCCTTCCGCCGTTCGATCGCATCCCCTCGGCAAGGCGCACATACACGCGGTCCCGAAGCGTCTCACGCAGCACTCCGGGCGCCGCCCCCCAACCCCCCACCAGCATACGGGCGGTGTGGGTCCCGAGTTCGATGACGGCCAACCTTCCGCTCATGAACAAACGGCCAAACGATCCTGCAACCTCGCCGGCGCAAGGGCTCGATGCCTTTCGTGAAGGCCGCTTATCGTGTAAAATTCGAATCGCATTTTTTCACGTATTTTAACATGCTTCTTTGGCGTTGAACACCGGGAAGTTTCAGCATGTGAGGGTTCCCCCATCACGGCGGAGTTTCTCCCTTAAAAACGGCGATTTCCCAACGATAGGCAGAAAATCAAGCGGTTGCGCGGAGGCGTACGCATAGTACGCCGCACAAGCAAACGCGCAGATTGACGCCGAGATTGGGCAAAAACACCATTTCCGGCTGGAAATTAGCAAACACGCTGCCTATTTGCAAGAAACAAAACCCTCCCTCTCTCGCCCGGGCCCCTGGTCTCATTCGGTGACGGCCCCCCGGCACCCGGGGACGCTGGCACCGGCTCCCGCGAAATTCGCGCCGATCAAGCATCGGCGGGATTTCCGCACCTCCACCAAACCCAAAAACTGCTTGACAAAACGCGACCATTTCCGCTAGAAATGCCCCTGTGAAATTTCCGATGGTTTTGTAAGTATTTACAAGCCTGATGAAACCCCAATGCGATCACAAGGCTGTGCCTTTATGTATCTTGACCTTTCACAGGGTGCTGTCAGTCGACCGGTTTTGCCGTGTTCGGCTCACAGCCCGCCGTCGGATGAACCATTCCGGATGGCGACCCCGTCGCTCGCTGTGCGGCGGAGGCGCCCCCTCCCTTATTATTCCTGTCTCGCAATCCAGGGAGATCCGGTCCTGCGCCGGTGCTGTTGCCGGTAAGAGCGGAAGCGGATGCGCCCGATCTGCCGGGGAGGGAGATTTTTGCAGTCAGGAAGAGGCGCATCGGGGACAGCGGACTATGGCTGCAGGCGGAACGCGGATGTCTAAAGGATTTGTATCGTTTTCACTCCATGGCGGTGCAGGATTTCGCCGCCCACGGGGTGCGTTATCGACAATGAAAGCGATTCCTGTGTTCGTCACGAGAAAAATGATTTCCGGGCAGAACTCCGTTTTTGATCCGGAAATGACCATTTTCTGTCAATATCAAGGAAATCGAACCGTTGCGCGGAGGCGATCTGCAAGCCGCCGCACAAGCAAGCGTGCAGATTGACGCAGAGACCGGCAAAGAAATCCATTCCCGGATGGGGACGTTTGTTGGGAGAGGCGGAGAATTTTACCCCTGGAACCACTCGCTTGATGAAGGGATACTGGTATGGGATCCAAATCTGAGAAAATGATCGCTTACTGCCTTGCAGCGGTACTGCTGGTCGTCGGTGTCGTGTCTTACGTCGCATCGGCGCACCAGAAACCGGATGAACTCGTGAGGATCATGCTGCAGAACAGCGCCGGCGGCGTTCTCTTCACCCACATGAACCACGCCTCGGAAGATGAATACGGGATCGCCTGCACCGACTGCCATCATGCCTGGGATGAAGACCCGGAGACCTCCCCGGGCCGTTGCAGCGAATGCCACGAGCCTGAGGGTGAGGATCCCATGAAGTCGTCCGATGCGTTTCACATGTTGTGCCAAGGGTGCCATGAGGACGGGGGCAGCGGCCCTGTTGAATGTGGTGAATGCCATGTGTTTCAGTAGCGATTCGAGCTGCGGGCACTGCGAACCCTTGCTGCCCGTCGATTGGGTGAGGAGGTGTTTATGTTGAAGAGATCCTTTCTCAGCCTGACAAAGCCCAGGCTGAAATCCCCGGTTTTGTGGACCGAGGCGTCCACCGCGCCGCTGGAGATGCCCACCCCGCAGACCGGAACTTTCTTTTTCCCGCAGCAGGGCCCCCTCAAGGATACCCTCGGCCTGCGCCCTGGAGACACCATCAAGACGGGGCAGAAACTCTCATCGGTCCTCGACGACAAGCGTTTTCTGGTTTCCCCGCTCACCGGGGCGATCCGTGCGATCGACGAATATACCGGGTACATGGGCCAAAAATCCACCTCCTTCACGGTGGACATCAAACCGGAAGACGAATGGGACCCCGGCTTCGGCGAAAAGGTCGATCGGGGCGATTTCGAGGGCGCCTTGGCCTATTTGACCAATCTCCCGGGGGGCGATATCTTCGAACCCCTCGCTGCCGTCAATGACCGGACGGCGACGATTCTCATCAGCGCCCTGGAGAATGACCTCTTCGTCGCAAACAACCGCCATGCCTTGACCGGGGCTGCCGATGCCCTTAAAAACGGCATTGCACAGCTCAAGGGGGCGGCGCCATCCGCCAAGGTTCTCCTGGCAGCCCCCTCCGATCTCGGCGGCGCGGCGAACCGCACCGGGGCAGAGGTCCACCTGGTCGATCCGATTTACCCTGAGACACTTCAGCCCCTGCTGATGCGAAGACTCCTCGGCAAGACCGGCGGGGGCGAGCGGGCAGGGTCGGGCGCCGTCTTCGTCACGGCTGATGCCGTGGCCCTCTTGGGGGAGGCGTTCAGCCTGAAGCGCATCCCGGTTTACAAGGTCTTCAGCGTCTTCGATAAGACCATGAGACCTCATCAAGTCAAGGCCCGGGTCGGCGCACCGATCCGCAATGTCCTCGAGGTGCTTCAACTCTCGACGGAACACGGAGACAGGCTGATCAGCGGCGGTCTGATGCGGGGGCAGGCGCTTTTTTCCGAGGATTTTCCAATCCTGCTGAGCACAACCGGTCTTCTCCTGCAGGACAAACTGCAGGTCAAGAGTGCAGATGACACGCATTGTGTGAACTGCGGGGAATGTGTTCGTGTCTGCCCTGCAAGAATACCAGTGAACATGCTGGTCCGTTTTCTCGAAAACAGACTCTACGATGAGGCCGAACGGGACTGGGACCTCTTCTCCTGCATCGAGTGCGGCCTTTGCAGCTATGTCTGCATCGCTCATATCCCGCTCTTTCACTACATCATGCTCGGCAAATACGAGATTGCCCAGATGAGGGGCGAGGAGGAAGCCCATGCTTAACCAGAAACTCTTAGTCGGCTCGCATGCCCCCTTCTGGCACAACGGCAGCAGCCTCTCCAACAAGAATGCCAACATCTTGCTGGCTGCCTTGCCTGCGGTCGCCATGGGCGTTTACCAGTACGGGATCCCCGCCCTGGCCGTGCTGGCGCTGAGCGTCGCCTCAGCTATGATCTGGGAGTGGCTCTTCAACCTCGCAGCCCGCCGCCCTGCGAGTATCGGAGATCTGGATGCCGCGGTGATCGGACTGATCCTCGGCATGTTGTTGCCTGCCGGGGTCGCGTGGTGGGTTGTCATCATCGGTTCTTTCGCGGCCGTTGTCATCGGTAAAATGATCTTCGGCGGCGTAGGCTGCAACCCGCTTAATCCGCCCCTGGTCGGGTTGGCCATCCTGATGCTCTCCTGGAAATCCCTGGTCGAATTCAACGCCGCCCTGGTTGACTACAATCTCGGTTTCAACATGATCTATCCCCTGAGCGCCGTCAAATTCCTTGGGGCGGGCGCCGCTGCGGACTACGATGTCACGGGGTTTCTCATGGCAGGCCAATCCGGTGCGATCGGGGCCACATTCGGCCTCGGGTTGATCATCGGAGGCATCTATCTGATCCTGCGCGGATTCATCCGCTGGGAAATCGCTGTTTCGTTCCTCGTGGGCGTTTTCCTGGCGGCCCTTTTGTTCAACCTGAGCGACGCGGAGAAGTACGCCCCGCCCCTCTTCCACCTGCTTACCGGCTACACGCTGATCGGGGCCTTCTTCCTTGCGACCGAAGATTCCTCATCTCCAATCAATTTCGTACCCATGCTCATATACGGCCTGGCCGGCGGTGTCATGACCGTCCTGATCCGCAACATCGGGGCCTTCGTCGACGGAGTGGTCTTCGCCGTTCTCCTCTTGAATGCCGCAAACCCGCTGCTCGACAAGATCAGACCCAAAGCGATGGGGAGGGATATTCAAAATGCGTGAAATGCTGAGGCTTTTCCTTTCGGTTGTGATATTCAGCGCCCTTGCCGGCGGCCTCCTGACCGCCTTGCAGAACAGCACCAAAGACCGGATCGAGTACCAGCAACTGCTGTTCGTCAAGGGACCGGCCATCATGGAGATCCTCGACGGTTGCACCAACGATCCCCTCATCGACCGCTTCAAACTCCAGGACGGCGAAACGGAAAGAAGCTTCTTTATCGGCAAGTTCGAAGGGAAGCCTGACACGGTCGCCTTCGAAACCTACGGCGGCGGCTTCGGCGGCGACATCGGCGTGATGGTGGCCGTCAATGTTGAAACCGACAAGATCGTCGGCATCGGGGTGACCACTCACAGTGAAACGCCCGGTATCGGCTCACGGGCAAAAACCGACAAGGCCTTCAGCCGGCAGTTCCAGGGTCTGGACATCGCCCAGACCTTCAAGGTCAAGTCTGACGGCGGGAAGGTGGACGCCATCAGCGGTGCAACCGTCTCGTCCAAAGGCGTTGCAACCGCTGTCGATGCGGCTGGTCAAATCTATCAGCGTTTGAAATCCGAAATCGTGAAGAAGATGCAGGCGTAAGCCGGGGAGACTAGGCAAATGGCAAAAACAGTTGTCCAGGAATTTACCAAAGGGCTTTGGGCTGAGATTCCGCCCTTCCGGCTGGTCCTCGGCCTTTGTCCCACACTGGCTGTAACCAAGTCCGTAGACGGCGGCATCGGCATGGGCATCGCCACGACCTTCGTGCTCGTGTGCTCCAATATCCTCGTGTCCCTTCTTCGAAACGTCATCCCGAAGCAGGTTCGGATCGCCTGTTTTATCGTCGTTATCGCCACCTTCGTCACCGTCGTCGAGTTGCTCATGCAGGCTTTCACTTATCCCCTGTTCCTGCAGTTGGGCATCTTTATCCCCCTGATCGTGGTGAACTGCATCGTTCTCGGTCGTGCAGAGGCCTTTGCCTTCAAAAACAAGCTCCTCCCTTCTCTCGCCGACGGACTCGGGATCGGTATCGGCTTTACCCTTTCCCTCGCCGCCCTCGCTGCTCTCAGGGAGATACTCGGGAACGGGACCTTTTACAATATCCCGCTTTTCGGCCCCTCTTTCCAGCCCTTCACCTTTATGGTGCAAGCTCCCGGGGCCTTTGTGTGCCTCGGGCTCATGCTTGCGGGAATGAACATGCTGGGCAAAAAATAGGAACCGCGGCGCATTCTTCCCGCGGCGTTAGGAGAGACTCATATGGGCGACTACATCCTGCTGGCGATCAGCTGCATTTTTGTGAACAACATCCTGCTGGCGCAGTACCTGGGCAACTGCCCCTTTCTGGGGACATCCAAGAAGATGGAGACCGCCGTCGGCATGGCCATGGCCGTTATCTTCGTCCTGGTCATGGCTGGCGCCATCACCTGGGTGGTCGAATACTTCCTTTTGAGACCCTACGGCTTCGGATTTCTGAGGACCATCGCTTTCATCCTGGTGATTGCCTCCCTGGTCCAATTCGTCGAGATGTTCCTGAGGAAAAGCATCCCTGCCCTTTACGCCGGGCTCGGCATCTTTCTGCCCTTGATCACGACAAACTGCGCCGTGATGGGTGCCTGTCTCATCAACATCAAAGAGGAATACACCTTCATGCAGACGCTGGTGTCTTCCTTCTCCTACGCGGCGGGTTTCGGCCTGGCCCTCGTCCTTTTTGCGGGGCTGCGTGAACGAATCCTGCTCGCCCGCGTTCCCCGGCCCCTGCAAGACACCTCGATCGGGCTCGTGACAGCCGGACTTCTGTCCCTGGCTTTTCTGGCCTTCAAGGGGATGGTTTAGGTCGGTTCTTATCATCGTCGGCCCCAGGAGCACGACTTCGGTCTTGGAGCCATCACGCCTGCTCGAGCAATTCGATCCGGGGGGTTCCCGTGGATCCGCGAGCAGGCTTTAGAGGAGGCATGTTATGCTTGGCGGTCTATTACTCTTGGGCGGATTGGGCTTGCTCTGCGGCGCCGGCCTTGCCGCTGCATCCAAGATTTTTTACGTCTACGTAGACCCGAAGGTCGAGGCTGTCAGTGAAGCCCTGCCCGGCGCGAACTGCGGCGGCTGCGGCTACCCGGGATGCGGTGCGAACGCTGCTGCCATCGTTGCGGGTGAATCGTCGCCCAGTTCCTGCGTCGCCGGCGGTGAGGAACTGGCCCAGGAGATCGCCCGGATCCTCGGCGTCTCCGTGACCGCCCGCGAACCGGACCTGGCCAAGCCCGGGTGCACCTACGGGTGGGACAAGGCCGATCTCAAATATCTTTACGACGGCATCCAGGACTGCCGGGCCGCGGTTCTCCTGAACGGAGGTTCGAAGATCTGCCCGGTCGGCTGCCTCGGTCTCGGCACCTGCGTCCGGGCCTGTCCCTTCAACGCCCTCTCCATGGGCGAAGACAATCTTCCCGTCGTCGACCTGACGCGCTGCACGGGGTGCGGAACCTGCGAGCGCGTATGCCCCAAAGGGATCATCACGCTCAGTTCCAACACCCGCCGAATCCTCCACGAATACACCACCGATGAATGCACGGCCCCGTGCCAACGCGCCTGCCCGGCCGGCATCGATATTCCGGTCTATATCCGTCAAATCCGCGACGGGGAATACCTCGAAGCGGTCCGGACCATCAAGAGGACCAATCCTTTCCCTGCGGTCTGCGGGCGGATCTGCGTGCATCCCTGTGAATTCGAATGCCGGAGGAATCTGGTCGACGAACCGGTGGCCATCAACCACCTCAAGCGCTTTGCCTCCGATTACGAGAGACGTTCCGGTGAAAGGGTCCATGTGCCAAGGGCGCCCGAAACCGGCCATCGCATCGCGGTCGTCGGCGGCGGAGCCGAAGGCCTGACAGCGGCCTATCTCATCAACCGCCTCGGACACGACGCCGCCGTTTTCGAATCGAAAGATGTGCTCGGCGGTCTCTTGAGGATCGGTCTGCCCGAGAACCGCCTCCCGAGAGACGTCCTGGACTGGGAAATCGACGGCATCCTCGACGCCGGGATTGCGGCCCATACGGGGGAACGCCTAGGCTCCGACTTTACCGTTTCCTCCCTCATGGCGGAGGGGTATGAAGCCGTCGTCATCGCCACCGGCGGATGGGACACCCAGTTGACGGAGCGCCGCCCGGAAGCGCCGCTCACGCCTCTTCCGGGCGTACGGCTCCTGATCGATCTGGCGCTGCGTGCCCAAGCCGGGGAGCCGTTCCAATGCGGCAATCGCGTCATGATCCTCGGCGGGGGCCGCGCCGCGATACAGATGGCCCTCACATGCAAAGAACAGGGGACCGACGAGGTCTATCTCGTGGTCCGCACCACCCAGGAGAACACCCATTACCCGGCTGATCTGCTGAACAAGGCCCGGGAGCAGGGTGTCAGGTTCTATCATGGGAGCGCGCTGACTCGCATGATCGGTGAGGGAGATCGTCTGACGCAGGCCGAGATCACCCCGAACATGGACGGCGCCGAGGGCGTCAGCGAGCCCATCATGCTTCAGATCGACACGATCATCGTCGGTGCCGGCCGTTTCCCGGAACTGATATACGTCAAGCAGCCCTCCGAGGGAGAGCCCTCAACGAGCGCATCCACCGCGGTCAAGTGGGAAACCCTTTTCCCTTACGCCAGTCCGTTTGCGAAGGAAGACATCGGCATATTCCGGCCCGGGGAAGTGACGAGCGACTATAAGGCCGTTGTAGAGGCCATCGGCGCTGGGCGGCGCGCTGCTTCATCCCTTCACCACTTCCTGAATGCCGAGCAGGTCATCGCCCCTGCCCATATGATCCGCCAGGATACGCGGGTGCTGAGCCTCGACCAGCTGGAGCCCGTAAGTTCAGCCCCGCGTGAGAGGATGCCCGAGAGACCGCCCCAGGAACTCGTGAACGATCCGTCGGCTGAAATCGCCCTCGGTTACAGCGAGGAGCAGGCGCGGACGGAGGCCGGCCGCTGTCTGCAGTGCGGGCTTATCTGTTATCGGCGGGAGGCGTCACCGGGCAGTCGATAGCCGGCTGGCCGGGCAGGATACGGGTCATTCTGGGGAGGAACCGCCCTTTTGCCTTAGCGGCTCGATCGTAGCGCTTGAGGCCGATGAAGGCCGCAGTCAACGCAACGACCCCTCCAAGGATCGAGGCGGGAGTGGGCTCGGCGCCTAGCGCTTCTGCCCAGGTTTGCCCCACATAGGCCCCAGCGATCATCGCCAGGATCGGACCGCAGTAAACCAGCACTGACAGCCGCAACAGCGATCCTGTGGGCATGCTGATCTCCACGCGGTCCCCTACCTTGGCCTTTAGTGTATTGCCGATTTCGACGAGCAGATCTTCATTCGAATCGCTGTAGCACATGTGCCGCGAACCGCAGCTTGCGCAAGCCGGGCTCCGCTGCATCCGGATATGGGCCTGCGCATCCGAAACCTGCTCGACGACCCCTTGTTCAATCGCCATAACTTACCCGTTCATGGTCTGTCCGGAAATGCCTGACGTTGGACATTCCATGCCATCTTTACAGACGTTATCGACCATCTGCGAATTTAGAGTTTGGAGTTTTCCAGGATAACCCAATTGTTTCAAAATACGGATCTCGAGCTTCGTATGGTTCCTTCCATGAGTGAGCTTGAGGATTTGGATTTCATATTCCTTGCCTTTTTATTATAATATAAGCTTTATTGGCAGTTCCTCCAGAAGCATCACCATGAAACTTACTGAAAGATTATATATATTTTTTGAAACAAAATTCAATGTCCAATACAAATCCAGTCTGCATAGACTATCGGGAATTCAAATCAGGACCTTGAACTGTAGAACAGCGTCTGTCCGGAAGTAAAACTTTGCAAAGGCAATAGCTTCCAGGCCGGAAACGAGGATTCTTAGCTGGTATCCATCCGGAAATGATTTCCCGGTAGAACCCAGTTTCCAATCCGGAAATGAGGATTTTTGGCCAATAACTAGGATAGAGCTTGGCCCCTCAGTGCGCCGCCTGCGGCGTGGAACCCAAAAAAACAGATTTTTAAGTCAGAAAAATGAATTTTTCCGAAGGCACATCGAATCGTTCCGAAAATATATCGCCGTCTTCCGTATTTCCGATCCCCGCCGACGAGATCTTCGCCCGCATCCGGAAAATCCAGGCCAAACTCGCTGGTGCCCATCTCGACGGACTGCTTGTGGTGCAAAGAGCCGATCTGTTCTACTTCACAGGCACCGCCCAAAACGGCGTGCTCTTCGTCCCCGTCGGGGGAGACCCCCTCCTCATGGTCAAACGCTACCTGCCGCGCGCCAGGCAGGAATCAGCCATCCGCCGGATCGTGCCGCTGCCTTCGGTCAAGAACATTCCGGACCTCATTGCCGCCCACACGCAGCCCTACCCTGCCAGGATGGGCATGGAACTCGACGTCATGCCCGTCAACGAGTTCCGCTTCTACCGGGGATTGCTCGGCTGCAGGGAATGCCTGGACGCCTCGCCGTTGATCCTCGAAACCCGCATGATCAAATCGGCCTGGGAGATGGACCGGATAAGCGATGCGGCCGACCTCTCCTATCGATGCTTCCAATTCATGCAGGCCCATCTGCGCCCCGGCCTGTCGGAGATCGCTTTTGCCAGCATGGTCGAGGGCTATGCGCGGGAACTCGGGCACGCTGGCAAACTCCGGGTCCGCGACTATCAGACGGAGGGGTATTCCTGGCACATCCTCAGCGGGCCGAACGGCGGCAAGTTGGGCCTGCTCGACTCCCCCATGAGCGGCGAAGGCTCTTCGCCCGCCTTTCCCTGCGGGGCCGGCCCCCGGAAGATTCAGCCGCACGATCCGATCATGGCCGATCTGAGCTACGTCCTGAACGGTTACCATTTCGACGAAACACGCATGCTCGTCCTGGGCGACATGCCTTACAAGGCGCGCGAGGCGTACAAGGCGATCACGGAGGTCCATGACTGCGTCCTCGATGCCGTTCGCCCCGGTGTCAGCATGAATGAGCTTTTCGACTGCGCCAGCCGGAAGGCCTCCGCGCTCGGTTATGAAGACGCCTTTCTCGGACCGCCCGGCGAAAAGGTGCGTTTCATCGGCCACGGGATCGGAGTCGAACTGATCGAGCCGCCCATCATCGCCCTTGGCAAACAAGAGGTCCTGCAGGAGGGCATGGTATTCGCGCTGGAGCCCAAACTCAACTTCCAGGATGCCTTCGCCGCGGGCATCGAGAGCGTCTTCCAGGTCACCGCCGAAGGCCACCGTCTGATGAGCCGGACACCGCGCGATATTCTCACCTGTCCCCTCTAGCGGCCAAGCAGGCGCCGGACAACAATCGGAGCCCGGCCGGACCCCGTTCTTCCGATGCAAGGCCCCGAACCACTCAGGCATGCCACCCGCTTGGCAGGCCCTGCGGGGCTCACCGGTCAGCCCTCACCGGCCGTCCTCTTCACTTGAACCGGAGGGGTTTGTCGGGGCCAGGAGGTCCTGCCCACAGCCGAGCGCCCTCAGGCGGATCCCGCCCCATTCCTCGGGCGGGTTCATAAAGGCTTCGATCTCCCGCAGGTCAAGCAGGCGGAAGCGCTTGAGCGCGGGCTCGGAGACCTTCGTCAAAACGGTGTCGATGGTCGGGTCCGCCTCCACCCCCAAGCCCGCCGAGACGCGGTTCAGATGGCATGCCTCGCAGGGCCGGCCGACCGGCCCGACCGTGTGCGGGACGTAGGGCATGAACGCCCATCCTCTGCCCGACCCGTCCCCTCTTCGTGGAATGACACTGTCAAGCTGCACATTCCCGCTTCGATCCACATAACTCACCAGGTACTGATGGCGCGGCCGCATCACGCAGATGCGCCCCTCGTGATCCACGCCCAGGGGCAGCCATTCCCATCGTCTGAAACGCCACCCCGTCAACCAGATCCCAGGGCGGACCCGCCCGCTCAGCCGGTCGAGGGATTCCGGATGAGTCGTTCCGCCCCGCTGTGCGAGGTGGGCCTCCAGCACGTCCTGCAGATCCGGATCTCCCTGTGCCGTCAGCCCGCGCCAGTCCTCTCCGGAAAGGAGATCCAGCCGAACCACGCTCAAGCCGTAGTCCTGAAAAGACCACTGCGCATGGCACGCACTGCAACGCACCCGCCGGTGCCCCGAAACTTCGTGGGCAGGCACCGTTCGGTCGAACAGGGGAAGATTTCGTCTGCCGCCTCCTCCCTTGCTGTTGAAGACGCTGCGTTTATCCGGTTCCGCCGTTCCTTGGTTTTCATGGGCAGGAGTCGCTCGATCCTCCTTCTCATGAATGCCCCCCGAAACCTCGAACCGCTTTACGCCCGCTGGGATGTCACCCCGGGTTGCGGCCTTCTCCCAGCCGCCGTGGCAGTCCTCACACCCGCGGCCGGGAGACACCCTTTGAGAGGCATAGACTCCGCCGTCGCCCATGACTTCCCCGCTCCCGTGACAATCCACACAGAGCATCCCTCTTTCGGCATGCACATCCTTCGCAAGTTGATGATATCCCGGCTCGGCAGGATTCACCGCCAACGGCTCGCCAAAGCCATGCGGCCGGTAGACCCGGCTCAGATCCCGCTCGAAAAGCCCCTCGTAATCCGCCCCTGTATGATTGCGTCGATGACAGCGCAGACACCTCTCGTTTGGGATCGGGCGCTCGAAGACGTGTCTGGCTGCATATCCTGTACGACCGCGGTCCAGGACAGGGTCATTTCCTTTGTACCGTCCGGAGGCGTCATGAGGGACATGGCACGCGGCGCAGCCCGTTCCGCGGTGCAGGCCGTAGCCCGAAGGCCCCTGTGTGCCGATATGACAGCCGAGGCAGCGCCGGCGCAGAAAATCATCTACCAGAACGGACGGGTCATCGCCTCCGGCGTACCCGCCCTCCTGCGGCTCGGGGATCGGCCGGAGGCCCCCTCCCATGCCGTAAACCGGCGGTTCGGCGGCACTCTGCGCGCCCCAGAGAAAGCGGGTCTGGTTGATGATCCCGGCGAGGGTCCCGTGCAGCGATTGCCGCAGCCGCGCGATCTCCTCCCGGTGGCATCCCCCGCAGGAAGCATCGGCATGGGACGGGTCGGACGGATTGCGGATCACGGCCTCGTGGGAGGCAAGCGGGGCGGCCGCACGGTCCTCCGCATGCAGATGGCAAACGCCGCACTCGAAGTCGTGGCGCTCGTCGAGCCGTTCGATCCCGGAATGGCATTCAAGGCAGCGGCGAAAGCCGTCCGGGGCGCCGACGGCCCCCTTGGCCGCAGCGGGGATGCAGAAAACCACCGCCACAGCCAGCCGCAGAACCAAAGCTACCTGCATGCTCGGCCCCCCGGAGCCCCGCCTCTGCACGGCAGCCCTTCCTCCCGGCCGAAGCGCTCCTTCGACTGCTTGAAATCGCCGTAAATCGGGTCCTCGTAGGTCCGATGGCAGCCTAAACAAAGGCCGACCGCGAGGATGCGCTCCAGTTCCACGCCGTTGAAAGGCCGCGTGCCGCCCCGATAGGGTGCGGCATCCGCGCCCCCAAGGGTCGTAAACCCGTCGAGCGGGAGCGGGGCTGTCAAAGAGCCCGGACCGCCGCCGGATATCGCCCTGAAGGCCCATCGCCCCTCCCGCCGGTAGATCACCCCCTCCCCCAGGCCCAGGGCCTTCGGGTCCGCGTGGCACGCAATGCAGTCGCGCGCCGCCGCGGCGGTCGTATGCGGATCGAAGCCGCTCAGACTCAGGCTCCGCAAATACCCGGCCTCTTCCCCTTCCGCACGCGGACCGAACAAGGCGAACACCTGGCACGGCGTTGCGGGGTAGATGCGTCCGGAATCCTTCACGACTCCGAGAGTCGGTTTGGAGAACCGCATGTAGGACCGGCTCTCGTACCAACCGCCGTCGCTCTCCTTCCCCGTCAGCCAATCCCTCTGGCGTTCGGAGGGGAGGTATTCGAGGTGGCAGCCGTAGCACTGCGGCATCCAGGCGCTGTGGCAGGCCTGGCAGGAGAGCCTTTCGTGGCCCTTCAGCGTGTGGTAGGCCTTCCTGTCTTCAAAGGCCTTCATCTCCACCGGCACGCCATCCATCTTGCGATACAGGACCTGCCGCCCGTCCCCGGCCTGGAGGTTATAAAGCGGGCTCCCCCGCGCGGTCAGCCCGATGCGCCGCCCCTCGAACGAAGGCACCCGGCGGTTCAAATCGAGGAGCCGCCGCGCCAGGTCATCCGAGGCGGCGCCATCGATCAGGTTCGGGCGATGGCAGTCCCGGCAGGAGATGTCCACCTGGTCCCGCATCCGGTCGTAGATCTTTCCGTCCCCCATCAGCCCCGCCGCGGTGTGGCAGTCGATGCAGACCATCCCTGCCTTGCTCAGATGAATGTCCGGAGCCGTCTCCATGAAGTACCGCCCGCCGGACAGGGTGCGGCTGCCGAGGCGCCCCCCTTGGTGCGGGGTGCCGTAGCCCTCCGACTCGAATCGTCCGGCGTAGGACAATCCGATCCGAGCTGAACGGTTGTGGCACTTGATGCAGTTCTCGCTCGGAATCCGCGTGGTGATGGAAGGGTGCTCATACTTACCCTCCGCCGATTCGAGGCGGACCCTCGCGGCATCCCGGACATGGCAGTCGCTGCAGCCGCCGCCCCGCAGCCCGGCTTCACCCGGCCGGTCCCATTTCGGCTTCCAGAGATGACAGCCGGCGCACATCTTCCGGTAGTGGTCGACTGCCAGATTCGGGGCGGCGCCGGCCTCCATCAGGTCCGGAACAGAAAGGCCGTCCACAGGATTGCCGAGCATCGCACTCGTCGGCAGGGCCGGCACGGCTTCGCCCGTCTTCAGCCAGTGGGATTGAATGGTCTTCAGGATCCCCCGGTTCGTAGCCATCAGGCTGTTCTGCACCCTGAGGGCGATGTCCCCATGGCATTTCTCCCTTCCGCAGGTCTTCGGGACCACCGAAAGATCGCCGGGATTCCGCACCATGGTGAAGTGGGCCCGGTCTTTGTCAAGCGCATAGGGATTGCCGAGATGGCAGACCGCACATCCAAAAGCGGCCGGTGGGTGGGAGGGGTCCGGATCCGTCACTTCGCCGTGGCAGCTCATGCAGCCGTCAGGCCCTGTGACGCGGCTCGCTTCCTTCGCAAAGCCTTTCCAGATGATGATCGCAAACAGGGTTAAAACGAGGGGCGTCCAGGCGGTGCGCCAAAGACGGCTGCCGCCTTGGAGGGGCCGGGCCGGTGCGCGGGAGCTGCCGCCGGCCGCGTTGGACGGGTCATTCATGTGCTGAGGATTTTGATGATCAGACGAAGCTCCTCCTGAAGCTCGGCGAGGAAGCCCTCGTCAAGGGCCTTCGGAGGGCGGGGGCCCTCGACCAGCCGCTTGCGGGCCCCTTCTATGGTGAGCTTGTCTTCGTAGAGCAGCTTCTTGATCTCGAGCAGGACCTCGAGATCCTTTCTTTGATAGGTCCTTTGTCTGGAGTCGGCCCGCCGGGGCCGAAGCTGCGGGAATTCACCCTCCCAATAGCGCAGGACGTGAGGCTCCACACCGATGATACGACTGGCTTCGCCGATGCGAAAATAGCGCTTATCATCAGGGATCAGCTCCATCCCGCTAGCCCTCCTTGAGTCTTCCCCCCGTCCCCTGGCCGATGGCCGCAATCACCTTTTCGTGCAAGGCATTCACGGCGGCGCCGTCCAGCGTCTTCTTACCGGAGCGGTAGCAGACCCTGACAGCCAGGGCCTTCTTGCCGGGCGGCATCTTCTCCCCCTCGTACAGGTCGAAGATCCTGACGGACTCGACCCATTTTCCCCCGGATGCGCGAATGATGTCAAGCACCCGTGCACTCTCCACATCGGAGTCGAAGATCATCGAGATGTCCCGGTAGACAGCCGGGAACTTGGCGAGCGGCTGAAAGAGCCGGCGGCGGTCCGCCTGCCTCGCAAGGGCCTCCGCATCCAGATCGAAGCAATAGGCCACTTCACGTTCGATGTCCAGCGCCGCCATGGCGCGTTTGTCCACCTTGCCAACGACCCCAAGCCTGTCTTCGCCGCAGATGACGACAGCGCAGACCCGGGGGTCGAACCCTGGAAAGGCATCATCCGCACGGTCGAAGCGGCAGGACCCCAGCCCGAACCCGCGCAAAAACGCCTCCAGCACGCCCTTGATGTCATAAAAATCGACGGGCGTCTCCTCGCCGTACCAGGTCTTTTCGTGGAGCGGCCCCGTCATGACGGCAGCCAACCGCAGACGCTCGAGCGGCAGAGGCTCGCCTTCCCTGGCGGTAAAGACCTTGCCCCACTCAAAGAGCCGGAGCCCTCTTTCCTGCTGAAAGACATTGGTTTGAACGGCGCCCAGCAGCCCGGGGATCAGGGAGGTCCTCAAAACCGACTGCTCGGTTGTCAGGGGGTTGAGAAGCGGAACAAAGGCCCTGAGCGGGCTGTCTGCCGAAGCGCCCAGCAGGTCGGCCGAGGTCGGCGCCACAAAACTGTAGGTGATGACTTCGCTGAAGCCGAGCCCGATCATGATGCGGCGCACCTCGGCCCCCAGAGGCATCTCCGGGGCATCGCGCTCCGCGGAGGGGCGGACATGGGGAACGGTCACCGGGATCCGGTCATAGCCGTCGGCGCGCGCCACCTCCTCCATCAGGTCGACCTCCCTTGAGATATCCACGCGGAAGGCCGGCGGCAGCACACGCAAACGGTCACCGTCCATCGTCTCGACCCGCATCTCCAGGTTCCGGAGATAACGTGCCATACTCTCGCCCGACAGCGCCGAGCCTAAAAACCGGTTGGTCCGTTCCACCCGCAGCACGATCTCGGGGGCCTGGTAAGGCCGGGGGTAGACGTCCAGGGATCCGGATGCCATTTCGCCTCCGCCGAGGTCTTTCATGAGCCCCAGGGCACGCCAGAGCGCATCGGGGGCGCCTTCGATATCCGTCCCCCGCTCGAAGCGGTAAGATGCCTCGGTCGACAGCCCCAGGAACTTGGACCCGCGCCGGATGGTGACCGGATCGAAGCAGGCGCTTTCGATGAGGACGTCCTGCGTCTCGGAGACGATTTCAGAATTCAGTCCGCCCATGATGCCCGCGATGGCCACCGGCCCGTCTCCGTCGCAGATCATCAGCGTCTCCCCGCTCAGCGTGCGGGATTCGCCGTCGAGCGTAACGAAGCGCTCCCCCTCCAGGCTTCGCCGGACGACGATGCGGCGGCCGCCGAGCCTGTGGTAATCGAAGGCGTGCAGGGGCTGCCCCATCTCGAGCAGAACATAATTGGTCACATCGACGACGTTGTTGATGGCGCGCATTCCGCAAAGCAACAGCCGATAGCGCATCCAGAAAGGCGACTTGCAGACAGCCACCCCCCGGATCATCCCGGCGACGTACCGTGGGCAGCCTATCGCGTCCTGCACCTCAACCTGCGCCAGGGACTCGATCCCCGGGCCTTTGCCGCCTGCACGCAGCACGGGTTTCCGAACCGTAGTCCCCAGGGCGGCCGCGATCTCGCGGGCGATTCCAATGATGCAGGCGCAGTCCGGACGATTCGGCGTGATGCTGATATCCAGAACATGATCGACGATCGGCACGACATCGATCAACCGGCTGCCAGGCTTACAGGGATCCAGTTCCATGATCCCGGTGTGGTCTTCCGTCAGGCCCAGTTCGTCCTCGGCCAGCAGCACGCCCTCCGACAGTTCGCCGCGGATCTTGCCCGCCTTGATCTTCATACCGCCCGGCAGTCGAACACCCGGCAAGGCCACGGGCGCAAACACGCCCTCGGCTGCATTCGGGGCGCCACAGACGATGTGCAGCTCACGGCCCCCCACGTCCACCCGGCAAAGGGAGAGCCGGTCCGCTCCTGGATGCGGCCAGACGGCAAGGATGCGCCCGACGACGATTTCGTCCAGTCCTGCGCCGTGGGGCTCCAATCCCTCGACCTCCAGGCCGACCATCGTCAGGATTTGGGCCAGCTCTTCGGGGCTCTGAGAGATATCAACGTATTCTTTCAACCAGTTCAGGCTTGCTTTCATTGAATTGACCGATCGTTTCCATGCCTGGGATCTAAGGTAGGACAGGATGGACAGGAAATCAGAACTGCCGCAGAAAACGCGTGTCGTTCCTGAAAAACAGCTGAATGTCGTCTATGCCGTATTTGAGCATCGCGATCCGCTCGATGCCCATTCCGAATGCGAAGCCGCTGTAAACCTCCGGGTCATAGCCGACAAAACCGTACACGTTTGGATCCACCATGCCCGACCCCAGGATCTCCAGCCATCCGGTTTGGGAACACGTGCGGCATCCGGCCCCGCCGCAGATCACGCAGCGGATGTCCACCTCGGCGCTCGGCTCGGTGAAGGGGAAAAAGCTCGGCCGGAAACGCAGCCCGGTGCCGGAGCCGAACATCTGGTGGACAAAGGTGGTCAGCGTGCCCTTCAGGTCCCCGAACGTGACGTCCCGGTCCACGAGCAGGCCTTCCACCTGATGGAACATCGGGGTATGGGTCACATCCGAATCCCGCCGGTACACCTTCCCCGGAGCGATGACGCTGACGGGCGGCGCCTGGCTTTCCATGACCCTGACCTGCATCGGAGAGGTATGGGTCCTCAACACGACGTTGTCGGTCACGTAGAAGGTATCCTGCATGTCCCGCGCCGGGTGGTCCCTGGGGATGTTGAGGGCCTCGAAATTGTAGTAATCGAGCTCCACATTCGGGCCCTTGACCACCCGATATCCCATGCGCGCAAAGATCTGGCAGACCTCTTCGACCACCAGGCTGATGGGGTGATAATGGCCGCACGGCGGCTCCCTTCCCGGCAGGGTGACATCCACGAAACGCTCCGACCCGCCGGCCGACGCTGCAATCGCCTCACGCTTTTCTTCGTAGGCCTGCGTGATACGCTGCTTCAGCTCGTTGGCCAGTTTACCCAGCAAGGGCCGCTCCTCGGGCGCGACCGCACCGAGCCCCTTCATGAGCGCCGTGATCAGGCCCTTTTTACCTAAATAGGCGATCCTGAAGGCCTCGAGGGCCCCTGCATCGGCCGCGCGTGCAAGCGCCTCGCGGGCCTCCTTTTCCAGGACTGGAAGTTTTTCTCTCATCGTGCATCCGGGGGATCGGTTCTCTTATTGAATGGCACCGACCAGGCGCGTGAACCCGGCGGGGTCGTTGACCGCCATGTCGGCAAGCACCTTTCGATCCAGCTCTATCCCGGCCTTCTGCAACCCGCCCATGAGCCGGCTGTAAGAAATACCGTTCTGCCGCGCCGCCGCATTGATCCGCACGATCCAGAGCGAGCGGAACTCCCGTTTCCTGACCTTGCGATCCCTGTATGCATAGGCGCGCGCCCGGTTGACAGCGGCCTTGGCCGTCCGCAGCTGTCTGGACGCCCCGCCGCGGTAGCCTTTTGCGGCCTTGAGGAGCTTGTTTCTTCGTTGCCTGGCCTTGAAGCCTCTTTTTACCCTTGGCATCGTTAACCTCGTTTTCTAAAAAGCAACTTTCCGCCTTCGGCATTTCCGGCAGCTCTCCATGCGCCTTTTATGGACCTCCTCAAAAAAAGGAGGCGGCCGACGAGCCGCCAAACGCCTTAGAGATAAGGCAGAAGCCTCTGCAATTGTTTACGGTTGGTGGCGTCGACCAATGCGGATTTGCGCAGGTTCCTTTTCCGCTTCGTGCTCTTCTTCGTCAGAATATGGCTCGCATAAGCCCTGTTTCTGGCCAGCTTGCCCGTTCCCGTGGTCTTGAAACGCTTGGCAGCGCCACGGTTGGTTTTTATCTTCGGCATTCCGTCATCCTCCATCAAAACATATTGGGTAAAATCACATCTAACGCCGCCTGTCCCGCGGAACCGCCGCGGCCTGGGGCGGAAGCCCCGCGCCGCTCCGGCTTGCAGGCGTGTTCACCGGCCCCGGGAGCGGGCACGAAAATCACTTTGCCCCGCAAAGCTCCTGCTCGGGCTTTCGGGCCAATGACTGAAGAAAAAAGTGCTTCCGGATCGAAACCGCATTCAGGTCCACTCGGAAGCGGGTGCCGCGCCCCAGCATCCAGTCATGTTTGAAACAAGGCTTCAGCCCTGAGACAAATAGAGAACAGCCCCCCCCAGGGTCCCCTCGACCGTCGGACCGGTAAAGGCACCCACTGAGGCCCAGATCGGGCCGCAGGCCCTGTCCGGATGAAGCTACTTTGGAGCGATCACCAGGCACATCCGGTTGCGCGCCTCCCGCTTCGGCTCCTCCTCTACGGTCCCGAACTCGGCGACCGCCTCAGCCACCCGCTTCAGAACCTCGACGCCCGCATCGATGTAGGCCATCTCCCGCCCCCGGAAGGTTACGGTGACCTTGACACGGTTCTTCTTCTCAAGAAACTTGATCAGGTTCTTGACCTTGACATCCAGATCGTGCTCTTCCGTATTGGGCCTGACCTTGATTTCCTTGACCTGAAGGCCACGACTCTTCTTCCGCGTCTCCTGGACCTTCTTGCTGGTCTGATACTTGAACTTCCCGTAGTCCATGATCCGGCACACGGGCGGATCCGAATTGGGTGCCACTTCCACCAGGTCCAGACCTTCTTCCTTGGCCGTTCTGAGCGCGTCCCGCACGGGCAGAATGCCTAACTGGGTGCCGTCGGAAGAAATCAACCTGACGCTCTTGGCAAAGATCCGGTCATTCACCCTTACCTCATCAGCTTGTTTACTTATGGCCGCTACCCCCTTCTTCGAGTTTCATCCTGTACACGTCGAACGAGATCTTCCACCTTCATGAACGGAAGATTCTCACCACTGCGAAGGCGGGGCGTCACCCCTTCCTCTTCGCATTCCTTGTCCCCTATGATCAGCATATAGGGGATTTTTTCCATCTGGGCTTCTCTGATCTTGAAGCCCAATTTCTCGTTCCTGAAATCCCCTTTCGCACGCACCCCGGCGGCGTTCAAACCGCTGAGGACAACCTCCGCATAGGGGGTGTTCCTGTCGGTCACTGTCAATACGACGGCCTGAACCGGAGCAAGCCACACCGGGAATGCGCCGGCGTAATGTTCGATCAGAATACCGATGAACCGTTCGATGGCGCCGAGAATCACACGATGGATCATCACCGGACGCTTGCGCTGTCCATCCTGATCGATATAAACCAAATCGAACCTTTCAGGCAATGTAAAATCACACTGGATCGTGGCACACTGCCATTTTCTTCCCAGGGCGTCCTTCAGTTTGACATCGATCTTGGGGCCGTAAAAGGCGCCGTCCCCCTCGTTGATCTCATATGGCAGGCCGTTGTCGTCCATGGCCCGCTTGAGGGCGTTCGTCGCCAATTCCCAATCCTCGTCGCTGCCGATGGATTTTTCAGGCCGCGTGCTGATTTCGAGCTCGTATTCGAACCCGAAGATCCCCATCACATCCTTGACGAAAGCCAGGACCCCTTTGATCTCGTCATTCAGCTGATCCGGCATGCAGATGATGTGCGCGTCGTCCTGGGTGAACTCCCTCACCCGCAGGAGTCCGTGCAGCACGCCGGAGCGTTCGTGGCGATGGACGCACCCCAGCTCGAAATAACGCTTCGGCAGTTCGCGGTAGCTTCGAATGCGGGACCGGTAGATGAGCATGTGAGAGAGGCAGTTCATGGGCTTGATCCCATAGGACTGTTCATCCACCGTCGTAAAATACATGTTTTCCCGATAGTTATCGAAGTGCCCGGACTTCTGCCACAGTTCGGTCTTCAGGATCTCCGGCCCTTTGACCATCTCGTACCCGCGCTTCAGGTGCTCCTTGATCTCGAAATCCTCGAGGAGATAGCGAAGCATCATACCCCTCGGATGCCAGACGACGAGCCCTGCCCCGATCTCCTCATAGGTGTTGAACAGTCCGAGCTGCGGTCCAAGCTTGACATGATTGCGTTTCCGGGCCTCTTCGACCCGGCGCAGATACTCCTTGAGCGCCTTGGGGTCGGCGAACGCGGTTCCGTAGATCCGGCTCAACATGGCGCGTTTTTCGTCCCCACGCCAATAAGCCCCGGCCACTTTGATCAACTTGAAGGCCTTGATCATCCCCGTCGAAGGGATATGCGGCCCGCGGCACAGATCCGTGAAATCCCCCTGGGTGTAAAGGGACACACGCTCTTCGCCCAGATCTTCGATCAGTTCGACCTTGTAGGCCTCCCCTTCTCCTCCGAAGAGCCGAATCGCCTCTTCAGCCGACGTCTCCTTGCGCGAAAACGGGAGATCCTCCCGGATGATCTCCTTCATCCGCTCTTCGATGGCCGGCAGGTCCTCTTCCTTGAAGGGCCGCTCGTAATCGAAATCATAGTAGAAACCATCTTCGATCGCGGGCCCGATCGTCACTTTCACGCCGGGGAAAAGGCTCCGCACCGCCATGGCCATCACGTGCGCCGCACTGTGCCGAAGGATGTCGAGACCTTCCTCTGAATTCAGATAGACGGGCGCCACGTCCTCCGCCGAGCCGACGGGGCAGGAAACGTCCCGCAGCACTCCGTCGACCCTGACCGCAACGATCCGCTCCGGGGACTTCACCCCCGAGGCTCGCAGAACCTCTATCGCCGTCCGTCCTTCCTGTTTTTCGGGCGCCTCATCAGCCGGTTTGGATACACTTTCCATACGGTGGCTCATCTGTTCCTTCTGTCCGCATCAGGCCGTCGAGCCCTCACCGGTCAAAAAATACGGGCTATGAAAAGAAAATAAGGCATCGGAGGTCAAAACTGCATCAATCCGTATGCCCCATCATCAATACGAACAATTAAAATATTCTGTCCGAGAACCTCTTCCGCAACACCTCGGTGCACTCTCCTCAACATCCCGCCCGCGCGCGGTTTGCGATCCGCCCCCCAGCCGCCCGCCATGCGCGGTCCTTCGAAGTCAAAAAGGCCTTCCTCTAAAGCGCTCAAGGCATCATTATCGGGGAAAATTTTTATATATATAGAAAATAAGCTAAAGATATGCAAGCAAAAAGTAAACGATCCGCTGCGACACCCCGGGACGGGGCTGCGTTACGGGGCAGGTTCGACCATGCCGCCTTCCCCGATTTTTAGCTTGAAAACCTCCGGCGCCTGTGTTTTATAAACATTATCAAATCAAACATTTAGCAGCGCCTTGAAAACCCTGCTGTCTCCAGCCCGAGGAAAAGCGGCCGGATGCGGGGCCTGCGTAATCCCTGGCAAATTTCCATGCGGCGGGCGCCGGCAGCGACGATCTTCAGGAACGGCCCCGCAGCGGGGCATCAGACCCCCGCAAGGCTGAAACAACCATCGACGGGTAAACCGATGCCCCAGCGACCGGATCCTCACGAATCCAAACCCCAAGACCTGACAGCCCAGGATCGAGCGGGGGACCGGCCCTCCCCGGAAGCGGCCCTGCGCGCAAAGACCCGCGAGCTCGAGGAGCGCCTCAAAGAGCTCGACTGCCTCTACGGCATCTCCAGGCTCATAGAGAAAACCGGCGCTTCGATCCGGGAAATACTCGAGGGCGCCGCAGCCATCCTGCCCTCCGCATGGCAGTATCCGGAGATCGCCTGCGCCCGTGTCGCAGTGGATTCGATGACCGCGACATCGAGCCGCTTCAAGGAGACCCCCTGGGTCCAAAGCCAGCCGATCAAGGTCGGCGGCCGCTTTGTCGGCCATGTGGCTGTCTTTTACTGCGAAAAGACGCCCCCGGAGTTCGAGGGCCCTTTCCTGCGCGAAGAACGTAATCTCCTGAACGAGGTGGCCGAGACCCTTGGACGTGTCATCGAGAGGCTCAAAACCGAAGAAACGCTCCGGCATCGTGAAAGAGAACTCGCCGTCAAGAACCAGGAACTCCAGGAGGTCAACACCGCGCTGAAGGTCCTCCTGCGTCAGAGAGAGAAGGATCGGGCCGAACTGGAGGAAAACGTCGCAAGAAACATCAAGGAATTGATCCTTCCGTATCTGAATCAGTTCAGATCAGCAGGGCTGTCCGAAGGGCGGGAAGAGGTCCTCGAGTTCATCGAGGAAAGTCTCAAAAACGTCGCTTCGGGATTTCAAAGACGGCTCACGGATATCTGCCTCGGCATCACGCCCACGGAGCTGCGCGTGGCCGAACTCATCCGCCAGGGAAAGACCACAAAGGAAATCGCGGACCTTCTCAACAGTTCGACGCGCGCGGTGGATTTTCACCGGTCCAACCTGCGGCGGAAGCTGCAGCTGAAGGACCGAAAGACCAACCTGCGGTCCTTCCTGATGTCCACCCTCTGAATCGCAGGTTTTGCCTGGTATCTTCCCGTCAATTTTTTGCCGTTTACAGCCGGCCGCCAATCCATCACAATCTTGCCAAGTGGCCTGAGCTTCGTGAAGACCCGGGCGACGGACAGCTTTTTGTTTCGCTTCACCTGCACCGGCGAGAAAACCGTCCGTCCGCCGACCATCGCTTCACGGGGGTGGGCCCTTTGCGTCAGAGGCGGCCGGATCCGTTGTTTCCCGGCCGCCAGGATCCGGAACAGCCTGCCGGGTGGACAGCTGGAGGCGGTTTCCATCCCCTGAATACTGATGAAACGGAACCCGGCCATTTTGACGGCCGCGCGAACACGGGGCCGATATCCCACAGTCGACCGGCGAGTGGAAACCAGCCCCGCAAGGAGACAAACCATGAGCATGAGAACGATCTACATCACCCAGTATGACCTCGAACGTCTGAATCAGCTGATCGATGAGGCCGAGGAATCCATTTCCCAGGACCGGCATTACCTGGAAAAGCTGGAGGAAGAGTTGTCTCATGCCGAAGTCGTCCCGCCGAACCAAATCCCCGACAACGTCGTCACCATGAATTCGAAGGTTTGTCTCGTAGATCAGGAAAGCCAGGAGGAAAAGATCCTGACTCTGGTCTTTCCCAAGGATGCGGACATATCGCAGGGCAAGATATCCGTCCTGGCTCCGATCGGCACGGCCATGCTCGGATACAGAACCGGTTCGATCTTTCAATGGGACGTCCCTGCCGGGAAAAAACATTTCAAGGTGGCGAAAATCCTTTATCAGCCGGAGGCGGCCGGGGACTATCATCTTTGAGCAGGCTTGAGTCCCGCGCATGGCATGCTCGCCGGGATGCCGTTCAGCCTGCCTCCGGCATGACCCGCCAGGGGTCTCCGCGTCACAGTTGGGCAGCCGCGGGGGACATCCACACCGTTTCAGCAGCTCAGGCCCTCTTCGAGGCAGCCGAATGGATCTTTTCAGCAGCCAAACCGTCGTTCAGCCCTGCACCCGGAGTAAAGATCCCGATTGCATGACCCGAGGAACAATCCTTCGAACCTGCTGCGCTGCTCCCGCCCCGGCGGATGCGCCGGCATTTCGCTCCACGAGAAGAATCCGCCATGCCCTCGAAATATTCGCTCGCACTCTCCTCGAACGATCTCGCCATTGACCTTGGGACGACCAACACCTCTGTCTACGTCCAGGGAAAAGGCATTGTCCTCCACGAACCGTCTGTAATCGCCATCTCCCGCAACGGCAGGAGGGATCATAAGGTCCTCGCCGTCGGAAACGCCGCCAAGCAGATGATCGGCCGCACGCCCCAGAAGATTTCGGCCGTCCGTCCTATCCGGGACGGCGTCATCGCCGATTTCGAGATAGTCGAGTCCATGCTCCGGGGCTTCATCGCCCTGATCGACCGCCGCCGGGGGCTTGTCAAACCGAGGGTCGTCATGTCGATCCCGACAGGCATCACACCGGTCGAAAAAAGGGCCGTTCGGGAGACCGCGCTCTCAGCCGGCGCCCGGGAAGTCCACCTGATCGAAGAATCGCTAGCCGCCGCAATGGGGGCCGGGCTGCCTTTCATCGAACCTACGGGGAGCATGATCGTCGATATCGGCGGGGGCCGAACGGAGGTCTCCGTCATTTCGCTCGGCGGAATCGTTCTCAGCCGCTCCATCCGGATCGGCGGAGACAAAATGGACGAGGCGATCCTGCAATACATCAAGAGAAAATACAATTTCCTCATCGGAAGCAGCGCGGCCGAAGCGATCAAACTGGCCATCGGCAATGCCCATCCGTCCGCTTCCCCCCAATCCTTCGAGATCAGGGGAAGGGACCTGGTCAGCGGCATCCCGGGCACGCTGACCATCGATTCGAGCGATGTCCGCGGCGCGCTCTCGGAGGAGATCGGCGCCATCGTCGAGATGGTCCGCGTCACCCTGGAGCGGACCCCTCCCGAGCTCTCGGCGGACCTCATCGAAAGGGGCATCGTTCTGACGGGCGGCGGGGCCCTTCTCAAAGACCTCAACCTGCTTCTGGTAGAAGCGACGGGCCTTCCCGTAATCCTAGCCCCCGACCCCTTTTCGACCGTCATTCTCGGCTGCGGCAAGGTGCTGGACGACCTCGACATCCTCCGCCGCATCGGATACAAGCCCGCACCGGCATCCGCCTGAGTGGCCGTTGACAAAAAGGCTGCTTTTTCGCATCGAACCGACTGCCAGCCATCGCGCAGCCCGGCGGGAGAAGCATCGCTTCACATGAGGCGCCGGGCAACCGCTTGCCTAGAGAGGCTCCATCCCTTTCAAACCCTTGACCGCCTCGGCAGCCCCGATGACGACCAGACCGTCTCCGGGCTGCAGCCGCTCTGTGGTGCGCAAGGCGGTGATCCGCTGACCACCCCGGATGATGCCGATCACGGTCGCCTCATACTTCTGGCGGAACTGCAGTTCGGCCAAGGTCCTGCCGCCCAGCTCGGAGTTTTCACCGATCCGGATCTCATTGATCTCGAACCGGTCGGTCCGCTCCCCATCGAGATCCTCCACGGGTTGATCGAGCATGGCTTCAGCCTCCTGCAGCTCATCGGGCGGCCCCATGACAACCAGCCGATCACCGGGATAGACCTGAAAATCAGGCCCAGGCTCGTATAGCACCCGCCCGGCCCGGCTCACCGCCAGCACGGAAACACCGGTCTGCGAGCGCAGGGGGATATCCTTGATCGTCTTTCCGGCTGCAGACGCCCCGGAGCGGATGCGAATCTCCTGAAACGCGATCGGCCAATCGATGTGTTTCGGCAGCATTTCCATCGATCGCGTCAGGGCATCGGCGGCCTGCTCCGCCGCATCCGCGAACGGCCGAAAGACCACGTGTGCGCCTTCTTGCTTGAACAGATCCGCTTCCGCTTCGTTCGCCGCGCTCACCGCCACTTTGGCCTCGACCCCCCTGTCTCTCAGATGGTGCAGCAGTTCGAGGTCCAGGTGCCTCGAACGGACCGTGCTGACCACCCATCGCGCCTTGTTGAGGGGCAGATGTTCATGCAGCTCCGGGTCCGTCATATCGCCGTAGAGCACCGGCACTCCCCTGGACCGCCAGGTCCTGAGGACCTGCGGATCGAAATCGACGCCCAGGAGCGTCTTGCGTCTCCGCAAAAGGCATTCCGCAATCCCCCTCCCATACGTGCCGAGACCCACAAGGATCACATCCAACTGCGGGGCTCCTTCAAGGGAGTCGACGGCGCATTCCCTGAAAGGCGTTCTTCTTTCGAACACCTTCAGGGGCTTGGACAACAAATGATAAAGGGAACCCGAATACAGGATCATATACGTCGAAACGAAAATGGTCACCACCCCCACCAGGGTGATCAGGCCCATGGTTTCCGGAGCGATGTGGCCGATGCTGAGCCCCAGCGCCGCCACGATGAGAGAGAACTCGCTGATCTGGGCCACCGTCAGCCCCGCAAGGAAGGCCGTACGCCGCCGGTAACCCATGAAGCCCATGATCGCCAGGACGATCAGCGGGTTCCCGACAAGGACGAAGACCGAAAAAAGGCCCGCTGCACCCACTTGAGAGCCGACCATCGTCCATTCGAGGCGTGCCCCGAGATCAATGAAAAAGAAAAGCAGCAGAAAATCCCTCAGGCTGGTCAATCGCGCCCCGATTGCATCCCGGTAATCCGTGGATGCCAGGGAGACTCCCGCCAGAAACGCCCCCACCTCCTTGCTGAACCCGAGCCACTCTCCCCCCGCCCCGAGGCACACAGCCCAGGCAATGGCAAACAGGATCAGAAGCTCCTGGGAATAGGCCAACCGCAGCGCCAGGCCTGGAAGGACATACCTGGTCATGAGGGCCGCAAAGGCGAGCAGGCCCAGACCCTTGGCTGCGATCAGGAGCGAACCCGTCCAAGCCGATTGGCCGGCCGCAATCGGCGAACCGAACGTGGTCAATGCGACCAGCGCCAGGATGGCGGCGATGTCCTGAACGATCAGGAAGCCGATGGCGATCTGGCCGTGCAGCGAATCGATCTCCTTCTTATCCGACAGGAGCTTGACGATGATGATCGTGCTCGAAAAGGTCAAGGCGACAGCCACGTAGGCAGCATCGACGGGCGGGATGTCCAGAGCCAGCGCGATCAGGAAGCCGATCGCAGAAGTGAAAACGATCTGCCCCAGACCCGTCGCCAAAGCGACCGGGCCCGTTGTGCGGATCAGACCGAGGTCGAGTTTCAGCCCGACGATGAACAGCAGGAGGGCGATGCCCATATGCGCAAGCAGCTCGATCTCGTGGTAGCTCTGGATGATCCCCAGCCACGAAGGCCCTGCAAGGATGCCCGTCGCCAGGAACATGATCAGCAAGGGCTGTCGGAGCCTCTGGCCGACGATGCCGAGCAGTGTTGCAAGGCTCAGAACAGCCGCGATTTCAAGAAAAGAATTGCCGTCGAGCATAGGGTCGGTCTCCTTTTTTGCGGGGTGGATCTTCAACCCATGTTTTCAGCCTTGTCCTCAAGGGGTCCAGCCTCTTTCGCCCACAGAATTTTACCATAATGAACCTTTTGAATGAAGATGCTTATTCGACCGATCCCACATCAAATACTGCAAGGTGCCGGAATCGGATAGATGCGACCCTGATGATTGGCAGTGCGTGCATCACGCGCTTTGGATAACCCGTAAGGAGAGAACCGCTATAAGCCCTCATAAAGGCAATGATAAACACACTACATGCATAATGAGAAGCGTGAAGACCATGGAATGCTGTCTTACAGCTCCCTGAATACACCGATTGCGGCCGGTGCGCCATCTCAGAACAGCGGAAGCGATGGAAAGGGCGTGGTCAGGCGGGCATCGTGAACAATCCTAAGTCATTGAGAATCGCAAATGTTTTAACAGAGGTCGATAAGCATCGGTTTGCTTTGCTGACCAGCCAATACCACGGCCAACGAACACGTGCGCCTAAGCAGAGAACCGCGTGGCTCACATTTGCCGTCACATCTTGCCCATATATGCGTAATTATCATTATTTTCAACAGCTTGCTTGCCACTTCAGGGAAAAGACAAAAAGCCTCGCCTTTAGGTGAAGACTTTAGTATGCTTATTGGATATAAGGACTATCGCCGTTCAAGCCATGCTGTATATGACCTATATATAATTTTTCGATGGATCACCATGCAACGCAAACCCGTCCTACGAAGACCGACAGCAGCCAGGCTGCGAGGACAAATTTTCGCATGTGAATTTGAGGACATCGATATATTTAAAGGAAATGTTCGCAAGGATCACGAGCACCCGACAGGCTATCAATGGCAAATTCAAATCCAGTACTGAAGATCCTGAATCGGCGGATAGCTGGCCGGCTTTAAACCATATAGATAATTCATTACAAACCTGAGAATGTTGTTTCCGGACTATTTGGAAACCCGAAGAGGTATCTGCTTAATGGCTGTCCATTCTAAACGGTAATTTTAGACATGGAGGAAAAAGAATGACATCACTACAATACAAAAATATAAGGCATAACCTGGCAGGCGATTATCCACACATCGATCCCACGGCGCTGATTGACCCTTCTGCCCAGATCATCGGTAACGTCAGAATTGACAAAGATGTTTTCATAGGACCATTGGCCGTTATTCGGGCCGACCAGCGCGGAAAGGACGGAAAAGTCGCCCCCATCCAGATCGATAGGGAGGTCATTATTCAGGATGGCGTCATCATACACGCCGATCCGGGGGCTTCAGTGATCATAGGCTCCAAGACTACCGTAGCCCATGGAGCTATCCTCCATGGACCGTGCACCATCGGGCAAGAGTGTTTTATTGCTATGAGAGCCTCTTTATACAAGGCCACTCTAGAAGATCATGTATGGCTTGGCATTGGAGCTATTGCCAAACGGGTTACCTTCCATTCCTTTACAAAGGTGCCTGCAGGTGCCGTTATCCGTGATCGCCCCGAAGTACTGGCACTTCGACTGATTACAGAGAAAGAAAGAAACTATATGGAAGAGGTTTGGGCCGCTAACTCCCGATTAAGGACGGACTACCTGGAACTCCGTGAAAAAGCGGAGTCGATTCGATCCGCCGCCAAGAAAGATGGCTGATATTGCAAATGAATGTTTTTAATTGTATACTCAAAACTGCGCTGTGATTCTCACCTACTTGAGTATAGGATTCAACACAGTTGTGTTTCTGAGGTGGAGTCAGTTTAAAAAAAAATAGAAACCCCTGCTCTTAGGGGGCCGGTTTCTCCCTTGTTCAAAAGAGGCTGCGACGTAAAATAAATTGACTTTTGGGCAGGACCGCGCTAGCGTCGCGGATGCATCCGTGATGATCTGCCTCCTTAAGTCTTTTCGGCTCCATGAATTAATCCTAACTTGAGCTTTTGGTATTGTGCCGGTAACTTTCCGGCGGAATGCTTCTTATCTTTGAATCTCTGGATCGTGAAGAAAATGCCGCTGATAAGTCTAATTGAACCTTGGTTTTACTGCTTCGACTCACCGTTTTAACGAAGATCAAAACCGGTTCGAATTCAGAGAGAGGAATCTTTTTGTCGTTCACGTAGGGTTTGCGAAGTCGGTCGGCCTTCAAAAAAGAAATAGAGTCCGCCCGGAAATGGTCCCCCGGTACAGCCGAGTTTCCGATCCCAATGGGAGGGGCTTCCGGTATCGGTTGGGAAGTTGGTTCAATTTATTCATGGGTTAAGTGAAAAGGGGGGAATTATGCGAAGACGTTGCAAAGTTATTATTCCGAATGTGCTGGCTGCTGCGATCCTTTTGATCACCTTTTTCGGCCCTTCGGGGACATCTTATGGTTTAGACATCACGATTGAAGTGGCGCCGCGGACGCTGAATCTCCAGAACAGCGGAGAGGTGGTCACCGTTCATACGAATATCGTCTATTCGAATGTCGTTGCGACAACGGTTTCCCTCAACGACATTGAAATCGCCTCCTGGAAGGCGGACAACAGAGGAAATTTTGTCGCCAAATTCCTGATGGAGGAGGTTAAAGCTCTCGCGGAAATTGGCTCTCTGACGGTCCCCGGTGAAAATGAACTTACCCTGGTGGGTTTTACTACAGAAGACGAGAAATTCACAGGGACCCAGACTATCACGGTGATCGACGTCTCGGGGAGGCGACTCAAGTAGACCGAAGCGCGGACGGACAATCCGGTCTTCCGCCAAACAGGAAACTGGTTGTCCATGAGGGTCCGGGGGGGCGGCTTGAGGTCGGCGAAGTAGTTTTCACGCCCGGACCACAAGTCTCTTCCGGTCATGCATTCCGGCAAAGCTCGGTCGCGGTTGACCGGCCAAATCTGGAGTTTCGGACTGGTCACGTAAACGGCATGACGCTGATCTACGTCAAAAGGCACAGCTCATACACGCACTCTGCCCTTCCATGCTCCATTGCCTCTTACCAAACGAGTCTCCCGTCTTCTTGGGTTTAAACACGTTATTATTTTACGTATGTTTAATTCCTATATCCACACACACCCGTTTTTGCATAAGCATTTTCGTCAGGCAAAGACTCCTGGGCGGCAGGCTGCGGCAACAGTTTATACAAATGGAATTTTATTTCCTAAAGCAGATCATCTCAAATTTGAACCTTAAATCCCGTCACGGACGGCTAATTCCACATATCAGCCGCCTAAATCCGATAGGCAGCTAAATCGAAGGTTTTCGCGGCTTTAATTGAGACGTCGAAGATAGTAAAGTTCGGCTACAAAATTTTTCCATGCGAGCATTGCCAGAATTTAGATTAGTTTAATAATATACGAAAGGCAAATCACCATGAAAAATGGTTTTTTACTAATAATGTTGTTTGCTATCACTGGTTGTGCAGGTTATCCTCTTACGCAAACAGATATAAACCGGGAAGTTAATAATAATGCAGCAACCATTATTTTAGGTGCAAATTTAGGGGATGGTAATATTGACGGAATGGCATTTGCTTTGTACATTGATGGAGAAAAAATATTACCAAAAGGTATCGTGAGAAATGGCATTTATAAAGGGTCCATCCCGAGAAAACCCATTTTAAACCCTGATCCATGGGACGGTATAACTTATACAGAAGCTGACAGAGACAATCATGGGTATATAATTTGGAATATTGATATCGAAAAATTCAAAAATGAACGCGAAAGCTTGATTTACCTTACAAGTGCAAGATCAAGTGAAACGCGCATTGCTCCTTATATGGAACAATTCTTTTCAAGTGGTTACTTACTTCCTATTGAAGCCTCCATCCAAAGCTTCCATGCAAACTATTTAAAGTCATTACAGAAAATATTCAGATCGGACAAGGATTGGTATTTTTTGGGTTGTGCGTTTCAGCTGTCTAAACCAGGCATCTATTATTTGGGAGAATATACATTTATCAATGCGAATTTGACTCAAACAGAAGGATTTGATTTTATAGAAAAACTTCTAACTTATAAAAATAGAAGAATCGATACTGACAATGAAAATGTAAAAAATATTCTTACTAATGCCCAAATTTCAAATAGAGAACTGTACAACTTCAGCTCTTCATGGAAGGAGCATGATAAATCAGAGTGGTTTTCGCTTTTGGTCTTAGAGCAATAAATAGGCTGTACTAGACTTTATCATAAATTGAAAGCCTTAGTCGAAACTGGCGATTTACTTGACGCCGTGAACGTCCCGTATGCGAATGAAACACAAGCACGAAATAAGAAAAATTCAGCCGACGCAGAAAATTGGATAGCTGATTAGCGTTTTAGGCGACCCAGGCGTACCATAGGGCAATGCACACATTCATTGCGAAGGAAAGGAGGATAATTGATGTATGCACTTCTACTATTATTCCCTCTTGGACCAGGGATGCGTTCGACTGCTGAGAAACTGGGCGATCAGTTTTCCCCCGTGCACAGAACAGCAAAGGGGTTTAAGGACGAAATATTTCTCGCTGACGACTTAACTGGAGAGTATGGGTCCCTTACCCTTTGGGATTCGAGGGAGGATATTGAGGCTTTTCGACAAGCTGCGGCCTCCCAGCTACAAAAAGACCTGGCAGGCATTGCCAAAGTGCCACCAACTACCAGGGTGTTCGAAGTTTATGAACCAAAACCTTGATTGCCAAAAGGTTTTCAGATACATGCGGGTCGCCTGACAACTTCCTCCGAAAGAAGAATCAGCTTTGACGTAAACAGCGCGGAAATAACCGCCACGCACCTGTTCCCCGCCCGTAAGCAAAAATCCAAAACGCCCAGCCGTATATCAGCGAGGAAATGGTTTATTTTGATGACTTGATTTATTGAACATAGAATTTTAACTCGAGTTTACAAATAAGAAACTAAAAAAAAGAAGCAAGCCTTTGTTATCACAGTACAAAATAGCTACTGCTTTTGTAGTACCCTACCGTCCTGGATCACGAAGCCGAGAGCATCGAGAACCGCTATTGGCTGAGATGTGGGGTCTTCCAACCTCCGTCCGGGTTTCTTCGGGCCTGGAAGCCAGAAAGGGGCCGTCCCCAATCACGGAGATGGCGCACTATAGCTGACGGTTGAGTTCTACAACCCCGAGACTTAATTGTCTTGTATTTACAGTATATTGGAACTTCCTTCAACTTCAAACTCTGAAAGTCCTGTTTGAACACTTCGGGCTCGATTTGGGAAAAAACTACTGGGATTCGACGGAACGATGAGAACCGCAAGTGAGAGAAGTCCATTAGCCAAGCCGTATTGGAACTTGTAATAGTCACGGTATAAAGCTGAACTATTACCAAACTGAATTTCAACAAAAACAAGTTTTTTACGAAAATCCCCAATCAGCTTCGGATCACTCCGTAATATAGGTTGTGTTTCCCTGCCACGATTAATAAAATTTTCAGCAAACGCCTTATTGTAACCAGATTGATGTTCGTAAATCATGCCATTTTTAAAATACTTGAACGAGTTGGACCATGCGATCGAATCAACGATTGCCATCACCTTTTGGATTTCGCAATTCAGAACCCGTAGCAATTGATCTCCGCAATGGAAATATTCAACCTCGGATTTCATTTCTTCAATCTCTATATTCTCTTTCTGCAAAATAACAAATATCGCGCTGTGAGCAATCAGTTAGAAACTTTTACGGCTCACTAGCCTTCCAGAACTTAAGATTTTCACGGCGTCCATCACTGTGGGATATTTCCCCAGGCATCCAGAAAATCATGCCGTGCGAGTATTTTATAGTTTATTCCAGGACTGAACTTGCCATATGGCTTGCCGCGTTTTTCCTCCAACTCTCTCGATACCTGCTCTTGCTCAGTAACAACCTGCCTGAACTGCTGATTATCAAGAACGAAATACTCCGGCCGCTGGTCCACGGCATCGGGTATCAAGACGAACACAAAAAATCGGCTGGCATCTGGCTCCACCAAGGCAGACTGATATAAAAAGTACGTTTTGGAACTTAGCGACTTAACCTGGACAGAGAATACTTTACCGGATGGACTCTCGCACAACAGGTCTGCCGCAGGGGCATTCCCAATCGTAAACGTCACGAGATACCCGCGCCGCGTCAGTTCATGCGCAACCCCGAATTGTCCTGACCATTGCGTCTTGTATTTTTTACTCATGATCTCACCTAAACTTAATCCGTCAGTTTCACGGGTTTTGATCCACATCCGATTGGACATGTTCACTTCGATCCGGAAATAGTCTTTTTGCCCAATCTCGGCGTCTATCTACACCTTTGCTTGTGCGGCGATCTATAGGTCGCCTCCGCACAAAAGCTTTATTTCATAGATATTGACCAAAAATCTTCCTTTCCAGATTGGAAACCGGGTTCTACCGGAGAGTCATTTCCGATCAGATACTACCTAAAAAGGTATTCTTCATTCCCGCACACCCACCCAATATGGAGATGAACCCCAGCACGCTTTCCCGCATAGACTATACGATTGACAGACACTTCAGCGCGTAGCAACAATGCAAACGCCTCGTAGTCCTGAAACCATTCACGCGACCGACTGAATGAGTGCACGATCATAACAGCATGCGGCGCTCCGAAACGCTTAGCCTCAATCACAGCAGCCCCAGTCCGATGGATGAGTTGATATCGTATCGTGCCAGCGAGCGTCTCATTCAGATTAAGTTCTCGCCTAAGGAAGGCAAGTCGAGAAGCCTTTCCTTTCGATCCTTCAGCCAACCAATCCGACAATGTTGGACCAAACGGCTCAGAAACTTTTCCCTCTACAGCGATTGACACTAAGCCCGTGCTTGCCCTCGCAAGCGCCCATATATCATTTTGGGATGGTCTAGATCCTCCGACCAAAGGGACCTGATGCTCTGGAATGGCAAGCAATAATTGAATGTCGGCAAGCAGCTCGTTTGTCGAGAATGCTGTCTGGATCTCAGAAGGGAAACCGTCTGCATTTTGCCAAGAATAGGCAAGTGTTCGCGCCGAATATCCGGTCCGCCAATGTTTTAAAGGATCAGCAAGTAGCACTGCCCAGTCATCGGCATTTTTCGCTGGTATGTAGATATATTTCAAAAAGGATCTCCATATACAGGATAAAGCCGAACGCCAGCTGCACGCTTTTCGGCGACGGCTTAAAGCGTCTACCTCAGTCTTACACCTTCTTGGCTAAATTGCGATTCAAACCCATTTCCTGGCTTTGGAGCTTCCGCTGCCATCGCCCTTCCATCATTAAGATGTCATCAGATGTTGCAGACGATCCTGCAACCTCAAGGATCGAGACCTGGTAATCACTTGGGTCCCGACTTTTAAGTCCTATATTGCCGCCGTGCCCCGTCTCCACATAATTTTGCCACCTACCCCAAAAACCTTCTTCACCTCTCGCCGAACCGACGTACTGTTCTTTCGTCTTCGGGCACGTTAACAAATAAACTCCACGAGAAGATTCAAGTGGCGAAACCCAACTCTTGGGGAGAGTATCGAGTTTTGAAAGTGGCTGGATAAACTCCAAAAAACCGGGGAAATCAGGTGTTCGAAATTCTCGCCGCAGTTCGGTGATAGCCTTATCATTTCTAGAAGCGTATTGAACCCATGCAAGGGCTCCCGGCCCCCAATCAATATAAAGTCTCCCGACAAGATCAAGCAGTTTGTCTTGTAACTTGAGATCATATACATCGCAACTACCTGCCTTATCTATACCATCCATGTGAGGCATAGGAGTGTCTACCTCCAATCGCCCCCGATAATGCACTTCGTAAAGTCCAGCAAACATCGTTTCTTCACTAAAGTCAACGACAAACACTGCCCAATAAAGGGCATTCAGCTTAGTCTTATTTCGAATACGTTGCGTAGATTGATAATTTTCAAATTGAGAACGGTCATCGCGCCAGAGCTCATAAGGAGTAAAGCCACGCTTTGCATTCTTATCTTTATGCCTAATTAATCGTATATTTTCCAGTGGTAGCCCAGCTTCACGAAGGATGGTATTGAACATTATAGGCATTGCGTTCCTACTCCTTCTACAATGTTGACACATTGTATAATTTTATAACGATTCGATATATTCGCTATAGATTTTTGTCTATCTTATTTAATGTTATTTAAAGATTATATTCGTAAAGTTCAACATTGTTCATTTCAGAACATGCCAGCAAAAGATCATCAGAAATCTCACGGGCGATTATTATACCACGCACTTTTCTACCTTCTTCAGCGTGGTGTTTTCTGATCCACGCCATATAACGGAGGATTTGTCCGACAACTCGATCGTACCCGCGCGATACTTTTAGCTCTATTACCACATAATTTTTGTTATTATCGATTGCCAAAAAATCGATAAACCGGTTCCCTACCGGAAATTCAATACCGCTAATTTCCTCTTCCAAGTATAACGATAACCCAGGCTCGATAAGGGAAAGATTCTTTGCCAGAAAATTCTGAAGATCCTTTTCGTAGGCGAATTCATTTCCATTTTCTTCTTCTGAATCCTGATGTTTTGCCGCCAGTTTCTCATCTTCCTTCTGTCTAAAATAAATAGGAGTTGGATCAGAGGCTTGCTCGTAAAGACGAAATTTTTTGTTGTCAATTTGGAAAAAAAGATCATCTTTGCCGTTTGGATCGACATTTAAATGTATTCGACTGGAAGAACTTATTGATAGCTTGTGCAAGTGAGCTGAAATAGTGGCCTGCTTTATGAGTAGATACTTTGTCTTAAACCAGGAAATCATTTTTTCTTTCTCTAATATATCTCCTTTCTTTATAGTAATATTTTTTAGCATATCTGTAAAGATCCGCACCCTTAGGGTGCGGCTTTAATTAAGCCCCCCATAGGGGGGCATATGCCCTACCCCATGAGGGGGCGGGCAAAAAAGTTGTGCCGCTATCATGATACCCATTAAAATAATTGCATTTGTTCCAACTGGTTTTCCTTTTCCTCTTGCTACCGGACATACTTGCGTATCATGTCCGCATCGAGATCCACCGTAACCACGCAGTATCCCTTGGACCAGAAGTGGTTCCCCCAATACGGTTTCTTTTTCAAATGCCGAAACTGGTGAAACAGCCTTATCGATGTCTGCCCCTTCAATCGCCCAAGCAACTGGCTTATCCCCACTTTTGCAGGAATCATTGCCACAAGATGAACATGGTCGGGCTGTACGTTCAGCTCAACAACCTCACAGCCCGCAAACCCGCAGATCGATCGAATGGCCACCTCGCATGCCTCCCGTATCGATCCCGTCAATATCCGAAACCGATATTTTGGCAGCCAAACAACATGATACTGACAGTGCCATATCGTATGTGATAACTTACGAAATCTGCTCACTGATGCTCCCTCCTTACGTTATCCGTTGCGGCAACAACTTTTCGTAAGGATAGCACAGTGAGCGGCCTTCAAGGCCATTCCCATCCGGGACCGGCATAGCCAATTCCTATGACCCCACCCTTAGGGTGGGGGTTTCTACTTTGTTCTAAAACCAAGATCGGCTACGAGATCAATTTCAATCGCTATTTTTACAAGTATACGCCGCCCAGACCGTTGGAGGAGATCGAAACCGACCTCAAGAAGATCGAGAAGGAAATCGCCGACATGCTCGCGGAGGTGACGGAATGAGTGATAACCTGCCCGCTCCCGTTGATTCCAAGATACTGATATATCAATCCGATTCCGGGGAAACCCGCCTTGAGGTGCGGCTCCAGGATGAGTCCGTCTGGCTGACGCAAAAAATGATGGCGGAGTTGTTTCAAAAGGATATTCGCACGATCAATGAACATATCAAGAACGTCTATGAGGAAGGCGAGTTAGAGCCGGAATCAACTATCCGGAAATTCCGGATAGTTCAAACCGAGGGAAACAGACAGGTCGGTCGCCTGATGGATTTTTACAATCTCGATATGATCATCTCGGTGGGATATCGGGTAAAATCCGTTATCGCAACCCGCTTCCGCCAGTGGGCCACGGCACGGTTGCGCGAATACATTGTCAAAGGTTTCACCCTCGACGATGAGCGGCTTAAGGGCGGCAAGGGCCTGGTGGACTATTTCGATGAACTGCTGGCTCGCATCCGCGAGATTCGTGCCAGTGAGGCCCGGGTTTACCAGCGGATTCGCGAGATTTTCGCCTTGGCCCGTGACTACCGGGAGGGTGAGAAAGAAACGCAGGTCTTCTTTGCCACCCTGCAGAACAAGATGCACTACGCCGCCACCGGCATGACGGCTGCCGAGATTGTCCGCAAGCGCGCCGACGCGGCCAAGGCAAACATGGGATTGACAACGTGGAAGGGCGGCCGGGTGCTCAAACGCGACGTGGGAACAGCGAAAAACTATCTGGACGCGGAGGAAATCGAAACGCTCAACCGGATTACGGTGATGTTCCTGGATCAAGCCGAGTTCCGCGCTCAACGGCGGCAGGATATCCGCATGCTGGACTGGGAAGCGTTTCTCGACAAGTTCCTGATGAACACCGAATTGCCGGTGCTGGCCAATGCCGGATCGGTCAGCCGCGATGCGGCTATCGAATGGGCGGAGGGGCAATTTGACGCCTTTGCCGAGCGGCGGCGGTTGGAAGCTGAATCCGAAGCCGAAACGCGGTACGTGGAAGACCTGCGAACCTCCGCTCGCTTCCTTGATCAGGAGCGCAAGAAGACGCCCCCGAAGCAACAGGAGGCAAAGGTGAAGAAGAAAGGGGGAAAGAAATGATGAATGGAAGCATGAAATCCCCCCTTTTGCCTGCGGTTCCCGTTCGATTGCTCGGCGATATCCGGAAAATGATTTAGAAAACACGCGCCGGTGTCGCCGCAACGGTGAATGCCGGGTTGATGATACTCTACCGGCGCATCGGAAGCCGAATCCACTAGGAAATATTGAGAGGCAAGCGCGCCGACTATGGAGCGGAAATTGTCCCCACGCTGTCGAGACAGTTACGTTGGCCGTATTTCCAGGAGATTCTGGTCCTCGCTGATTGTTGCATAAATTCGAGCATTGAGGACGCCGAATGAGCAGGGGTGATTTGCATACGGGGTACGGACCGCCCGGAGCGGCGGGCCTGCCCATCCGGTTGAAAGGATACGATTATGTAGGTGCCGGGGCGTATTTTGTGACGATTTGCGCGCAGAACCGGGAATGCCTGTTCGAGGAAATCATGAGCGGAAAAATGGTGTTGAACGGTGCGGGGCGAATGGTGGAAACGGTTTGGGATCAATTGCCGATTCGATTCCACCATTTGGAATTGGATGAATTCATTGTAATGCCGAATCACATTCACGGCATTTTGTGGTCACACCGTAGGGGCGAACCTTGTGTTCGCCCGGATCGTGCTCGCCCTACACCTGTCCACCGCCGTGCCTGCCGACAGGCAGGAACAGACCCATCGGAGGGACGAAGATGAAACATCGTGCCTATTCTGCGTACAAACCGTCGGGGATGGAGTGGGTCGGCGATATTCCCGAGCACTGGGATGTTCGTCGCATCAAACACGTTGCGTCAATCCAGTTCAGCAGCGTAGACAAGCACACCATTGAGGGCGAAAAGCCCGTACGCCTCTGTAATTATATGGACGTGTATTACAACGACTTCATCAAAGAGGGTATCGAATTCTTGTCGGCGACTGCTACGCGGAGCGAGATCACCAAATTCCAACTACGTCACGGAGACGTGCTCGTAACGAAGGACTCTGAGTCTTGGGACGATATCGCTGTCCCGGCGTATGTTGCTTAAGAAGTCGAGGGTGTTCTGTGCGGCTACCACCTGGCTCACATTCGTCCCGATCTGCGCAAACTCATTGGCGAGTACCTGTTTCGAGCATTTCGGACCAGTGGGATCAACGACCAGTTCAGGGTTGCCGCCAATGGAATTACGCGGTTCGGTTTGGGTAAATATTGGTTAGACAACGGGCTGTTCCCCGTTCCCCCATTGGAGGAACAGCAAGCCATCGCATCCTTTCTTGACCGCGAAACAGCGCGGATCGATGCGCTCATCGAGAAAAAGCAGCGGCAGATCGAGTTGCTCAAGGAGAAGCGATCCGCCCTCATCAACCACGCCGTTACCAAAGGGCTCGATCCCGATGCCAAGATGAAGGATTCCGGGATTGAGTGGTTGGGCGAGATTCCGGCGCATTGGGACATCCCACCGCTTTACGCCAGGTACAGCGTTGAATTAGGAAAAATGCTCGATGCCAAGCGATTCACCGGCAATTATCTGTTGCCTTACTTGCGGAACATAGACGTTCAATGGGATCGGGTGAATGTCGAGAACCTTCCAGAGATGGATACTGAGCCGGACGAATATAGCCGTTTTACCTTGGCAGACGGAGACCTACTTGTCTGCGAGGGTGGTGAAGTCGGGCGAACAGCAATGTGGAGTGGTGAACTGCCAGTCTGTGCGTTTCAGAAAGCGATTCACCGCGTGCGACCTCGAAGTACCCAAGACGTGCGTCGCTTCTACTACTACATCATGCGAGCCGCAGCCTGGAGTGGTGTGTTTCTAGCATACGGCAATCCTAACACTATTCCACATTTGACGGCTGAAAAATTGCGCGTTTACCGGTTTCCATTCCCCCCGCACGATGAGCAAGAGATGATCCTACATCACTTAGATTTCGAGACCCAGCGGATTGATGTCCTGGTTGCCAAGGTGAAAACAAGCATCGATAAACTCCGCGAATACCGCACCGCCCTCATTTCCGCAGCGGTAACAGGCAAAATCGACGTTCGCACCATGCCTGCCGGCAGGCAGGAGGAGGTTTCCTGATGCGGGTGGATGTCAAACCCGATTTATTTTTATGGGCCTGTGCACGCGCCGGGCGAAACATCGATGCGTTGGCGCAACAGCAGTCCTTTCGCAAGTTGCCCGCCTGGGTGAGCGGCGAGGAGCGTCCGACCTTCAAACAGCTCGAGAAATTCGCCCAGGCGACCTATACGCCGTTCGGCTATTTTTTCCTCCCGGAGCCTCCCGAAGAGTCCATTCCGATTCCCGACCTTCGCACGCTCGGCAGCCAATATTTAGGACATCCGAGCCCTGACCTTCTCGACACCATGTACATATGCCAGCAACGGCAGGAATGGTATCGCGATTTTGCGCGCTCCATGGGTGAAAAACCCCTGCCGTTTGCCGGGTCCGCAAATCTTGAGAGCGATACGGCGGAGGTCGCGCGGAATATCAGGCAAACCCTTGGTTTCAATATCGATGAACGCCGTCATATGCCAACCTGGACGGAAGCGCTGCGCCACTTCATCCAACAGGCGGATTCTTTCGGCATCATGGTCATGGTGAGCGGCATCGTGGGCAGCAATACGCATCGCTCTCTTGATCCTCAGGAATTCCGTGGATTTGCGCTCGCCGATCCGCTTGCGCCGTTGGTTTTCATCAATGGCAAGGATACCAAGGCAGCGCAGATGTTCACGCTGGCTCATGAACTGGCGCATATATGGCTCGGCGAAACGGCGCTGTCCGATGTGGGGCCGGTAACGATGCCGTCCAATAAAATAGAGCTGTGGTGCAACCATGTCGCGGCTGAATTGCTCGTTCCCCTGCCCGCTTTGCGCGAAGCCTATGAAGGCGGCAGATCGTTGCGGGAAGAACTAGACCACCTAGCCCGATGGTTCAAAGTCAGCACGTTGGTCATTCTAAGACGACTCCATGATGCAGGAAAACTGACCCGCGATGAACTCTGGCAGGCATACGATAAAGAGTTGGACCGGCTGGGAGCGATGTCCAAAGGAAGCGGCGGCAATTTTTATCTGACGCTTCCGGCCAGGGTCAGCAAGCGATTTGCCCGGGCGCTGGTCATCAGCACGCTCGAGGGGCAGACCCTGCATCGCGACGCCTTCCGCTTGTTGGGTTTTCGCAAACACGCCACATTTCGTGAGCTTGCCTATCAATTGGAGGTTACCTTCTGATGACCTACCTGCTCGATGCGAATGTGTTCATCCAGGCAAAAAACCTTCATTACGGCCTGGATTTCTGTCCGGCGTTCTGGGATTGGCTGATCACAAACAATCAGCAACAGAAGGTGTTCAGCATCGAAAAAGTCGGCGATGAAATCGAAGCGGGCAACGATGAGCTTGCAAAATGGGCAGATCAGCGGGGGCCTGGATTTTTTTTGAAACCGGATTCAGCCATGCTGTCGGCGTTGGGCAAGGTGAGCGCCTGGGCGACGGACCAAGGCTATGATCCTGCAGCGGTGAACACCTTCTTCCAGGTGGCCGATTATTATTTGATCGCCTTTGCGGTCGCGCACAATCACACCATTGTAACCCACGAAATCGCTTCCCCATCCACAAAGAAAATCAAAATTCCCAACGCCTGCATCGGTCTTGAGGTTAAGTGTGTCACGCCCTATGAGATGCTGCGTCGGGAAAGAGCACGCTTTATTTTGGAACCGATTGGAGGGCGTGCCTGATGCCGGGTCAATATACGGAATACGCATTCGAAACCGCCATAGAACACCACCTGGCCACAGCCGGTGGATATGAAAAAGGCGACCGAGAGGGCTTCGACACGGAGCGGGGTCTGTTCGTCGGCGACGTGATTGCGTTTATCCGGAAAACCCAGCCCAAGGAATGGGGATACCTCGCCAGCCTCCAAAAAGAAAAGGCCGAAGAAACGCTGATAGACGATCTGTGCCGCGCGCTCAACTCCAGCCATGAGGGGTGCCTCTCGGTCCTTCGACACGGATTCAAGTGCTTCGGCAAGCTGTTCCGGGTGGCCTATTTCGCCCCGGCCAGTGGAATGAACCCGGACACCTAGGCGCTCTATGCCGCCAACCGGCTCACCATTACGCGCCAGCTCCGCTATTCGGCCAAGCACGGAAACACCCTTGATGTGACCCTGGCTCTCAACGGTATCCCCCTCGCCACCCTGGAACTGAAAAACCCCATGACCGCCCAAAACTGGCGGCATGCGGTCACCCAGTACAAAAACGACCGTGATCCGTCGGACCTGATCTTTCAGTTCAAGAAGCGCACCCTTGTCCATTTCGCAGTGGACACCGACGAGGTTTACATGACCACGCGTCTTTCGGGAAAAAGCACGCGCTTTCTGCCCTTCAACAGGGGCTGCGGAGGCGGGGCAGGCAATCCGGAAAACCCCGGCGGCTACAAGACCGCGTATTTGTGGGAAGCGGTGCTGGAGCGTCACAGCTTCCTGGATATCCTGGCACGGTTCATTCATCTGCAGATCGAAGAGAAAAAGCTCGGTGGGAAGCGAGTCAAGAAAGAAACCATGATATTCCCGCGCTATCACCAGCTTGATTGCGTGAGGAAGCTCGTCGCGGACGCTCGCGAGCGCGGCACCGGAACCAACTACCTGATTCAGCACTCCGCAGGCAGCGGCAAATCCAACTCCATTGCCTGGCTGGCCCATCGGCTTGCGAGTCTTTACACCGTAAACGACGAGAAGGTTTTCGACTCTATTATCGTGGTCACCGACCGGGTCGTCCTTGACCAGCAGCTGCAGAACACCATTTACCAATTCGAACATAAGCAGGGCGTGGTGCAGAAGATCGATATCAACTCGACACAGCTGGCCGACGCCCTCGCCTCGGGCGTTCCGATTGTGATTACCACGCTCCAGAAATTTCCTTTCGTCACCGAGAAAATGGGCGATTTACCCATGCGCCGTTATGCGGTGGTTGTTGACGAAGCCCACAGCTCCCAAGGAGGCGAAACGGCGACCGAGCTCAAAGGCGTGCTCGCCCGCGCTGCCATCAAGGAAGAGGCCAGGGCAAAAGCCGAGGAGGAAGGGCTGCCCGATTATGAGGAGGAAATCCTCAAGACCGTGGCAAAGCGCGGACAGCAACCCAACATCAGCTTCTTTGCCTTCACGGCAACGCCTAAATACAAGACCCTGGAGGTCTTCGGCACACCCGGCGCGGACGGCAAGCCGAATCCCTTCCATCTCTACAGCATGCGGCAAGCCATCGATGAGGGGTTCATCCTCGACGTGCTCCGGAATTACACGACCTACAAGACATATTACCGGCTGATCAAATCCATCGAGGATGATCCACAGGTGGACAAGCGCAAGGCCGCGCGGGCGCTGGCGCGATTCATGAGCCTGCATCCGCACAATATTGCCCAGAAGACCGAGGTCATGGTCGAGCATTTCCGGCACTTCACCATGCACAAGATCGGCGGCAAAGCCAAGGCCATGGTGGTGACCTCTAGCCGTCTTCACGCGGTCAGATACAAACAAACGTTCGACAAATACATTAAGGATAAAGGCTATGCGGGGATTAAAACGCTGGTGGCCTTTTCCGGAACTGTGATCGATCCGGCGCGAGCTCGTGAACGTGCAGGCGATCCTGAACTGGGCCGCCAGGCGCAGGCCCCCGCTGGTTCCATTCAATCCGGTCCGGGGATATTCCCTCCCGCGAGAAGATCTCGAAATCATCCTCCCTCCAACCCCCGATGAGGTGACCGCGATCCTCAAGCATGCCTCCGAGCACCTCCGCCGGGCGATCCTGCTCTCGTACTACCTCGGGCTGCGCCCTGGCGCGACGGAGCTCCTTGGCCTAACCTGGGACGATGTTAGACCAGACGGCACGATCCTCGTCCGGTCAGCTGCCAAGGGCGGCCCCGGGTTCCGGATCGTGCCGGTCCACAAAGATCTTGCCGCGCACCTCGAGTACTGGAAAGCTGACGGGGAACGATATATTATCCATTATACCGGTGCGCCGGTGGGGTCCCTCAAGAGAACGTGGCGGAACACGCTTCGGCGCGCCGGGATCACCAGGCGGCTGCGCATGTATGATCTCAGGCACCATTTCGTTACCGTGGCGCTCGAAAACGGCATGCCAATCAAGGCGGTCTCGGAGATCGTCGGCAGCCGGCCGGAGACCTTGATGCGCCACTACCAGCATGTATCGAGCGCGCTGCACCGCTCGGTAGTGGCATCGATCCCCACAGCCAAAACAGAAAGGCCGCAGAAATGAACAAAGCGCTGGGCACCATTATACTGCTGGGTTTAACGGTTGCCAGCTTAGCTGGATGCGCCAACCTCCAGCCTACCATCAAGGAACTCAAGCCTGTTCCGGATGAGGCGATATTTGCGCCAACCATTGACGGGCCGAGGGCCACCTTGACTATGCTCAGGACCAACGAGTTCGAGGGAGGGGCGGCGGCATATCACTTGTTTATTGACGGGGAAATGGCGGCAGAAATTTGCGTCGGGGAATATCTTTCGGTCCCGGTCCGCCCAGGAGAAAGGATCATCGAAGTCAGGCATGAGCGATCGTGGGGCGCGCCAGGGGATAGCGAAACGATAATGGCCGCCGCGGGGAAGCAGTATTGTTTCTGGATCACGTCCGGGAGCATGTCCATCCGCATGATCCGGACAACCCCGGAAGCGGTTGAGGTCGCGACGGGATTTTGATTTTTTTGGTCTAACCCAAGTTTGCCAAAAATCCCAGATTGGGGGTTATTTTGGCCCTAAAATCAACCTATCTACAGACATAAGTAGTTGATTTTTCAGTATTCAGGCCTTGTTTTTGGCGTCTGTAGTGACCCATCGCTG
>Ga0209164_1000899_pt1 | contig 48378 bp, 44 predicted proteins | sample MTBNYHSulfiMetaG_FD_187458 | JGI IMG/M metagenome (GOLD analysis project Ga0209164, IMG submission 187458) | Enrichment culture microbial communities from rom New York Harbor, USA that are MTBE-degrading - MTBE-NYH (New York Harbor Sulfidogenic)... | ecosystem: Environmental > Aquatic > Marine >... | reverse complement strand
GTGTAGGCCCGGTACGCCTGCAGTGCCGCCATGGCATCGCCTCGGGCGACTTCGGCCCGCACGAACCCCTGGAATAGGGCGAACTGCCGGCGGAGCACGTCCAGGCGTTGTACCGCCTCGGCGGCGAAGGCGGCACGGTCGAGCGGGCGGGGGACGATCTCCCCGGTTCGGTCGAAGTACACCACGGGAAGGCCGTGGCGCTCTTCGTCCAGGAATCGTTCCGGCACCGAGCGGCGCAGGACCACCAGGTCCACCACGAGGTGTTCCGGGGCGGCGGCCGGACGGTAGAAAACCTGAGCGTGCCCGTGCCAGGTGGGCTCGGGGAGGCGCCACCGCGCCGCCACCGGTCCCAGCCCGGCCAGGGCCTGCTCGACGGCTTCGAGGACGGCTTCCACGGCCTCGTCTTCGGCCAGCACGTAGAGGTCGAGGTCCGACCAGGCGTCGGCCCGGCCGAAGGCCGCCGACCCGCCTTCCCACATGGCGAGCACCGGGGGCAGCGGCTCCAGGGCGGCCCGAAGGGCGGAGATGATCTTCTCGCGGCCTACGGACTCGCCGGCGCTCATCCCAACCCCCGGTCGACCGCCCAGCGGGTCAGTTCGCTGCGGTTGGTGAGTTGCAGCTTGCGCAGCACCTCGGAGACGTGGGTCTCTACGGTGCGGGGAGAGACGCCGAGGGCGTCCGCCGTCTCCTTGTAGGTGTAGCCCTTGGCGATGGAGCGCAGCACCTCGCGCTGGCGGGGGGTGAGGCGGTCGAGATCGGGGTCGACCGCCGCCGGGTCCACCGCCGGGAATGTCTCCAGCACGAAGCCGGCCAGTTGGGGGGAGAAGACGGCGTGCCCGGCGGCCACCAGGCGCAGGGCCTCGATCACCTGGCGGGCGGTGGCGGTCTTGGTGAGGTACCCGCACGCCCCCGCCCGGATCACCGCCACCACGTCCTGAGGGGCATCGGAGACCGACAGAGCCAGGAAGCGGACTCCCGGGTGGGTGCGGTGGACCTCTTTGACCACCCGGTGGCCGCCTCCTCCGGGGAGGCGGACGTCGAGCAGCACCACGTCGGGCGCCCGTTCCCGGATGAGTTCGACGGCCGGGTCCACGTCGTCGGCCTCGCCGATGATGTCCACCTCTCCGCCGATGGCGGCGCGCACCCCGGCCCGGAAGAGGTCGTGGTCGTCCACTACGAACACCCGCAGTCGCGGCTCAGCCATCGTCCCTCCCGAGGCTCAGATCGACCTCGGTGCCCTCGCCGGGCGCCGAGCGGACGGCCGCCGTGCCCCCGTAGTGGGCCAGGCGGCCCGCGATCGACTCGGTGAGCCCTCTCCCGGGACCCGGCCGCCCAGGGTCGAAGCCCCGTCCCCGATCGCGCACCGTGACCGTCACCGTCTCCGCGCCTACCTCGGCGAAGAGAGAGACGGTGTCCACGCCCGAGTGCTTGGCTGCGTTGACCAGGGCTTCGTGGGCCGCCTGCACCAGGGCCTCGAGTCGCTCGTCGGTCTCACAGTCGCCTGCCACTACCGCCTCCACGCGCACCAGGAACAGGTCCTCTACTTCGCCGGCGGTGCGGCGCAGGGCGGCCCGAAAGCTGCGGGCATAGGGAGAGGAGATCTGGTCGAGGTACTCCCGCAGCTCCCGCTCCTGGCGGCGGGCCAGGGCCGCGCTCCGCCGGGGGTCATCGGCCTGGCGCTGGATGAGCGCCAGGGTCTGCAGCACCGAGTCGTGGAGGTGGGCGGCAATCTCGGCGCGATCGTGGGCCCGCTGCCGGGCGGCCCGCTCCACCTCGAGCTCGGCCACCGCCTCGGCGCGCGCCAGGTCGTGGCGGCGCAAGGCGGCGGCCGCCCAGCCGAACACGAGGGCGGCGGTGACGAACACCCCGACATCGCTGGCTGCCTGGGTGGCGGTTCGTCCCGCCTCCCCCAGGGAGCCGATGATCTGGCCGGCGGCCAGGGCGACGGCGCCTCCCAGGGCGGCCCAGAGGCCGGCGGCGCAGGCCACCAGCAGCAGCCAGGAGAGGGGGTAGCCGCCGAAGAAGAGGTCGCGCGCCCCGGCGACGAAGGGGGAGACCGATACCCATAGCGCCACCAGGCCGTCCAGTGCCACCCACAGCGGGTGGGAGAACCAGCGCGGGTGGAGCGCATGGGCCACGGTGATCCCGGTCCAGGCCAGAGCCAGTCCGTAGGTTCCCCCCACCAGCACGTGGTCGGCGCCGGGATCGGTAGCCAGGGTGGCCCCGACCAGGGCTCCCATCCAGACGATGGCCACCAGGCGGAAAGCCACCACGACGCGACGGAGAGTGGTGTCGATGGGTGCCGCGGGAGATCTCCAGGACATGGCGCCGCCTCCGGTCGCAGACTAGGGCGGCGGGCCGGGCTCCGGCGGCCGGCCGTGGCTCTTCCCCGCGAAGTGAGGGGGACCGCGCCGGCCGGAGGAAGGCCTATGGGGCGCAGGCGACCGGGGCGGCGGCGCCGGCCAGGTCGCTCACGCGGTTGGCTGCTTCTTGGAGGCGCTCGAGAGTCAGCTCCCCGGTGGCTACCGCGGCCACGATGGCGGCAACGGTCTCTTCCACCGCGTCGGGGTCGACCACCAGGAGCAGATCCTCGCCCGCGGCCAGGGCGAGTACTGCCAACTGCCCGGGTTCTCTGCCGGCGGCCACTCCCTCCATGTTGAGGGCGTCGGTGACGGCTACCCCGTCGAAGCCGAAATCGCGGCGCAGCAGGCCGAGGACGACGGGGGAGAGGCTGGCGGGCAGGGAGGGGTCCAGCGCCTCGTAGATGGGGTGGCCCACCATGACCGCGCGAGCGCCGGCGGCGAAGGCGGTGGTGAAGGGAGGGAAGTCCACTGCCTCCAGGTCGGCGAGAGGCGTTGCGATGCGGACGGCCTGGTAGTGGGGGTCGGCGGCAGCCCGGCCGTGGCCGGGGAAGTGCTTGGGCACGGCGACGATTCCTGCCTGCTGCAAGCCGCGCAGGAAGGCGGCGCCCAGCTCAGCCACCAGGGCCGGGTCGCCTCCAAGGTGCCGGCCTTCCAAGGCGGCATTGGCCCCCGCGACCACGTCGAGTACCGGGGCCAGGTCGACGTTGATGCCCAGGGCCAGCATCTGGTCGCCGAGCAGCTGGGCGGTGATCTCGAGTTCCAGCGGGGTCATCTGCCGGGCCTCGTCGGTAGTGGGCAGCGGAGTCACCAGGCCCTGCAGGCGGGCCACCGGCCCCAGTTCCTGGTCTACCGCGATCAGCAAGGGCCCGGAGGCGGCGCAGGCGGCGGCGCCGGTCAGGGAGCGCACCTCAGCGGCGGTGCCGATGTTGTCCTGCAGCAGCAGGAGGCCCCGGCCACCGGCGGCCAGGTGGGCGGCCGTAGCCGGGTCGAGCTCCCGGCCGGGCAGGCCCACCATGAGCACCCCTCGGGCCAAGGCGGGTACCTCGACCGGGGGAGTTGTGGTCGAGGGGCGGGTCGTGGTCGAGGGGGCAGCCGTCGTCGAGGGGATGGAGGCAGTGGTAGTGACCGGCGGGACGGTGGTACCCGCAGTGCCCCCGGAGGCGCAGCCGGCGGCGAGCAAAGCGAGCCCCATCAGCACCGGGCCGGGATGCCGCATTGCCCTACAGCGGGGTGGAGTAGGCGCCGGGATCCTGCCCGGCCTCTTCCTGGGCGCGGCGCACCAGATCGAGGTAGCGGCTGCCGCCGAGCATCTGGCGATCGAGGAGGGCGGCCAGATGCTGCACGGTGTAGGCAGTGGCGTCTTCGAGGTGGACGTCGATGTCGGCCGCCTCCTTCACGTAGAGCAGGCGGGTCCAGTAGGAGTTGACCACCACGGTGAGGAAGGACTGCACCACCGCGTTTCGCTCCAGGGCCGCCAGGGGGCGCATGTAGAGGAGCAGTAGGAAGAGGAGCACGGCCATGACTCCCACCCCGCCCACTACGCCGGCGTGGGCCCAGTTGTAGCCGCCCTCCGGGATGTCGGTGGCGATGCGGACGGTGGCGATCGCCGCCCCCAGGGCGATGAGGAAGACCACCAGGAAGAGCCACTTCATGATGGCGAAAGCGAAGCGCTGGCTGCGGGCCGCTCGCAGGAACTCCCGCTGGCTGGCCCTGAGGATGTCGCGAGCCAATGCCTCGACCCCGGCGACCGGCCGGGGCGCGCTGGAGGCGTCGGGCGGGTCGCCCTGGCCGGGCCCGGACGGTGTGGCTTCCATGGCACCCTCCTTGGGGGCCGCATCGGGGACCCCGAATCTAGTGGAGTCCGGCCGCTGGCGGATGAGCCTCGCCCAGGCGGCGCGCCAGCACCTGCAGTCCTTCCGATACCCGCACCGGAGCCTCGGCCTTCACTTCGAGGGAGCGGAGCCCCTCCGGCAGGGACGCCAGGCCGGCCCGGCAGCGCTCGCGTCCCGCCGTCAGGGGCTCGGGCGGGTCGAGGCGGCGCCCGCCGGCCATCATCTGGCGCAGCAGCGGCCACCCGGCCGCCCCCGGTTCCCCCGCCAGAGCGATGGTGTCCCCGGTGATCCTGCCGTGTTCTTCAACCCGATAGACCTGCTTCACTCCCGGCAGGGTGGCCTTCCCGGTGGAGGTCTTCATGCGGGGGCCGGAAGCGTCCTGCACCAGCTTGTAGACGGCATCGAGGCTGGGGTCGCCTCCGCCGGTGGCCAGGCGGGTGCCCACGCCGAAGCCGTCGATGGGTGCGGCCGCAGCCAGGGTGGCGACGGCATGCTCGTCGAGTCCGCCCGAAGCCAGGATGCGGATGTCGGGGAAACCGGCCTCGTCCAGGATGCGGCGCACCTCATGAGCCAGCATTGCCATGTCCCCCGAGTCGAGGCGGACCCCGGCCACCCGGATGCCCTCTGTGGCGAGTTGGCGAGCGGCCTCGGCGGCGACGTGGGCTCCGGCGACGGTGTCGAAGGTGTCGATGAGAAGCACCGCGTCCTCGGGGAACGTACGGGCGAAGGCCAGGAAGGCCTCGCGCTCCGACGGGTGGGAAAGCACGTAGGAGTGGGCCATGGTGCCGGTCACGGGGATGCCGAAGCGGTGCCCGGCCAGCACCAAGGAGGTCGCCGCCGCCCCGGCGAGCCAGGCAGCGCGCGCCGCCCCCAGGGCGGCATCCGCGCCATGGGCCCGGCGCGCCCCGAAGTCCACCCAGTTCTTCTCTCCGGCGGCCAGGGTGACCCGGGCCGCCTTGGAGGCGATGAGGGTCTGGAAACCGACGGCGTTGATCAGGAAGGTCTCGGCCAACTGGGCTTCGATGATCGGGGCGCTCACCCGCAGCAGGGGCTCGCCGGCGAAGGCGATGGTGCCTTCGGGCATGGCCCACACCTCGCCGGTGAAGCGCAACCCGGCGAGGAACTCGAGGGCCTCGGCAGAGAAGCGCCCCAGCGACCGCAGGTAGGCCAGGGCCTCGCCCTCGAAGCGGAGGCTCTCCAGGTAGCGCAGGGCGTCATCGAGCCCGGCGGCCACCAGGAAGTTGCGGTGCTCCCCCAGGTCGCGTACCCAAAGCTCGAAGGTGGCCCGGCCGTGGTTGCCGTCGGCCAGGTAGGCGGCGGCCATGGTCAACTCGTAGAGGTCGGTGAGCAGGGCGGCAGAGGCCGCGTCGGCGGGGTGCAGCGGCGCGCTCACCGCATCTCGACCCCGTGCTCGGCCAGAGTCCGCAGGGCGCGCTCTCCGTCTCCCGGCTGCAGGTCTACCGCTCGGACTGCGGCGGTAACCACCGCTGCGGCGAAGCCGAGGCGGAGGGCATCGAGGCCCGTCTCCTTCACGCAGTAGTCGGTGGCCAAGCCGACCAGCACCACCCGGTCCACTCCCCGCTCCCGCAGGGCTTCATCGAGGCCGGTGGAGGACACCTCGCCGCCGACGGGGTGGCGCACCGAGAAGGCCGAGTAGCCGTCCTCGCCGCCGGTCCCCTTGCGAGTGAACAGGGCGCCGTCTGCCACGTGCAGCGCCGGGTGGAATTCGGCTCCGGGCGTGCCTCCGACGCAGTGCACCGGCCACACCCCGCCGTCGCGGGCGAAATGCGGGGTGGTCTTGGGATGCCAGTCCTGGGTGTAGACCACGGTGGCCCCGGCGGCCGTTGCCCGGGCGATCTCGGCGTTGATCGGCACGAGGGTCTCCTCGGCGCTCCTCACATAGAGGCTGCCCGCCGGGTCGGTGAAGTCGTGCTGCACGTCGACCACCACCAGGGCGGTGCGCGCGTCGTAAGCGGGCCGGTCCGCCGCCCGAATACGCTCCGCCATCGCCGCCAATTCCTCTGGGGCGGCCGACTGCGGCTCGGGGAAGGCCAGGTGACCCCCGGCCTCCAGGGGGATGAGGTGGACGTGAGCGTGGGGCACATCGGCCCCGTAGACCACTACCACTACCCGTTCGCACGCTGTGGCCCGCTGTAGGCGGTCGGCTACCCGGCGCGCCGCTCGCCAGAGGGCGTCGTAGGCCGCCGGATCCAAGTCGAACACCGAGGGGGCCTCCTGCCGGGGAACGACCAGCGTGTGACCGGGCCGGGCGGGGTTGATGTCGAGGAAGGCACAGGTGTGCTCGTCCTCGTAGACCCGGTGCGAGGGGATCTCGCCCCGGATGATCCTGGTGAAGATCGTCGCCATGGGCGTCAGGTTACGCCGGGCCCCCATGCCGTGCCCGACGGCTGCCGGGCCCGGCGGCACTCAGGAGGCGCCGCGGAACCCGGCCCGGGCGAGGACCGCCCGCGTGGCGGCCAGGGGCAGATCGGCGGCTTCGTCTATGGGACGGGCGTTCTGCTCGTCGGAGAGGATCTCAACCACCAGGGGAGCGGCCACCCCGTGGTCATCCAGGGCACGCAGGAAACCGGTGAGGTCGAAGCTGCCCGTTCCGGGGAGACGGCGGCGGCGGGTGGTGTCTTCGATGAGGCCTCCGACGACGGCAGGCGCGGCATCGTTGAGGGCTACGGCGACATAGCGCTCCGGGGGCACGGCCCTGATGTCCTGCGGGTCGGGGCGGCCGCGGAAGTAGTGCCAGGCGTCTAGGTTGATACCGCCGTTGGCTCGGCCGGCCTGCCGGGCAATCTCCCCGGCGGTGGCCAGGTCGGGGATCCCGCTCCAGGGCAGGAACTCCAGGCCCACCAGCAGTCCGTGCTCGGCGGCCCGGTCGCACACGGCGGCGAACCTCTCCACGACGAGGTCCATCGGCGGCGCCTGCTCCGGGGGGTTGACGTCTCCCATGTTCAGGTGGCGGGCCCCTAAGGCATCGGCCATGCGGAACAGCCTCGCCTCCAGGGCTCGGGAGAACCCTTCCCGCTCGTCGAGGCACATCCAGTGGTAGAGGAATTCGATCTCGAAGACCCACTGGCCGTGAGCGGCGAGGACGGCCCGCAGGTCGGCGTCGGATCGACCGCCGCCGCGGAGGGCCTCGTAGTCGTCCACCAGCAGCCCGAGGCCGGCGTAGCCCGCCCGGGCGGCGGCGGCCACGCGCCGGTCGAAGGGCACGCGGGCCGCCTCGCCCTCACCGGCCCCGGCCCGCGACCCCGAGAGCGTGTAGTAGCCGGCGATGAGGTCGAGGGGCCCGAGGGGAGGGGAGGAATGCGCCGTCGTCATGAGTCCCAGGGTAAGTCCTCGCCGCCCCAGCGGGAGGGAGAGGGCCGGGATCCTGACGCCTTCCCAGCGCTGCACCTCCGCGACGGAGGTGGCCGACAGTGAGCCCATGAGGGCACAATGGAGCCGTGCCCGAGCGCTACACCATCGAAGAGGCCGATGCCTTGCTGCCGGAGGTGGTGCCGCGTATGACCCGCCTCACCGCCCTGCAGCGCCAGGCCGCCGCCGCTGTGGCCGGGGCGCGTCGGCGGGCCCGTCGCAACGGGCAGCGCGGGGGCCTGGGCTCCGCGGTGGCGGGGGAGATGGGCGCCCTCCTCACCTGGTTCGAGGAGAACCACCTGCAAGTGAAGGGGATCTCGCCGCCGCTGGTGGACTTCCCCGCGGAGTATGGGGGGCGGGAGGTGCTGCTCTGCTGGACCGAGGGGGAGGAGCGCATCGGCTGGTACCACCTGCCCGATGCCGGTTTCGCCGGGCGGCGACCGGTGGAGGAGCTCCGCGACTGAGCCCGGGCCCGTTGCCGGGCGCAGCCCGGTCTGGTATAGGTAGGGCCGAGGAGGCGAGCCATGGGGCGATGGCTGCGGTGGGGATGCGGGGCGGTCGCGGCCGCTCTGGCGATGGGGGCGCCGGCCACGGCCGGCACCGGGGACTCGGGGTCGCGGGCCTCGCCTGTGTTCGGGAAGGATTTCCGCATCAGCGGTGCGGCGGCCCTCAGCGACGAGATCGGGGCGGCGGCGGCATGGGACTCCGACGACAACGAGTTCCTGGTGGTGTGGCGCGACGGCCGCGACCGGGCTGTGGGTCGTGGCTATGAGATCTACGGGAGGCGCGTCGGGGCCGACGGATCGGTCCTGGGGCCCGACTTCCGCATCAGTGGGCCCGCTGCTCTGGGCGATGAGCAGGACCCGGCGGTGGCCTACAGCGCGGCGTCGCGGCAATTCTTGGTGGTGTGGACCGACGGCCGCGCCGGGAGCACCACAGACATTCACGGGCGCCGTGTGGCGGCCGGCGGGGCGGTGATAGGGGACGATTTTCGCATCAGCCGGGGAGCCAAGAACGAGGGGTGGCCGGCGGTGGCCTGGCGTTCCTCCGGTGACCAGTTCCTAGTGGTGTGGGGCGACTCACGCGCTCAGGCGACACGGGGGTGGGACATCCGCGGCCGCCGGGTGGCGGCCGGGGGGACCCTGGTGGGTGCGGAGACCCGGATCAGCCATCGGAGCAACACCCGGGACGACCAGCGACCCGTGGCGGGAAGGCCCGCCGCAAGATGGAGTCGGGTCCATAGTGGGGCGGTTCGTCTCGGGGTCCGCCTCCCCGGCGGGAAGGGTGCGCACCATCAGCGGACCCGGTGCCCAACCCGAGGACCCGGCGGTGGCCTATGCTCCCGCCCCCGACAAGTACCTGGTTGTGTGGCGCGACCGCAAGGACTACTGGACCGTGGGCGATGAGATCTGGGGCCGGCGGATGGCCGGCAAGGGCCGCCCCCTCGGCCAGGACCTCTCGGTCAGCGACGAACCCAGCCCCTGGGATGCCTACTCACCGGCGGTGGCCTACGGAGCGGCGGCCGGCCGGTTCCTGGTGGTGTGGCGGGACGACCGCAACGCGCCGGTGCCTTTCGATCGCGGCCAAGACATCTTCGGGCGCCGCGTCGCCGTCTCGGGGAAGATGGCGGGCGCCGCCTTCCGCATCAGCGGCAACGGTGCCCTAGAGGACGAACACCTCCCCGCGGTGGTCTACGGTGCCGCGTCGGCCCGGTTCCTGGTCGTTTGGTCCGACGGCCGCAAGCCGACGCGAGGCGATGATGTCTTCGGCCGCCGGGTGAGCGGCTAGAGACGCTGGCCGGCCCCGACCGGTGCCGCCGGCGGTTCAACCCGCATCGACCACCAGGTCGGTGTCGGGGCGCTCCCACATCGAGCGGAAACGACGGGTGACCAGCAGGATCAGCGGGATCAGAGCCAGGTTGGCCAGGGCCAGGATGCGGAAGAGGGCGGGGAAGCCCAGGTTGTCGGTCAACGCGGTGGCCACCCCCTCGCCGGCGCCGATGCCGATGTTCCCCATGGTCTGGAGGATGGCGAACATCGCCCCGGCGATCCGGGTGTCGGTGACGCCCATTTCCATGGTGACGTAGGAGGTCCACTGCAGCCCCACGGCGATGCCCCAGAGGGCGGCGACCGCCAGGAGGGCCTTCTCGGAGTGGATCGCGCTGAGCATCAGCCCGCCGCCGAGCACCGCGCCCACGGTGATGAGGGCAGCCGCCGTGCGGCCGAGCCGGGCCACGATCCGGGACACCGCCAGAGCGCCGATCACCATGCCCGCGCCCTTCAACGTGCCGTAGATCCCAATAGTGCGGCTCGACGACTCGAGCGTGTCGGACATGTAGTAGGTCACCAGGCCGTCGATGCCCTGGAAGAAGAACCAGGCGAAGATGAGGAATAGGGACAAGAGCAGGTAGCGGGGCTGCAGCATCACCCGCAAGGCGCGCCGGTCGAAGGTATGCGCCGGGGTGCGCTGTGCCGGCTCGCGTACCCGGCTCACGAACCAGAGGGGCACCAGCAGCAGGCCGGAGATGACCAGGAAGATCGCCTGGTAGCCGGCGGCGTCGGCGATGAAGCCGAAGGCCAGGGAGATCAGCACCAGGCCGGCGGCCCGGCCCCCGGTCATCGAGGCCTGGATGCGACCGTGGTCTTTCGGATCCGCCACGTCCACGGCGAGGGCGTCGGCGGTGGTGTCGAAGAGGGCCATGAAGAAGGTCGCCGTCAGGACCATGGCGGCGAGCACGGGGAAAGAAGCCCCCGGGTCGATGAAGTAGGCCGCGAAGAAGGCGACGGCGCAACCCACGAGGCCGATCAGCATGTAGGGGACCCGGTGACCACGGCCGAACAGCGCCCAGCGGTCCGAGATCAGCCCGTACAGCCACTTGAACACGAAGGGGAGGAGGGCCAGCGAGGCCACCACCGCGATGCGGTCGGGGTCAATGCCCTCGGCGTCCATGTGAGGCTTGAAGAAGTTCAACTGGTAAGCCTGGATGACGCCCTGCACGAAGTACATGGCGCCGAACATCAAGAACAGGCGGTGACGTGACAGCCCGACGTCCAGGTGACTCCTCCCCGTAGGTGGCGCGGAGGCTAGTGGCCGACGCCGGGGCGGGGCTACGCCGGGGAAGACCACCCGGCCCCTTAAGATCGGCCTCATGACCCCTGCTCTCACCGACCTGCTCGTCGTCGCCCGCCGGGCGGCCCGTGCTGCCGCCGCCGTCTGCCTCGGTGTCTTGGAAGAAGCACCCGCCGCTCCCGACGCCATGGCCAAGCTGGGTAAGGAGCCGGTCACCGTGGCCGACTACGGCTCGCAGGCGGTGATCCTCGAGGCGGTGGCCGCCGCCTTCCCCGGCCACGGGGTGATCGCCGAGGAGGGGGCGGCCCACTTCGCCGAGCACGCCGGGGCGGCGGGTGGGGAGCAGATCGTTCGCCTGGTGGGCCGGGCGCTGGGCCGTGCCGTCACCCTGGAGGAGGTGCTCGGCTGGATCGACCACCGCGGGGGAGCCGAGCCGTTCACCTGGGTGATCGACCCCATCGACGGCACCAAGGGCTTCCTGCGCCGGGATCAGTTCGCCGTGGCGGTGGGTCTGCTGCACGAGGGGGAGCCGGTGGCCGGGGTGCTGGCTTGCCCCCATCTGTCCCTGGACCCGGCAGATCCGGGCTCGTCGCGCGGGCTGCTCTTCTGGGGCGGGCGCGGCCTCGGGGCGTTCCGCGAGCCTCTCGACGGCTCCCGATCCCAGCCGATCACCGTCAGCGACGTGGCCGACCCGGCGCGGGTGCGGGTGCTGGGCAGTGTGGAGTCGGCCCACGGGGACCCGGCCCTGGTGCAGGCCGTGATCGACCGGGCAGGCCTGGGCGGAGGGTGGGTACGCCTCGACAGCCAGGTCAAGTACGGGGCGGTGGCCTCGGGGATGGCCGAGGTGTACCTGCGCCCGAGGTCCCGGCCCGACTATCGCGACTGTGTCTGGGATCACGCGGCCGGGGCGGCGGTCGTCGAGGCGGCCGGGGGTCGGGTGAGCGACCTCGACGGTGCCCCGCTCGACTTCTCCCGCGGCGCCCGACTGGAGGCCAACCGCGGAGTGCTGGTCTCCAACGGCCGGGTCCACGACCGGGTGCTCGAGGCCCTGGCCGCGGCCGAGGGTTGAGCAGACGACGCCCGACGCGCCGTGCCTAGATCGGTCTAGCGTTAGCTCGGAAACCGGGGAGTGACATGCTCGACTTGGAGAACCTGGAGCATCGGGCCCGCGAGCGCCTCTCGGCCACGATGTACAACTACTTCGCCGGCGGGGCCGACGACGAGACCACGCTGGCGGACAACCCCGCCGCCTGGAAGCGCATCCGCCTCGTGCCCCGGGTGATGCGCGACGTCTCGTCGGTCTCCATCGCTACCGAGGTGCTGGGCACCCCGTTGAGCATGCCGATCCTGGTCGGCCCCTGGGCTTTCCAGGGCCTGGCTCATGCCGAAGGGGAGCCGGCCACCGCCCGAGGGGCCGCCGCCGCGGGTACGGCGATGGTGGTCTCCACGGTGGCCACAACCTCCTTGGAGGATGTGGCCGCGGTGGCCGCCGGCTCTCCTCTCTGGTTCCAGTTCTACCTCTTGCGCGATCGCGAGATGGCGGCCGACCTGCTGCGGAGGGCGGCCGCTACCGGATACCGGGCGGTGGTGATGACGGTGGACAAGCTGCCGGTGCCGGGGCGGCGCCGCCGCTTGGCCGCCGATCGTTTCAGCCTTCCCGAGGGCACCGGCATTCCCAACTTCGGCTACGTGGTGCCGGAGGACCACGACACCGGCCCTGATGAGTACTTGCGGGGCCTGCTCGACCCCTCGGTGACCTTCGCCGATCTGGAATGGGCTTGTTCGGAGTGCCGCCTGCCCCTGGTGGTTAAGGGGATCCTGAACCCCGACGACGCGGTGGCGGCGGTGGAGGCGGGGGCGGCCGGCATCATCGTCTCCAACCACGGGGGCCGGCAGCTCGACGGCGCCCTGGCGACCGCCGACTCCCTGCCGGCGGTGGTGGACGCTGTGGGCGGGAGGGTGCCGGTGCTGGTCGACGGCGGGATCCGCTCCGGGGCCGATGTGGTGAAGGCCCTGGCCATCGGCGCGGCGGCGGTATTGGTGACTCGGCCGGTGATCTGGGGCCTGGTGGTGCACGGGGGGCCGGGGGTGGAGGCGGTGCTGCGCGAACTGGCGGCCGAGATGTCCCACGCCATGGCGCTGTGCGGGGCCCGCACGGTGGCAGACATCGACCGCGGGCTCATCTGGGGGATGGCCTGCCGCTGAGGCGCCCCGCGGGCGGCCGGGTCGCGGCGTAGCCTGGGGGAAGACCCCTGGGAGGCCTGGATGCAGTACCCCACGCACGAAGTCATCAACCAGCCCACGGCGCTCGAGGGGCACAACGCCTTCACCTTCGACGCGGCTCTGAGCGAGGCCCTGGCGCGAGAGGGCGCCACCTGGGCGGCCGACTCGCTGGAGGAACTGGGAGAGTTGGCCGGCTCCCCCGAGGCCATCGAGTGGGGCCGCCTGGCCAACGGGAACCCCCCGATCCTGCACACCCACGATCGCTTCGGCCACCGCCTCGATCGCATCGACTTCCACCCCGCCTACCACCAGTTGATGGAGGTGGCCGTCGGCGCCGGGCTCAACGCCGCCCCCTGGGCCGACGGGCGTCCCGGCTCCCATGTGGCCCGGGCCGCCAAGTTCATCGTGTGGACCTCGGTGGAGCCGGGGCACCTCTGCCCCATGTCGATGACCTACGCGGTGATGGCCACTCTTCAGGAGGAGCCGGGGCTGGCGGCCGAGTGGCTCCCCCGCCTGGCCTCGGCGGAGTACGACCCCTCGTTCACCCCGGTCACCCGCAAGCGCGGGGCCACCGCCGGCATGGCGCTCACCGAGAAGCAGGGGGGGTCCGACGTGCGGGCCAACACCACGGTGGCCGTCCCCGACGGGGAAGGCGCCTACCTGCTCACCGGCCACAAGTGGTTCGTCTCCGGGACCATGGCCGACGTGTTCCTCGCCCTGGGCCAGGCTCCCGGCGGCCCGACCTGCTTCCTGCTGCCGCGCTGGAAGCCGGATGGGTCGAAGAACAACTTCTTCATCCAGCAACTGAAAGACAAGATGGGAGACAAGGCCAACGCCACCAGTGAGGTGGAACTGAACGACACCTGGGCCCTCCCCGTCGGCGAGGAGGGCCGGGGGGTGCGCACCATCATCGAGATGGTCGATCGCACCCGGCTGGACTGCTCGGTGGGCTCGGCCGGTCTGATGCGCCACGGCCTCACCCAGGCCACCCACTATGCCCGCCACCGCTCCGCCTTCGGGAAGGTGCTCGACGATCAGGCGCTGATGCTGCGGGTGCTGGCCGACCTGGCCCTCGAGTCGGAGGCGGCCACCAGCAGCGCCCTGCGCCTGGCCGGGGCCTACGACCGGGTGGCCCGGGGCGCGGAGCCCATGGGTTACGCCCGCATCGCCACCCCGGTGACCAAGTACTGGATCTGCAAGCGCAACGCCGGGCATTCCGCCGAGGCCCTGGAGTGCATCGGGGGCAGCGGCTACATCGAGGACTCCGGAATGCCCCGCCTGTTCCGCCAGAGCCCGCTCAACGGAGTCTGGGAGGGCTCGGGCAACGTCATCTGCCTCGACGTGCTGCGGGCCATGCGCAAGGAGCCCGACTCACTGGAGGCCTTCCTGGGTGAACTAGACGCCGCGGCCGGGGACAACGAGACCTACGACGCCGCCCTCAAGGAACTGAAGCAGGCGCTCACGACCCCCACCGAGGAGGGAGCCCGGCGCCTGGTGGAGCGCATGGCGGTGCTGCTGCAGGCGTCCTTGCTGCTGCGGCACTCACCGGCCTTCGTGTCCGATGCGTTCGTGGCCGCCCGCCTGGGCGACCCGGGGGTGGCGTACGGGGCCCTGCCCGGTGGGGTGGACTGCGCCGCCATCGTCGAAAGGGCGATGCCGGAGTGATCAGCGGTCGGCGCGGCGCCAGGTCTCGATATTCCAGGTGTCGAGCCAGGTGGAGTAGCTGTAGCCGGCGATCTCGTGGCGCCAGACGGCACTCACCATCGCCCGGGCCACCAGCGGGATTATGACCACCTGGGCGGCGAGGATGTTCTCGGCTTCCTCGGCCAGGGCGGCGAAGCGGTCGTGGTCGGCGGTGGCGCGCATCTCGTCGAGGAGGCGGGCATAGCGAGCCGTGTGCTCGTCGCGCACCCGCGACGCGCCCTGGCTGAAGGAGGAGGGTTCGCTGGTGACCGCCGGCGTGCCCCAGCGCGAGTAGTTGTCGCCGCCGGGTGGGGGCAGGTCCGGGTCGTACAGCGATAGGGTCTGCAGCACGCCTGCCGGCCCCGGCGCAGCCACCCAGGCCCAGCCGGCGAGGTCCCAGGCCCCTTCGTCGAGCGTCGGGCCGAAGAAGAAAGAGGCATCCTGCGGCGCGACCGTTGCCTCGATCCCCGCCTCGGTGAGCATCTCCGCGAGGAGGCGCCCGATGGCTGGTCGCTCGTCGGCATTGCTGGTGGTCGAGTACACCAGTTCCGGCGGGTTGACGACGCAGTCCCGTTTCAGGTCGGCGCAGAGCAGGTCGAGCAGCGCTCGGGCCCGCTCCGGGTCGGGCCGGTATGCCGCCCAGGGCCTGTCTGTGGGTAGGCCGTGGAGGGCGAGGATCGAGTCCAACACCTCCTCGCTCTCCCAGAAGCCCCGGGCGGCGATGGCTTCCCGATCGACGAGGTAGGCCACCACCCGGCGGAGGTCGAGGTGGGCGTTGAGGGATTCGGCATTGGGATTCCGCTCCCCGAACTGGAAGGCGAAGTGCTCCCAGATGCGCGAGGGGCCGACGATGACCTCGGCACCTTGCAGGGAACGCAGGCGGTCGGCATAACCCGGTGGCGGGACTACGACGTCGACGTCCCGGGCCTCGAACGCCTCAACGAGGCGTTCGGTCTCCGGGATGAACCGGAACACGACGCGGTCGAGGTGAGGCAGGCGTTCCCCGGTGGCCGGGTCGGTCTTCCAATAGCACTCGTTGCGCACCAGGGTCAGTTGCGCTCCCGGCTCCCAGGACTCGAAGGTGAACGGCCCGGCGGAGAGCCAGGGCCGCTCGTTCCAGTTGGTGGCGAGATCGGTCCCTGCCATCTGATGCCGGGGGAGGATCACCGGGAACATCGTCTCGAAGGCCAGCGTGGGGGCGGCGAACGAGAAGGTCACCATCTTGCCGTGGGCCTCCACGCCGGTTATCGCCTCGTACGGGGTGCGGTCGATGCCCAAGGTCCCGGGGTCGGCCGCTATGAGGGCCTCGTAGGTGAAGGCCACGTCGTTGCCGGTGATCGGCGTGCCGTCCTCCCAGACGGCCTCCGCCCGGATCTGGAAGGTCACCCGGGTGGTGCCGTCCGCCTCGACCACGACGCCGCCGTTGGCCACGGTGGGAAGAGCCACGGCCAGGTCGGGGATGATCGCCCCGGTGTCCCCATCGACCTCGGTGAGCCCGGTGAAGATCGCCTGCCCGACTCGCGAGACGACCCAGTTGTCGCCCCCCGGGGCGTAGGGATTCAGGGTGGGCGGCTCCTGGTCATCGCCGATCACCACCTCGTTGGGCCCCCGCGGGAGGGAGGTGGTGGTTGTCGTCGTCGTGGGGGCGGTAGTGCCCGTTGTGGTCGTGGACTGTGTGCTGGTGGTGGACTGTGTGCTGGTGGTGGACTGTGTGCTGGTGGTCGCAGGCGAGCCGGCAGTTGTCGACGGCGCGCTCTCCCCGCTCTGGCAAGCGGCCAGGACCAAGGCAGTTGCCAGTAAGCCCCCCAGGGGCCGGAGCCTCATGGCCGGAGGATAGGTCCGTGAGGATCTACAGACCCTGGACGGTCACCCGGTCTGCGTAGGCGGCGAGGGCGCGGAGGTCCGCCGGGTCGGTGGTCAGCACCACCCCGCCCGGTTCGGCCGCGGCCACGATCAGTGCATCCACTGCGGATCCAACACGCGCCCTGGTCCTGAGGAAGGCCGCTCTGCGGGCTAGGGACTCCGGCACCTCCTCAACGAGATCACACGTCTTCAGAAGCCGGTTGACGGGGGCATCGCGGCCAGCATCACCCCGCAGGCACTCGACGAGTGTCGGGGAAAGGACCAATGGGGGCCAGAGACCTCGCTCCCGCAGTCCAGTGATCAGTCTCGTGGAATAGCGCGAGCGCGCCACCAGGCGGCTCACCGCTCCTGAATCCAGGAACAACACGATCAGCTTGCGGCCGGGTCGTCTCGGCGGGCGAGGCGCAGCACCAGCTCATCGGCCTCGGCGACTTCTTCGGGGGTGGGCTCGCCGACCTCAGCGATGAGTTCAGAGAGGTACTCATCGGTCGCCTCGAGAAGGCGGCGGCGCCGGGCTTCAGTCCTAACGGCACCCTGGAGCAACTCCGAAGCCGGTAGACCCAGCTCCTTCACTGCCCGGTAGAGATCTTCGGGAAGGTAGACCTGCATCCTTGGCATACGCCTAAATGTACACACAAAGAGGACGAGCGCCAAGGGGGCCGCGGCCCCTACAGCGTGTACGCCAGGAAGGGCGCCGCCTCGGCCGAAGGCAGGCGTGCCGCGATGCGCACCCCGCCTTCCTCGTGATCCTGGGCCAGCACCTCGGCCACCCGGTGCAGGGCGGCCACCAGATCCCCCCGGTGGTGGGGGATGAGCAGATCCAGGCTCAGGGTGCCCCGGGCGATGCGCTCGTCGAGGGCGGCCAGCAGGGCATCGAGGCCCTCCCCGGTGGCCGCCGACACCGCCACCGCCTCGGGGTGCAGGGCGAGCAGTCGGTTGACGATCGGGGCCGCGGCGACGTCGACCTTGTTGATCACCAGGATCTCCTCGTGGCCGGTGCCGCCCACCTCTCCCAGGGTGGTGTGCACTGCCTCGATCTGGCCGTCGGGGTCGGGGGCGGCGGCGTCGACCACGTGCAGCAGCAGATCGGTCTCCACCGCCTCCTCGAGGGTGGAGCGGAAGGCCTCGACGAGCTCGTGGGGTAGGCGGCGCACGAAGCCGACTGTGTCCGATAGCAGCAGCAGCCGTCCGGAGGGCAGGGTGAGGCGGCGCACCGTGGCGTCGAGGGTTGAGAAGAGGCGGTCCTCGACCAGGACGCCGGCGCCGGTGAGGCGGTTGAGCAGGCTCGACTTCCCGGCGTTGGTGTAGCCCACCAGGGTGGCGGTGGGCAGGCCGGAGCGGCGGCGGGCCTTACGCTGGGTGGTCCGGGTGGTGCGCAGCGCCTCGATCTGGTCCTCGAGGATGCTGATGCGCCGCTGCACCCGGCGGCGGTCGCTCTCCAACTGGGTCTCGCCGGGGCCCCGGGTGCCGATGCGCCCCGCCTGCTGGCTCAACTGCAGGCCACGCCCCCGCAGCCGGGGGAGGCGGTGGCGCAGCAGGGCCAACTCCACCTGGGCCATGCCCTCCTTGCTGTGGGCGTGCTGGGCGAAGATGTCCAGGATCAGGGCGACTCGGTCGACGACGTCGCAGCCAAAGACCTCCTGCAGATTGCGCTGCTGCACCGGGGTCAACTCCCCATCGACCACGACGACGTCGACGTCGAGTTGACGGCCCAAGGCGGCCAGTTCCGCCGCCTTGCCCTTGCCGATGAAGGTGGCGGGGTCGGGCCGGGGCCGGGTCTGGATCTCCCGGGCGACGGTGTCGGAGCCGGCGGTGTCCGCCAGGCGGCCCAACTCGGCCAGCGACCGTTCGGCTTCGGCGCCGGAGTGGCCGTCGGTGGCCAGCGACACGAGCAGGGCGCGCTGACGCCGCACCGCCAGATCGGTGACGGTGGCGGTGAGACGGCGGCGGTTGCGGGAGGCGCGCGGGTCGGCCATGCCTTCATGTTGCCACGGCCCGGGGCGAGGGTACGCTGAACGCTCGGGAGATGGAGCAATGAGCCGGGTGTTCACTGGCGATGAGTTGCGCGCCCGCCGGCGCGCCCGGGGCCTTTCCCCGGCAGACTTGGCCCAGGCGGTAGGGACGCGTCCGGTGATGGTGGGCCGCTGGGAGCGCGAGGAGGCCGTGCCCACCCCGGAGGAGTGGGAGCGCCTGACCGAAGCGCTCGGCCTCGATCCCGGGGCCTGGGTGGGGTGGGCCGCCGCGGAGCCGCCCCTGCTTGCTTCCCCTGCTCCACCCCCGTCCGAGGCGCCGCCGGCTGACGGGACGCTGCGAGGCCGGCTCTCCGCCCGGCTCGCCCGGGTTGGTGGGCTGCTCCGGGCGTTGCGACCGCCGCTCGGCTCCGCTGGGGCCGGTTCGGACGAACCGGAGGCAGCCTCCTACCTCGACGACCCGGCAGAGCAGCGCCGGTACGCGTTGCGCTGGGCGGTCACCCTCCTCGTCTTGGGGGCGTTGGCCGTCGGCCTGGTGTGGGCGCTGGCCGAACTGCGCGAGGGCTTCGGTGCTTTCCTCGATCTCTTCCGCGGCCGCCCGCCCGGCTCCGGCCTCACCCGCGCCCTTCCCGCGCTGCTCCTGGGGTGAGCGGGTTTCGGGGCCGGTCGCGCTAGGTTCCCCTCATGGCTTCTCTCACGTTCCTCGGCGGCACCGATACGGTGACCGGCTCGAAGTTCTTGCTGGCCTCCAACGAGGCCCGGCTCCTGGTGGATTGCGGGCTGTTCCAGGGCCCTGCGGCGATGCGCCAACTCAACTGGGAGGACCCGGCCTTCCGTACCGCCCTGCCCGACGAGGTGCTGCTCACCCACGCTCATATCGACCACACCGGCTATCTGCCCCGCTTGGTGGGGCACTACGGGTTCGCCGGGCCGGTTCGGGCCACCGCCGCGACCGTGGATCTGCTCGGAGTGATGCTGCCCGACTCGGCCCGCCTCCAGGAGGAGACGGCGGCCTACGCCAACAAGAAGGGCTACAGCCGGCACCGGCCCGCCCTGCCGCTCTACACCGAGGAGGACGCGAGCCGCGCCCTGGACCTGATGCAACCGGCGCCCTACCACCAATGGTTCCCCGTACCCGGCGGCCGGGCTCGCCTGTCGGTGGCCGGGCACATCCTCGGTTCGGCCCACATCCTGATGGAGACCGAGGGGCGCCGGGTGGTGTTCGCCGGCGACGTGGGCCGCTGGGACATCCCGGTGCTCAAAGATCCGGAGCCTCCGGAGGGAGCCGACCTCCTGTTGATCGAGTCCACCTACGGCGGGCGCCGTCACGACGCCAAGGCCGACCCCGACGGCATGCTGGCGGAGGCGGTGAACCGGGTGGCTCGCCGCGGCGGCATCATGATCATCCCCGCCTTCTCGGTGGGGCGCACCCAGGAGATTCTCTACCGGCTGCGCGGCCTGGAAGACCGGGGGCAGATCCCGCGGCTCCCCGTCTTCCTGGACAGCCCTATGGCCATCGACGCCACCGAGCTCTACCGGCGCCATCACGAGGAGCACGATCTCGACATGGAGGACCTGAAGGAGGCCGGCCGGGCGCCCCTGCGTACCGCTCACTTCCGCCTAACCCGGACCGTCGAGGACTCCAAGCGCCTCAACGACCTGGACCCGCCGGCCATCATCCTCTCCGCCTCGGGCATGGCGACCGGAGGGCGGGTGGTCCACCACCTCAAGCGCCGCCTGCCCTACCGCCAGAACCTGGTGGCCTTCGTGGGCTATCAGGCGGAGGGCACCCTAGGGCGCTCCCTGGTGGATGGGGCGGAGCGGGTGCACATCCATGGAGACGAAGTGGAGGTGCGGGCCGAGGTGGCCATGCTGAATGCCTTCTCGGCACACGCCGACGAAGAGGAGCTGCTGCGCTGGATAGACGAGGCGGCGCCGCAACGCATCGCTCTCGTGCATGGGGAGCAGGAGGCTCGGGAGGCCCTCGCCCGAGCCCTGAGCGAGACCTTCGCAGGAGAGGTGCTGCTGCCGGCCCGGGGCGACACCATCGAGGTCTGAAGCCGGGGATGCCGGCCCATTGGGGCGCAGCGAGGCGGAGGCTCACCGAGGAGTAGGGCGTGCGCCCGGGCGCCCGGGCGCACGCCCTCAGCCGACCAGCAGGGTCTTCGCCAGCAGGCCGGCGGCGGCCAGCCCGGACACCCAGAGGATGGCGGCGCGCAGGATGCGCCCCTCCACTCGAGGGATGATGAGCCGGCTCGACCACAAGCCCAACAGCATGGGGGGCAGCAACAGGGCTGCCAGGGTCAGGTCGGCGGGCACTATCTGGTGAGCTACGGCGCGCGCCGCCAGGTTGATGACGTTGCCCACGAGGAAGACCAGCGCCAGGGTGCTCCGGAGGGTGGGGCCGGCCGCCCGGTGGTAGATCAGAACCAGGGCCGGGCCGCCCATACCGGCCACGTGGTTCGCCACTCCCGAACCGATCCCGGCCAGGAAGCCGGTGGACGGATTGCGAGCGACCGTCACCCCGGAGGCCAGGATCCCTACCGCGGCCAGGATGGTGGCCGCCACCGCGACGGCGAGCAGGCGGGCGCTCAGAGCGGCCACCAGCCAGGCTCCCAAGACGGCGCCGGGCAGCCGGCCGGCGATCACCCAGCCCAGGGAAGACGTGTCCACGGCCCCCCGATCTCGCCACAGCATGGCGCCGTTGAGGACCAGGGCGAGCACCATCTGCGGGACGGGTACCAAGGCAGGGTCCACCAGCGCCAGCACCGGCACCGAAACCAGGGCGATGCCCATGCCGATGGTGCCCTGCACCGCGGCTCCCAGAAAGGTCAGGCCCCAGGCCAGGGCCAGCACGGGCAAGGAAACCGGCACCGGAGCCTCAGGCGACCGCAGGAGGGGGACTCACCTGCTCAGTATCCCAGGGCGGCGGAGGGTGCTCGGGCCGAGGTCGCGCCGATGCGGAGATGAGGGGAGAGCCGGGGCCGGCCGGCGAAGGCGGCTACTCGCCGGTGGTGCGGTTGCAGGAGTCGGGGGAGTAGATCCCGGTCACCCGAGCGTCGTCGTTCTGGGACTCGACCGGCCCCCAAATCAGCAATTCGCCGCCCCGCTGGCTGCGCAGTTCGAAGACCAAGCCGGCGTCGGGGTTCACTACGAACTCGATGACGAACCCGGCGTAGATCTCCTTCAGTTGCCCCACCGTGTCCATGACCCGAAGCCCGCTCAGGGTCTCCATGTCGGTCGTGGGTGAGGTGATCCCCCCGTACTTGAGGTCCAGGCGGTAGGAGACGAACTCGCTGGCGGCCGCCTCGCCCCGCACAACGATGTTCAGCGGCCCCCATTGCACCACCCGGATGGCATCGCCGGGGCATTCTCCCCACGAGCCGCTCCCCACGATGAAGCCGGTGTCCTGGGTGGGGTCTCCGAAGGTGGCCATCAGCCGCCCCAGCACCTGGTCGCCGTCGTCGCCGAAGTCCAGGGGCCCAATGTCGTCCTTGGAGAGGGTCAGTTCGGTGATGGGGATGGGATCGCCCACCGGGGTGATGGGCGGGGTGCCGCCATCCGGGATGGAGGTGGTGGTCACCGTGCCGTCGGTGGTAGTCGTGGTGGAAGTGCCGTCCGAGGTGGTGGTGGTGCCGTCGGAGTCGGTGGTGGTGCTGGTGGTGGTGCCGTTGGAGGTGGTGGTGGTGTCATCGGTGGTGGTGGTGGTCGTGGGGGCGGCGGTACCGTCGTCGGGGGCCAAGAAGCTGAAAGCCAACACGCTGATAGCGCCCAGGACCACCGCCACTGCCAGGCCGATCAGCCAGGGGTTGGGCTGCGGGGGTGGGCCGTAGGCCGAGCCGCCGCCCGAGGGCGGCACCGGGACCCGCGAGCGGCGGGTCGGCGCGACCTCAGCCCCGGGGAAAGGCTCGCCGCCGGAGGGCGCACCACCTCTGCTGTCACGCGGTGGTTGATCCACGTCACCCGCCGTGTTCGCGTAACGGAGATGATAAGGGGCGCAGCGGTCTTGTCGCGGCAACGGGCGCCCGCTGCCGCCCCTCAGCCTCCGGCGACGATGGCCGCCGCCCCGGGATAGGCGGACTCGAGGACCTCGGCGAAAGAGGCCTGGGGGAGGAGCACGTAGGCGCCGGCTTCGGTGATGTAGGTCGCCGCCGGGATGGTCGGCCGCCGGATGGAGGCCACGTTTATCCCGCGCATGTCCCAGGCCAAGCCGATGGCGGCACCGAGCGAGAGACGGTCATCGATGGCGAAGGCGTCGGAGAGTTCCTCGACCAGGGCGGAGAACTCGGTGATGGAACGGAAGGCCTTCAGGCGGCCGAGGGCTTCCAGCAGCAATTCCTGCTGACGCTGGTTGCGGGTGAGGTCGTTGACCCCCGGCATGGCTCGCCAGACCCCGTTCACCAGTTCCTTGGTGTGGCGCGAGCGCACCCAGGACAGGGTCATGGCCCCGTCGGCCCGCGTGCAGCCGGCAGGCAGGTCGAGGGGAGGGTCGGTCTTGGAGTCGCGCACCGGGTTGTCGACGCAGATGTCCACCCCGCCCACCCGGTCGACGATGGCCTTGAAGCCCTCGAAGTCGAAGACGGCGAAATGGTCGATCTCCACTCCGGTGAAGTCCTCGACGGCGACGCTCAGTAGCTCGGGGCCCGTCGCCGCCTGCCCGCATCCATTTAGGTTGGCGTTGATGCGGGTATAGCCGCCGGTGCAGGGGTTCGGCAGGTAGAGGTCGCGCGGAATCGACACCATCACCGGGTCGGCCCCGTCGGCGGGCAGCAGGATCAGGACGATGACATCGGCCCGGCCCCCCGAGCCCAACTGGGGCCGCTGGTCGCTGCCGATGACGAGAAAGGCCTGCAGAGCCTCGGGGGCGAGCCGGGGAGAGGTGGGCAGGGTCACGTCGGGGGGCAGCGTCCCGGGGACCTCGATCTCCTCGCCGCCGTCTGCCGGCGCGGAGGTAGGAGTGGTGTCGGCCACTCCTATGGTCCCCTGTTGGCCCAGGGCCTCGCGGGCATCGACGACGTTGAATGGGATGCGCTCCACATTGCGCCAGGCCCTCCAGACGCGGAAGGCCTGCCAGCCCGACCAGGCGATGGCGGCGACGAGGAGGAGGAGCCCCGCCCGAATCAGGTTGCGCCGCAGGTGGGTGCCGACCGTCACGGGCCGACTCTACGCGGGTCTCCGGGCAACGGGGGCCCGGCGGCGAGCAGACGGCGCAGTTCGTCGGGGTCGGTGGTGGGGGCGGCACAGACGAGGTCCCGACAGAAATAGGCGGCGGGGAGGCCTCCGACCGGTCGACGCCCTTCCAGCAAGGGGACGGCGCCGGACGGCCGACCGTCGCTGCGAGCGACGACCAGTTCGGGCCGGAAGGCCTCTTCGGCCACCTCCAGCAGTGCCCGGGTGGCGGGGGCCTCGGGAGGCCCCACCACCACCAGTTCCCGCCGGGAGGCCCGCGCTACCGCCAGGACCCCGGCGAGGTGGCCCAGGGCCGCCGGGGCGCGGCCGAAGAGGCTCGCCGCCGCCCGCAAGACGGCCTCTGCCCGGTCGAGGTGGTGGTGATCGCCGGTGTAGGACGCCAGCGTGAGGAGGGCTTCGGCGGCTAGGGCGTTGTCCGAGGGGACGGGGTGGTCCGAGAGGTTCACCGGACGGGCGATGAGGCCGGCGGCGTCCCGGCCGGTACTGAAGAACGCCCCCGTGGCCGGGTCGCCGAAGAGGTCGACCATGTCCTCGACGAGGCCTGCCGCCGCGCGGAACCAAGCCTCGTCGCCGTCGGCGCGGAACAGGGCCAGGAGGCCCAGGGCCATCGCGGCGTAGTCGTCGCAGAAGCCCGGCCCGGCGTCCCGGCCCTCGCGTCGGGCGCGTCGCAAACGGCCGTCGGGGCCCCGCATCTCGCCGAGGACGAAGCGAGCGGCGGCCGCTCCTGCCTCCAGGTAGCGCGGTTCCCCGAGCACGACACTCGATTCGGCCAGGGCCCTCACCACCAGGCCGTTCCATGCGGCCACCGCCTTGTCGTCGCGAGCGGGGCGGGCCCGGGCGGAGCGCGCCGCACCCAAGGCCGCCAGGGCCCGGGCCACCGCCTCTTCGACCTCTGCCACGCTCAGGCCGGTCTCTTCCGCCACTCGGGAGGCGGGGAGAGCGCGGTGGAGCACGTTGCGCCCCTCGAAGTTGCCCTCCGGGGTGACCCCCAGCGCCGCCGCTGCCGCGCCGGCGTCTGCACCGGCGGCGGCGACGAACTCCTCCCAGGTGAAGGTGTAGAAGCGCCCTTCCTCGCCTTCGCTGTCGGCATCCTCGGCCGAGGCGAATCCGCCGCCGGGCAGGGCGAGGTCGGCGAGAAGGTAGTCGAGCGTGCTGCGGGCTACTCGGGCGAACCGGGCTTCCCCGGTGACTTGCGCTCCCCGGGCGTAGAGGCGGGCCAGCAGGGCGTTGTCGTACAGCATCTTCTCGAAGTGGGGGATCAGCCAGCGCTCGTCCACGGAGTAACGGGCGAAGCCTCCACCCACCTGGTCGTGGATCCCGCCGTCGGCCATCTTTTGGAGGCTGTGACGCGCCATGGCCTCGGCTTGCGGCGCCCAGTCCGCCCCGGCGACTCGCAGCAGGAACTCGAGGGTGGCTGCCTGGGGGAATTTGGGTGCTCCGCCGAACCCTCCATGCTCCGGGTCGTAGGAGGCCTCGAGGGCCCGGTACACGGCGCGCAGGGCTTCTTCCCCCGGCGGGGGACCGGGCGGGGGCGGAGGAGCGGCCAGCCTGCGGGCGAGGTCGGCCGCCGCCACCGTCACCTCCCCGCGTTTGCCTTGCCAGGCGTCGTGCACAGCGCGTAGCACCCGGCCGAACGCGGGCAGGCCGTGGCGGTCCTCGTTGGGGAAGTAGGTACCCGCGAAGAAGGGCTCGCCCGCCGGGGTGAGGAAGGCGGTGAGCGGCCAGCCGGCCCGGCCGGTCAGGGCGGTCACCGCGTCCAGGTAGATGCGGTCCACGTCGGGCCGTTCCTCGCGGTCGACCTTCACCGCGACGAACCAGTCGTTGATCAGACGGGCGGTCTCGGGGTCGGAGAACGACTCGCGATGCATCACGTGGCACCAATGGCAGGCGGAGTAGCCCACCGAGAGCAGGAGGGGCACGTCGCGTCGGCGGGCGGCGGCGAAGGCCTCGTCGCCCCACTCGTGCCACTCCACCGGGTCGCCGGCGTGAGCCAACAGGTAGGGGCTCAGGGCGGCGGCGAGTCGGTTGGGGACGGCAGGGATCATGGGGCGATGGTATGCGGGCCGGGCACCTACCCGGAGGGCGGCGACTCGGCCCACGATCCATGCGCGAGGGCAGGCGCGAAAACGCTTTCCGGCCGCTTTCCGGGCGCCTCGGGCGGGGGGTTCACAAACCCCCCTTTTTGTGTCATAGTGTGCGAGAGTCGGCCCTTGTGAATTCCTTCACAAGGGCTGCCTTCCCAGAGGTTCCCGGCAGGAGAGGACGAAACCTTCCCCATGACGGTAGGCAATCGGACGCGGCGAGATCGCGAGCGGGCCAAGCTCACCGACGAGCGCGGGCGCCTGACCACCGACCTGGTCAGCCAATACCTCACCGCCATCGGGGAGTACGACCTGCTCACCGCCGAACTCGAGGTCGAGTTCGCCCAGAAGATCGAAGCGGGCGAGGAAGCGCAACGCCGGCTCGACGAGTCGGCCCCGGCCACGAAGGCCGAGGAAGTGGAATTGCGCCGCCTGGTCCGCCTGGGCCGGCAGGCCAAGGACGATTTCCTCACCGCCAACCTGCGGTTGGTGGTGGCCAACGCCCGGCGCTACGCCAACACCTCGGGAATCGACTTCCTCGACCTCATCCAGGAGGGGAACCTGGGGCTCATCCGCGCCGTCGAGAAGTTCGACTGGCGGAAGGGCTTCAAGTTCTCTACCTACGCCACTTGGTGGATCCGCCAGGCGATTACCCGGGCCATCGCCGACAAGTCGCGCACGGTGCGCATCCCGGTGCACCTGCACGACACCCTGGCTGCGGTACGCGCCGCCCAGGCCAGCCTCAAGGCCGAGCTGGGGCGCGACCCCAAGCCGGCCGAGATCGCCGAGGAGGCCGGGGTCACCGTGGACAAGGTGGAGCTGGCCCTGGGAGTCGCCGACACCGTGTCCCTGGAGCAGCCGGTGGGCGAGGACGGAGCCCAGTTGGGCGACTTCATCGAAGACGAAGACGCCGTGGACCCGGTGCGGGTCACCGAGGAACTGGACATCGCCGACAGCCTGCGGCGCTCCATCTCCCGCCTGCCCGACCGAGAAGGGCGCATCCTGGCCCTGCGGTACGGGTTCCTCGACGGGGTGCCCCGCACTCTCGAGGAGATCGGCGACGAGTTCAACTTGACCAGGGAGCGCATCCGCCAGCTCGAGAAGCTGGCGCTGTGCCGGCTCCGCCATCCCTCTTTCGGGATCCGCGAGCAGGACCTGGTCTGAGGCTTGGGGCCTGCGGGCCCCGGGTGGCAGCGGGAACGGCCCGCTAGCCTCGTCACGACGGCGCGGGGAGGATCACCATGAAGCTGGGCTCGCTGGTCGGAGGCAGCGCCACCGTCATCGGTCGCGAGGCCACCGTCGCCGAGGCCGCCGAGGCTCTCATCGCCGACGGGGTGGGCAGCCTGGCGGTGGTTGAGGGCCGGCAGCTGGTGGGGATCATCACCGAGCGCGACGTGGTGCGCGCCGTGGCCGACGGGGTCGACCCCGAGGAGGAATCGGTGGCCGACTGGATGTCGGACGCCCCCGACACCTTTGCCCCCGATGTGGAAGTGCGCGAAGCGGCCGCCTGGCTTCTCGAGATGGGCTATCGGCACATGCCGGTCATGGCCGACGGAGAACTGCTGGGCATCGTGAGCATCCGCGACATCCTCTGGGCGATCATCTCCGCCGAGGAGTGAGCCCGAGGGGCCCTGACATCGGAGGTAGGGGGGAGGTCAGAGGTCCCGAGGGACTTCCGCTCTTCCGGTACTTCGATCGCCGGGGGGTAGCTTCTCCGGCGGCTACTCCTTGATCGATATGACGGTCATGCCTGCGGCAGAACACAGCGATCGGCGGCGGGAGGCGGAATGGCGGACATAGTTCGGTTGTGGAAACCAGGACGAGCGGCAAGCTGCTCGACGTGAAGCTCCTCGGCGGTTCGGTCCGATCCCGCGGTCACTCCCAGCACGATCAGGCTAGAGGTCTCCGCGCCGTGACCAGAATCACCGAACGGGTGTAGGCGATTCTGCCTTCGGAATCGACGTGGCCAGCGAGGAGTTCGAATGCATCGCGCTCAAACGAGCGCAGGGTTTCGGGGTCGGCCTTGATCCGCTCGATCTCCTCTTCCCACATATGGGCGACGCAGGCCGCCCACTCGACCGAGTTTTCGTAGGTGTACCTCCCTTCGAACTGCGCGAATCGAATCTTCTCGAACCCGGCGAACTCGAGGAGCCGGACGTAACCTTCCCTGGTCCCGGCGAAGTATCCGCGTGTTGTGCAGCCGGGGAATCGGCGGCGGACGAGTTCGCCCATCCACTCGTTGTCTTCCTGCCAGAGCCAGTTGCTGGTGTATAGGGCACAGCCCGGTTTGAGGACGCGAAACACCTCTCGCATCAGCGGCGCGTCGTTGAGGATCCTGTCCGAGTCGAAGTCGTAGTCGTCATCGAGGCCCACGAGTCCGACGATCACCGCATCGAAGGAGGCGTCGGGGAAGCTCATCGACCGGCCGTCCATGAGGAGGTTCTCGGCGTTTGGGATGGCGCGTTGCGAGATCTCGTTCCGGAGCCAGTCAACCCAGTCTTCTTCGATCTCGATCCCGACGATGTTCCCCGTTGCGCCGATCCGGTCGAGCGCCGGGAACAGCGTCCCTCCCCCGGCCGAGCCGACATCGAGGACCCGCATGCCGAGGCGGAGCTCCGTCCTTTGGATCAGCACCTTCGCCGCCTCCACCCAGAACGCAGGCTCCCGGTACCTCCCTCCCCACAGATCCTGCGTCACGACTCACCTCCCGGTTGCGACCCGGACACGTCCGAACTCTACGGCGCTGGTGTCTTCCGTCTGTGCTCCCTATCAGGGCGTTTCCTGTTGAACCGGCCGGCGACAGCCAGGGGCGTCCGCCAGGGGGTGTCGGAACGAGAGGGAGGAATGATCACCGGCTCGGTGCCCAACGCCGCACCTCGATCGGGAGCCGGAAGCCCAGCGCGGGAAGGTTTCTGCAGAGGTCCCGAGGGGCTCAACCTGATGACCCGGCCATGAGGGAGGCCAGTTCGTCCCGCGCTGTTCTCACCTGGCCGCTTGGGCTGGCTACTAGTCGTGAAGCTGATCGAGCGCGGCCTGCATTGAGGTTCGGTAGGTCTGGAAGGCGGACCGTCCCTGGTCGGTTAGCGAGATCATGGTCCGGGGTCTTCGTCCGGCATATCCCTTGTCGATGGAGACGTAGCCGTGCTCCTCGAGTTTGCGAAGGTGGGTTGCGAGGTTGCCCCAGGTCAGCCCAGTTTCATTGAGGAGGAAGGTTGCGTCGGCCGACTCGACCACGTAGAGCTGGGTCATCAACCTGAGTCGCGCCGGGGCGTGGATCACCGGGTCGATGCTCGACAGTGGATCTGTGTTGTCGGGAGACATCGCTCACCCCCTCACCGGGTCTTGGGGGAGTGGATGAGCGCGCAGGTGAGCACCGAACCTCGCAAGGCCCGTCACAAAGATGATCGCGGCGCCGGCGCCGAACACGATCGGGTAGCCGTGGTGCGAGGAGAGGTCGTGGCGCCACAGCCACTCCCCAACAAGGGGCGCGACCGCCAGCATCAATCCGTACAGGTAGTAGCGGGGGATGCTTGTCATATGGGCCCCAACTGAGAACGCGACGAGGATGACGATGCCGAGCGTGATCGGATAGCCGATGCCGCCACCACCGAGATCAAGCCAATCTCTCTTCACGGCCATGGCTGCAGCCAACCCGAGGAGCACTGCCACGACGTTCACCACCAGCATGGCCAGCGAGAACCGGCGCAACCGCCTCTTGCGGTCGTCTCCGAAGCGGACCGTCCCAACCCTTGGGATGACGACCCGTCTTCTCACGGCACGGATGATCAGATAGGTAGCGAGCAAGATCGGGACGAAGATGGCCGAACTCCAGAGGTCGCCCAGGGACTCGCTCAGGAGCGGAGCGATCGCCAACATGCTCAGCACACCGGCGATCAATACGTCCCAGAGCCCATCGTCCGTCACGGTGCGGAAGGTGCGCCGTTCGAGGTCTCTGAGGTCTCGATCGGACATGCCCTCTCCTCTCCTCATGAAAAAGTACTTTGCGTCTCAAAGTTTATGCCCCCAACGGGAGCTTCGCAAGGCGAGAAGCGACCGCCTCAAGACTGCGGTGAGATCGTGACTGCGAACAGGATCAACGAGTTGGCTAACTCTCGACAGAGGTCCCGAGGGGCCTCTGACCCGAACCATCTGCCCGTGGGCTTCAGATGGATCTCCTCGTGGAGCTTGGGCGGGGTTCTGTGAGGTGTCTGTGGGCCCAAGCTCGGCCTCCGGCATCGCGGTCGATCGGTTCGTGGCGCCCGGTCTTCTCCTCAGGGACGAGTCTGATGACAGCGGAACCTCAGCCCTCGCACAGATCCTGCCCACCACGAGCCGTGTGGGTGAGCACAATGGTGCCTAAATGGGTGGCTGGAGGAGCAGCTAGCTGTCGCCGGATCCCTTTGCTGAGGTCCAGGCATTGAGGGCAAGAATCACGAAGGCAACGCTCAAGGCGATGAACGTGATGCTCGCCCACACTCCGCCAACAAGGCCTGCGATACCTGCGATCAGAAACCCGGCCGCGGCTATCAGGTACATCACCGCTGCTCTTCGGCGAGGATTCATGTCGTTTCTCCGTTCCAGGATTGAACGTCACGAAGTACCTCCCGGAGCACCCCCTCCCCGAATCCCGAGGCTACACCGAATCCCTATCCCCACTCGTGACCGATCTCACTGAACAGGCCCGAGAGTGAAGCGAATCACAGTCAACTCTCGACAGGGGTCCCGAGGGACCTCCGACCGAGCACCGGGGTCTCCTGACGGTTGTTGCGGTTCGGAGGCTGGATTTGGGCCACCGGCTTGTCTGCGAGCGTCAAGGGGTAGTCCGACCCTGGCACCTCCGGGTCGTGTCGCGAACAGTGGAACTGGCGATGTCGACCAGGAGTGGGTTATGAACGGTCTGTTCTGCGCTAACGGGCATCCGATGCGGGCAGGGCAGCGGTTCTGCAGCGTGTGCGGTGCATCTGTCGGGGGGCCGCCTCCTCCGGGCCAGCCGCCTCCTCCGGGCCAGTTCCCGCCGCCTCCTGCCACGGCACCTTCGCCTGGTAAGAGGACTGCGTTGTGGGTGGTTGTCGGCATGGTGGCGGTGGCCGCCGCTGCGGCGGCGATCGTGTTGCTGATCACCCGCAGTGGCGACGGGGGGAGCGCCTTGGAACAGCCGTCCTCCTCCACCTCGCAGGCTCCCGCCGGTGACTCTTCGTCGACGACATCAGCAATTCCGTCGACAACCACCTCCTCGGCTTCGACCACGACCACCGCATTGCCGGCCACCACGACTACGACGTTGCCGGGACCGGTCACGGTGCAGAACGGGTCCTGGGAGGCGGTCACCGGCGGCCCGCTCGGTGGGGCCGGCGGCCAGGACATCTACGACCTCGTTGTGTCCGCCGGCGGGTATCTGGCGGTCGGTCTGGACGGTTCCACGGCGATCTGGACCAGTCCCGATGCGTTCACTTGGAACAGGCAGGCCGCCGCCCCCGTCTTCGAAGGTACCGAGATGCTTCACATCGAGTCGGCTCCGGACGGCACCCTGGTCGGAGTGGGCAGACTGGCCGATCCCAAGGTGTTCGCTGCCTGGACCAGTCCCGACGGGGTGGAGTGGATGCGGCAGCCTCCCGCCGCCGGAACCCTGCCGTCCGGTGTCCAGCAGGTGCACGGCTTCGCCGCGTACACCGGCGGCTACGTGGCGGTCGGCTCGGTCGAGAACGCAGGTGACATCGATGTGGCGTGGTGGACCAGTCCCGACGGGGTCACCTGGACGGCGGGCACGATCGCGGAACCCGGCCTGCAGCAGATGCTGGGTGTCGCCGTTACCGAGGGTGTCATGGTGGCGGCGGGTGAGACCCGCCCGGACGCCGGGATCTGGCGGGCTCCGGTCGGTGAGGCCTTCACCCGGGTCGATGACGTCGATCTGACCACCGTCGTAAGCGACTTCGACCCGGCCAACACCGGCGCCCGAGTGTTCGCCTGGGATGTCGCCGCCACGGGGCCCGGGTTCGTCGCCGTCGGGGCCGACCAGACCACGGCGGGAACATCGATGGCGGCCGTCTGGACCTCGACCGACGGTGACGAGTGGCTCCGGTTCGGCAACGAGACCGAGGCCACGCCGAACATGGCGAACGCCAACTTCTCGGGCAGCGGCCCCTGGACCGTCATGGACACCGTGCTCGACAGCAACGGGACCACCATCGCCATCGGCCGCACCGGCACCGCCGGCGACCCCGACATCGCCGTGTGGGAATCCGCCGACGGATTCACCTGGGAGGCGGGTCCGGTCGCCGTCCGGGCCACCCCCCAACGCGCCCACCGCGCGATCGCCGTCGACGCCAAGATCATCGCCGTCGGCACCGAGGGTGCCCTCGACGGAACCGGGGACGCCGCCGTCTGGATCCTGACCGCCGGTGGGGGCAACGGCCCCGTCGAGAGCACCGCGTGTCCGATGGATTGGACGGTCCAGTCGGGCATCGCTCAGAGCACCACCAACGGAACGGTGCGTGTGGCGATCACGCCGGTCGACCTCGCCAAGTCGTTCCTCGTCTTCAGCACCCGGCACGACTTGGACCGTCCTGTGACCAGTGTGCGCGGCCGCATCGCCCCCGACGGCGCCGCGCTCGACTTCGTACGCGAGACCGATGAGACCAGCGCGGTCGACATCGCCTGGTATGTGGTGACCTATCCGTGTGGCGTGAAGGTGCAGCACGGCGAAGTCATGTCCGGGCCCCTCACCACCGACGTGACCCTCGACCGGCTCTCGGCAACCGACCAGGCCTTCGTGCTGTGGTCGAAGTCGGTCGAGTCGTTCGATCAGGTCTGGAGTGATGACGATCCGACCATTGCCGAGATCACCTCGAGGACCAACCTGCAGTTCCGCCACTCCGGTATCGAAACCGCTCACATGATCTACTGGCAGGTGGTGGAGTTCACCGAACCTGCCACGATCTCCGTGCAACGGGGCACCACATCGATCGTGGGGCCGGACCTCGTCTCCATCGTCACCCTGCCGAGGGCCGTCGATGTGACCAGGGCCTTCCCTCTTGTCTCGTTCCGGATGAACGACGGCACGATGTACGACGCCAGCGCCCACATGATCGGCGCCATTCTCACCGGTCCGAAGAGGCTGGTCATCGCGCGCTCGACGGCCGGCACGAACGACATTACGGAGATCCTTTGGGAAGTGGTCGAGTTGAAGGACGGCTCGGCGGTCCAGCACGACAGGGCGACCCTGGCCAACGGGGTAGCGAACGCCGCTCTCACCGTGGCGCGCTTTGAGGCCGATCGGGCGTATGCCTTCGCCACTGTGCAGGGCAGTAATGGCCTGTCATTGGGTCAGACCAACTACACCGTCGATGGCACTACCGGGGTGTCGTCGTTCACGTTCGAGCTGACCGGAGGGGATCGGCTCACCCTGACTCGGGCCAACCCGGCGGGGGTGGCCAGGGTCGGCTGGGTGGTCGTGACTCGGGACTAGGTGGCCGACGCGACTAGCGCACCACAGCGAGCGCTTCGTCGTGATCGACCCCGTGCGGGGGCGGGCAGTGTCGGGCCGTCGATCGGCGGCGCGACTAGGCGGCGGCGTGCAAGGCCGAGACGAATCGCAGCGGTGTGCTCGCCGGGGCCCCAAGGGGCTCGTGACCTCGCCGTCCCGTCGTCCGGGCTGGGCCCCGGCACCAGAGGCAGAGCGGGGCCATCGTTTGGGCGCCGGCCGGCTAGAAGAGGGGCTCGCCGGGTAGGTCGCCGGCTTGCCTCACCCAATCGACGAACTGGGCCTCGTCGAACCCGCCGTCCTCGAAGATGTGGAAGTAGCGCACCGCCTGGTGCTTGGACTCGACGGGCGGCGGAGGGCGCAGCGAGGTTCCCTTCCAGAAGGTGACCTTGATGTACTTCGTGATGCAGTGGAAGCTGAGGAACCAGCCGCTGCCATCGATGCCGTAGAACGGTGAGTTCCACCTCACGGCCTTGCGCACTTCGGGGAGAGTCCGGGTGATGAGCGCGTCGAGACGGCGTCCCACCTCGCCTTTCCAGCCGGGCATGGCCGCGATGTAGTCCTGTACGGGGGCGTCGCCATCAGCCTTGGGTATCTGAGGATTGCCGCCGGCGAGCAGAACCGGCTCCGGTGTTTCCTTCGATCTCCTGGAGTTGGCCACTGCTACCCGCCGGGTGCCTCGTCCTCCGCCGCGACCGTCTTACTCGACCGACCCGACTCGACTCGATTGCATCGGGCGGGGTCGCTTTCGTCGACGCTACCAAGGAACGGGCCGGTATCGGACGACGTGAGCGGGCGGGGAACCGCCGTCCCTGATGGGCCAGTTGACACCCGGCACGCCCCCTCGTAGCCTCCACGCCACGGCAATTCATGAGGCGACCAGTGAGTGATTCTGAGGCCACCGGTCACGATGGTGCCGTCCGTAGATGGTGGAGCGTCGGCCGGCTGGCGATCCTCGGTTTCGCCGGTGTGCTGATGGTCCTGGGCGTCGTCCTCATCATCCTGGCGACGTCGAACCGGGACCTGGCGGCCGAAGAAGAACGGGGGAACGTGCTGGCCGGCAGCGGCAACGTGTGCGTCGGCTGCCACGCCAACACCACGCCGGGCATTGTGGATCAGTACGGGCACTCCACGATGGCGGCGGCCAACGTGTCCTGCCAGGACTGCCACGAGGTTGCGGCCGATCATCCCGGCGCGGTAGCCCACGAAGACACCTGGGTGCTGGCCAACCCGACTACCGCCATGTGCGAGCGGTGCCACCCCGCCGAGACCCGCCAATACCTGGCCAGCCGCCACGGCATCCCGGCGTACGTCGCCATGGTGGGCAAGGAGTGGCTCTCCGGCGATCTGCTCGCCATGTACGACTCGATCCCAGAGGCGGCCCCCAACCCGAACGAGGAGCGCAACGCCCTGTACGCCCTCGAGGGCCCGGCGGTCACCAGGTTTGCCTGCGAAGGGTGTCACAACATCGGGCGGCCGGCCCCCGACGGGTCGGTAGGCGAGTGCCAGCAGTGCCACCTGAGGCATGAGTTCAGCCTCGAACAGGCCCGCAAGCCGGAGACCTGCAACGCCTGCCACATCGGCCCGGACCATCCCCAGTGGGAGATCTACCAGGAGTCCCCGCACGGCATCGCCTACGCCACCGGGGGCTACCGGTGGAACTGGGAGGTCGAGCCCGGCCGAGCCACGGTGGTGGACATCCCGGCGGCGACCTGCGCTCTGTGCCACATGAGCGGTTTTGGTGGAACCGGCACGACCCACGATGTAGGGGAACGGCTCACTTGGTACCTGTTCGCCCCGGTGAGCGAGTTGCGGCCCAACGCCGACGGCAACCGGGTCAGGATGCAGACGGTCTGCCTGGAGTGCCACAACGAGGGCTTCATCGACGACTTCTACTCCGATGGCGCCGCCGCCACACTGTCGGTCAATGAGTGGGTCCTCGAGAGCCGGGAGATCATGCAGCCCCTGGTGGACGCCGGGCTCCTGACGCCGGAGCCCTTCGACGAACCCATCGACTACGTGTTCTTCGAGTTGTGGCACCACTGGGGCCGAACCGCCAAGTTCGGCGCCTGGATGCAGGGACCGGACTACACCCAGTGGCACGGGGCCTACGAGGTGCTTTCGGACCTCGCCGAACTGCGGGAGATAGTGGCCGAGCGCCTCGGCGCGGCCGGAATCTCCGGGGAGTAGTCCATGTACCACCTGGGCACCCTCGTTCCGGGAGTGCGCCGCTGGACGCTGCCGCTCTCCCGTGACGACTTCGTCCTGCTCCTGGTGGCCGTCAACCAGATCTTCCTCGGCATCGACATCTACCTGGCCCATCTGGCCGATCAGAAGATCCAACCAGGGGAGTGGATCCCGATCATCTTCGGCCCGACGGCCGGCGCTCTGCTGCTGGTGGCCGGGGTCCTGGCCCTCTGGCGGCGCCGGGCGGCGGCGATCCTGGCCACCGTGGTCTACCTGGCGAGCGCCGTGGTGGGGCTGCTCGGCATCTACTTCCATCTGATACGAGCGGCCCTGCCCACCGGGCCGATCACCTACCGGCTCACCACTCGCCTGCTCGTCTGGGGGCCTCCGTTCCTCGGGCCGCTGATGTTCGTGATCATCGCCTTGTTCGGGATCAGCGCGGTGTGGCGAGAGGATCCTCCCGACAGCGGGCGGCTCCGGCTGGGGAAGCGCCTTCGGGTCCGGCTCCCGCTGCGCAAGACCGATGTTCTCTTCTTGCTGGTGGGTGCGGCGGCCATGGTGGCCACGGTCAGCGCGGCCTTCGATCACGCCCGGACCGGCTGGGAAAACGCCTACTTGTGGATCCCGACCCTCGTCGGTGCTTTCACCGCCGTGGTGTGTTTCGCCCTTGCCGCGATCCGCACGCCGCGCTGGAGTGACCTGGTGGTGTACGCCGTTGCCATGGCGGCCATGGTGGTCACCGGCCTGCTCGGAGCGTGGTTCCACTTCCAGGCCAACATCACCGCACGAGGCACGATCGTCGCCGAGCGCTTCATCAGAGGGGCCCCGATCATGGCCCCGCTGCTCTATGCCAACGTCGCCCTCTTCGGGATCGTTGCCCTGCTGGACCCCCGCCCCAGGACCCGCGGAGAGCGCGCCGCCGCCGAGGAGCCGGAACCGGCTCTACAGCGGTAGCGAAGGCCCCGGAGGAGCCGGCCTACAGAAGCCTTCCCAGGCGCCGGTTGAGGGCGGCCATCACCGCCCGCACTGCGGCCAGAGAGGGCCCGGCATCGGCCTCGAGGGCGGTGCCCACCAGCACCTCGCCGTCGTCACCCAGGCGCACCTGGGCCAGGGCCACCCGAGCCTCGCCCAGGTCGGCGGTGGCCACGGCCATCAGTTCGGTGTGGAAGCGGTCCCCGCCGATGGATTCCACCGCCTGCAGCGCCGCTTCGGCGGCCAGGCGGGGGCGGTGCGGCGGGTCGGCCCGCCCGATCGCCGTCCCGTAGTGGCGCCGGTCGCCCCAGTCCAGGGTGATGGTCACGCGGACGTCGTCGCCGTCGGCGTCTTCCTCGATGGCCACGATGGCCGGGCGCGAGTTCACCGGAGGGAGGGTAGACGCCTCGAGGGAGGGCGGGCGCGCATTCTCAGCCGACGGGTAGCCAGACCACGGCCACCTCGTCCACGGTGATGCGGCTCTTGGAGGCGGTGAAGCGGGCCGTCTCGATCTCGGCGGCCTTGGCCGCCCAGGCGGCGTCGATCTCGGCCAGTTCTTCCGCCAGGTCGTCCTCGAGCTCCTCCAGGTCCTCCAGCTTGCCGGCCAGACGGGCCTCGGCCCCGGTCCGGCGCTGCTGCGCCTTGCGGGTCATCGAGCGCTTGGAGGCCGCGGTGGAGAGCGATCTGGTGGAGCGCCGCCCTCCGAGGAGCACGCCGAGGAGGGTGCCGACCCCGGAGGCCATCTCTTCCTGACGGCGGGTGTCTTCGTCCAGGGCCGCCTCGTCCACCTTGAAGCGGGCTTCCTCGATCTGGCGGCGGAGCGTGTCCAGGCGGCCCTCGAAGCGGTCCCGGATCTTGGCGGCTTCGGTGTCGGCCGCGGCCTGGGCGGCGGCGTCGCAGCGAGCGGCGAACTCGGCGGCCGATTCCCCCACGCGCCCGTAGAGCTTCAGCGCCCTGTTGCGGGGCACTTCCAGAGTGCGGGCTCGGGCGAGATGGTCCTTGAGGGCCCGGGTGGCGGTGGTGAAGAAGGCCTTGTGCGACAGGTCGATCTCCGGCAGGAGGTAGGTGGCTCCCGAGGGAGCGGCTTCCAGGAAATCGCGGGCGTCGTAGTCCACCGCCTTACCCGCCGCCGGGTCGAACTGCCGGCCGAGAGGGTGAAAGACGGCTTCCCACTCCTCGACGTGGTGCACCCCGGCGGTGGCGTCCTTGTAGGTGAGGTGGGCCCGGGCCGCCAGGGCCACCGCCAGGCGGGTGCCGCCGCGGCGGGCCCCCACCTGCTCCGCCCAGGGAGCCCCGGGATGCAGGTAGTAGACGGGCACACCGGCGGCCGCTTGCGGCGCCAAGGCGGTTTCGTGTTCGCCGAGGGCCGGGGCTTGCGGGGCGGGCCGGGACCGGGCGGCGGCGCGGCGCGGGTCGGCGGCGGTCAGCCGGGAGATCTCGTCGAGGACCAGGGGGCCGCGCAGGTAGGACATGGCCCAGCGGGTGGTGAAAAGGGCGGGCTGTTTGGCCCGGGTCTGGTGCAGCAGGAATTGGCGCTTGCCCAGGTGGGAGATACGGGCGTCGAGTTCCGCCAGGTCCACGTTCCCGGCGGCGGGCTGCAGTGCCTCCAGGATGCGCGCCTTGTCGCGTTCGGTTTGCAGGCGGCCGATGCACCAGGTGCCGGCGTTGGACATCGCCTTGTAGTCGAGGTCCATGGGGTTCTGGGTGGCCAGCAGCAGGCCGACCCCGAAGGCGCGCGCCTGCTTGAGCAGGGTGAGGATGGGCTTCTTGGCCGGAGGCATCTCCGTGGGGGGGACGAAGCCGAACACCTCGTCCATGTAGACCAGGGCCCGCAGGCTCGAGGAGCCCGACTGGGAGCGCATCCAGGTGACCAGGCGGGACAGGGCCAGGGTGACGGCGAATTGGCGCTCGGCATCGGAGAGATGGGCCAGGTACACGACCGCCGCCCGCGGCTTGCCCTCTGCGGTCCACAACAGGGAGGGGATGTCCAGGGGCGGCCCGCTGCGCCAGGCGGCGAAGGAGGGGGAGGCGACCAGGTTGTTGAGGCGCATGGCCAGTTCCAGCCGGTCCTTCTCCGGGAAAAAGGTGTCGAGTTCGAAGACCCCCAGCTTGCGCAGCGGCGGTTGCTGCACCCGGACGATCAGGTCCTCGAGGGTGGGCGCGGATCCCTCGGCCCAGGCCCTTTCGAGCAGATTGGCCAGCAGGATGTGCTCTCGGCTGGCCAGGGGGTCGGCGTCGATGCCGGCGAGGCCGAGCAGGCCGGTCACCAGGCCTTCGATCTCGTCGCGGTAGTCCTCGATACGGTCGGCGGAGAACTCGGCGGGGGCGGCCAGCGAGCCCAGGGCATCGAGCGGCACCCCGGCGGAGGACCCCGGGGTGTAGATGGTGACCTCGGCGGCGGCGCGCAGGGCGGCGAGGTCTCCTTTGCCCAGGCCCCAGGACTCGAGGCCCCGGGACCAGGCCCCGGCGGCGTCGGCGGCGGCCTCGGCGGGCGTCTTCCCGTCGCGGGCGGCTGCGGCTTCATCGACCCAGGGGCGGAACTCCTCCGGGGTGAGATCGGGGAAGGTGAGGCTGAGGTTGGTCATGTCGCCCTTGGGGTCCAGGATCAGAGCGGGGATGCCCGCCCTCAGGGCCTCCTCCAGGAAGATGATCCCCAGGCCCGTCTTGCCGGACCCGGTCATGCCGACGATGACCCCATGGGTGGTGAGGTCGGCCGGGTCGTAGCGCACCTCCTCGCCGGTGCGCTCACCGCTCGCCGGGTCCACGACCCCGCCCAGGTAGAAGCCGTCGCCTGCCGCCATCACCACCTCCCGCTCGGCGCCGAGTGTAGGAGGGCGTTCCGCCGGGGCCGGGTCCGGGCTCCCGCCCGGGTGGGGCTGCGCCCTCTAACCTGTGCCCCTGGAGGAGACATCGATGGCGCGATCGCGATTCATCCTGGCAGTGACCGCTCTGCTTGCCGTATCTCTGCTCGCCGCGGCTTGCGGCGATGAGGCCGAGGAAGCGGTTCCGGCCCCCGACCTGGCCATCGAGCGCCAGGTGGGCTATGCCGTGGTGGTGGACCAGACCGGGGGGCGCACCCTGATCGGCTTCAGCACCGACCGCAATGCCACCTCGGGAGATTCCTACGACGTTTCTCAGGCGGTGTGGCGGGTGGAAACGGGCCCCTGGAACGAGCCGCCGGCCACCTGCCTGGCGGTGGGGAAGCGCCTCGAACTGGGGATCAGCAAGGTGCAGAACGCCTCCCAGCCGGGGCTGCTGAAGAACCGGGTGATCTGGCTCAGCTGTCTGGCGCCGGCCGACGAGTAGCCGGCGGCACCCGCCGGCGCACTTCGGCAACTGCCTCCGCCACGTCGGGGGCCAGGGTCACCAGTGAGGGGTCGGTGTCGATCGCCCTCGCCAGGTAGGGGACCAGAGACGCCCAGGAGGGCCCGACGGCGATGACCGGCTTCTCCGGGTCGCCGGCGAGGCGGGCGATGAAGGCCACATTCCAAGCCACCATCAGTTCGGTGAGGGTGCCGATGCTCCCGTCGAGGGTGATGCAGGCGGCGCTGATCGAGAGGATTCGATGGATGCGCTCGGTGATCGTGGGGGCGGGCAGCTCCTCACCCACCGATGCTCCCGTCGAGGGTGATGCAGGCGGCGCTGATCGAGAGGATTCGATGGATGCGCTCGGTGATCGTGGGGGCGGGCAGCTCCTCACCCACCCAGGGGTTGGCCCCGGAGCGCCCGGGGAAAGCGGCGGGGGCGGTGACCCCGATCACTTGGGCCCCGGCCTCGGCGGCCCCGCGAGAACAGGCTTCCATGGTGCCGCCGTAGCCGCCGGTAGCGACGGCGTAGCCCGCCTCGGCCAACAGGCGACCGCAGGCCCGGGCCTCCTCGTAGGAGGGCTCGCCGGGGCGGCCGGCCGACGAGCCGAAGACGGCGACCACCGGGCGCCGGTCGTCACCGGCCGGGGAGGGCCGGTTGCCTTCGAGGGCGGCGTTTTTCTGGCGCACGGCGGCATCCTGGCGCTCCACCCCGCCGGAGGCAAGACGGTGGCCCGGCAAAGTGAGGGCCGGCAAGACGGTGGCCCGGCAAGACGGTGGCCCGGCAAGACGGTGGCCCGGCAAGGTGATGGTCCGGCAAGGTGATGGTCCGGCAACACCCCGGCCCGGCAACGCCGTGGGGCGGCAGGACCATGCCCTAGGGTGAGGGGCGCCGTTCCCGAGGAGCCGCATGCCCTACCGCACCATCATCGAGCCGTTCAAGATCCACTCGGTGCAAGCCATCGACTTCCCCAGCCCCGAGCAGAGGGAAGAGGCGCTGCGCCGCGCCGGGTACAACCTGTTCGGCCTGCACGCCGACGAGGTGATCATCGACCTGCTGACCGATTCGGGCACCGGGGCCATGTCCGATGCCCAGTGGGCGGCGATGCTGATGGGTGACGAGTCCTACGCGGGCAGCCGTTCCTTCTGGCGCTTCCAGGAGCGGGTGCAGTGCCTCACCGGGCTCCCCGAAGTCATCCCCACCCACCAGGGGAGGGCGGCGGAATGGATCCTCTTCGCCGTGATGGTGAAGGAGGGACAGGTGGTGCCCAACAACACCCACTTCGACACCACCCGGGCCAACATCGAGTACCAGGGGGCGCAGGCGGTGGATCTGGTGATCCCCGAGGGACGGGACCCGGCCGCCGAACATCCCTTCAAGGGCAACGTGGACATCGCCGCTCTGGAACGCCTCATCTCCGAGGTCGGTGTGGAGCGCATCCCGCTGGTGATGGTGACGGTCACCAACAACTCGGGGGGCGGCCAGCCGGTCTCGCTGGAGAACCTGCGGGCGGTGCGCGCCGTCTGCGACCGCTACGGGCTCCCGCTTTTCCTCGACGCCTGCCGGTTCGCCGAGAACGCCTGGTTCATCAAAGCCCGGGAGCCGGGGTATGGGGATCACACCCCCGAGCAGATCGCCGTGGAGATGTTCTCGCTGGCCGACGGGGCCACCTTCAGTGCCAAGAAGGACGGCCTGGCCAATATCGGCGGCTTCCTGGCCCTCAAGGATGCCGCCGTCGCGGCGCAGGCCCGCAACCTGCTGATCCTGCATGAGGGCTTTCCCACCTACGGGGGCCTGGCAGGGCGCGACCTCGAGGCGATCGCGGTCGGCCTCGAGGAGGTGTTGCACGAGGACTACCTGCGCTACCGCATCCGCTCCACCGAATACCTGGCGGAGAAGTGCCACCGGGCCGGTGTGCCCACGGTGCGGCCTCCGGGAGGCCACGCGGTTTATCTGGACGCCCGAGCCCTGCTGCCGCACATTCCCCCGTCCCACTACCCCGCCCAGGCCCTGGCGGTGGAGCTATACCGCGACGGCGGGGTGCGGGGGGTGGAGATCGGCTCGGTGATGTTCGGCCGGCCTCACCCCGATGGGACGGAGGAGCCGGCGGCCATGGAACTGGTGCGCCTGGCGGTGCCGCGCCGCACCTACACCCAAAGCCACATCGACTATGTGGCCGAGGTCATCCTGGCGGTGGCGGAGCGGGCCGGGGAGATCCGTGGCTATCGCATCGTGGAGCAGGCTCCCTGGCTGCGGCACTTCACCGCCCGGTTTGCCCCGGCCGGCTAGGGCCCGGCGGCCGGCCGACCACGGGCCCACTCAGCAGTCGTAGCGGTCGAGGGCGACGAGGGAGGGGGCCACGGCCTCCAGCCAGGCGCTGTTCACCCAGGAGCACACTCCGGGTGCCTCTGCAACCAGGCCGGTGGCTTCCAGATGGGCCCCGTAGGCCTCGATCATCTCCAACTGGGCGTCGGTCAGGTTCGCTCCCCAGGCATCGAGCCAGCCGCGCTCCCGCCAGCGGGCGGCGACCTCCTCGCCGGTGAGGCGGAGGCGGTCGGCGGTGATGGCCGCCGCGGCGTCGAGGTTGTTGCGGAGGTACTCCTTGCCTTCCACCCAGGCGCGGACCAGGCGGGTCATGCCCTCGGCGCCGTGGGTCTGCTGCCAGCGGCAGGCGACGTTCACCAGGGACACCTCGCGGTAGGACTCGCCTACCGCGCCCACGTAGCGGCACTCCTCGCCGCAGGCCTCCAGTGCCTGCCCCGGCAGCGGCTCCGTCCAGATGACGGCATCCACCCGGCCCTCGACCAGAGCGGCCACCAGGTCCAGCGAGGCGAGGTCCACCACCTCCACGTCGTCCCAGGCGACTCCTTCATCGGAGAGCCACATCCGCAGAGCGGTCTCCGCCCGGCTCCCGGCCACCGTGCCTACCTTGCGGCCGATCAGGTCGTCGGCGGTGATCAGGTCGCTGCGCCCCACGAGGCGCATGATGTCCTCGTCGACGTGGTCAAGAGGGGCGAGGAAGCAGGCGCCCTCGGTGAGGGCTACCAGCGCTTCCTGGGCGTCGGGCAGGGAAACGTCCACTTCACCGGCCACGGCGGCGGCCAGGGCTTCCTCCGGAGTGGCAAAGACCTCCACGGTGACCTCGAGAGCGTTGGCCGCGGCAATGCCGGTGGTGGGCTCAGCGAGGACGAAGGGGATGCCGAAGGCAAGACTCGGGGTTACCCCGATGCGGACCGCGATCGTCGGCGGCAGGGTGGTGGTGGAAGAGGGCAGAGGAGGCGGCAGACTGGTGGTCGTGGTAGTGGCGGCGGTGGTGGCGGGGCGGGTGGTCGTGGGGGCCGGCTCGGCACTGCCGCCGCAGGCCGCGACGAGCAGCGCCGCCGAAGCTACGAGGGCGGCGATGCGGCGGAGGGAGTGCTGGGGGGCGGCCACGACGGCTCAGGTTAGAGGCCGCGCCGGGGTGCCCGTCGCTTCGGCCGGAGGCGTGAGGTCAACGCGGGCGGGCGGGGGTGGGGCGGCCACCCGGCCCCCCGCTCATGGTGGGGTTTCTCCCCAGCCTCTGGAAGTGGCGAGCCGACCGCGGGATACTTAAGGACCATGTTCCGCGATCGCCGTCAGGCCGGTGCCGTCCTCGGGGAGCAGGTGCGCGCCCTGGGATTGGCCCGGCCGGTGGTACTGGGGCTGCCCCGGGGGGGCGTGGTGGTCGCCGCCGAGGTGGCTCGGGCCCTCGGGGCCCCGCTGGATGTGCTCGTGGTGCGCAAGCTGGGCGCGCCGGGCAACCCCGAGCTCGGCATCGGCGCCATCGCCGAAGGGGGAATCGCGGTGCACAACGAGGATCTCATCGCCCGCCTCGGGGTGAGCCGGGGGGCATTGGAAGCGGTGAGCCGGCGCGAAGAAGCCGAACTGGAGCGCCGCACTCTGGCCTATCGGCGAGGCCGGCGGCCGCTGCCTCTCGAAGGCCGAGCGGTGGTGGTGGTGGACGATGGGCTGGCGACCGGCTACACGGCGCGGGCGGCAGTGGCCGCCGCCTGGGCGCGGGGTGCGGCCGGAGTGGTACTGGCGGTCCCGGTGGCTGCTCCCGAGACGGTCGCCGAGTTCGAGGCGCTGGTGGACCGGGTGGTCTGCGTGGAGATGCCCGGGTTCCTCTTTGCCGTGGGGGCCTCCTACGAGGACTTCTCTCAGACCGGGGACGCCGAGGTGGAGCGGCTCCTGGCAACCACGGCAGCCCCTGAGGCAACGGAGGTCCGAGAGGTCCTCGTCGATGGAGGCGGGGTCGATCTCCCCGGTACCTGGAGCGTGCCTCCCCAGGCCCGGGGGGCGGTGCTGTTCGCCCACGGCAGCGGCAGCAGCCGGCACAGCCCGCGTAACCGGGCGGTGGCGGAGGCTCTGCAGCGCGTCGGCCTGGCCACTCTCCTGTTCGACCTGCTGACCCCCGAGGAGGATGCCGACCGGGCCGTCGTCTTCGACATCCCGCTCCTGGGCGAGCGCCTCAGTGCGGCCACCGCCTGGCTGCGCCGGGCGTGCCGCGAGGCGGCGGGGCTGCCCGTGGGCTACTTCGGGGCCAGCACCGGCGCCGGGGCAGCCCTGTGGGCCGCCGCCGATGCCCCCGACATCGCCGCGGTGGTGAGCCGGGGCGGCCGGCCCGATCTGGCCGCCCCCCGACTGGGCCGGGTGACCTCTCCTACCTTGCTCATCGTGGGGGGACGCGATCCCATGGTGCTCGACCTCAATCGGGAGGCGCAGCAGGATCTCGGTCCCTCCTGCCATCTCGAGGTGGTGCCGGGGGCTACCCATCTCTTCGAGGAGCCGGGCGCCTTGGAGGAGGTGTCCCGGCTGGCCGGAGAGTGGTTCCTGCGCTGGATGCCTCCCAGCGCTTAGCCTTTGCCTTCGGGATATCTTGCCGTCGGCATACCTGCCCGTCGAGATAGATTGAATACGCTCCTCGAGCGCCCCAGGGAGGACGCCATGGCAGCCAGCCTCAGCGAGTACCTAAAGCGCACCAGCCTCTTCGCCGGCTTCTCCGATCGTCAGATCGCCGACGTGTTGGCCACGGCCAAGCGGCGCACCTTCACCGCCGGAGAGCAGATCCTCCATGAGGGTGACGAAGGGGGACGAGGCTTCTACCTGATCGTCGAAGGCCGCACCGAGGTGCAGTCCGGGAGCACCGTGCTGGCGCATTTCGGCCCGGGCGACTACTTCGGCGAGATGGCCCTCCTGCTGCCCGACACGCCGCGCAGCGCGGATGTGGTTGCCCTCGAGGTCACCACCTGTCTGGTGATCACCCAGTGGGATCTCCGGGCCCTGCTCAGCACTCATCCCGAGACGGGCCTGGCGATCATGGCCGAGTTGGCGCGGCGCCTGGCCGACACCGACCGCACGCTGCGCGAGTAGCCGGGTGCCGCCGGTCCGCTTCCTCCCCGACGAGATCACCGTCGACGCCGTTCCCGGCGAGACCCTGCTCCAGGCCGCCCGGCGCGCCGGCGTGCCGCTGGCGTCCGCCTGCGGGGGGGAGGCCGCCTGCACCACCTGTCGGGTCCTCGTCGTCGAGGGCGAGGAGGGATTGGCCCCCCCTCCGCCCGACGAGGCGGCGGTGCTCGTCCCACTGGCGGAGGACGCCAACCTGCGCCTCGGATGCCGCGCCCGGGTGCAGGGCCCGGTGACGGTGCGCCGCCTGGTCATCTACGCCGACGATGAGGCGGTCACCGCCTGGTGGAAGGCCCTGCCCGAGCCCATGGGGCGGGAGCAGATGGTGGGAGTGCTGTTCGCCGACTTGCGGGGGTTCACCGCCTTCTCCGAGTCGCTGCTGCCCTACGACGTGATCCACGTGCTGAACCGCTTCTACGCCCTGGCGGAGACGGTCATCGGCCGGCATCGGGGCCGCATCGCCACGTACATGGGCGACGGCTTCATGGCTCTCTTCGGGCCGGCGGACGGCGAGGATGAGCCGGCGCTGCGGGCGGTGCGCGCCGGCCTGGACATGATCGCGGCGGTGGGGGCCTGGAAGGCCTACCTGGTGGTGCTGCACGGGCGCCCTCTGGAGGTGAGCGTGGGGGTGCACTACGGGCCCGCCGTGGTGGGCGCCTTGGGCGCCGGTGAGTCCCGGATCATCACCGCCGTCGGCGATGTGGTGAACACCGCCGCCCGCATCGAGCAGGCCAACCGCTCGTTCGGCACCGACATGCTGGTGAGCGAGGCGGTGATGAGAGTGCTGGGCGAGCGCCTGGTGGCCGCCCCGCAGCCGCCCACTGCGCTGCCCGGCAAGCGGGGGCAGCACGTCTTGTACGCCGTGGAAGGCGTGCGGCGATGAGCCCCGCCTTCACCATCTGGGGGACCCGGGGCTCCATGGCGGTGAGCGGCCCCGGCTACCTTCGGTACGGGGGTGACACCTCCTGCTTCCACGTCGAGGTGGAACCCGGCCACCACCTCGTCATCGATTGCGGCACCGGCCTGCGCGCCCTGGAGGCTCGCCTGGGGCCGCCGCCGCTGCGCTTCACGGTGCTCTTCACCCACTACCACCTCGACCACCTTCAGGGACTGCCGGTGTTCTCCCCGCTGTATGAGCGGGCCAACGAGTTCGAGTTCATCGGGGCGCGCCGGGGAGGGGTGGGAGCCGCCGAGGCCCTCTACTCGCTCTTGCGGCCGCCGTTGTTCCCGGTGCCCTACGACGAGATCCCCGCCCGAGATCGCTTCACCGATCTCGAGCAACCCCTCACCCTGGGGGGAGTACGGGTGGCGCCGATCGAGTTGCGCCACCCCGGGGGCGTCACCGGGTTCCGGCTCGAAGGGGAGGCCGGGTCGGTGATGCTCGCCACCGATCACGAAGCGGGGGACGACGCCGTCGACGACGCCCTGGTGGCCTTCGCTTCCGGGGTGGGGGTGCTGATCCACGATTCCCAGTACACCCGGGATCAGCTGGCGGGAGCCAAAGCGGGCTGGGGCCACAGCTCCTTTGCCGCCGCCGCCGCCATCGCCCGGCGGGCGGAGGTGGGCCGTCTGGTGCTCACCAGCCACGACCCGGATCGCGGCGACGACGAGCTCGACGCCTTCGTGGCCAAAGTGCGCCGTTACTTCCCCGGCGCCGAGGCGGCCTACCCGGGCATGTCCTTTCCTCTCTGAGCAGGGGGATATCGGCTATGTGGGAGCCTTGACCGAGGGGCATCTCCCCGTCTGAGTGCAAACGGGGTACGCCGAGCGGGCCCGCTCAGTCTCGCGGGAACCAGTCCGACTCAAAGGAGCTGGTCTGGTTCCAGAGCATCCACCCCAGGCCGCGGTCCTCGGCCTGCTGGATCTCGGCGGCGATCTGGTCGCGGTTGTAGAAGAAGGCCTGCAGCCAGGGGCGGAGGAAAGCACCCCGCATGCGCGGCAGGCCGGCCTCCAGGGCCTGCCCTACCACCTCCCCCGGGTGGGCGTTGGGGTCGGGGAAGCCGAGCCAGCCCGAGGAGTAGTGGCTCGGGTAGATCATGGGGCTCAAGGCATCCACCGCCCCGGATACCTCCTCCACCCGCTGGCCGATTCCCTGGTCGTCGCCGACGGAGAGGACGATGGCGAAGACGTCGGCGGAGACCACACAGCCCTCGGCGTGGAGGCGCTCCCGGGCTTCCTCGAGGAAGGCGACGACCGTTTCCACCCGGCCCTCCTGGTCGACCGTTTCGTCGAAGGCGAGCACGCTCACGTCGCCGTCGCTGGGGAAGCGCACGTAGTCGAACTGGATCTCATCGAATCCCAGTCGGCAGGCCTCGAGGGCCAGTTCCAGGGGATACTCCCAGGCCTCACGGTCGGTGGGGTCGAGCCAGGCCTGGCCGGTGTAGGTGGTCCACACGCCTCCGGTGGCCGTGTTGCGGGCGGCATGCTCCGGGTTGGCCGTCGCCCAGAAGGCGTCCTGGAAGGTCACGACGCGAGTCACAGTGTAGTAACCCAGCTCCTTGGCCTTGGCCAGCAGGGCCTCGACGTCGTAGTCGTACACCATCGCCCCGGTGCCCTGGGCACCGGCCACGCTGGTCTCGTAGCTCACCCGGCCCTTCTCGTCCTTGGTGTCGAAGACCAGGGTGTTGATGGCGGTGCCTTCGAGCATGTCGAGGATCTCGTCGAACCGGCCGGCGATGCCGACGGTGGGCCCGTGGATGCGGATGCCTTTCACGATGAACGGCTCGAGGGTGACTTCGAAGCGTGCCGGCGATCCGTTCCACTCGGCCTCGGCCTCTCCCCAGGCGAACTTGCTCACCTGCACCGCCCCGGGAGCAGCGGCCACGACCTCGAAGGAGCCCATCTCGTCGGTGGTGATCTCCTGGCCCGCCACGCGCACCGCCGCTCCCATGATGCCGGTACCGTGCTGGTCTTTCACTCGCCCCCGCAGGATCAGGGGATCGAGTTGAAGGCCCAGCGACCCGTCGGGAGGGATCGCCTGGACCTGGAACAGCGCATCGTGGTAGCCGGCGGCGGTCACCGTCAGTTCGGCGGGGGCGGTGAAGGGGAGATGGGTACTCCCCTCGGCGTCGGTGTGGGCCTTCTTGCCGTCGGGTCCCGTCACCTCGGCGTCGGCCAGCCGCAGCAACTGGCCATCGGGCCCTTCGATGCCGAAGACCACCAGGGGCACGCCGCTGTCGGAGCTCATGCGACCGACGATCAGCCACACGGTCGCCCCGACGAGGGCCAGCACCACCGCCACGCTGATGGCCAGGGTGAGGGCTCCGGGGCCGCGCCGGTACCGACCGGAGCTACCGGTCCCCTCGAAGATGTCGAGCCCCCGGCCGTGCAGTCGGCGAGCCAAGCCATCCTCCTTGCGCCCGTCAT
>Ga0209164_1000898_pt1 | contig 48470 bp, 43 predicted proteins | sample MTBNYHSulfiMetaG_FD_187458 | JGI IMG/M metagenome (GOLD analysis project Ga0209164, IMG submission 187458) | Enrichment culture microbial communities from rom New York Harbor, USA that are MTBE-degrading - MTBE-NYH (New York Harbor Sulfidogenic)... | ecosystem: Environmental > Aquatic > Marine >... | reverse complement strand
GGGTAAAAGTGGTGAGGGACTAAAGATTCGTTCAAGATGAGGACGTTGATAGGCTGTAGGTATAAGAAGTGAAAGCTTTTGAGCCGAACAGTACTAATAAATCGTGTGGCCTGACTATATTATCATACTCTATAATTATAAAAATTAAAATTTTTAAATTAGTTTTTTCTATTTTAAAAGGAAGGTTAATATATGATTAATGTTCAAGATATTAGAAAAGGCATGGTTTTTAAATTTGAAAGTGATTTATGGACAGTTATGACCATGCAGCATGTTACGCCAGGAAAAGGTGGTGCTTTTGTTAAAATAAGAGCTAGAAGTCAAAAAAACGGAAACTCAAAAGAAATGAGTTTCAGATCAGGTGAAAAACTAGAAAATGTTGATGTTTTTGATAAAGTAGTAACATATTTATATAAAGAAAATGATAAATATGTTTTTATGGATAATGAAACTTATGAACAATATCATGTTGATGAAGAATTATGTGAAGATGTAGATAAATATGTTTTATTAAATGGTGAATTAACTGTTAATATAATTGAAAATAAAGTATTATCTGTTGATGTCCCTAATTTTGTAACATTAAAAGTAGTTCATGCTGAAGCCGGTTTAAAAGGTGATACAGCAACAAAAGCTACTAAACCTATTGAAGTTGAAACAGGTTATAAATTACAAGTTCCTTTATTTATAAATGAAGGTGATTTGTTAAGAATTGATACAAGAACAGGTGAATATTTAGAGCGGATAAAAGCTTGAATATCTTTAAAAAAATAATATTATTTATACTTTATCATTCCAAAAATTATAAAAAAGTTTTATCGCTAACTGCTTTTGATGAATTAGATAAAAATATAAAAATTAATTCTCAACAATTAAGATATCAGGCTTATTCGTCAAATTATACTAAAAATTATAGACATGCTAAAATGTGTTTAGAACTACTTGAAGAATATCACAAAATGAATGACAAGGATTATAACCTTTTAGCATGTCTACATGCCAGACATAATGATAAAGACAAAGCAATATCATACTGGTGTATGGCTCTTGAAAAAAATAAATATAATAAAAGAGCAAAAAAAGCTCTTGATTATATTAGAGAGAAGGGCAGGGAAATCAATTTAATTGAAGATGATTTTTTTGATAATATTTTTCCAAAACAACCTTTTTATTTCCCTTTAAAATATTTATTTGTTATTTTTTTATTTATTATTATTGCTGCTTTATTGTCATTTGGAGCTTATTTTGGATATAATTATTATAAAAATAATCTTAAATATATATCAAATGAAAAGTATGACAAGATTAATGATATAAAATTACCAGACTATAATCCTAATTTATTGGATAGCCCTAAGGAAAAAAATAAAAAATATTCTTATAATGAAAATGAAATAAAAGCAAAATATAATAAAATAAGAAAATATATATTAAATAATGATGCTGTAAATGCTCAAATAGAGATAAATCAGATAAAATTATCTAATGCATCATTAGCCGTTAAAAATAAAATAAGTATTTTTGAAAATTTTATAGATGAACCTGATCCTGTTAAATTTAAAAATCTCATAAGCTATGATGATTTTATTAAAGAAAAAATACTTTATAACAATGTATATATATTATGGGAAGGCAGGATTGTAAATTTAAGCATTAATGAAGAAAGAATTAAATTTGATTTAGTAATAGGTAATAATGATGCCGGAACTATTAAAGGAATAATTCCTGTTATTTTTAAAAAATATATAAAATTACAAAATAATGAAATTGTAAAAATATTTGGCATTATTAATGTGAATAAAGATTTACATTATATTGAAGGGAAATACTGTATAAAAAATTAATGAGAGCAGTTGTTCAACGAGTTAAAAAAGCTAGTGTGATAATTAATAATTCAATTTATTCAAAAATAAATCATGGATTTTTAGTACTAATAGGAATATCCATTAATGATAATGACAATGATATTGATTATATTGTTGATAAAATTGTTAATATCAGGATTTTTAATGATGAAGACGGAAAAATGAATAAATGTATTAATGAAATCACAGGAGAAATATTAATTGTATCCCAGTTTACATTATATGGTGATGCAAGAAAAGGAAGAAGGCCTTCGTATTCCAATGCTGCCGGAGGAAAATCTGCAATTGATATATATAATAAATTAATAAATAAATTAAAAACATGTTATAATCATGAGAAAATATTTACCGGTGTATTTGGAGCAATGATGGAAGTAAATCTTATTAATGACGGACCTGTAACCATACTATTGGATTCGGAGAAATTATTTTGATAAATATTGAGAAAATAATAGGCGGTATGATACAAACCAATTCATATATTATATATGAAGGTACTAAGGCAGTATTAATCGATTTTGTTCCTGAAGCTGAAAATTTTTTAATTGACAATAACTTACAATTGCAATCTCTTTTACTTACACACATTCATTTTGATCATATTGAAGGATTAAGTAAATTTCAGGAAAAAAATGATTTTAAAATATATTTATCTAAAGAGGCATATGATTTTTTAAAATCTCCGAATTTAAATTTTTTATCGATATTTCCGCCTATTGTTATTGATAATATAAAGAATATTAAATTGGATAATTATAAAATCTTAGATGATAATATGATCATTAAATTTCATAATACTAATATTAAAGCTTTAAAGAGCCCGGGGCATTCTCCTGATTCGATGATTTATATTATAGATACAAATAAAATTGTTTTTTCCGGTGATACGATTTTTCAATGTGGAGTAGGAAGAACCGATTTACCAGGCGGTAATTATCAGCAAATGATAAACTCAATAAATAAATTATTTAATTTAGTAGATAATGATTATATATTGCTTCCGGGACATGGCCCGGGTACAAATGTAAAATATGAAAAAAATAATAATCCATTTTTAAGTGATAATTTTGAATTTTAACTTTATTAAATTTTAATCCGGTTTTGCTTCATCAGACCATTCACATTCATAATTATCAACAAGATAATTATCTAATTCATCAGCTTTGTTAGCAAGATTAATAATATTATTTCTGATATTTTCTTTATATATAGAATCAATATCACTTAAATGGATTCTATATGATAAAAAGACATTTTGTAAATATATACCAAGATTAAAGGGTTTTACAGGATTGCTTAAAAGATACTTATATAATTCATTTATTTTTGTTTTTGTTAATTTAACCATTGGACATGTGGTAAAAAGATAAGAGTTTTTATAAATAAAAATTCTTATTAATGCGCTGCCTTTATGAAATTCCCAGAACTCTGTACCATGTCTTGCAATTACCGGATCTATATCCATTTTTTTTAATGTTTCTTCGATAAATAAGGCAAGTGAGCTTAAGGTTATATCATCAAAAAATTTTTCAATATCAAGTTTAGCTCCGCAGTTTTCACAATATTCGGTTTTTTCAAAAATTAAATAATTGCATGAAGGACACTTTACAGAATAATCTGATGAAGGATTTTTTTTATAAATTTCTAATTCATCAATTAATTTTTCACTTGGTAAAGCAAATCCCATATTTTCGGCTTGTGTTAATTTGCATGTAGTAATACCGATTATTTCTCCGGCATTGTTTATCATCGGACCACCGCTGTTGCCCGGATTAATTGCTGCATCGGTTTGTATATAATACTGGCCATTAACAAGCTGTTTTGTTGAAGAAATAATTCCCTCTGTAATTGTAAAAGGCATTCCAAATGGATAACCTAGTATAAATACTTTTTCTCGATTACTGATTTTATTTTGAAGATTAAAATTTATATTAATAGAAGATAATGGTAAGGACGGTTTTAAAAATGCAATATCCAATAGCGGATTAACCTGGATAACATTACTTTTTATTTTATCTTTATTTGTAGTTTCTATAGCTACTGATCTGTGTCCTGAAACAACATGATGGTTGGTTATGATTATATCATTATCTTTTATATAAAATCCTGAGCCGCTGCCCTTAGATGTATTTATTTTAACAACATTTTTTGATAATTCATCAAAATTATTCATTAATTCCTCCAAAAAATAATTATTTCATTCCCATTAATTGAGTAAGTGTATTAAGCAGTTTTTCACTTGTTATTTTCCAATCTTTACTGCTTACATTTTTTAAACCGTTATTTAAAAAATCTTCTATTTTGATTGGCAGTGTATTATTATAAAATAGATTATAAATAGTAAAAAGTGAAAATAATGCAGAACTTATATAAGCAGATGAATCATAATCTTTTTTTGCATTTTCATAATCGGTTTTAACTTTGCTTTGAATAACACTCAATGTTGACCTTTTTTTAACCGGTATTAAAAAAAATGGTTTATAGATATTATTAGAAAATTTTTTAAAATCATAATCTTTTAATTTAGTAATATCTTTTTTAGCATTTTCCATAACATCACTTAACGGAATATCTTTTTTATAAGTATTATTAATTGCTTTTTGTATATCTGTAACCAATTTACCTTGGGGATTCATAAAATAATCTATTTTCATTAATGTAATACATGCAGAATCAAGCCCCAATGAAAACCATCTATTACTGATAAAAAAATCAATATACTGCAAGCCTTCATCTATATATTCAGTAAATTTATTAAAAAGGAATGTTTTATCTTTTTCAGAATAATCGGTAACCTCCATATTTTTAATTCTTTCGGCACCTATTTCATTTATAAAAATATCATCATAATAATCAGCATAATAGCATATTTCATCAATAACATAATAAATTTTATACGGCTCTGTTAATTCTATTTCTGTTTCATATGTAAAATATAATTCATTATTTTTTAATTCAATTTGGCTTAGACATAATATAGAAAAATTAATTTCTGCTATTTGTCGTAGTAAGATATTTTCTTTTTTCTCAGGGGTTTTTAGGAAAGGCGCTGTTATAGATATTTTACCGTCTTTTATAGTTATATATATAATGATCGATCCATGTGGTATACAAAATTCTGTTAGATCCTTATTTCCATATTTTTTTATAACATCATTATTCATATAATTAAAAAGATTAATTATTGTATCTTTGTATTTTTTATTACTGAAAGACTCTTTTGTTTTTTCCCAATAATCAAGATTAATAGTTGATTCTTGATAACCGTTAAAAGGTTTGTCGTAAATCGGAGATATATCCATAAATTTAACTCCTTATATATTTTATATATCATATAAATTGATATTTAATAAAAATATTATTAAATATAATAAGACATTTAAAAGACTAATTTTATTTTTTATTACTAAATAATTTTATTATTTAGTAATTTCTTCAAAATACCAGTATTCAACATTCCACCAGATATTGTCGTCAACAGCTTTTGGATCCCAACCTTTTAGCTTATTATTATATATACTTCTATAAACTCCAAATGACAGAGGAATTATCGGCAGCCTTTCATTCCATAAATTTTGCAGTTGTTGTGATATAGCATATTGTCTTTCTGTAAACATTGTTTTTTCCATTTTTTCGGATAATTCTATAACATCATCCGTAAAAAGTCTTTCCGGTTTACTAATTTCTTTATCATATTGTATATTCCAAAATCTTTTATAATTGTATAAATCACTGTTTTGTGATGTGAATAATAGTCCCCCATGATTGCCTTCTTTAAAAATTTTAATTGTAGAATCAACATATTCAATATTTACACTTAAACCTGCATTTATTAAATCATCTCTTATCGCTTCAACAACCTGCCATGTCGGCGAATTAACTATCGGCTGGTATACTATTAACTTAATTGGTTCATAAATACCTAATGATTTAAATGTCATTTTTGATTTTATAGGTCTGTATTTATAATCAATAACATCATTATTAAAATCCGGTGCAAAATCAGGTCTGTAACTGTTGGCAATTATTCCTTTTTTACCGAAGAGCATCTTGGTAATATTTTTTCTGTCAAGAGCATTAATTAAAGCTTCTCTAAATTCATAGTTATTATAAGGAAAAATATCTAAATCAGGCTGTAATAAATACATACTTGTATATTGATCTTCACTTATTTCATATCCTTCTATACCTAATACTTCATTAAAAGTTTCTGTACTTAGATTACTGCATATATCTGTTTCATTGGCATTAAGCGTATCAGGTACACTTTTTTCTAATTGTTTAACATATATAGTTTTTATATTCGGTTTTTTACCTTCAAAATAATTATTTATAACAAATTTTGCATATTTTTCAGGTTTAAATTCTTTCAATATATATGGACCATCCATTGGAGGCGGATCAGTTCTTAAAATATTGCTTATTTCATCTAGTGTCTTTAAATTTATATTTTCTTCATTTTTTAATTTATTTTTAATTTTTTCAAATCTATGTCTGGGATACAGCATAAAATCATCTATAATATTTTTTTTCCTTTTATAATACTCAGCCTCTATTGTATATTTATCAATAATTTTAACATCTTTTCTATTAGAATCATCAATAAGATTTATGCTAAAATAAAGATCCTTAGAAGTTATAGATTTACCGTCTCCCCAGTTAAGTCCCGGTTTTAATTGCCATATAACAGCAACTCCGCCATTCTGTAATAATCTGACATATTCGTTTGTCAGATCAGGTACTTTTACTAAAAGATGGGGTGCTCTTTCATTATTATTAATTTTATGTACTAACCCCCTGTATAATAATCCGTGTAAAATATTGTATGTATTTAATGTTTTTAAAGATACAACAGAAAATGTTAATTCATCCTTGCTTGTTTTTTGTTTTTCATATTCGATTTTTTGTGTAATTTCAGCTCTTTTCATTTTTGGGAATACAAGATCTGTAGTAAATATTAATAATATACTTAATACCATTACAGCACCTAAACCTTTCCATGCATATTTATCTATTTTATCAGATAGACTATCATTAGTCTTTTGCACATTATAAGTTACTATTGTTAAAACAATATTAATAAAAATGACAATATAGGTTATTATAAAAAATTTATCAGATGTTATTAAATATGGCACATCAGGTATACTGTCGGCTAATGAAAATTGAAATGCTACACATGTTAGTAAAGAAGTTACTCCAATACCCATGTTGGCTTCTAATTCTTCTGATGATATAAAGAATACTCCCATGCTGATTAAAATAATAATTAATAATGGCAGTATAAACTTTACTAAATAAGGTATAAGAGGTCTTTGAAGAGTTACAGAAAATATTACTGAGTTAGTTTCATATGGTTTACCTTCATTAATTACGGATCCAAAATCTGATGTAAATTTGTTTTCCGTAATATCCGCTTTAAAGAAAGGCTCATATAACCATCCGGTTATAGAAAACTGACTTGACATTCCGCTGCCGGCTAAATCAGGTACTATACCGCCTTCTTCTTTAGGTAAATCAATTTGTATTCTTAAATTTTGAACATCAAATGGAAATTTTTGTAACGGGAAAGTTCCTCTAAAAGTTCCTTGAATATGCCATCTAACACTATGCCAGTTACCGTCACTTTCTTTTGCAATTTCATCCATTTTTTCGATCTCGGCATTATTAAACTCTATTTTAGGTGTTTTATCATCACCAAGCCATTTACACCAAATATTAATATCAGCATTAAATCTGCCTTCATTTAAATCAAAATTAGAAATATCATTAAGATATATACCGATATATACTTTTTTATTATTATTTTCTGTTCCATTTATATTAAATAAAATAAATGAACTTAATAAAATAAATAATATACTTTTAATAATTTCTTTTTTCATAAAAACCCCTATAATTAATTTATAATTAATATAGCATTTTTTTATAAATAATCAATTTTAAGATTAAAAATATATGAAAATATAATTATTGGTTAATTATATTTTATTTGCATTTTCTTAGAAATGCTAATAACTCATCCATAAAATTAACACCGTTTTCACTAAACGAGTATCTGGGAAACCAAAACCCCCATATTGTGAATGTATTTATTTTAAAAATTATTAATGGTTTATCTAAATTATTTGTTTTATAAATATATACTGTTGCCTGACCATTATATCCGACGGCTGGCACAGGTACTAATTTATCATAGTTCATTATAATCAAATAACCTTTTTTAGCTTTTGATTTGCTGTGAATTAATTTCATATTCCATTTTTTACCTCTTCTTTGACAAGCTTTATCTATTTTATCCTTATAGTCATTGATAATCTTTTTTTTACTTAAATTAAAACCTTCTTTTTTAATTTCTGCTATATATTTATCAATAGATGAATCATAAATTTTTGTTTTATTAAATGTTAAAAAAATATAAATAGGTTTAGCATCCTTCAATTTTTTTTTGTTATTGGATCCTTTAATAATTTTAATTTCAGAATAGATTGTGAATAAAGTTAATAACAATAGCAAGAATGATAAAATTATTTTTTTCATAAAATTAAAACTCCTTTTATTCATATTTAGTAATTAAATACATATTTTTATTATAGTATAAAACAGTACAGATTATTATAAAAAAAATAATTTTAATTAAAATTTAAAAAATTTATTATTTATTCTAAAAAAGGTAAATTTTCAGAATTAATTGATTGAGGTAACTTGCCATCCCATTTATCTATTGCTTTAGAATTATTTTCAATAATTTTTAATTTAATTACTCTTTCTGTTACATCTTTTGCTAGCCTATTATATTCTTTAATACTTTCTGCTTCTAAAATTTTAATTTTTTTATTATTTTCAGCTTCAATTAATTCTCTTTCTGTTTTATATTTTGCCTGTTTTAACAAAATTTCTTCTTTATCTTTTTCCTGTATTGCAAGTTCAATTTCTGCAATTTTTTTTCTAAATGAATTTGATATTAAAATATTTTCTATATCAACATCATATACAACTATATAATATTTTAATAATAAATCTTTAGTTTTTGTTGTGATTTCATTTTTAATTTCACTCTGTTTTAATAAAACCTCTCCAATTGGATAATTTATTATAATATTTTTTGTTATTTCATTGATATTTGGATTAATTATTTCATTTGTAATCTCTGCTATTGACATAATTCCATATTCTCTAAACATATTTATTAAATTATTTTTTTGCAGTTTAAAATCAATATTAAGACGTAATATTACATCTTGAAATTCATTTGAATCCGCTGTTATATTATCAATTGTTATTGATTTTCTTGTAAGATCAATTATATATATTTCTTTTAGTAAAGGAAGATAAAATTTTGTTCCTTCACCAAGCATCTTATCACTTAAACCGCCACTAAATTTTTTAAAAACCAAACCGTTATGTCCAGCAGGTATTGTTATAAAAAAATTTTTTGGATTTAATAATGTTTTTAATGAATTAAATAATATTATTAATATTACTAAAATTATTAATAGAAATATTAATAATTTTTTTCTTTTTTTAAACAGATTAAATACTTTGCCTTTAATTTTGATTAAAAAATTAAAAAGTAATTTTATTAATCTTTTAGCATTAAATTTTTCTTTCATATAAAACCTTCCAAATATAAAAATTTTAGTAAAGACTAAATTTTATATATGAAAAAAATATGAAAATAAGAAGAATAATAAATAAATAGTATAAAAAATTTTTTTATTTAAAAACCCAAAGTTTCATCAACTAAAAGAATAACTATAGATTTAGGAGGCTGGCATCTATGTATTATAGTTGTAATACTGCATATCCTGCTAGTTGAGTTGCAATCCATACATCTGCCATTAATAGTGCAGGGATTTTTTGTATCAAATCTTATATTATTTAAAACAGACGCTTCATTTTTTGCTCTTTCAATTGCTTCATTTAAAGTTAACACAATTTTATTTACACCTGTTATAAAAATTCTTTTTTTTGGTCCATAAGTCATCGCGCCATTTCTATTGCCCCATTTATCTATTAATATAAGCTCTCCTGTTTGACTCAGGGCGTTAGCAGAACATAAAAAAACATCAGCCGTTAGAGCTTTATTTTGTAATTCTTTTTTTTCTTCAGGAGTTAAGTTCGGATCATTTCTGTCTAATAAATTTGGATAATTTTTTTTATTAAAATGATTAAAAAATCCTATTTCATCTAATGATTTTGATCCGCCGTAACCTATAATATCATTTTTATTAATTAATTGATGCAATTCATTAATAATATCATCTTTATTATTAATTATTTTTGCTTCAAAAAAATTTTTTAATAATGACTCTTTTGTTTTATTTAATATTAAATTATTTAATTTTGATTTTTCATTCATTTTTTATAAATGCTCTTCTTTATCAATTTCTTCTATTAATTGATCCATAAAATCAACTTTTATTTTAGCTAATTCTTTTGATTTCGGGAAAATCAGTTTATCTGCTTTTTTTCTGAATTTTTTAATCAAATCAAAAACTTCACGTAAATTTTTCAAATGATACCAGAAAAAAGCGCCTATTGATAATCTCACAATACCAATAGCACCTAGACTATCCAGTAGATTAGCATCATGAAGCATTTGGGCTTCAATTAATTTTGGATTTTTATCAGGCATATGTGTCCTGATACATTCTGAAACTGAATTTATTTTTTCAGGAGGGAATCCGACTTCATGTAATAATTGTTCCGCTTTATCGGCTGCTTGTTCATAGATAATATTATCATCAGATCCGGTAACAATATCGTGTAAAAAACAAGAAGCAAATAAGATATCATCATCATAATTATCAATATCCAGCTCTCTTGCTAAATGATAAACACGATAACAGTGACCGTAACCGGATGCAAGCCTGTCGCCAGTTAAATCTTTTACATATTGATGTATCATATTTCTAGGCATATTTTATTCCTTATATTTTAAATTTATTATATTTTAACATTTATATAACAATATTTTTATTCTTTATCAAGATAATAAAATAATTATTTTGTATTTAAAAAATCTCTTAATTTTTTTCTTACAGATTTTACCATTATCAATGGTTTTTCATATTTTTTTGCTATTTTTTCAGGTATTGTATTTCCTGTCATTTGAAAGATAAAATTTTTATATGTACTGCCTAAAATTATTATATCATAATTATTTGCTTCTTCCAGAATAGAATTAACAGTATCATTTGATATAATTGTATTTGATTTTAAAGTTTTACTTGATAAGTTTAATCTTTCTTTTTGTTTTTCAATAAATTTTTTTAAATCAAATTGATGATTTTCATTATTAACGGTTAATGCCGTAATTTTACCTTCTTTTTTATCCAGTATAATATTTGCTATTTCCAGAGCAAATATGCTGTTAGGCCCGCCAGAAATCGGAACTAAAATATTTTTAAATTTTTTATTGGCGCAATCTTTCATTATTACTACATTACATGGAGATCTTTCTATAACCGGATCAATTGTACTTCCGAGACTATACCAGTACTTTTTTGATTTTCCATGCCATCCCATGATCAACATATCTATTTTTTTTTCTTTTATTGCATTGACTATTCCTCTTGCAATATTTCTGCAATATCTTATTGTTGTACTTAATGGAAATAACGGTGCAAGATAAAGCATTGCTTCTACTATACCTTCTTTACCTTCAAGTATATATTTTTCTGCATCGTGTAATGTAACTTGTATAGGTACAGGTACCATGTGAAGTAATTCGACTTTAGCATTTTTAGCTTTACATATTTTATATGTATTTGTTACCAGATTATAAACATTTTTCGGATTTGAAACAGAAACCATAATATGATAATTACTGTCTCCTGATGTAGCTTTTTCTTCTTCTAAAATATGTATTTCATCCTCTGATGGTATTATTCTTTTCTTTGAGTATATAAAATATACTATAAATCCAATTATTAACCAGGAAGGAGCTATTATCCATGAAATTTTACTAACTTCTCTAAGTTCAAAAATTAATAAAGGCTGCAGTATTATAGCTAGTATTGGGAATAATGGAAATAATGGTATTAAAAATCCATAGTGTAATTCATCACCCATATCTCTTCTTATCTTAATAACACATATATTGACAAGAAAAAATAAACATAAAAACATAAAACTGGCGCTTGCTGCTACATGATGAGTAGGTAATAATGCTACACAAATAATAATGATACCGGTTGATAATAATGCAATGTAAGGTGTTTTATTTTTCCTGGAAATTTTAGAGAAACTTTTCGGCAGCATTCTGTCTCTACCAAGTGCATAGGAAGATCTTGTAGCTGAATATATTGTTGCATTTAATGCAGAAGTTGATGCACAAATTACTGCTAAAGTAACAATTATATTCCCGAGATTTTTATACGGCATTAATTTTGATATAGCCTCTCCAAAACCTTCTTGTTTATATTGAGATATCCATTGCCATACAGGGATATTTACACCCTGTTTCCCCATTTTTACACTGACTACAGTTGTAAATGCAACACTTACATAAATTAAGGTTACAATTAGTACAGATAATAAAATTGCTTTAGGTAAATTTTTTTTTGGATTAATAGTTTCATCACCGGCTTGTGCTATTACTTCATAACCTTCAAAAGCTACATATGTTAAACCCATTGTTGCTAGAAGCTTAATCCATCCATTAGGCATAAACGGTTTAAAATTATTTAATCTTTCAGGATCAATAACAGTTACTATGATTCCGACTAAACCAATTATTACTAAAAATAATATTTGACCAAAAGTAAATAATGCTCCTATTTTACCTGTTTCACTAGCTCCCCTGAAATTTATATATAAAAATATTACTGCTATTAAAATTGCAACAATTTTTTCAAAAAGTATTAATTCATCAATATTATAAATTTCAACTAACTCTGGCGAGCTAATATAATATTTTAAGATACCGAGATTATATAAGAATTTATTTGTAAGTTTTTCAAGTGCCATAAAATTTACTTTATACCAATTTAGTAAATTGAGATCATCGAAAAATCTTACTACATATTCAGAAAAAGTAACAGCATATAAACTGCCTGCTAAGCTTGAAGCAAACCATTCCATCCAACCTGCTATAAAACTTGTCCCTTTACCAAAACCTATTCTGGCAAAATTATAAGCTCCTCCTGCTTTAGGTATTGCAGAACTAAGTTCAGCATAAGACATGGCAGTAAATATAGCAAGTAAGCCGTTTAATGTAAATGTAAGTACAACACCACCCGGACCTGCATAACTTATAGAATTACCAACTCCTATAAATATTCCGGCACCTATCATCATGCCTAATCCCATCATAGTAATATGAAATAAATTTAATTCTCTTGATAATTCACTTGTTATTTTATTATTTTGATCTTTCATGAATTTTCCTTTTTATTTCACGGGCATTGGAAGGATTAAATTTAGAAATTTTATTTATTCTGCTTATTGATATGATTGTTAGAAAGGTAATAATAAAAATAGAAAAAAATAATATGATTAAACCAATTATTGTATTAAAATCCATAAAAATAAAAATAAAAAAGGTTATTAAATGATATTGACATTTATCAATATACCTGTCAATATAAATAAAATAAAAATACATTGACTATTAAGATAAGATTTGATAATTTCTTAGAATTAAAAAGCCGGTGTGATGGAATTGGTAGACGTGCTTGACTCAAAATCAAGTGGGGGTAACCCCGTGCCGGTTCGAGTCCGGCCACCGGCAAATAGTTTTTTAATCGGAATACTTTTTCCTGATATTTTTAAACTCTTTTTCAACTGACGAAAAAACAGATATTATTAAAGGATCAAATTGGATACCGCTTAGATCATAAATAATACTGCATGTTTTTTCGTGAGAATACGGTATTTTATAAGGTCTGCTGGTGGTCAAAGCATCATAAACATCACAAATTGCTACAATTCTTGCACTAAGAGGTATGTTTTCTTTTTTTAATCTGAAAGGATATCCCATTCCGTTCCATTTTTCATGATGGTAGTATGCAATTTCTTTTGCAATTGCTAAAAAAGATAATTCACCAACTATATCATCAATGAATCTTAATGTATCACCGCCGATTTTTGTATGCTGCTGCATATGATTATATTCATCCCGTGAGAGTCTTCCCGGTTTTAATAATATATGATCAGGGATTCCGACTTTGCCAATATCATGTAATAGTGAAGATAATGATAATTCCTCAACATATTCTTCTGATAAATAATTTTCTTTTGTATCATAATCAATAAATAATGATCTTTTATATAATTCATATGCCAATATTTTTACATAATTTTGTATTCTTTCAAGATGCGCTCCAGTTTCTCTATCCTTATATTCACTTAATTTTGAAAATCCCAGTATTATTGCGCTTTGTACAGATAATAATTTTTTATTATTATTTTCAGATATGACTTTTGATTGTTTTATTTGATTTTCCATTATTTTTTGTAATGTGATGTCTCTTATAATACCGCAGATATTGATTATTTTATTTTTTTCTTTTATTGGAGAATAAGTAATACTATAATATTTTTTAATAGGAAATTTTTTTGATTCTATTTCTAATGATATCGGATCATTACTATCATTTTGCCATTCTTTGAGTTGATCAAAATTTATGTTGGAATGAATAACATCATTTATATTTTTTCCATATAAATTAATTTTGTTATCATTAAACATTTTATCAAACATATTATTAAAAAATGTTATATTGCTGTTCATATCAAGTATAAATAAACCTTCACCTATATGTTCACCAAGAAATTTTTCTTTTATTTCTATTTCTACAATAGAATCTGTTTTAATATTTTTATTAAAATATTTTGATCTTCTAATTCCATTTTTTAACTCTAAAACAAGTTTTTTACTTAAATTAGATTTTTTATGCCATAGGGATTCAAAATAATATACTTTTGTTTTTTTCTTAATAAAAAAACCAATTATTTTGTCTTCTTTAATTATTATTCCGCTTTTTTTATTATTGTTTTTAAAAAAATTATATTCATCGCTTAAAATATTTTTATATATATTTAATTTAAATCCTAATTTTTTTGTTAATAAAGATATGTTGTTTACATTTTTTTCTTTTTCAATTATCAGGATAGTTTTTCTGAAAAATGATTCTTTTATTTTATTTACCATATTAAGAACATTATTAATCTGCTGTAGTGTTAAATTTAAATTGGATTTTATGCAAAAGACATTTTCAGGTAAATTTTTATAAATTTTATCATTAGAAAAAATAATCAATGAACATGGATTTTTTTTAGCAAGAATATTAAGACTTGTATAGTTTGATGTTAAAATAATATCAAAATAAAAAAGATTTTCCTCACTGGTTTCATCAACTATTATAGAATCTAAATTTTTAAATAGAGAGTTCTTTAGTGTTTGTGAATTATATTCGTCATGAGGAAAAAAATATTTTAATACCATAATTTATTATAATTATATTAGTTTAGCATTTTTTTGTAAAGAGGTTTTGTAAATAAATTATAAAAATCTTAAAAAAAATTAAAAAAATAATAATTATTAATAAAATATGCAAAAAATATAAAATAAATAAAATATATTGTATAAATTTAAAATATATGTAATATATTTGAAATTAATAAATATATATTATAAATTAAATACTTAAAGATATTTTTTTTGGAGTAAATAAGTGAACAATAATGATATAAAAAATAGTGATATAAAAGAAAAAAATTTAGCATATGGTGGTCAAGCATTAATAGAAGGTGTTTTAATGAGAGGCCAAAGTGGTTTTGCATTTACTGTTAAAAAACCTGATGATACTTTTTATAAAGAAAAAAAAGATTATTCACCTATAAGCAAAAAAATAAAATTTTTTGGATTTCCTTTGATAAGAGGGGTAATAGGATTATTTGAAAATTTAATAATAGGTATGAAAGTTTTAAATAAATCGGCTGAAATAGCTTTCCCTGAAGAAGAAAATCAAAGTATGTCAACAATAGCAATGTTTTTTTTATTTTTAATTTCATTAATAATAGGTTTAATGATTTTTACGGGGATTCCGTATATGATAACACCTATTTTCAAAGTAAATCATAACAGCAATCCGATTCTATATAATTTAATTTCCGGTATTATAAGAATGATAATGTTTTTTATATATTTAATATCTATTTCATTCTTAAAAGATACAAAAAGATTATTCGGTTATCATGGAGCAGAGCATAAAACAATCCATACATATGAGTCTAAATTGGATTTGACTGTTGAGAATGTTAAAGCAAAACCCAGACTTCATCCAAGATGCGGAACATCATTTGTTTTTATAGTATTTATAATAACAATAGTTATTTTTCCATTATTCAATATTTTTTTCAATACACAACAATGGTATAATAATATAAATAAAATTCCTGAAAAAATTTCTGCTTATGAATTTGATATGTCAATTTTATCAAAAATAAAAAATGAAAAAGATAGAAATAAATTAGCTGAATATTATTACAGGGATACAGCTAACGGTTATTTTTTATTAAAAGATAATCTTAGTAAGAATGATACAATTATTTTAAAAGGTATATTAGAAAAAATAAGATATAATTTTTGGGGAAGATTATTACAAAGGTTAATACATATTTTTTCACATATTTTTATTGGTATGCCGATTGTTGCAGCAATAAGTTACGAATTATTAAAATTATCTCAAAAACATGAAAAAAATCCTTTAGTAAAATTATTTATAGCTCCCGGATTATTTTTTCAGCTTTTTACAACAAGAGAACCTGATGATACTATGATTAAAGCTGCTATACTTAGTTTAAAAATGGTTTTAGGTGAAGAAGAATTAGAAACAGCAAGAAATGTAAGTGAAAAATTAAATTTTGCTATTAATCCTATTTTATCAACTATAATTTATCCGATTTTTATATTTTAAATCAATTATATATTGACCGTTTATAATAATATTTGTAAGATATCTTTTATAATATTTTTTGGATTAATAAAATGAGATTTTCTAAAAGCCTGATGGGTTTTTATATATTATTCTTTGGTATTTCTATATTTGTCAAATTGGTAATACCGGAAATAAAAATTATTTATTTTATTCTTGGATTATTACTGGCAATATCTATTCATACAATAGTACTATCATTAATAACAGATGAAAAAAGGAAAAGATTTATTATCCCGGGTATTATTTTATTTTTTACAACAGTATTTTTTATTTTATATTTTGTTATTTTTTCAAAATATTATAATTTTATAAATTTATGGCCTATATTAGGTTTTTTCCCATCTATAAGTTTAATAATTTATTATTTTATTTCTAAATATAAAAGTCCTGCAACAATTATTCCCGGTGTTTTTTTATTAATTTTATCATTTATATTATTATTAATAACATTTAAGGTTATTAATTTTGATTTTAAGAAGATTTTATTAATGATTATAGCAACAATGCTTGTAATAATCGGATCTTATTTTATTTTTAATATAAAGCTAGCAAATTTAAAAAATAAAAAAAATAATAATGACGAATAGTATATTTTTAATAAAAAAAAGATTAATATTAATAATTATATTTTTATTTTTTTTATCATACATAATTTATTCAGAACGTATTTTTTTAAATGATGGAAATATTTTTCAAGGTAAAATAGAAAAAATAACAATAAAAAATTTATATTTTTTATATAAAGCAAATTTATATAAAATTAATTTTAATGATATAGAATTAATTTTAATTGATGATATAAATTATAAAAGATTAATAATAATTATTGAGAGAAATAACGGTATAAAAGAAAAAATATATCCAATTAAAATTACCGGAAAAACAATTTATTATAAAACATTATCAGATAATAAACTGAAAAATATATTAATTGCTGATTTAAAAAATATTTATTTAAATGATTCTCAAAAAATAGATAAAAACGTAATAAATTATAAAAATGAAATTGAACATTCTACTGATATAAATATTGAAATAGATTTAATTGTTAATAAGATTTATAATAAAAAAAGAGATATTGATGAAAATATGAATTCATTGACAAAAGAGGATATTTTATCAATTTCAAGATCATATTTCATTAATATAAATAATGATGATTTCTATGAAAATATCTGGAAAAGAATAAATATTTTTTTAGATTCTAATACAAAAAATATTATTTGGAATTTATTGGAGCAATACTCTAACAAAGAAAAATATTTAAATATCATTATAAATAATAATATGGATAATATGAAAGAAATTAATAAAGATATTATTATAAATGAAATAAATAAATTAAGATTAGAATTTTATTATAGGATAAAAAAGATAATTTATAAAAATGAATTTTTATATTAATTGTTATTTTTTACTGATTTGTTTGTTTCTTTTTTGTTCTTCAATTTCTTCAATTTTTTTATCCAGTATATTTGTCCATACTTCTATATGTTTTTTACATTTTTCTATTTTTTCTTGATCACCTGTTAATTGATTTAATCTTAATAAAGCACTTTGAAAATCAATTGCTTTAATTAAATCCTCAGTATCTTTTGTACTTAACTCAAATTTTTCTCTATAACCTAATGAAGCATCATATAATAATCTTTGAATAATGGAAAACATTTTTTTTCTATCCTGAAATCCTTCTTCATGCGGATCATCCAGTTTTTGAAATCTTTTTAAGTCAAATATATTTTTTGCTATTACAGAAAATCTGGCTTCTATTTCAACAAATGACCATTTCCATTTGGTATTTTCTCCAAAATTTTCTTTGACAAGATCAATACAATAACCCAATTTTTTTATATAATTTAATCTTTCTAAGTCTGAAACAGATGCCAATGGTATTAAATATTCTGAATATTCACTAAAAGGTACATTTACTAAATTTGTTACAACCTTTTCTATAACAATGATTGTTTCATATAATTGCTGTCTGGCTTTTTCTAAAAATGTTGTGTTTTTTACGGACATTAAATACACACTTATTTCATTAAGTGCACAATAATATGTTATAAGATTGAGAATTAAATTTGCTATTTTAAAATATAAAAGAGGTTCTTTATTTTTATTATTTACAGATTCTATTTTTAATTGATTAATATCTTTTTTTATTACATCTATTTTTGTTTTATAATATTTTATTTTTTGCTGATATATTAATCTTTGTTCTTGCGTAATTTTTGCCATTAAAATAAAACCTGGATAATTATTTTTTTATATTTTCGGTTTATTTTACTATTATTTTAAATTATATATTATAAAAAAAAATAAAGCTATAATTATTAAATTATAACTTTATTTTTTTTAGAATAATAAAAATTATTTAGTAATTAATTTTATATTATAAATTCTTAATATTTATCATATTTTCCCGGCCAAGGATTCAATTTACCGCCCCAATCCAGACCAAAAAGTTTTGCTAAATGAACTGTGCTTGCTCTTAATCTATTGGAGAATGTTGTAGGACTAATTTGACCTGTTTTTAACAATGCATCTGCATTTACTCTCATAACCTGAAATGAATAAATATAAAAACCTTGTTTTTGTTCATCATATATAAAAAAACTTATTATTTTATATTCTTCTTTATTATTAATATTAAATATTAATTTAGAAATCGGTTCCATACAAGTATTAACTAAAACAAAATTATTACCTTCGTTAAATAATTCACTTCTATATATTAATTTCCCAAATTTGTTATCTTTTTGCATAAACAAATTAACAACTTTTGGATAAATTTTATCATAAGTATTATCATCATATTCTTTATCAGCCAATGATTTTACTCTATAACATTCTACAATAAGTTTTTCTACTTTACCGGCTCTTCTAGAATAATATTTCATCCCTGTTAATTTTGAGAATGCTGTTAAAGTATTATAAAATTTTAATTTTGAATCTTCAGCCAATTTATAAGGCATAAAACATTTTTCATCTGATTTTATTTCATAAATATCAAAATCTTCATCATTATATATGGTTCTAGGTATTCTTATATAATCATCAGAATTCTCTTTTCTTGCATTATATTTAACATACATTCTGGATATAATTTCATTATTTTCTAATTTTACCAAATCACTGTCTGTAAAAAATGTTTTAATAGATAACGGTTCAACAGGATTTATATTTAAACTTACTGATAATAATAATATTATTATCATGATCTGTGTTTTAAACATTAATTTTTCCTTGTATTAAATTTAAATATAATATATTTCATAAAATTATATTTATCAAGATTGTTTTTATTTATTATAAATATTTTACAAATTGTACAATAATTATAGACAATTATATTAATCTTCTATTTCTATTAATTTATATAATAAATCTTTAAAATAATTGATGGCATCACTAACAGGCTTAGATGCAGTCATATCGACACCTGCTTTATTTAAGATATCCAAAGGATATTCTGATCCACCGGATTTTAGAAAATTTATATATTGATCCTTATTATTATTGGATTCATTTATTACATTTTTATATAAACTTATTGCTGCAGAGATACCTGTTGCATATTGATAAACATAATAATTATAATAAAAATGCGGTATCCTGGCCCATTCTACTGCAATTTCATCATCTATTATTACTTCATTACCAAAATAAAATTTATTTAATTTTATATATTCATCATTTAATAATTTATAATTTAAAGGTATATTATTTTCTACAGACTGATGTATAAATAATTCAAATTCGGCAAACATCGTCTGTCTAAAAAGGGTAGTTCTAATTTCATCAAGCCGTGAGTTTAATAGATAAGCTATTTGTTTTTTATTATCTGTAGTATTTATTAAATAATTATTTAATAATTCTTCATTAAATGTTGATGCAACCTCAGCTAAAAAAATCGGGTATTTAGCATACAAAAAATCCTGATTTTTATTAGATAAATAGGAATGCATAGAATGCCCTGCTTCATGAGCAAGTGTTCTGACAGAATTAAGAGTATTATTATAATTCATTAATATGTATGGATATGAGTCATAACATCCTGTAGAATAAGCTCCGCTTCTTTTATTTTCATTTTCGTATTTATCGACCCATTTTTCTTTTTCTATACCATTTTGCAGTATAGTACTATATTCATTGCCGAGAGGTTTAACAGCATCAAATAATAATTTTTTTGCTTCATCAAAACTATATTTAATATCTGGTGTTTCAATAAAAGGTACATACATATCATATAAATGCAACTCTTCCAATTTCATTTTCTTTTTTCTGTAATCTATAAATTCATGCAGTATTGATATATTTTCTTTTACTGTTTTAATCAAATTCATATAAACAGCTGTATCAATGTTATTACTAAATAAAGCTGCGGATAATGTATCTTTAAAATTTCTGACTTTTGCTTCAAAAACATGTTCTTTTATTTTACCATATAAAAGAGATGCTATTGTTGTAGTATATTCTTCATATTTTTTATGATATTGGCAAAATGCATTTTTTCTAATATTCCTGTCTTTGTTTATCAGGTAAAGATAATATGTCCCATGTGTTATGTTTAATTTATTATTACTGCCGTCCAGTATATAACCAAATTTAAAATCACAGTCATTTATTGATTTAAATGAGTCATATGTAGTACTAAATACATTTGCAAGCATAGATAATATTTTTTCTTCATTCTCGTTCAAAATATGTTCTTTTTGCCTGAGTATTTTTGTTAAATAAAAATCATAGGGTTTTAAATCATCACTTTTTAAAAATTTTTTAATTTTATCATTTTCTATTTTTAATAGTTCAGGTATTATCCATGATGTTGTTTCCATATATTTTGTATAAAGATTCATAGCATTATCATAAAAAGATTTATATACATCATTTTTTAAATCCTCATCATTTTTCATATGAGCATATAAATATATTTTATCTAACCTTTTGGAAAAACTTATATCAGTTTCTAGTAATTCTTTTATGATTTTACTTGAAGAATCAAGTTTTCCTTTAAATTTTAGAATTACTTCCAAATCTTTTTCTAATTTTTTAATTTCATCTTGCCATTCTTGATCATTTTTAAAAATACTTTCTACAGACCATTTATCTTCATTTTTTATTTCGTTTCTTTTTATCATTTTTATGCTTATCCTTTCTTTTGATTATCTTTAAATCATTAATATTAAATCTGGGTTTTACACCTTTATAATTTTCATAAATGATTATTTCATTATTCTTAATTGTTAAAGGTGTTAAATTAATCTTTAATTTATGTGCATATTTTTTTAAATATCCTTCATCTAATTCATTACATAAAGAATACACATTACCTATATCATTCATTCTGCCGGTTCTGCCGGCTCTATGAAGATAATCAATTTCATTTAATGGTAAATTATAGTTAATAATATGAGTTATAGCATCAATATCAAGCCCTCTGCTTGCTAAATCTGTAGATACAAGATATTGATATTTAGCGGATTTAAAATCATTAATAGTTTTTTTTCTCTTAACTGAACTTAAATCTCCGTTTAATAAACATACCAAAAATTTATTATTTTTTAATATGTTATATAAATATGAACTGGTTTCTTTTGTCCTAACAAAAATAATGCATAGATAAGGATTTATTATTTTTAATATATTTATTAAAAGATCATCTTTGTTTTTTTTTAATATAGGGAAAAAATAATTATTAATATTTTCAGGGATGCCTTTTTTCTGGTTTATTTCTACATTTTTTTTATTTAATATTTCAATTATTCGTTTCGTTTTATCCGTCATAGTAGCGGAAAAAACTAGAAATTGATTAATATTTTTAGCTCTTTCATAGATCAATTTAATATCATTTAAAAATCCAAGCTCAACCAGAAAATCTGCTTCATCCAAAACCAATTTTTTATATTCCGTTAATTTAAGATTACCGTTTTCTGAGTGTTTAATAATCCTGCCCGGTACTCCGATTATAATATCATTATTTGATTTTAATGAATCAGTCTGATTTTCTATTGATACTCCGCTTATTAATAGTGTAGAATAAATTTTTAATTTATTTGATAAAAATTTTATTTCTTCATATATTTGTATCGCTAATTCTTTAGTTGGGGCAATAATTATTACTTTTTCATTTTTTTTTACTAGTAAATCAATTAAAGGCAATAAATATGCAATAGTTTTACCTGTACCTGTTTTCGATTGAGCAATAATATCCTTATTTTTCAAAATTTTAGGTATTACTTCATTTTGTATTTTTGTAGGAGTAATTATATTTTTTCTTTTTAAGTTTTGTATTAATATTGGATTTATATTAAAAATCGTAAAATCGTTTTTCATATTATTAATCAATTAAATTATAAAAATATTTTAAAAATCTTTAAAGAGATTGTATGAATTGTAATAGTTAAAAATAAATATAAGCAGTATTTATATTAACAACTTGTTATTTTACTCCAATCTCTTACAGCACCTTTATCGGCACTCATTGCAAACATTCCGTATAATTGAAGAGTTTTTGATACAACTCTGTCTCTTTTTGGTTTAAATCCGCCTGATTTTAATATTTTTTCTTTTCTATCAGCAATTGTTTTATCATCCAGTAATAACTCTATCTTTCTATTAGGAATATCAATTGAAATTTCATCCCCGTTTTCAACAATGCCGATTAACCCCCCGTTTGCAGCCTCAGGTGATACATGACCTATACTTAGCCCAGCTGTACCGCCGCTAAACCTGCCGTCAGTTAATAAAGCACAGTCTTTATCAAGATTTTTTGATTTTAAATATGTAGTCGGGTAAAGCATCTCCTGCATTCCCGGACCGCCGCTAGGCCCTTCATACCTGATAATAACAATATCACCTTTAATAATTTTATTGTTTAAAATAGCATCTGATGCCTGTTCCTGAGAATCATATACTTTAGCTTTACCTTTAAATTTATATATTGATTTGTCAACACCGGCTGTTTTTACTATACAGCCATCCAATGCAATATTACCGAATAAAACTGCTAAACCGCCGTCTTTATTATATGCATTATCTATGTCTCTGATACATCCGTTTTCCCTGTCTAAATCAGATTTGTCAAATTTATTATTTTGACTCATGGCTTTCAAATTACGTTTACCGCCGGGAGCAGCCAATACATATTTTTTTGCTTCATTAGATAATTCTGGATAATTACCGTTTATATCATTCTCCTTAATTATTTGATATATTGTTTTCCCTGAGACTGTAATAGCATCTCTTTTAATTAAACCTTTTTTATCTAATTCTCCCATTATTGCTATAATACCGCCGGCTCTGTTAACATCTTCTACATGAAAATGACTGGATGGTGCAACTTTACAGATATTTGGTATTATTTTTGAAAGGCTGTCAATATCCTTCATTGTAAAATCAACTCCTGCTTCCTGTGCAACTGCCAATATATGCAAAACTGTATTCGTACTTCCTCCCATAGCAATATCAAGTGCCATTGCATTTAAAAAAGCATTTTTTGTTGCAATAGATTTTGGTAATACATTATTATTACCGTTCACATAATATTCTTTTGCCATCTCAACAATTCTTTTACTGGCATTTTCATATAATTCCTTTCTATACTCATGAGTTGCCAGTAAAGTACCATTAAAAGGGAGCCCCATACCGATTGCTTCTGTTAAGCAGTTCATTGAGTTGGCTGTAAACATACCGCTGCAGCTGCCGCAGGTAGGGCAGGCTATTTTTTCTATTTCTAATAACTCTTCATCGCTGGTTAAATCATCTCCGCCTTTAAGCATTGCATCAATTAAATCATATTTTTTGTTTTTATAAACTCCTGCTTCCATTGGACCGCCTGAAACAAATATAGCAGGTATATTCATCCGCATTGCAGCCATTAGCATACCCGGAATAATTTTATCACAATTAGGTATACATATCATAGCATCAGCAACATGAGCCTGTACCATATATTCAACACTGTCGGCTATTAAATCTCTTGAAGGTAATGAATACAGCATGCCTCCATGTCCCATTGCAATACCGTCATCTATTGCTATTGTATTAAACTCAACTCCTACACCGCCTGCATCTTCAATACATTTTCTTATATATTCTCCGACTTCTTTTAAATGAACATGACCTGGTACAAATCGTGTATATGAATTAACAATTGCAATTATAGGTTTTTTAAAATCTTCATCTTTTAAACCATTACCTCTCCATAATGCTCTTGCACCTGCTCTTGTTCTTCCTTCTGTTGTAATTTTACTTCTATATTTTTTTTCTGTCATTTTAGCCTCCATTGATTAATAATTTTCTTTGTGTCCTGGTGACTTTGTGATTAATCTTTTTATAACCATTATATTATTTATATTTATTGCATTAAATATATTAAAAAATACAATAATATCAGATTGGTTTAAATTGTAAATGTTTTTTTAAATATATTTAAGATTGATTTTTTCTCATTATTTTAGTATAAAAACTAAAATTAAAAATTTATATTTTTATTTAATAATTATTAGATATACAAATTACGAAGTATTCAAGAATACGAAGAATTAAAGTAAAGTTATTAATTTTTTTTAGTTCGTGATCATCGTGTATTTCAATGAAGCTTAGCTTAATTGTTGGTTAATAATTAAATATTAAATTATTTTTTAAAATAAATTAGGAGAACAATATGTATAAAATTGCAGTAATAGGCGGTGACGGTACAGGACCGGAAGTTGTTGCAGAAGGAATTAAGGTTTTAAATGCAGCATGTGCAAAAAAAGGTATTAAACTGGATTATACCGAGTATGATTTAGGAGGAAAAAGATATCTTAAAACAGGCGAAACACTTCCTGATTCTGTTTTAGAAGAATTAAAAAAATTTGATGCAATTTATTTGGGGGCAATCGGTCATCCTGATGTAAAACCGGGTATATTAGAAAAAGGTATATTATTAAAAGCAAGATTTGAATTAGATCAATATATTAATTTAAGACCTGTAAAATTATATCCTAATGTAGAAACTCCATTAAAAGATAAAACCTGTGATCATATTGATTATGTTGTAATTAGGGAAAATACTGGAGGGTTATATACAGGAATAGGCGGTATATCAATGAAAGGAACTGAAAATGAAGTAGCAGTTCAATCAATGGTATACAATCGATATCAGGTTGAAAGATGTTTAAAATATGCTTTTGAATACACAAAAAAGAGGAATAAAAATAAAACTCTTGGTCTTGTTGGAAAAACTAATGTGCTTACTTATGTTTTTGATTTATGGGAAAGAGCTTTTCATGAAATTGGTGAAAAAAATTATAAAGATATAAAAAGAGAATATTATCATGTTGATGCTACATGCATGTGGATGGTAAAAAGTCCTGAATGGTTTGATGTATTGGTTACATGTAATATGTTTGGTGATATTATTACTGATTTGGGTGCCATTACTCAAGGAGGTATGGGTGTAGCAGCCGGAGGTAATTTAAATCCGGAAGGTGTCAGTATGTTTGAACCAATCGGCGGCAGTGCTCCTAAATATACAGGGAAAAATATTATTAATCCTATTGCGGCTATTGCTGCTGCTTCTATGATGATGGAAATTTTAGGTGAAAATGATATAGCAAAAAATATTGAAAACTCTATGATCGAAGTCATGAAAACGATGAAATCAATGAGTGCCGGTAATATGGGAATGAGTACAACAGAAGTAGGGGATAAAATAGCAAAATTGTGTTCATAAATTTTTAAAATAATTAAATAATTAATTATTTTTTAATAATATTGGATTTTAAAATTTTTTTTATTATAATTAGAGTTAATTATGCCTGTTGAAAGATATACGGTTACTGAATTAATTAAATTAATTGAAGACGGTAAAAATTATAGATTATTGCGGCCTTACTTTTTTAAGGGACAAGTTTTAATTAATGTAGAAAAAATACTGACTGTAAAAGACTTGGAAAAGTTACAGGATAAACTTTTTGCTCCAATAGAAGTAGTCCCTGCGGTAGTCCATAATGCCGATGATTCTGTAAGAAAAGCTATTATAACTAATGCTATTAAAATTTTAAAAACGTCCAGTACATTCAGATTGGATGATAAGCATCATTTAGATTTTGAAAAACGGAAAGAATGTGAAAAAATACTCACCGGTGTTATTAATGGTAATCCGCATTTAGCTAATTTATTGTTAAAAATTTATAAACATTCAAAAAAATTATTCGTACATAGTATAAATGTAGGGATAATTGCCACAATAATTGATTTGGGTATACAGCAAAAACAAAAACATCATGATGGTTTAAGATGTGAAGTATTATTAACTTCTGCATTACTGCATGATGTCGGTTTTTTAAAACTGCCACTATCAATGGTTGAAAAAAGAAGAGTAGAATATGATGATAATGAAAAAGAGTTATACTTAAAATATCCAAGTTTAAGCAAAGAAGTCGTACAAAAATTAGGTGATAATATACGAAATAGATCTATTGACATTATTTTTCAGCATCAGGAGAGGTTATTAGGTAATGGATTTCCTCATAGATTAAAAGGTAAAGCTATTGATGAATTAGCTTTAATAATTGGATTATCTGATGAATTTGATTTATTATGTACAAATGAAATATCAACAACTCAAAAATCAATAAGTGAAATAATGAGCAGGATTTCAAGAAGCGGAAAAATATTTGGTATGCATATAGTGGATTCTTTTTATACCTGGTTTAGATATTTAAAATGAAAATATTTAACAGACAAAAAGTTATTAATAAAGCTTATGAATGTCTTAAATTCGGGTTTTTCAGTAAAGGTTATAATTATTTAAAAAACAAGAAATATTTCTTTATATTTTTATCTAAATCATCTTTTTTAAAAAATGAATATTTTTTTTTGTTAGGTGCTTTTTTATTATATAAAGGATTATATAATAAATCTATTATATATTTAAAGAAAGTAATTTTTACACCCAGCCTGGAAAAATCAGAAATATTATTTTATTTAATAAAGGCTTATTTAAATCTTAATAATAAAAATAAAGTATTATTTTATTTTAATAAATTACTTGAAAGATCATTTAATCCTTTTTTTATAATTCTTTCATATTATGAAATAACTAAAAATAATATTAATCTTAGTCTGAATTTAAATGAGTTAGAAGATTTTTTACCGAATGATAATAAAAAAATTGATGACAAACTTGCTTTTGCTATATTTTATTTATTAAATAAAAAAGAAAAAAAGGCATTTGATTTATTAAAAGATAATGATTTGATTTTTTATAATATATATTTTTTTAATTTAATTTATTTAAAAACTCTTTATTTACAAAAGAAATATATAGATATTATAGAATATTTTAATAAAAATATTGATTATTTAGGCTGTATCGATACTTTATTTATTTATTCTGCTTCTTTATTTAAATTAAAATTATATGATCAGTGCATCAAAGTAATAAATGAACTTGATTTTATTGAGAATAATATAAGAAATAAGATTAATACTGCAAAAATATATTATAATAAAAATAAATATACATTAGCGATAGATACTTTAAAGAGTTTATTAAAAAAATCTGTTAAAGAGACTGATTATATTTTATATTTATTGACATTGTCTTATCAAAAACTTGGTTTGTTAAATGATTCTTTAAAATATGCAAAGAAAATTGATAATAAATCGGTAGAATACAGTAAAGTAATGTTTAATTTGTCGATATTGTATTATGATCTTGGAGAATATGATTCTGCAAAAGAAATATTTGATAATATTAAAAAAGATTTTATTAATAACAATTTATATTATAAATGGAGCAAAAGAATATCCTCGACAATGAGCATAAAAAAAAATATTCCTGTTATTTTAATAAATATCATTCCCTGGATAATTATTATATTTTCTTTAATTATTTATTTAATTTTTAATTATTTAATGAATAAATAATTATGTAAAAAAAAAATATATTTTTTGGAAAAAAAAATGGATTATGATATTAATAGTGATATAGATACCGATTTATCGGATGATATATCAAAGGATCTTTTAGAAGACATTGATTATTATTTTGATGAAGAAAAGATATAGATTATTTAACTTGACAAAAAAGATAAAAAAATATAAGAAAACAAAAAATAAAGAGAGCAAAATATGTCGCATGATTTGTTTAATAAGATTGATGAAGATTATTTCACTACAATATTGGATGAAGATTTTAAATTTGAAGGTTTAATGAAATTTGAAGATTCTACAATAATCAAAGGTAATATTAAAGGTAAAATTGAATCAAAAGCGGATTTAATAATAGGCCCAAATGCAATAATTGAAGCTGATATTAAAGCAAAAAAATTAGAGTGTTTCGGTAAAATATACGGAAATGTTGTAATAGATGAAGATGTATATTTTCATACTCCCGCTCTTTTAAATGGTTCTATAAAAACAAAATTACTCACCTTTGAAAGAGGATGCATTCTTAACGGAAATGTAGAAATGCCTCAATCCGTTAAAGATAATGACATTGTAAAAAATAATATCAAAAAAAAATTTAATAATGAGGAATTATGAAAAAAATAATAACTTTAATTTTTTTATTTTTATCTGTTTATGTATTCTCACAGGATAATACAAGTGATACCAATAATATAAATAAAAACAAGCAAAAAAATGGTTATGAATTATTTATTGAAGGAAGATATTTAGAATCAATTAAATCTTTACAAAATGAAAAACAATATTTTCCTAACAGAATAAATATTTATGTTATTTTAGGCTGGGATTATGACAAGTTAAGAAATTACAGTGAGATGGAAAAAATATCGTTAGAAGGTATGAAAATTGATCCTACTGATGCAAGAGTAATACAAAATCTTGCAGAGTCATATTTTTATCAAAAAAAATATAATGATGCTATTAATGCTTTTGAAAAATATTTAGCATTAAAATATAATAAATATGATGCTTATATATTTAAAGCATATAATTATTTGGGAATTTGCTTTTATAATTTAGATTTATATAATAAGGCAGATATCGCTTTAAGTACTTCTAATTATTTTAAACAAAACAATCCTACAACTTTATTATATATGGCTTATGTTAAAGAAAAATTATTAAATAAAGAAAAAGCAAAAGAATATTTTAGTGATGTATTAAAACTGGATCCGGAAAATGTTGATGCAAAAGAAGGACTTCAAAGATTAAGCGAAAAATAAATAATCTTACTTCAATAAACTTTTCAATTATTACATTAGGCTGTAAATTAAATCAGTATGAATCAGAATCAATTACATATAATCTTATAAAAACAGGTTATACTTTTACAAAAAATCTTGATGATGCTCAAATTATAATAATAAATACCTGTACTGTTACAACTAAAGCCGATGCAAAATGCAGAAATTTAATTAGAAGGGTCAAGAGGAATAATGATAAATGCAGATTAGTCGTTTGTGGATGTTTAGTTGATACTGATATTGATGATTTATTATTAATGAATGAAATTGATATATATGTAAAAAATAATGATAAAGATAAAATAACGGATATTCTTAATAATTATCTAAAAAATGATGTTGATAAATTAATTTATAAAACGGATTTAGACGGAAGCTTTAATTATCATATAGATAAATTTTCCAAACATGCCAGGGCATTTTTAAAGATTCAGGATGGTTGTAACAATTATTGTTCATATTGTAAAATTCCATTTGCAAGAGGAAATTCAAGAAGCAAAAAAACAGATTTTATTATAAATGATATTAAAAATATAATAAATAATGGTTATAAAGAAATAGTTTTAACAGGTATAAATTTAGGCAGCTATTATTGTGAGAATAATGATTTTGATAAATTGTTATCTATTATTACAGATGAATTTAAAAATATTAGATTTAGGATAAGTTCAATAGAACCTCAGTATATTACAAATAATTTTTTGAAAGTATATAAAAAAGATAATATATGTCCACATCTCCATATTCCATTGCAAAGCGGCAGTAATAAAATTTTAAAACTGATGAACCGGAAATACACAACAGATTTTTATAGAAAGATCATTGAAGAGGTTAGGGGAATAAAGCCTGATACTTTTGTCTCAACAGATTTGATCCTTGGATTTCCCGGAGAAGATAATAATGATTTTATACAAATAAAAGATTTTATAGAACAAAATAATTTTTCATATATACATCTGTTTGGATTCTCAGCCAGAAAAGGCACTAAAGCATTTAATTTAAAACCGAAAATTCCTGAAAGAATTCGTGATGAAAGAATTAATGAAATTTATAAAATTATGAAAAAAAATAATTTAAACTGCAAGAATAAATTTTTAAATAAAAAACAGCAAGTTATAATTGAAAGGAAGAAAAGTGATTATTATACAGGTAAATCTGAAAATTATCTTGATATATTTATTAAAACAGACAGATTATTAAATATAAAAGAAATATATAATGTAAAAATTATTAAAATAAATGATGATAAAATATTTGGAGATTTACTTTGATAATAGGCAGAATGATTAAAATTTTATGATAAAAACTAATATAATTAGTAAAAAATAAAAAAATAAAATTTATTAAAGGAAAGATAAAAATGGAAAATAAAAACGTAATATATCATATCGTAACGCTTAATGATCTTAAGAATCAAATAATAAATAATCATTACAAACCAAATACTTTTGAAAATGACGGTTTTATACATTGTACACATGAAAAATCAACAACATTACTTGTCCTTGAAGATTATTTTGTAGAAGTATCAAAAAAAAATATAATTTTGATATTAGAAATAGATACAACAAAATTAAAATCAGAAGTTAAATATGAACCTCCTGCTCCAATCCAAAATACAGGAACAAGTCATATTATGGAAGGAATTTTATTTCCTCATATTTATGGAAGTATAAATATTGATGCTATAATTGGTACCGGTAAAGTTGAAAGAGTAAATAATAAATTTTCATGGCCGGTAATTTTTAATGATATAAAAGAATATTTGTAGCATAATATTAATTACAATAATTACTGTTTAAAAAAGTTATAAATCCTGCACTTTTAATTTATAATTTTATAATTAAAAATGCAGGATATCTTATCTTGCGAAACATCCAATTGTTTTTTATAAAATTAAACAAAATTAGATGGATACTAACTATTAATTAAATAGATACTGCCTATACTAATTTAATTTATATATAATGGTCTTGGTTTATATTTAGTATGCAATAATTTATGAGATTTTTTGCTGTTTGGTTTTTCAAGAAAATCTTTATATAATTCTTTTATAAAAGGATTATCATGTGAGCATCTATGTTTTTGTAGTTTATCATCCTCGTATAATCCGTTAGTTCTTTTAATTCTTACATCATCATTAACTCCATATGGTTGTCCGCCACCGCCTATACAGCCGCCTCTACAAGCCATTACTTCAATAAAATGCCATGGTGTTTCCTTACCGTTCTGTTTTGCTTTCTGTACCTTTTCCAAAACATTCTTAACATTCCCAAGACCATGAGCAACGGCTGTTTTTATTTTTATTCCGTTTATATCAATAACAGCTTCTTTAACACCTTCCAAACCTCTTACGTCAGTTAATTCAACATTATCTAAATTTTTATTTGTAATTAAATAATATGCAGTTCTTAGGGCTGCTTCCATTACACCTCCGGTTGCCCCAAATATAGTACCTGCTCCTGTGTATTCTCCTAATATTAAATCCGCTTCATCTTCACCTATATTATCAAAATCAATACCTGAAGACTTCGTCATTCTTACTAATTCCCTTGTCGTCAGCACTACATCTATATCCTGAAAACCGCTTGCAAACATTTCTTCACTTCTTGTAATTTCATATTTTTTTGCAGTACACGGCATTATTGAAACCATAAAAATTTTTGAAGGTTCCAATCCATTTTTTTCTGCATAATATGTTTTTGATAATACACCCATCATCTCATGTGGAGATTTTGCAGTTGAAAAATGATCAATAAGATCAGGGAAGTATTTTTCGAGATATGATACCCATGCAGGACAGCAGGATGTTACTAAGGGCAGTGTATCCGGTTTTTTAGTAAATCTTTCAACAAACTCGGTTGCCTCTTCCATTATTGTAAGATCAGCAGCAAAATTAGTATCAAAAACAGCTTTAAATCCCAATTTTCTTAATAATGAATATAATTTTTTAGTAACGTTTAAACCCGAATCATGTTTAAACCCCTCACCAAAAGAAACTCTTACAGCAGGAGCAATTTGAACTACAGGATAAAGATCTTCATCCATTAACGCACTATGAACTTTTTCTACTTCATCTCTCTCTACAATAGCACCGACAGGACAATGTGCACTGCATTGTCCGCATTTGATACATGGACTATTATCAAGTTTTAAATCACCCGCTGGTGCTATCCTCATATCAAAACCTCTACCAATAAACTCAACTGCCCATACATTTTGTATATTTTGACATACTTCAACACATCTTCCGCAACCTATACATTTTTGCGGTTCTAATATTAATGAAGGAGTAGAAATATCTTTTGGTATATTTTTTAATTTTTTATCAAAACTAGCTTCCCTGACTCCAAACTCAGCTGCTAATCTTTGCAGTTCACAATTATTATTTCTCTGACATGTTAAACAATCATCAGGATGATTAGATAAAATTAATTCTATAACAGTTTTACGTGCTTCATATAAATCTTTGTCGTGAGTAATTATTTCCATCCCTTCCTGTACATTAGTTGCGCATGATCTTACATATTTATTCATGCCTTTAACTTTTACTATACATAATCCGCAGGATGCTAATGGTTTTAAATTAGCATGATAACAAAGAGTAGGGATTTTTATTTGACAGAGTTTTGCAGCATTATATATAGATGTTCCTTCAGGAACAATTAATTCCGTATTATTTATTTTTAATTTTATTTCTTTTTTTACTTCAACCATATTAATTCTCCTATTACAATATAAAGGTCATGCCATCACTACAGCATTAAATTTACATACTTCATAACATAAACCGCATTTAATACATTTTGATTCAATAATAGAATGTGCAATTTTTTTATCACCTACTATTGCATCAACAGGGCACCGTTTTGCACATAATTGGCATCCGATACATTCATCTTTATTAATACTATAACTGACAAGCGATTTACATTTTCCGGAATTACATTTTTTATCTTTTATATGATCTATATATTCTTTCTCAAAATATTTCAATGTAGATATAACAGGATTTGGTGCTGTTTGCCCTAATCCGCATAATGATGCTTTTTGCATTGCGGAACTTATTCTGTATAACTTGTTAATTGTATTATCATCACCTTTACCTTCCGATATTTCCGTGAGAATATCAAGCATTTGTTTTCCGCCAATCCTACATGGAGAACATTTACCGCAAGACTCATCAACTGTAAATTGCAGGTAAAATTTTGCTACATCAACCATACAATCACTTTTATCCATTACAATCATACCGCCGGATCCCATGATTGATCCTAATTGACTTAAACTCTCATAACTAATCTCTGTATCTAAATATTTTTCCGGTATTACACCGCCTGAGGGCCCACCGGTCTGAACGGCTTTAAATTCTTTATCATTTAAGATGCCGCCTCCTACATCATAAATAATTTCTCGTAAAGTTGTACCCATTGGTACTTCAACTAGTCCTGATTTTTGCACCTTGCCGGTTAATGCAAATACTTTAGTCCCTTTTGATTCTGTTGTGCCTATTTTATTATACCAATCACCGCCTTTTAATAAAATTAATGGTATATTAGCAAGTGTTTCTACATTATTTATTACGGTAGGCTTATTCCATAATCCGTTTGTTGATGGGAATGGAGGTCTTGGCCTTGGTATTCCTCTTTTGCCTTCAATCGAAGATATCAAAGCTGTTTCTTCACCGCATACAAATGCACCGGCACCTAATCTGATTTCAAGATCAAATGAAAATGCTGTACCTAATATATTTTTACCTAGTAAACCGTATGATTTAGCATCATCAATAGCTTTTTGTAATCTTTTAATTGCTAATGGGTATTCTGCCCTGACATAAAGATATCCCTGTTTTGCACCTATTGTATAAGCCCCGATTAACATCCCTTCAATTATAGAATGCGGATCACTCTCTAAAACACTTCTATCCATATACGCACCTGGATCACCTTCATCAGCATTACATACTATATATTTAGTATCATTTTCCGTATTTTTACTGAAATTCCATTTCATCCATGTTGGATAACCGGCTCCGCCTCTACCTCTTAAATTTGATTTTTTTAATTCTTCAATTATATCATCAGGTTTCATACTTTTTAATACTTTTGCAAGAGCTCTATATCCGTTTCTTTCAATATAACTATTAATATCTTCCGGATCAATTATACCGCTGTTTCTTAATACCAGCCTTAATTGTTTATGGTAAATATGTAATTTACCGATTTTAACATTATTTTTTATTTCATCTTTATATAATAATGAATCTACGATTTTACCATTCAGTAAATGATTTTCTATAATTTTATCAATATTGTCTACAGTTACATTTACATATTTGACATTATCAGGATATATATGCAATATTGAAGAATATTTATATAGTCCGAATGCATTAAATCTTCTGATTTGATAATTTTGTTTTATATTTTTTTCTCTTAATTTTTTTACCATTACATGATAAAGTTCAGGATCATTACTGCTGATAAATATTACATTAACACTCATTTATTTTATCTCCTTTTATAAATTAAGAACATCTATGTATGGCTTATCAAAGATATGTTCATTTATTATTTTACCCTCAACTATATGTTCTTCAATTATTCTTATCGCAAAATTTAAATCAACTTTTCCATATAAAATATCCGGTAGATCCTCAATTTGTACTTCTACATTCGGTTCTGAAAAACACAAACCAAGACACCCGACTTTTTTAAGATCAATTCCATTAAGACCTCTTTTACTAATTTCTTCATTAAATAATTCATATACTTTATCTGCACCAGCAGCTATACCGCATGAGCCCATACCTACCAATATTTTAATTTTATTATTAGAAATTTCAGGTTTAAATGATTCAAAATCATCAATTGATCTGAATTTATTCATTGCTTAATTACCTCCAGTTTTCTATCTTTTGCATACTTTGATAAAATTCCCGGCAGATCTTCTTTTTTAACATTGCCGTAAACATCATTATCTATTGTCATTACCGGTGCCAAACCGCAGCAGCCTATACATCTTACGGTTTCAAATGAAAAAACAAAATCGTTTGTTGTTTCACCAATATCTATTCCTAAGAGCTGTTTTATTTCATTGCAAATATCTTCTGCACCTTTTAAATAACATGCAGTTCCCATACAAACAGAAATTTTGTGTTTACCGGGTTTTTCAGTTTTAAAAAAGTGATAAAAAGTTATTACTCCATAAATTTTTGCAAGATGAATGTTTAATTCCTTTGCAACTTTAACTGCAACATCAATAGGTATATATCCGTATTCTTCCTGAACTTTATGGAGAATCATTATTAAATTACCGTCTTTATTTTTCCATTTATTGATATGATCAATAAGTTTTTTAGATAATGTAATATCTTCTACGCCTTTAAAAATTGCTTTTTCTATATTATTTAGATAAGCATTTTCCATAAAATAACTCCTTTTCTATTTATTATTTATTCTATCAGCTGCATTGACAAAATATATTAAACTTTCCAGCTCAGTCTGAAGATAAATATTATGTATTATTGTATCTTCTTTACCTTTTAATTGCATTGGTGTAAAATTTAATACACCTTCAATACCAGCTTCAATCATGATATCCATAACATTTTGTGCAGATGAAACTGGTACTGTTATAATACCTATTTTTATTTCATTTTTTATTATAAAATTACTTAAATCGTCAATATGATATATTGGTACAGATTGTTTTTTATTTATTTTTTCTTTATCAATATCAAATCCGGCAATAATTTTAATACCTTCTTTTTCAAAAAGCTTATATTTTATTAATGCACTTCCCAGATTTCCTGCACCTACTACAATTACATTATAAGTTTTATTTTTACCCAATATTTTATTTAAATCATTAATTAAATCATTAATTAAATAACCGCCTCTTTTATGACCTGGTATACCAAATATAGAAAAATCCTTCCTGACTTGTGAAGGTACTACACCAACTGCGTCTGCAATATTATCAGAAAATACTTTTACAAAACCTAATGATTTTAATCTTTTAAGAGAGTTTTTATATCTTAATAATCTTATAATTAATTTTTTACTGGTATTCATTTATTGTTACAAAAATCACAATATTTAAATGCTAAGTAACATAATTATTTATAGGTGTCAATACATAATATTATAAGATTTATTAAATTTTTAAAGATATGTTTTAAATTATATAAAATTATGAATTTTTAGATTCTATATATTTATCAATGGATTCTTTTTTAATATAGCCTAATTCTATTGCTATTTGACCAAACATTTTATCCGGATATTTTGTTTTTTGTAATTCTAAAATTTCTTCCTTTTGTTTTTCAGTAATGGCGCCTATTCTTAATAAAAATCCGCCGATTCTTTCACGGGGCATTCCTTTTGGTACATCAGACATTTATTATCCTTTTAAAAATGTTAATTATTATAAAATTATATTTTTTTAATATAAAAATGTCAAAATGAAAAAAAATAAATAAAATTTTTTAATTTTTTTATAATATTGTTTATTAATAAAAAAAGGGGTTCAATATAAGTACTGAACCCCAATATAATTTTAACTTATATTATTCCATATCTGTATCTGGTGCTTCTGTATTATCATCAGTTTTATTACTTGTATTATATGAATGTCCAGTTAATTCTTCATATCGTGATTGAATAATAGGAGTTATTTCTGTCTGTTGTTCATAAGTTTCACTTACCTGTAATGATTTTTCCAACATATTAACTGCTTTATCAATATTATTTTTAATTTCATGATAATAAGAAAAATATAAATAATATGCTTCTTTTGCAGCTATCAAATTTGTTGTATATCCGTCTTTTATCCATTTAGTACCTACCCATTTTTTTTCACCATCCGGAGTACTGGGTCTGTATGCATAAAAATCTACTTCTATAAAATCACCCTCTTCTCTTAAAAAATAACCAAAATCGCCGGCTTCTAATTTTATAGGACTTATACTGGTATCATTTGGTCTGTTATAGCATTTTGTGGATGGTTTATTTATAACAATAAATTTTTCTGCAAAAACATCACTGTTAGCCCAATATGTATCATTTTCACCGGCAATTTTTAATTCGTAGTATTCTTTGTTATTAATTTTAACAATATTTGCTACTGATACTTCTTCACCAAAATAAAGATAAATTTTATCTTTAACTTCATTAGCCTTTTTACCTATATCATCTTTATTTTTATAACACCATATACCCCATTCTTTAACATATTGAGTTTTTTCAGTAAAAGATTTATCTCCTTTTTTATCTTTATTATTTTTAGTATTTTCTGTTGTATTGCCGCCATTCTGCCCCTGTTTGCATTTACAGGCATTTAATGAAACAAACAAAATAAAAATAAAAACCAAATATATTATTTTTTTCATAAAAAGCTCCTTAAACTAAAAAATTAATTTTTTATATTATAGACCAATAAATTTATATTTCAAGTATTTTTAAATTATTTTTATAACAATTTTAAATTAAAATTGAATTTTTTTAAAAAAAATAATATAAACAATAACTATGAGGGCAACAATAAATAATAGTGAGATTAATAAAATTATTACATCATGTCATTGGGATCCTTTTCAGGTTTTAGGTTATCATGAAATTAATGATAAAAATAAAGTAACTACTGTTATAAGAACTTTTTTACCTGAAGCTAGTGAGATAGAAGTTGTATATGATGATTATTCCCAAAAAATGGATAAGATTCATCCTGATGGTTTTTTTGAGGTTGTTTTATATAAAAATAAAGCAAAAGATTATAAATTCAAAATTAAAAACAGCAGCGATCACACATGGTTTTTAAATGATCCTTATAAATTTAACTCTGTTTTAACGGATTTTGATTTGCATTTATTATCGGAGGGTAATCATTATAAAAGTTATAAAAAACTAGGTGCCCATATTATTGAACATGAAGGCGTTAAGGGCGTCTTATTTGCATTATGGGCTCCAAATGCTAAAAGGGTAAGTGTAATAGGTAATTTTAACCATTGGGACGGCAGGTGTAATCCAATGAGAAATAGAGGAACAAGCGGTATTTGGGAATTATTTATACCGGATTTACAGGAAGGTGAATTTTATAAATATGAAATCAAAACTTATGATGATAAAATTCTAAAAAAAATTGATCCTTATGCATTTTATGCTGAGATGAGACCAAATACGGCAAGTATTGTATATCAAATAGGTAAATATAAATGGCATGACAATAAATATATGTCTAATAGAAAAAATCAAAATTATTATAATGAACCGATATCAATTTATGAAGTACATTTAGGCAGCTGGAAGAGAAAAAATAACAATGAATTTTTAAGTTATAGAGAATTAGCAGATGATCTTGTAAATTATGTTTTGGATATGGGATATACTCATGTTGAATTATTACCTATTTCAGAGCATCCTTTTGACGGAAGTTGGGGATATCAGGTAACAGGATATTATGCTCCGACTTCAAGATTCGGTAATCCTGATGATTTTTGTTATTTAATAGATAAATTTCATCAAAACGGTATAGGTATTATTATAGATTGGGTGCCTGCTCATTTTCCGACAGATGATTTTGGATTGGCTAAATTTGACGGTACATCATTATATGAACATGATGATCCTAGAAAAGGTTTCCATAGAGAATGGAATACACTTATTTTTAATTACGGTAGGAATGAGGTTAGGAATTTTTTAATATCAAATGCATTATATTGGTTTGATTATTATCATATTGATGGATTAAGAGTTGATGCCGTTGCTTCCATGATTTATCTTGATTATTCCAGAGAAAACGGCGAGTGGATTCCCAATAAATATGGAGGCAATGAAAATCTTGAGGCAATAGATTTTATACGAAGGTTAAATGAACAGGTCTATAGTGAATACCCTGATGTTTTAATGATAGCAGAAGAATCCACAGCCTGGGGTGGAGTATCCAGACCGACATATGTAGGCGGTCTGGGCTTCGGTATGAAATGGAATATGGGTTGGATGAATGATTTTCTGGAATATATATCAAAAGATCCTATTCATAGGAAATACCATCACGGTACTTTAACTTTCAGTATGATTTATGCATATACGGAAAATTTTATACTTGTATTATCACATGATGAAAATGTTCATGGTAAAAGATCTTTAATAAGTAAAATGCCGGGTAATGATTGGCAGAAATTTGCAAATTTAAGATTAGCTATAGGATTCATGTATACTCATCCCGGTAAAAAGCTTCTCTTTATGGGCAGTGAATTCGGACAATGGCACGAGTGGAATGCAGATACAAGTCTTGATTGGCATTTGCTTGATTGGGACAGACATAAAACTTTACAAAATTATTTTAAACAAATTAATAAACTATATAGGAACAATCCTTCTTTATATGAAAATGATTTTAATCATAACGGTTTTTCCTGGGTAAATTGTAATGATTGGGGAGCTTCCATTGTAAGTTATTTAAGATTTGCTGAAAATCAGGATGATGTATTATTAATTGTTTGTAATTTTACCCCGGTTGTTAGAGAAAATTATAGGGTAGGTGTACCTAAATTATGTTTTTGGGAAGAAATATTTAACTCAGATGCAAAAGAATTTGATGGAAGCGGTATCGGTAATTACGGCGGATTTTGGTCTGATGATTTGGAATGGGATAATCAAAAATATTCTATAAATCTTTCTTTACCGCCTTTAGGTATTATAATATTTAAACCGAAAATAGATAAAAATGGTAAAAAAGAATGAATTTTAAAAATTTAAATATTATTTTATGTATTACAGGAGGTATAGCAGCTTATAAAGCCGTATCATTAGCATCATTATTAAAAAAAAAAGGTGCAAATGTATTTCCTGTTTTAACAAAAAATGCCACTAAGTTTATTACACCTCTTACTTTAAAAACAATAACAAAAAACAAAGTTACCATTGATATGTTTGATGAATCTGATTTTATACCTCATATCAGTCTTTCAGATTTAGCTGATATTATAATTGTAGCACCGGCAACGGCAAATATTATTGCAAAAGCTGCAAACGGTATAGCAGATGATATGGTATCAACCTTATTATTATCATGTAGTGCTAAAAAATTTATTATTCCTGCAATGAATACAAAGATGTATTTAAATAAAATAACACAAGAAAATATCAATAGATTAAAAAGCAATAATTATTTTATTATGGATCCGGATGATGGTGATATGGCTTGCGGTACATCCGGTCCTGGCAGATATCCTGATAATAAGAAAATATTGGATTTTATAAGTGCTCATGATAAAAAGACCCTTTTTTTTAAAAATAAAAAAATTTTAATTACTTTAGGCGGTACTGTTGAAGATATTGATCCGGTAAGATTTATAACAAACAGATCCAGCGGTAAAATGGGATTTAATCTAGCCGAGCAATTTATTAATTATGGCGGAGATGTTACATTAATTACAGCTAATGTTAATGATAATATATTACAAAATTTTATAAATAATTATCCTGAAATAAAAATTATTAAAATCAGATCAGCTTTAGAAATGAAAGAAGAAATCATTAAATTTAAAAATAATTTTGATATATATGTTATGGCTGCTGCTGTTGCTGATTATAAACCTGTTTATAGTGAAAATAAAATTAAAAAAAGTGATAATGATTTATTATTAAAATTAACAAAAACAGATGATATATTAAAGTCATTGGAAAAAAGAAAAAATGCTTTATATATAGGATTCGCCGCGGAATCAAATGATTTAATTGACAATGCAAAAAAAAAATTAAAAGAAAAAAATATTGATTTAATAATTGCAAATAATATTTCCGGAAATAAAAGTGCAATAGGTTCAGATATGGCTGAAGTATATTTATTAAATAAATGGAATGATGAAATTATAAAAATTGAATATAATAGTAAAAAATTAATTAGTAAAAATATTATAGATAATTTAATTTTATTAATAAAACAAAATAAAGTTTTTTAACCGGCACTTTAGATGTTGTTATTTTTTATACATTTTAAATTATATTTAAAAGGGCGGTCTTACAGATATAATTTCACGCGGTTTTGATCCTTTTTGAGGTCCTACTATACCCATGCTTTCCATCTCTTCAATAATTCTGGCAGCTCTATTATAACCTATACCTAATCTTCTTTGTAAATATGATGCGGATGCTTTTTGGGTTTCATATATTATTTCTAAAGCTTCATTAAAAAGTGGATCAACATTATCTTGGTTTATTTCATTTTTTTCCTCTTCTGCAATATTTAAAATTTCATTTATATCAATGTAATTTGGAGGTGCTATTTTTTTCCAGTGATCAGATATCATATCAACTTCATCTTTTGATAAGAAAACACCCTGTAATCTTATAGGAAAGGGCTGGGTAGGGCTTAAATATAACATATCTCCCTGTCCAAGCAGTTTTTCTGCACCTTTTTGATCTAAAATGATTCTACTGTCCTGTAATGAAATAACCTGGAATGCTATTCTTGCAGGTATATTTGCCTTGATTAATCCGGTTATTACATCTGTAGAAGGTCTTTGTGTTGCCAATACTAAATGTATTCCAACGGCTCTTGCTTTTGCTGCAATTCTTGAAAACATTATTTCTACTTCTTTACCCTGAGTGCTTAATAAGTCTGCAAATTCATCAACAATAGTTAAAATAAATGGCATGTTTTCAAAATTTTTATTTTTAGTATTTTTATATCTGTATTCTACAATGTCTCTAGCGCCGATTTGATCTAACAAATTGTATCTTCTTTCCATTTCATAAATGAGATATTTCAATATATTAACAGATTCACTAGGGTCTGTAATTACAGGTGTAAGCAAATGCGGAATATTATTATAAGGTTTAAGCTCAACTATTTTAGGGTCGATTAATATTAACTTTACATCATCAGGTGTTTTTGAGAATAAAATGGATGCTATAATAGCATTAACACAGACTGATTTTCCTGCACCAGTTGCACCAGCAATCAATACATGAGGCATTTTAAATAAATCAATCACTATTATATTACCGTATATATCTTTACCTAGGCCAATAGGTACATTAAAATCGGAATTTAAAAAATCATCACTGTTAACAATTTCTTTAAAACTTACTAAAATTCTTTTTTTATTTGGTATTTCGATACCTACAACTTTTTCACCCGGTATTGGAGCAATGATCCTTATAGATTTTGCGGCTAAGCGTAATGCTAAATTGTTTGATAATCCTTCGATTTTTTGCAGTTTTATCCCTGGTGCAGGTATTAATTTATATAATGTTACAACAGGACCATGGATTATTTCGGTAACCTTTGCTTCTATACCGAATTCTTTTAAAGTGTCTTCCAAAATAAATGCAGACTCATTTTGTTCTACTTTAAACAATGAACTGTTTATTTTTTCTTTTTTTTCTATTAAAATATTTGATTCCGGCAGATCATCAATTACAAAATTTTTTAATTTACTGCTGTTGTTATTTATTGGAATATAATTTTTATTTTTTATATTTTTATCTATTAATTCTAAATTTAATTGATTATTGTATTCATCTTTTATTGTATCTAATTCTTCAATATTATCATCTAAATTTATATTTTCTATTGATTGCTTATCTTCTTCTTGTTTTAATAATTCATCGATTTCTTCTGTCGATATATAATTATTATTTCTTAGGATTTCTTCTTTTAATTCATCATAATTATAATCATCAATTTCCTTTTTTTTATTTTTCCAGCCTTTAGGCCAGTTATTTTTTAAGTTTTCATAATAATTAAAATCTTTTTTTATTTCTTTTAAATCTTTATTATCAATTTCTTTATTAATTTCTGAAAAAGTATCAACTTCTTCATATTCAGAAACTTCACTGCTGTCATTTTTTAATTTAAATTTTTTCGGTTTTGCAATATTTTTGGGAATTACAGGTATCTCTATTCTTCTATCAATATCTTCATAAATCACTTTTGAAAGCCATGGATATCTGTTATTGTTTTTAATTCTTTTATTATTGATATTGTTATTAATAATAATTTTATCATTATTTTTAATGTTTATTTTTTCTTTTTTATCTTTTACCGTAGAAGACAGTATATTTAACAATAACAATACAATTTTGTTTCTAAATGGAAATAAGATTAAAAAAATTGAAGTAAAAAACCAGGAAAAATATAAGATTAATGAGCCGATAAATCCTAAATTTTGGAATGACAGCGATAAATTTATACCATAAATACCGCCATGTAATAATTTAAATTTTATTGTTTCAACCAAAGGAGGGAAAAATAAATTAATTAATGTATAACCGGTTGCTGTGAATATTTTAATATTATTTTTTAACGGTAATAATATGATAATGCCATAAAATAAAAATATACTGAAAAATGAAAATGAAAAATCTCCAAAATAATAATTAATAAAATCAGAAAAGGAAGATGAAGCTTTGCCTAATAAATGAAGATTATTGCTTGATGAATCAATAAGCAAAAAAATAAAGAATAATGAAAAAAATATTAAAATTATTGATACAATTTTAGAATATTTCATTTTTTTATAAAATCCATAAAATAACCGATATAATTACAGGTATAATTAAATAAATGGAAAAAATCCAAAATTTTCTTTTTACCAGTATCTTTATTAAAAATATTAATGATAAATATCCAATTATAAAAGATGTTATAAAAGATATTATCAATAACAATATATTATTTTTTATATCGGCTATTTTTAAATTTTCTATTAGATTAAACAATTCTAAAATAAATGCACCTAAAATTACAGGTATACTCATCAAGAATGAAAATCTTGCAGCATCTTTTTCTTCTAAACCGACATATTTTCCGGCAGTAATTGTGCTACCTGATCTGGATACGCCTGGTAATATTGCAATCGCCTGAAATAAACCGATAATTAATGCTTTAATAATACTTGTATTTTTAATTTTATTATTATTATTTTTGATAAAATAGGTTGAAAATAATAAAACAGCTGTGAATGTAAATGTACCAGCAATAAATAAAAAATGCCATTTTTGTGTTTCTGACGGTTTTATATCAAAAAAATCATTTAAAAATAATCCGGCAATAACAGCCGGTATTGTTGCTATAATGAATAATAACCATATTTTAAGTACATCAATCCATTTAAGATTATCGCCAAACATTTTTAAATTTGATTCTTTTTTAAATAAACCATAGATTAATTCATAAATTTCTATTCGAAAAAAAATTATTACGGCAAGAAGTGTTCCTAAATGTATCACTATATCAAAAAATAAACCTTGCTCCAATTTTAAAATGTTTTTTAATAAAAAAATATGACCGCTTGATGAAATAGGTAAAAACTCTGTTATTCCCTGAATTATAGATATAACTACGGCTTTTAATAATTCCAAAATAAACTCCTTATAAATTTTTATTTTATATTATTAAATATTGAGCTGAAATTCTTAAAAAATTAGATTAAAAAAATTATGAATTATTTTCAATTAAAAAATTATAAATATAATAACTTAGCATTACTTTTCTTATATAATGTCTTGTTTCATATACAGGTATTAATTCATACATTATATTTTTAGGATATTTTTTATAATATCTATGCCATCTTTTAGTTCTGCCTTGTCCTGCATTATAACAGGATAAAATTAATTCCTTTTCAGTAAAATATCTTTCTAAAAATTTAAGATAATATATACCCATTTTAATGTTATCTTCAGGATTATTTAAATTATATTCTTTTATATTTAATTTTTTTGCTATAAAATTACCTGTTGATGGTATTATCTGCATTAATCCGATTGCATTCATATAAGATACAATATCATATTTAAAATGGCTTTCTTCTCTCATTACACCATATACAAATGCGGGATCAATTTTATATATATCCGAATATTTAAATACATATTCTTTAAAATGATCAGGATAGAGTCTTTTTAATAATTCTAAATTATTAATTTTATATTGGTTACCGTTATATTTCAATGAGATTATAACCTTAGTATATTTTAATGCATCAAAATAATTTTTCTTTTCTATTGAGTGTTTATATAAAGCTTCATAGATAAATAATTTATCTAAATCAATAATATTATTAAGATCTAAATTTACGACATCCTCATAATAATCAAATTCCAGAAGATATTTGACTTTATCATATAAAATTTTACCGTTTAACGATAATAATTTTTCATCAGGCAGATTATATTCATTTTCTGTAATCTTAATCGGCAATTTGCCATTATTAATACTTAATGCACCATAAGATAATGGAAAATCATTTAAAAGTATTTTTTCCCATTTTTTACTGCTTTTTTTATCCATTAAATATAAATTATAATAAAAAATACTCTTATATAACGGATCCATTGAGTCAAAAGTAAAATCATTAGCTATTGAAGTTACAATAGATCCTTTATTTTCAATTATTGCATAGCGAACTATATAATCAAATAAAAGCTTTGATTTATAATAATCTGGATAATCATTATAAAATATAAAAGCTTTATTAATCCAATTTTTTGTTAAAGATCTGGTACTATTTAATAGGTGATATCGTATATTATAATTAATTAAGCTGTTTTCTTTAAATAGATCTAATATTTCTTTATATATATTAAGTCCTTTTTTATAACTTATATAATACATTAATTCTGTTGCATAATAATATTTTAAATATTTATTTTTGGTGTAATTTTTTGATAAATAATTATAAAAATTTTTTCTATAACCAAGTCTTATTGAAAAAAACTGCAATAAATAAGCTTTGGTTTCATTAATATTTTTTGGATTATTAATATAAGCTTCTAATGAAGTTAAAAATTGTTTTCTATTTTTTGTTCTATAAAAATATGTCAGAGATATAAAATTATCTTTGGACATCCTTTTTATATATTTTAAAAAATCCAGTGTTTCTTTATCTTTATCATCATATAATTTGGTTTCTAAAATATAATCATGTAATTTATTTATATTTCTATTTTCTTTTAATAAATCAGGATTATTTTTAATAATTTTCATTAAAACCGGAAGATAAGATTTTTCAGTATTTATATAATCCAAATCACTGATAGTTTTATTGGCAGCAAAAATAATAAAGATTTTGTATTCATCAGATTTTAACAGCTCTAAATTATTATTAACAAATTTTATTAATTTTTCATAATTTTCATTTTCTATTAAATATTTTAAATAAAAATTGATTGCATCATTTCTAAATATATTATCATATTCAATTGCTTTATTTAATAAATATAATGTCCATTTACTGTAAGCAGTTTTATCATAAAATAATTTAGCAAAAATATAATAATAATTATAATCTTTTATTTTGAAATCATCATATTTATTAATATTATAATTTTTTAAGAATTCTTTTAAATTTGCTTCATTAACAGTTAATAATTCTTTTTTAAATTTAGCAATAGAATCATGAGTAACATTACAGTTTAAAAATAAAAAAATAATAATAGAAAAAATCAGATATTTTCTCAATAGCGTATTTCCAATTCTGATTTATCAGGGATATTAAGAGTATCACCTGCATAAATTAATCTGGGATTTTTTATATTATTAATTTCTGCAAGATGAGCATAATACCATGGATTATTATAATATTTTTTACAAATATTCCAGAGATTATCGCCCCATTTAATATGATGTACATTTTTATAGCCCATTGGCTTTTCTTGATCCTTATCTTCTTTTTCTTTATCATTATCATCAATTATCATTGTCTTTTTATTTTCATCAATTTTTTGTTTTCTTTCAAACATTTTTTTAAAACCGCTTCCTATATTATCTTTATATTTATATATAAAAAAGCCTCCTAGTGACAGCAGTCCTAATGCAAATAATATAATTAATATAATTATTATTATTTTTAATATGTTTAAATTGTCTTTTTCCCTTTCATAATCACTTATTTCGGTTGATACAATATTAGATTTTTTTAATTCATTATAATTTATTGTATCATTTAAAATTGTTTTATTAACAGAATGCTCTATTTGTATTTCACTTTGCTCATTACTTACAGTATCCCATGCTTTTGCATAAAGAATCCCGTCAGTATCCTGCCGTAAATTAACCTCTATTGCCGGTTCGCCTTTTATAGTTTCTCTATCAATATTTATAACCAGTTTACCTAAATATTCATTATTTATGCATTTTTCACTTGATCCTTCATATAATTCTATTATTGCTTTTTTTTGATTGTTTCTTACAGTAGTTAAAACCAATCTTTTACTTTTTAATTCATCTGATTTCAAAACAGGAACAAATGAATCATTATAAAGTTTTATGCCAATACTTTTATTAATTGCCAATTTAATTCTCCTGTATAACCCGATTATATCACAGAATATTTTTTTTTTAAATATTAATATAATAAATTACATTTTTTATATTATCGTTCCATTATATTTTATTTTTTACTTAATTATTAACATTTATTTGATTTTTTTTTTTTTTTT